>Ga0079305_1000444_pt1 | contig 90523 bp, 76 predicted proteins | sample LMS_cellobiose_e_FD_79183 | JGI IMG/M metagenome (GOLD analysis project Ga0079305, IMG submission 79183) | Rumen-fistulated moose microbial communities from Alaska, USA - LMS_cellobiose_enrichment | ecosystem: Host-associated > Mammals > Digestive system > Stomach > Rumen fluid ...
ATATTCGCTTTTATACAAAATGCAAATATAATAAAAATTCGGATATAACTTGAATTATCGCGAATTCAGGCACTTGTCTATTATCTTCAGAGTCTCTATCGATACTTTCAATGTGTTGATTTCGGATTCTTTAGCCCCAGCTTCGATGAGGTCGATGAATTCCTTGATTTCGTAGTAGTAAGACCCATGGTCAAGACCTTCCGAAACCGGTATTTTCTCGCTTCCGGGTCCTCTCCCCGCAGTTGGTGCAGCGTGGGGCATGAACCATGCTTTTTTAGCGTCGTGAAGGTTGTCGAGCAAGACGGTTCCTCCCTCTCCGGAAATCTCGGTCGGCAGGGATGAATCATTGACCTTCGACCATGAAAGGACGGCATCCATCCCCGGATATTTAAGAATGACATTTCCGAAGATATCTGTCGGTCCTTCGTCCGTTTCAAAGAAAGTGAGGGAGGGAAGGACTCTTTCCGGCAAGCCGAAAAGGGCGACGACAGGATAAATCGTATATATGCCGATATCTCTTATGGCTCCGCCTGTTCCCGGCTTGAATGAAGATGCGATTTTACCTTCTTTAAGAGCCTCATATCGGGTCGAATATTGGCAGAAAACAGCATGGCAGGTATGGATATCTCCGCAGTTAGGGATCAGCTCTCTCGCGGCCTTGAAATTCGGATTCAATGTAGAGATCATCGCCTCCAGCAGGAGGACGTTGTTCTCCCTTGCAATCTTCACCATTTCTTCGCCTTCTTCCGCACTGATGGCAAGCGGCTTTTCACAGAGGACATGTTTCCCCTTTTCCATACATATCTTGGAATACTCAAGGTGGGTTTGGTTCGGAGTACCGATATATACAGCCTCTACAGAGGGATCAGAGGCCATCTCGGCAACTGAGGAATATGCCTTCGCTCCGACAAGGCTATGCCTTTCGATAAAGTCTTGAGCTTTGTTTATATCCCTTGAGCAAACTGCTGATACAGAGAATCTTCCGTCTTCAAGGGCGTCCTTTATAACCCAGTCGCTGATGCGTCCTGTACCGATAATCCCGAAACGAGTCATAGTTGTCTTCTATTTTTATGTGTTTTACAAAATTAATTATTATTTTTGTGAGATATAATTATATTCCGTAAATATGCTTAAAAATAAGAGATTATTATTCCTGCTTGTTCTGCTGGTTACTTTGGGCTCGGTCAATGCTTATGCCCAGATGACCGACGAGCAGATTATCACCTATGTTTCAGAAGGGGTTGCGGCAGGAAAGTCGGAGCGTCAAATTGGCACTGAGCTGATCTCGAGAGGCGTTTCCACCACTCAACTTCAGCGAATTCTTAGAGAATATCACTCAGGTGCTTATAAGTCGACTGTCGACGAGAATTCGACAAGAAAGCTCAGCCAGTCTCGCCCGGAGCGTAAGGTGTCTGAAAGTGATGAGACCGCTGTTGCTTCAAAAGCCGAAGAGAAGGTGAAGGGCAAGAGTGAAAACGAGGATAAAACTCAAAAGGATCAAAAGGCTGAAATCGTTGTCGACGGTAAGAAAATAATCTATGGACACGATATTTTCTCTGCTGATAAACTTACCTTCGAGCCTAATCAGAATGCCGCTACTCCTGAGGACTATGTTCTCGGTCCCGGAGATGAGATTGTAATCGATATCTGGGGAGTAAATGAGGCAACCATAAGGCAGAAGATATCGCCAGAAGGAAGAATTATCGTTTCACAGGTTGGCCCGATCCAGCTTTCAGGTCTTACAGTTAAGGAAGCCAAAGGAAAGATCAAAGCTGCATTCAAAAGGATGTATTCTTCTCTTTCAAGCGGTAGTTCCCAGCTGAGCGTTACCCTTGGTGACTTGAGGACAATCCAGGTCAATGTACTTGGTGAAGTTAAGGTGCCGGGAACATACAGGCTATCTTCTTTCTCGACTCTTTTCAATGCCATCTACAGGGCTGGGGGAATCACCGAAATCGGATCTCTCAGAAATGTAAAGGTTGTTCGCGGAGGAGAAGAATTTGCCGTTGTAGACATCTACGATTACCTTTTTGGCGGGAAACTGGAGTCAAATGTGTCTCTTAAAGAAGGCGATGTTATCCTTATTCCTCCATACAGCGCGCTAGTCAGCATTGAAGGAAGCGTGAAGCGACCGATGTATTATGAGGTCAAGGATGGTGAGCCTGTCTCAGGTATTATTTCTTATGCCGGAGGATTTACGGGAAATGCATATTCCGGAAGCGTTAACGTTGAACGTAACGACGGAAGGACAAACCATATCTACACTGTCAAATCTTCCGATTTCGGGACCTTCGCTCTTAAAGACGGTGACGCAGTCTCTGTCAGCGGAAGCGAGGTCGAGACCTTCACCAACCGTATCGAGGTCAAAGGTGCTGTCTATCGTCCGGGAGTGTTTGAGCTCGGAAATGACATAGCATCAGTCAAGCAGCTCGTCACCCATGCAGGCGGTCTTCTGGAAGATGCCTTCACCGGCCGTGCCCAGATTATCAGGGAGAAGTCTGACCGCAGTCTTGAACTTCTTTCCATTCCTTTGAAGGGTATCCTTGACGGAACGGAACCGGACGTCGCCCTCAGGAGAAATGATATACTGATGATTGCCAATGTCAATGAGATTGAGACCAAGGGAGATCTCACCATAACGGGATATGTCCTTAATCCGGGAAAATATCAGTATGCGGAACATACTACTGTTGAGGACCTTATCCTTCTTGCGGGAGGCCTTGACGAGGGAGCTTCTTCGGCGAATGTGGAAGTTTCCAGAAGAATTATCGACCCGACGAGTACTACTGCCGGAGAATCACTCTCGACAGTCTATACTCTCACAATAAAAGACGGATTGATTGAAGATGGAGCGGGAGGATTTGAATTGGCTCCGTTTGATGTTGTCTCAGTAAGAAAGAGTCCCGGTTATGTTGAGCAGAAGATAGTATCCATTGTCGGCGAGGTGAATTTTCCCGGAGAATATGCCCTGGTTTCCAATAATGAGCGTGTCTCTGATCTTGTAAAGCGTGCCGGAGGAGCCACTCTAAATGGCAATGTGCACGGAGCTATCTTAAAGAGAAAAATCAACGAGTACGAGAGGAATGTGAGACAAAATCTCATAGATCTTGCAGACCAGACGGCATCTAAGACCGACACCCTTGTCCTTGACCGTAATCTTATCGAGGATATTTATACAGTGGGCTTGGAGCTGGACAAGGCTATCGCTAAGCCGGGTTCCGACTACGACGTTGTTCTTCGTGACGGGGATGAACTTATTATCCCGGAGAAGTCCTCTACCGTGCGGATTCAGGGCGAAGTGCTTTATCCCAATACTGTCCACTATATCTCAGGAAAGTCGGTTAGTTATTACATCAACCAGGCTGGCGGATATAACAATAAGGCCAGACGCTCAAAGGTATATGTCATCTATATGAACGGGACAGTCGATTCCGGGTCGTTTGCCAAGGTAGAACCCGGATGCGTGATAGTCGTTCCTGCGAAAAATGAAAAGAATAAGATGACAACGGCCGAACTCCTGAGTGTCGGTACTACTACGGCATCCATTACGACTATGATTGCGACAGTAGTCAGTCTGTTTATTAAAAAATAGCTGAGATTATGAAAGAATACCCTGAAGATACTCCTGTAGCAGAGAGCGTTAGTTTCAATATCGATCTTAGAAAATATTGGAATAAACTCAAGGCCAGGTGGAAAACCATACTGATCTGGACTCTTGCAGCCGCAATTCTCGGAGCCGCATATTCATTGACTATTCCGCGGCGCTACACCGTTGTTTCAAAGCTTGCCCCGGAACTTAGCAACAATACGGTCAATAGGATTTCTGCTCTCAGTCAGCTTGCCGGTTTAAATGCTACTATGCTTGGATCGACTGATGCGGTGTATCCTATGGTCTATCCGGATATCATGCATTCTACAGACTTTCTCGTTGATCTTTTTGATACTCCTGTATCATTCGTTGAGAAAAAGGAGAGAGTCGACACGACCTTGTATGAGTATATGCTGAATCATCGTAAAGGATCGGCTCTCGGTTGGGTAATGTCTCTTCCGGGAAGGGCAGTGAGCGGAGTCAAAGGTCTATTCAAAAGGGAAGCCCCGATGGACACAACCAGTGTTGTCGACCCTTTCAAGTTAACGAATAAACAGTTTGCCGTTGCAAACGGCCTGAAGAAAAGTATTCAGCCTGTAATCGACAAGAAGACCATGGTCCTTACCATCCAAGTGACAATGCAAGATCCCAATGTCGCTGCTACTGTAGCTAAGACAGTCAATGAGAAGTTGAAGGAGTACGTATCCAAATATAGAACTGAAAAAGCTGTTCATGATCTTGACTATTATCAGAAAATATATGATGAGACCAAGGCCCAATATCTGGCTTCCCAGAGTCGCTATGCCCGTTTTGTCGATAACAACCAGGGAATGGTTCGACAGAGTTCCAGGATAGAACAGACAAGGCTTCAAAACGAAGCAAGCCTTAATTATCAGCTTTTCAATAACGCCGCCGTGCAGCTTCAGAATGCAAAGGCGAAAGTTCAACAGGATACTCCTGTTTTTGCCGAAATAATCAGTCCTACAGTGCCGCTGAAGCCTTCAAAGCCTTCTCGCAAGATGATTACTCTTGTCTTTATGGTACTCGGATTCGGAATCGGTTGCCTATTTGCATTATTCAAGAAGTGATGACAAGACTGTCGGGATTCATTAGAGCGAACCTGCCGGAAATGATAGTTTTGGCGGTCCTGTTTGCAGACCTGTTCATCAAGGTTCTGCCCGCAGCTCCGCTATTCGTGCTGATCGTTTTACTGCAATTCCTTCGTCTTGACATCAATTCCAATATCTTCCTTTGCCTTCAAGGCCTCTCAGTGTTTGCTGGTGCTGCGTTTAATACAATGGGTATCTCAGGACTTGGAGGTGCTTTCCTTATTCTCGGAGCCGGTCTTTTGGTCTATGGAATAATAAAAGGATATACAGAATTGACTTATACCGGGCTTCTTAGTTTCATTCCGCTGATAGTAATTCTTCTGTATTTTACCGTTTCGATGCTGCTCACCTCTGGAGGTGATTTTGCGGGTAAGAAGCTTTCGCTTACTTTCAAAAACGGCATAGCCAGTATTATCGCATTCGTAGTAATATTTACAAACCTTAAACGTACCAATACGGATCTTCTTGGCGTATATCTTATCCTGTATGCGCTATATCTATTACGTCTTTCTATAGATACGAATACGATTCCGGGGCCTTCCGGACTGTTTGATTTCGCTTTCATGAGGACCCAGACAATCGAAGTTCTGGGATATGTCCCGGAGGTATTTTGCATCGGCTATCAGCACCCTGGCTTTTATGCTCTTCAGGGTGTTGGCTTGTATATGCTGAAGTATCATTCTGACAGGAGTATTCCGGTAATTCTGCTTATTCTAGCAGGCATTATTTCACTCTATGCCGGGGCGCGCCAAATGATAATAGGAGTATTCGTAATCGCCCTCATCTGGGTGCTGGCGTCTTTTGGCAGAAGAGGCATTTTCATAGTGGCTCTGATGTCCCTGCTGGTTCCTCTTCTATATTTTTTCAGTTCAAATATCAACGAACTCTTTTCGAGCACCGTTGAAGAAGGATATGTTGAGGGAGGCGGACGCGGAATATGGCTTCTTGCGGGCGTCCAGATGTTTCTTGACAATCCGATTCTTGGTGCAGGCTTCGGTCGGTTCAATTTGATGGGAGATTATGATACCTATCCTCATAATCTTATTATAGAGATTCTATGCGAGACAGGGGTGGTTGGTTTCGTGGTGATAATAGGGATTCTGATTCTTATGCTCGTTCTTACGAGGCATTATATCAGGCGCTATATTTACTATTTACTTGCTCTGGTGGTAATGGCGATGGCCAGTGGATGTATGTATGATAACATCATTATTTTCACTTTGGTCTTTGCTGCGACATCGTTTATTCCCTCGCGGCAGATTAAATTCTTAACAACAGATGAAAGTAGAGAATTGCAGACTTGTTGACATACCGAAAATCCTGGACAAGAGGGGTAACCTTTCTTTCGTTGAGGAGAATAAACACATCCCCTTTGCGATAAAGAGGACCTATTGGCTCTATGATGTCCCGGGAGGAGAGGCCAGGGGAGGGCACGCGTACCTCTCGACTGAAGAATTCATCATCGCCCTCTCCGGTAGTTTCGACGTCGTTGTGGACGATGGAAGCAAGAAGAAGGTTTTTTCTCTCAACCGCTCGTATTACGGTCTATATATCCCGAAAGGGCTCTGGAGAGAAATCAATAATTTTTCCACCAACTCGCTTGCTCTCGAATTTGCTTCGACACCCTTCGATGAAGGTGACTATGTATACGACTATGAAGAATATCTAAGGATGAAGGCGAATGAAGAAATATAGTCTTGACGATTGTCTCATAATAGACCTTGACAAGCACCACAGCGACCGAAAAGGCAACCTCTCTGTCGTTGAAAACGGAGTTACTCTTCCTTTTGACGTAAAAAGGGTCTATTATCTTTACGATGTCCCCGGAGGAGAGTCCAGAGGTGCCCATGCCCACAGGGAACTCAGTCAGTTTATAGTTGCGGCATCGGGGTCCTTTTCAGTTACTTTGACTGACGGAAATGAGCGGAGGACCTTCTTCCTCAACCGGCCGTACAAGGGTCTTCTGGTCCGCCCGGGTATGTGGAGGGATCTTGATGATTTCTCTTCCGGAGCAGTCTGCATGGTGCTTGCTTCAGATATCTACAAGGAAGAAGATTATATTAGAGATTATGAGGAGTTCCTTGAGTTTAGAAAAAATGGATAAGTATTTCGTACTTTTAGGATGTAACCGGCTGCTGACCGGTCAGGTGGCCCACCTTCGGGAGCTGGGTTATAAAGTCATCGTTGTGGCTTGGAACGAAGTCCCTTCTATCACGGGAGATCTTTATATAAGGATGGATGTCAAGGACAGTAGCGGTATCGTCGCCGAACTTGAGAAAAGAGGTTTTGCCGGAAAGGTTGAAGGCGCTCTCTCAAGCATTGATCTGGCCGCTCCGACGGTGAACGCCATCAACCGCTGGTGCGGTAACCGAGTGATGCCGGAGAAATTCGACCGGGTGCTTTCCAAGAATGAAATGAGAGATTCATGGATGGCTGCGGGTGTTTTCAACCGGATATCCATGATGGATTCTGAGTTTGATCTTGAAAAGATTTTCGATCTTTCCAAGAGGATGAAACTTATTTGCAAGCCAGATGTTTCCGCAAGCTCCAGGGGAATCACTATCCTTGAAAAGGGGCAGAGCCGTGAGTCCCTCCTTAAAGCTTTCGAGAGGGCCTCTTCCGCATCTTTCGACGGCCGCTATATGATAGAGGAATTTGTTGAGGGTGAGGAGTTTACCGTGGATATGCTTGGGGATGCCTATGGGAATGTCAATTGTTATGGAAGCTCCATCCAGCACCATTCCAAGTATGCCCATGACAATCATGTGACTGTCATCCATCATTGGAATTCCAGAAAATATGATGACGCTACCTGGAACCGTATCGCGGAGTTTGGGATAGCTTGCTATAAGGCTCTGGGGCTCCATAGTATGTTCGGCCACCTTGAAATAATAATGAAGAGTGACGGCTCGTTCACTCCCGTTGAAATGGGCGCCCGCTCCAGCGGTTTTATCTGCAGTCATACTGTATGGAAGGCATCCGGGCATGATTATCTCGGCGACTATGTGAAGATGCTTCACGGGGGGCGGATCGTCCCCGGGAACTATCTTAACGGCCCCAATGCTTCGATGTGGTTTGGATATGATATCCCTTCCGGGTCTACTTCCGTTAAAGAAACAGATATAACAAAATTCCTGGATCCTCGAATCCATGTCCTTTTCGAGGATCATTCCGGCCTGAAGGCGGGGGAGCATTATGGCGATTATATTGATGACGGAGACAGGGATAAATTCGGATATGCCATCCTTTGGGGACCGAGGGATGTTCTTACTTATGAGAGTGTCTCAGAGTCCAACGAACGTTTCCTGGACGATTATTTAGGAAGAAAATAGAATAATAAAATGATACCGTTCCTTTCATTGAAAGACGTTACCTCGCTTCATGGTGAAGAAATTCAGGAGGCTGTCGCCAGAGTGGTTTCCGGCGGCTGGTACCTGCAGGGAAGTGAGAATGAAAAGTTCGAGGAGGATTATTCCCGATTTATAGGCTCCAAGTATACTGTTGGCTGCGCCAACGGCCTGGATGCATTGATTCTGATATTCCGGGCTTATATCGAGATGGGAGTAATGGCTCCGGGAGATGAGGTTATAGTCCCTGCCAACACTTTTATTGCAACGATTCTTGCCATTACCGAGAACGGTCTCGTGCCGGTCATGGTAGAGCCGAGGATGGATACTCTTGAAATAGATGATTCCCTGATCGAAGCAGCTATTTCTTCGAGGACGAAGGCTATCTGCATCGTCCATCTTTACGGGCGCAACGCATACACCGAAAAGATAGGCTCTTTGTGCCGGAAATATGGTCTCAAACTCGTTGAGGACAATGCCCAGGCTCATGGATGCTTTGCTCTTGACGGGCGCAGGACAGGAAGCCTTGGCGACGCAGCCGGACATTCTTTCTACCCGGGAAAGAATCTTGGGGCTCTTGGAGACGGCGGAGCCGTTACTACGGATAATCCTTCGCTTGCAGAGGCTGTGAGGAGTCTGGCCAATTACGGAAGTTCTAAAAAGTATGTTTTCAAATACTGCGGAAGGAACAGCCGTCTCGACGAAATCCAGGCGGCGGTACTGGATGTCAAGCTCTCCCATCTGGATGAAGATAACCTCAGAAGGAAGGAGATAGCGGCCTTTTATTATGACAATATTTCCAATCCTTCAGTTTCCCTGCCGGTTCATCTTTCCCCGATGAACAATGTATATCACATCTTCCCGATACTGGCCTCTAGGCGGGATGAATTACAGAAATACTTGAAGGATAATGGAATAGGTACTGTGATTCATTATCCGATTCCTCCGCATAAGCAGGAGTGCTACAAGCAGTGGAACGGTCTTTCATATCCTGTCACAGAGTATATCGCTGATCATGAACTTTCTCTTCCTATAAGTCCCTCGATGACCCTCGAAGAGGCCGCGGAAGTAGTAAAAAGGATAAATACTTTCGAATGAAGAAGATACTCCTGATAACGCCGCTGTATCCGATTCCGTACCCGGAGAATAACGCGACAGATGTCTGCCACTCCTTTGCAAAAGAGTGGGTCAGGCAGGGATATGACGTCCTTGTTATCCATCTTCAGGGAGTCTACTGCCTGGCTTGGCATCTTCTTATAAAACTTTTCGGGCGACAGATAGCAAACCGTGTCGGAGGAGGAAATTTTTATTCCAAAAGGCTCAGAAAGACAGAGTATTACACTATGGATGGGGTCCCTGTATTCAGGGTGCCCGTATATAATTTTATACCTCACGGGCGTTTTCCCAAGCGGTCTATCCAAAAGTTCATATCGGAGGTTCTTGATATTCTAAAGGCAAAGGACTTCGTCCCGGATGCGATTACAGGGCATATGCTGTCGCTTGAGATCATTCCTCTTCTGAATGAACATTTTCATTCAAAGACTTTCATGGTTGAACACGGGGTGCCTAAAAAACTCAAAGAACGCTACCCTGATTATGAGAAGCTTATCTCTTCTTATACCAGGTACGGATTCCGTTCAAAGGGGATTCAGGAGGATTTCGAAAGACGTATTTGCAAGGTCCCCGCTCCTTTTATCTGCTATTCGGGCATTCCGGATTATCTGCCTTTGCAGGAAAGCGGGAGGACATTTGAAGGACCGTTGTCAAGGTTTATCTATGTCGGAGAATTCATTCATAGAAAGTATCCTTCCAAAGTCGTGGAAGCCCTGAGTAAAGTATATCCGGATAAAGGTTTTTCCTTGACATTTGTAGGGGAAGGACCTGATAGAGAGGAGATTGACAGAGTCATCTCCGCTACTTCTTCCGCTTCTTCGGTGCGTTTTTCCGGAAAGCTTCCTAGGAAGGATATAGCTCCGCTTTATGATGGTGCGGAATGTATGGTAATGATAAGCGAGCACGAAGCTTTCGGTCTTGTCTATCTCGAAGCCATGGCCCGCGGATGCATTACCATAGGCTCCAGGGGAGAAGGTATTGACGGAGTCATAGTTGATGGTGTCAACGGCTTCCTCTGCCCGGCAGGGGATGCTGATGAACTTGCTTCTCTCATTCGAAGAATCAATGGATTGACTTCCTCCGAGAGGCTGGCGATTTCCAATGCAGCGATCAGGACCGCGCGCAGAATGACGGATTCCGCGGTCGCAGAGGATTATGCAGAAATATTATTGTCATGACGAAAGCGAGTCCAAGGTTTTCTGTTATTATCATCACCTATAATCAGGAGGATGTAATAGCCCGTACTCTAGAGTCTCTCCTTTGTCAGGAGTATCTCTATGAAATCTGCGTGAGCGACGATTGTTCCTCCGACCGGACTTGGGAAATCCTCAATGAGTACTCTTCTCGCTATCCCGGACTTTTCAAACTCAATAGGAACGATCCCAATCTCGGTATTTTTGCAAACGAGGAGAAAACATGGGAGATGCCGACAGGTGACATAATTTACCGCATTGCAGGCGATGATATGTGCTGTGAAGGGTATTTTAAGGCAGTCGTGGATTTTATCTCCGAAAAAGGAATCGATATCGGGAGCGACCTTTACTGCGTAGTCGGCAATACTATTGTCAAATATCCTGACGGATCGGAGTTGGTCCATCGGAATAAACTGCTGGATAAGGAGTTATCTCCTCTTAAGCTGAAACTTCGCGGCCTTATTGACGATAGGAGTGCCTGCTTCTCTATCAATGTCCTAAAAAAATATATTCCTGTCAGTCAGGGGCGCTCCTTCATGGTTGAAGAGGCTCAGGACGACCAGCTTGAAATCTTTTCAGAGAGGTTCTACCATATCCCAGTCCCGGGGAATATCTACTTTGCCGAGAATGGTATAAGTTCACGCTTGAGCCCCGAGATCAAGAAACAAAGAATTGCTATCTATGAATTCTTCAGCGGTTTTCTCGAGAGGCTTGGCATTGATCTGGACCGCTCTGATAGGGCCTATATCAAGTTCCGAACGGAGGTGCTCAAGCATAATGCGAAGCCCTCAGTGACGTCTGCCTTGAGAGCTCTAGGCTACTATTTCCTCTCACTGGATCCTCATCTTGGCTTTGCCGGCATGGATCTTTCCCATTTTTTCAATGCAATTAAGAGAAGATTGAGAAGAAAATGAGATTCCTTTTATCATTGATTCTGCTTTCATTTGCAGCAACCCCCTCCAGAGTTATTTCTGTCGAAACGCAAGATAAGTTCGACAGGCTTCCAGGGATAGTGATTTCCGCCCTTGATGCCGGATACAAGGATATCAGGGTGGAATTCAAGAACGCCGGCCCCTTCTTTTATTCAGAGAACCATATGAATTTTTCCGGCCAGGTGTACCCTGAAGCTTCGGTTTCATTTGAAGGCAATGGGGCTGTTCTCGTTGCCAAGGGCGAAGAATATACTTCAGGAAGTCGTTATAAAGGGACATTCAAGCCTGACAGGGCTGTCCTGAACAGGAATTATGAGAGCGTTGATGTATGGAGCTCGATGTACAGGGTGAGCGGCCGTATAGTCGCTTCCGGAAAGGAAAAGGGAGTTTATAAACTGCTCTGTCCTCAGATTCGTGCCTCAAAGGCTGAGAATGCCTATATCCTTCTTACCGAATCTTATCAGAGCCACTATTACGAAGTAGTAAAAATTGAAGACGGGTCGGTGTCTATAAAGGCGGATGACCCTGAGGTGCTCAACCTCGATATGTCCTACGCCGGGAAAGGAGCCCGCTTTAAGATTTGCAATTCGAGCAGTTCCCGTCTTCCCATTCCTGACGGCTCAGGGAAGGTACATATCTGCGCGACAGGACGTTTCCTTGCAAGTTATGGGGCGGCCCTGAAGTCTCTGTCTTTCAAAGGCTTTCACTTTTATGGAAATAGCTCGGAAAACGGGTATCTCTTCGATTTTACCGATGTGCGATCGTCCTCAGTAGAGATATCTTCCTGCGAATTTAGAAATCTCCATACTAATGTTGTTATGGCGGCAGGGACGTACAACTTCTCATTTACTGATAACATAGTAGAGCATTGCTACGCCGGGGGAGTGACGTCCCTTAACCCCTCCAAGAATACAAGGGTAACGGGGAATCGTTTCGAAGAATGCGGACTTTCCCTAAATATGACTTCGTGCGTTGATTGCAGCGGGGAGAATTACTATGTAGGAGACAATACTTTTATTAACTTTGGATCCAGAGCAATTACTCTCGGGGTTTATTTTACGAGAGTGCAGACTGCTCCTTCGTCTGGAATAGTAGAACGAAACTTGATAAAATACGAGGGCGAATGGCTGGAACATCCTGAGTTCTATACTATTATGGATACCGGTGCCATCTATCTATGTACATTGAATGATAATGCCATCGTACGTTTCAACAGGATTTGCCGTTTTACCGGACAGAGAAGCAATCGCGGAATTTTCTGCGATGACGGAGCCTCCGGATTCAGCATATACGGGAATGTGATTACCGGGATTTCCAATAGTTATTGCATTGATTCGCGTCGGGTTGCCTCTGTAGAATCTAGAATCAAATCAGGGAAATCAAATGTCAATAATGACATAAGGGACAATGTGCTTGACGGCCCAATTCGTTTTGAAGGAAGGTCGGGCGGAAACTGCAGGAAGTCAGCGGATTATCTGCTAAGTAATAATCCCGGGGGAATCCCGGAGATGATGGTTTTATCCGTAACTGTCGAGAAAACTGATGTGATTCTCAAGTACTCTTCAATCGACGATACTGTCATTAAGCTTCCGAGAAGCTCTTACAGGAAGCTTAGGAGGTGGAAATATTTCAATGAAATGGGCATGTATTTCGCAGTAGAGTAGTTTTTGTGATAATAATTATAACATTTTTAAGAATATGAAAAGATTATTTAAAGTGACTCTCCTTGCCGTTCTTGCGGCAATGTGCGCTCTTCCTTCTTTTGCTCAGGGAGAAAAGACTATCAAGAGAAAAGTCGCAATCGGACGTTTCTCGAACGAGACCAAATATGGCAAAGGACTTTTCTATGACAAGGAAAATGATCCTATGCGCAAGCAGGCTCTGGACCTTCTTTCAGCAAAGCTTGCTGCCAGTGAGAAATTCATACTTCTCGAAAGGGAAGACCTTGATGTGCTTGTTGCTGAGGCTGGTCAGGGAATGAATAAGATTGGTGCCGATTATATCATTCTTGGCTCTATCACCGAATATGGCCGTAAGGATCAGGGCGAACAGAGCATCTTCTCTTCATCCAAGACCCAGACAGTAGAGGCCGGAGTCAGCATCCGACTGGTGGAGGCTGCAACCGGTCTGATTATCTATTCTGATGAGGCTAAGGGATATGCCGAGACTACAACCAAACAGGCCTTCGGACTTGGCGGTCGGGCCGGATTTGACGCAACTCTTAGTGACAAAGCTATTTCTGCAGCACTCAGTCAGCTCGTGGAGAATATCATCAATAAGTGCATGGACAAACCGTGGAAGTCATATATTCTCTCTGCGGATGATGGCTCATATGTCATTTCCGGAGGAGTTTCCCAGGGTCTTGCACCGAACGACATATTTAATGTATACAAGAAGGGAAAGGTCGTTACCAATCCTCAAACCGGTATTAAAATTGAGCTGCCCGGAGTGAAAATAGGGACAGTCACCGTGCTCAATTCTATTGGTGACACCCCTGAGACCGAAATCTCCTTCTGCAACTATTCCGGAGATCCGATTAACACTGAGAAACTTGAAGATTATTATATTTCAGATAAATAAATCATGAAAAAATTCATTCTTGCAGCTTTCGCTGCACTCCTTCTTGTCGGATGCGGACTCGGATCATATTCCGTCGCTTCCGGAAGGCCTGACGAAGCCTCCATATCTTTCGTCTCCGGTACAAAATCTGATGTGCAGGTGACTATCGATGATAATACTTACACTGTCCAGACCGTCAAGACCAGCGATTACAAAGTTAATAGAAACATAAAGAAGACAGCCAAGAATACTATCTTCATGACTCCCGGAAAGCATGATGTTACCGTCAAGAAAGGTGGCGAGACAGTCTACGCCAAGACTATCTTCGTATCGGTTGGGGAGCATAAGATTGTCGAACTATGAGGAAGGTAATCCTTATTGTTTTAGCAGTTGCGACATTGTCTTCATGCGGCATGACCCAGTCCCTCTATAATTGGGGATTCAATCTGAGTGATGCGTCTGATTATGAGAATGCTGTATACAATGTCTATAATGCGCAGACTCCGGAAAGCATTTGCCGACTTCTCTGCGAATATGAGAAGCTTGTATCTCATCCCGGCGGCTCCAGGGCGGTCCCGCCTCCCGGAATCTGTGCAGAATACGGGTATTTGCTCCTGAAGCCGGAGACAGCAGAGATCTTTGCATCAAAGGCGACCGCTTCCCAGAAGAGATTATTCGAAGGAAGCGATTATGCGGTTATATTCGCATCCCGGGGAGAGGAAATGCTGAAGAAAGAATTGGAACTCTATCCCGAGTCCGCCAAGTTGATCCAGCCCATACTGGATAGAATAGGGAGGTGATATGAAAAGAGTTCTTATTATCTTGGCGACGATCGCCCTCCTGTCATCCTGTGGGATGACGACCGGCCTAACAAGAGGAACTCAGTATCCTCTCATGTACAAGGAGAAGCCGGTTACTCTTCTGGTAATGCCCCCGATCAACAATACAACCAATGTTGAGGCGAAGGACCTTCTTTATACATCCATAAGTAAGCCGCTGATAGATGCCGGGTATTATGTGATACCTCCAATGATAACCATGGAAATCCTGAAAGAGGAGAGCGCATATGATTCGGAAATATTTGTGGACTCATCCCTTGAGATGTTTAAGACCTTTTTTGGGGCGGACGCAGTGGTGTTCTCGGAGATCAACAAGTGGGCGAAAGTCGGGGTCGGCATCGATGCCGATATCCGTTATTTCATACGTTCCGCAACTACCGGGGAGATACTTTTCGACAGAAGCTGCGACCTCTTTCTCGACCTCTCTTCGGATTCGGATTCAGATGACAACAAGAAAACTTCCTTATTATCGGTACTTGTCGATTTAGCAACTACCGCCATTAATACGGCCATGACAGACCATATTGTGGCGGCGAGAAAAGCTAATAACTATATTTTCGAAGATTTACCCCGCGGCAAGTACAGCCCGCAGTATATGCAGGATATGGATGTTCATGCCGATGAGATGAATATCTCGAAGACAGTGAAATAGGTGTCCTTCAGGTGCCTTGGAAACTACCCTGAGATTACGACATTATTGATATAGTCGTAGCACAGGGTATTTTTTTGTACCATGAACTTGTCCATGGTAAGGCCTATCCTAACTATCTTGAAAAGACCGTTCTGTGTATCTATTCCATAGTAGTTGGCACATACTCTTGACTCAAGGTCAGCTCCACGGTCGGTGAAGGCGTTTCCACGGAGATTGCCCGCCTGGTCAAGGGCGACGCAAAGCATATCCGGGTACTTGGCGGGGTAGTAGAGCATGTCGAAATGGCAATGTCCGCAGATCCATGCGATGAATTTGCCGCCTTTGTCTTTCCAGGCTCGGATAGCATCTCCAAGGGGGTTGACTTCGCTCTTGTCATAGCCATATTTAGCCTCAGGATTTGCAATCTTCTGCCTGATAGCAAATCTCTTCTCGGCATTGAATGATTTCATGGATATGGTATGGAAGGGAGTAGGGGCGGAAGATTTGAAGTCAATCACTATCCCACCTTCGGGGGAGGAGTTGTATTTGAACTTATGGGAGGCCTCGTCCCACATTTCGTCCTCTCCCTCAAAATCGTCGAGAGGGTAGTGGCTTGCGACTATTACAGAGTAGCCGTAGGCCGGGTTTGAGGGATCCAAGGTGTCTTCGAGCCTTGCGGTCAGCCACTCTTCCTGCTCGGAAGTCTTGTGGCGGAAGGTATCGTAGAAATGCATGCAGTCAGCGCCGATAAGGCGTATCTTGGCTTCGGGAAAATCCTTGTGCCAGAAGCATGATTTGTAGAATTTGCTCTTTGGATCGTCATTTCCTTCGGGCATCACGCAGCCTAGCCCTTCTACATAGTCTTTGAAGAAAATATCATAGGACTTCTCTTTCCCATAGAAATCCCAGTCAGCCGATCCCTCCTTATGGCCCTTGGAGTTCGTTCCCTTTGCCCCGTCGTGATTGCCAAGGACGAAAAGAGACTTCTCTGCAAGACCGGACTCCCTCCACCACTGTGCTCCAAACGGATATTCTTTTGTGGGCTCAACAAAGTACTGGACTGCATCTCCCGTATTCAGGACCGCGTCGATATAAGGAGCATAGTCATCCATTATGGAAAGAATCTTATTTGCGGCTATACTGTCGCCGTGGATATCCGTATAATGGAGGATGCCGAGAGAGGATACCTTGGGCTTTGAAGCCACATATCTTGCCTGTCTTATCTTATTCAGAAGGACTTTGTCTCCTGTTGAAGGGACAACGTCTTCGGAAGCGCTGAGGGGAACGGGCTTTTTAGCGGTCTTGCTCTGGGCTTCTGTGGGAATAGGTGCTAAAACGCTGGCGGCAGCAACTCCGGCTCCCGTCGCGAGACTCTTTTTGAAGAAATCTCTTCTTGAAAATGACATAATGCAGTTGTTTACTTGGTCCCGAAAATCCTGTCTCCGGCATCGCCAAGACCAGGTACTATATAGGCGTTTTCGTTGAGGCGTTCATCCACAGCGGCGAGATATATATCTACGTCGGGATGCTCCGCCTGGACCTTCGCAATGCCTTCAGGGGCTCCTACAAGGCACATCAGCCTAATGTTATTGCAACCGCGCTTTTTCAGCATCTCGAGGGCGTCGCATGCACTTCCTCCCGTTGCAAGCATAGGATCGGTAACTATGACGAGGCGATCCTGGATATCCTCAGGAAGCTTGCAGTAGTAGACAACCGGCTTATGGGTATTCTCGTCGCGGTAGAGTCCGATGTGACCGACTCTTGCGACAGGAACAAGCATCTGCAGGCCATCTACCATACCCATGCCTGCCCTCAAGATAGGGACTATGGCCAATTTTCGGCCGGAAACCTTCGCCGCCTTCATCGGGCAAATAGGAGTTTCGATTTCAACCGGCTCGAGAGGAATGTCGCGAGTGACTTCGTAACCCATCAAAAGAGAAATTTCATTAAGAAGCTGCCGGAAGTCTTTTGAACCGGTTTCCTTTTTTCTCATGATTGTGAGCTTGTGCTGAATCATGGGGTGGTTGATAACATGCAGTTGACTCATAAGTGTTAGAAATTATAGATTCACCTTGTGAATGCTAAGTTACGCTTTTTCTATCAGAAAGCAAAGGCTTTCGTTATCTCCATTTTCATAATAATCGTTATATTTGTCTTTAATGACTACTCCCCATATCTGTATGAATAAAGATAATATCCTCTTTATCAAGGCTCTTGGAATCATTTCTATGATTCTTTTCTTATTCTCTTCCTCCGCAGCCGCCAGAAGAATTCCGGATAGCGCTCTTGGAGAGGCAGAATACGAAGTCCGATACAAGTATAAATTGTTCAACTCCAAAGTGGCGACTGCAGTTATTTCCCTTTCAAAAGACAAGTGGGAGGGACGTTCGGCCTTTCATGCCAAAGCCAGTATCAAGGCATCATCCGTTTTCCGCATGTTTATGGGGGAAGAATATGTTTCCGACAGTTATCTTACATCCTCTGCGACGCCACTTTACTGTATCAATCCTTTGAAGAAAGATAAAGTGACAGGAAAGCGGGAGTATTATTATAATTCGAAATCAAAGACGATAGAGTCTGTCCTCGCTTGGGAAAATGAAGCCCCAAAATCCAAGGTCATCAATCAGGTCGGTCCTACAATGGAACTCCTGTCCCTTATCTTTTTTACCAGATTCCATGATTTTTCCCCGGGGGAGAAGATGAAGCTTCATGTCCTTATGAACGGCAGGTCTTGTCCTGCCACTCTTTGCTCGGAAGGAATTGATAATGAACGCTTTCCCGGTAGAGAAGTGGAACGCGTTTTGCTAGAGATGCCTGAACGCGGACTTATGGAGGATGGCAGCGGGAACGAAATTACCCTGTGGCGTACAACCGGAAGCGACCGTACTGTCATCTGTCTAGAGGTCCCTCTAAGTTCAGGATTAATGACCGTAATGATGAAATAATATGAAGAAGTTAAAGATACTCGCTGCAATGGTTCTTCTTCTTGTTGGTGCTTTTTCCGCTTTTTCGCAGGAATCTACGCCGAAAATCAACAAGAAGAATCTCGTCATCAAAGAATGGAATACCGATGCCAGAAGTAACCGGAAGGTTCTCGACCATCAGACCGTCTATAATTCCGACGGGAAAAAGATAGAGGAGAAGGAGTATACTTCAAACGGAATCAAGTGGACCAAACGATACGAATACGGGGCTGACGGAAAAGTGTCCCGTGAGCTGTCGTATGACGAGAGGAACAAGCTTGTCTCGGTCAAGAAATTCGAGTGGAACTCCTTCGGACGCAAAAAGATTCAGTATACCTACGATCCGAAAGGGAAGCTAGTGTCCACCAAGGTCTATGAGTATATTGCCGAAGACAGCGAGTAGGATTTCATGGGGACGGATGTAGACAGTTTCAAGGTCTGGGAACGGATGGGGACCATAAAGCTTGAGGAGATGGATTCCATCAAGCTGATGAACCGTGTTGATACTAAGTACCTCACTACCGAATCTGTCCTTGAAAAGGTGCTCGAGAAGGCTGCGGATAATGGATACCGGGCATTGGAGGTCGAAGGAAGCACAATCAGCCCGTACAATTCCTTGTACTTCGATACTGATTCGCTGAAGATGTTTCAGGATCATCACAACCGCCGTCTTGTCCGTCAGAAGGTCCGGACCAGAGTCTACGTCTCCACTTCTCAGACTTTCCTTGAGATAAAACGGAAAAATAACAAGGGCCGTACAAAGAAAAAGCGTACAGAAATCCCTTCTGAGGCTTTTGAGGATTTCCGCTCAAATGTTTCTGCAGCGAAGTTTCTTTCGGAGCACTCGGATTATTCCGTAGACTTGATAAAACCCCGGTTGGAAACCCTTTTCAGGAGGATAACCCTTGTCAACAGAGCCAAGACAGAGCGTCTTACAGTAGACACCTCGCTTCGTTTTATCAATCACGACACATCGCTTACTGCCGATTTGGGTTCAGCGGTAATCATAGAGTTGAAGCAGGACGGAAGGGCTGAGAGCGAGATGAAAAAAATACTTCTAGACTGCAGGGTAAAGCCAGTGCGCATCAGTAAGTACTGCATAGGGACTACGGTTACGAATCCGTCTGCCAAGTCGAACCGTTTTAAAGTCAAAGTCAGAAGAATAGAAAAAACCACAGGAGAAAAAATTATAGTAAGATGAAAAGAATAATAGTCACCCTTTTTTCAGCCCTAGCTCTCTCTCTGGGAGCTTGTTATGCGCAGGCTGAGCCGCTTTCCGATGAGGCCGTCGCCTCTTTCGGTAACGTTGATTTGGGCGATGAGGATATTTTAGATGTCGCATCTATAACTGATGCGGTAAAAACTCCCATTCAGAGCCTTACCGAACTCTCGCTGCGATTCCTTATCAACCTGCTTTTCTGCTGGATAATAGTACACTGTTTCTATTATAGGAAAAGCCGTCGCCGCGATTACTATTTTACCTTCCTCGTATTCTCTTCAGCTATGCTCATGATGCTCTATATGATGGGCAATGTGGATATTGGAATCGGCCTTACACTGGGCTTGTTCGCCATTTTCGGGGTAATACGATACCGAACGGAGACTGTCCCGATCAGGGAGATGACCTATATGTTCGTCATCATCGCAGTCGCTGCAATCAATGGACTCTCTTCCATATTCAAACTGGTTGGTGAGGGAACGGCTCACCCGCACTACACCCTGGAATGGGCGAATGTCGGGATCCTGGTCCTCACAAATCTGCTGCTAATTGTGCTGATTGCGATTCTGGAAGGGGAGAGGATTGTCAAGCATACTTCCACAAAACTGGTTCTCTATGACAGGATCGATCTTATTGTCCCGGAGCGTCGTGCGGAACTGATCGAGGACCTTCAGAAGAGGCTGGGGCTTAAGGTCGACAATCTTGAAATCGGCCATGTGGACTTTCTCAAAGACTCTGCTTACATCAAAGTCTATTATACCCTTGGTAAGGGAGAGAATAATTCGATTGATTCACTTCAAAAAGCGAAAGATTATGTGGAGTAGAAGAATAATTGCCGCTGCAGCCATCCTTTTCCCTTTGGCTGTGCAGGGACAGACCCTCGATTATGTAGAGGCTGATCCCACCTTTGAGACAGGAGCGAGAGTGGCCGTCGGGCTGGAGAAGGATCTCATCCCTAAGACATTGACTCTCTCCGCAGAAGAGCAGCTGAGGGTAGATGACAACTTTTCCCATTTCCAAAAATCCTATACGGCTCTTGGCATGGAATACAAGGTCACTCCTTGGCTAAAGGCTGGAGTCAGCTATACACTGATTGCAAATAACTCGGTTTCAAAGGGTTGGTCTCTTAGGCACCGCGGAGCTTTCGCTCTTACCGAGACCATTAAGTCAGGACGGCTGAAAGTAGCTTTCAGAGAAAAGATTCAGGCTACTTACAGGACTGATTCTGTCAATCTTTACCAAAGCCCCAAGACCTCATGGGCGCTAAAGACCAGGGCGAAAATCTCTTATGATCTCCCTATGAGTCCGTATACTCCGTATCTCTCGGCAGAGGCACGATTTCTTCTTAACGGGGTCAATCCGGAGTACTTTGTCTACGATAGCATAGACAAGCGATGGACAAATCCGGATCCAAGATATAATGATTTGTATTTCAATCGTCTACGAATAACCGCGGGGTCTACATACAAGACCCCGCGGAGAAATTCGCTTGATTTTTTTGTCGTAGCTGATCTGTGTTATGATCTCGACATAGATTTCAGTTCCAAGGGCAAGCAGAAAAAGGATGCTTCTTATAGCAGCGGATACGCTCCGTGCCTTTTCCTTACGAACTCCTACTTTGTCGGACTTGGAATAGCCTATACGTTTAAGCTATAAGGCGCTACTGCATCTGGCGGACTCTCTGAAGGAAGTCCTTTACGTGCTGCTTGTACTCCTCAGGATGCTTTGCAAAAGAGTTGGCATGGACAGCGCCTTCTGCCACCCACATTTCCTTGTAGCCATTGACTTTGGCGTCATAGTTGGCCTGAAGGTGGGAGAATGGCACGAAATCATCGGCGTCACCATGGATGAAAAGCATCGGACGGTCGCATTTTGCAAGCTGTTTTACTGAAGAAGCCTCTTTGAAAGACCATCCGTAGCGATTCTTGCAGACTATGCTTGCGCTGTTGCCGCGGGCGCGCGAGGGGCACCACCTGTAGCGCTCAAATGGGTACCGGCCGCGGCGGGCAAATGGGTACCGCCCGTAGCGCGCAATAGGGTACCGTGTAAGGAGCCTGTAGTTTTATCGGATAAACTTCATAATATTGTCCCGAATCAAGACGAGACGATGTTATGGCAAACGACAAAATTACAATGCTCAAACTCAAGAGAATGCTTCAGTTGTTGGACGCCGGCAGGTCGATGAACCAGGTCTGCGCCGAGTTGCACATGAGCAAGCGCACCGTCCACAGCTACAAGGAGCGCGCGGAGCAGAGCGAGATCCCGCTGTATGTTCTACGCCAGATGCCGGACGAGCAGCTCAACGCCCTGCTCCAGCCTCCATCGTCGGTTCCGGTCCCGGACGCGCGAAAGGCGGAACTGGACAAACGCCTGGACCACTTCCTGGCCGAGCTCAAGCGCCCCTACGTGACCAAGTACCTGCTTTGGGAAGAGTACCGGAGGGAATGTCCAGACGGTTACCAGTACACCCAGTTCAAGAAGTATCTGAACCAGTACCGGGAGAGCAAGGAGTACTCGTACTCGAACACCTACCTTCCCGGCCATGAGATGCTGATCGACTTTGCCGGGGATAAGCTGTACTACCGCGACAAGGGAAACGGAGAGTGGGTTCCCGTGGATATCCTCTGCTGCATCCTTCCGTACAGCAACAAGGCGTTTGCCATGGCGCTTCCCCGCACGACGCAGGAATGGCTCTTCTACGGCCTTGGAAAGTGCCTCCAGTCCTGGGGACGCGCTCCCGCGATCGCCCGGAGCGACAACATGTCGCAGTGGGTTCGCCGGGAGTCCAAATACGAGCGTCCCTTCACGGAATCCACGGATGAATGGGCGACCTACTACGACATCATCCCGGACGTGGCCAGGGTGAAGAAGCCGAAGGACAAGGCCCCCGTGGAAGGGCTTGTCAGCATCGTGTACAAGTACGTCTACGCCCGGATGCGGGACGAAGTGTATGACAGTCTCGACGCCCTGAACCGGCGCATCGCCGAGCTCGTGGCCGAACTGAACGACCGTCCCCTGTCTAAGCGCGGGCGCAGCCGGAACGAGATCTTCTTCGAGGAAGAGTACAGCCAGATGCACGGCATCCCGGATACGCCGTTCTCGTTCCGGTACCGGAAGACGGTCAAGGTCGGTTCCGACTACCACGTCATCGTGGGCGAGGAACAGCACCGTTACAGCGTACCGTACAAGTATGTGGGGAGCGAGGTAACCGTACTGTGGGACGTTGAGACGGTCGAAGTCTACGACGGTCTTACCCGCATCCTGTCCTGCAAACGGGATCATACCCCGTACGGGAAAACGACCCTGGACGAGCACATGCCGCCCAACCACCTGGCTTATAAGCGGTCCCGCGAGAAGGGAGCCATGGACTATCTCAAGCGTGCTTCGGAGATCGGTCCGGAGACCCGGTGGGCCATCGGCAAGCTCCTCAGCGGCAGCGTCATCCCCCAGTATGCCTACAGGGACTGCGACTCCTTCTTCCGCCTTGCCGTCAATCACGGTCCGAAGCGCATCGAGAGCGCCTGCGCCCTCATCCATCAGTCCACGGAGATCTTCTCCTTCAAGCTGCTGAAGAACATGATCCGCAACAACACGGACAAGGCCGCCGCCGACGGGACGGACAAGGTCGTCTCGACCACGCCGAATAATCCGGACGTCCGTGGTGCGTCCTCCTACAAACACGTAAGTTGAAGCAATGAACACACAAGAAACGATAGACCTCCTGAACGGTCTGAAGCTCAGGGGCATGGCCGAAGCCTACAAGGCCATCACGCTGATGCCGGCCTCGGAAAGGCCCGACGTCGACATGGGTACGGCCAAACTGGCCGAAGCCGAGCGGCTTTACCGCGACAACCAGAAAACGCAGCTCTTCCTGAAGACCAGCCGGCTGCGGTACAATGCCAACATCGAGGACATCGAGTGCTCGGCGGAACGCAACCTCACCAAGGCCCAGCTTGCCGAAATCGGCGACTGCTCCTTCATCCGCAGGGCCGAAAACGTCCTCATCACCGGCCTGACCGGATGCGGCAAATCCTTCCTCGCATGCGCCCTGGGCCGGCAGGCCTGCTATATGGGCCTCAGGACCGAGTACCTGAACATGAACAAGTTCATCGAGCGGATCGCCCTGTCCAAACTCGACGGGACCTTCCTGAAGGTGGTCACCCATCTGGAAAGGAACGACCTTATCATCCTGGACGACTTCGGGCTCCAGCCCCTCGACATGAACTCACGGCTGGCCCTGCTGCAGATCCTGGAGGAGCGCTACGACCGGAAGTCCATGATCATCGTCTCTCAGCTGCCCCTCGACAAGTGGTACGACTACATCGCCGAGCCCACCCTGGCCGACGCCATCATGGACAGGCTCGTCAACAACTCCATCCATATCGAACTCAAAGGCGAGTCCATGCGCCGGAAAAAGAAAAAATAATACTACCTTTGCGACACCATCTAACAGGCCGTTCTTACACGGTACCCTATTGCGCGCCACGGCGGTATCCTATTGCCCGCCACGGCCGGTACCCTTTCAGCGCTACCCGCACGCTGTTGAGGATCGGGAAGGGAGGCAGGTGGAAACTCTGGTGCAGATTGGACTTGAACTGGTCCCAAACTGAAGAGTAACCGCAGTCCTCGATATAAGCTTTGATGTACTCAGGCTGAGGGTCTCCGCTCATCATCATTACAGTTGCCGCTCCCATTGATACTCCGTGGATGACCATAAAGTCGTCTTTGAAGATGTTGTGGGCGACCTTTGCCCATGTGGAAACGTCATAGCGGTCAAGCCATCCCATCTGGGCGGCCGGGCCTTCGGAATAGCCGTGATACTGAAGGTCCGGGAAGAGCACATTATAGTTGAGATCATCCCTGTACATGCGAACCAGATAGAGGAACACATAGTGATTGTCGGTATATCCGTGGACTACAATAGCTGTTCCGGCCGCTTCCGCGGGTTTTGCCGCGGGAACGTAGCAAGCGTGGATCTTGTAACCGTTATTTCCGACAATTGTGGTATCCTTCAGGAGTCCTTCAGCCTTCAGTCCATCGTACCAGGCCGTACTACCCGGCATCAGCGAATCGGCTTTATGGCGGGTGCGCTCTATATCGTCTACTCCGTGAGGAGAAGGGAGCAGAGCATAGTTGCACATGTATTTACCGGCAAGGCAGCTGCTGAGGCAGATGCTCATCATAATGATGGCAGAGAGTCGAATCAACTTTTTCATCGTTACGAAAATATGCTATTTGGTTATTAATTTCAATACAAAGATATATAAATAGTTCCGATTTACGAATCTTTCTTTCTTTTACTCGATGCAAGCGAAATCATTATGTTACGGATTGAGAAAACGATTGCAAACTGGCCTATGACCAGTACCCAGTCGTGGCGGATCAGACCATAGGCAATAATCATCAGGGATCCTGCGACTGCGAGAATCCAGTGTCCGAGTGGAAGGATTGATTCTTTTCGCTTCATACTGTAGACAAGCTGGTATACTCCCCGGATTTCATATGTGAACTGTCCGAGCATTCCGAGAGCCAGAAGCCCCGGGGGAACCTTATCATTCATCAGGAAATCGTGGGTAAAGGCCGGGAGATCGCGGAGCATCAGTCCGATAATTAGAACCGGGAACAGAGCCTGTGCGACGAAAACCCACCTCGGAGTATTCTTGTATAGTCCCATGATGGCAATGTTCCACATATAAATATAATATCCGATACTCTCGCCGAAGATAATCGAGAAATCCTTTCGTAGCCAGCCATAAATATATAGTACAATCGCTCCGATACTGCTCATTACCCAGTAGATTCCGGGGGAGACGACTTCATGGGCCTTTTCGGATAAGTACCATTGGACTACAATCCGTACGCCATAGATGGCCATACCGGCAAGTCCAAGTAAATATACCCATAGCGGACTGTCCATACCTAAATCTGGGCGTTAGCTCCGTAGAAACGGGTTAATGTCTTATTCTGAAGGTCCTCAGGCAGCCCTCGTAGGAGGGACTTTAGCGTCTGGACCGGGAATTCGGAAAGGCGCAAGAAGATCAAACCGTCAAGGGAATTGTTGAATAGGGGATCCACATTAAAGCAAGCCAGTTTGGCGGAGCAGCTGAAGTACTTTCGGAAGAGGACCGGAAGACGATATTTCCCGTCTGAAAGGGCACCGAGAAGGCGGTCAAAATTATCTACGTTGCCTTTAACACCGGCGAGGAGATCATCTGGATTGACGGTCATGTAATCAGGCTTGAAGGGATTGGTTGGAACAACAATCTTTTCTGCACCTGGTAAAGAAAAAGAATTCTCAAAGAAACGTACGATGAGACTCTTATAAAAGTCGGGAATAGCATTGCTGACGCTCACAGGACCTGTAACATATTCCACCAGCGGAGACCTGGTCATTGTGACCGCAAGACCGGCAAGGAGCAGTTTAAGAGGCTGTACTTCCCTCTGATATTTGCCTATGACAAAGGACCTTCCAAGCTCCATGCAACGGGAGAGCAGAGCCTCTGACTGAGGGAAATAGTTAAATAGGGAAGCGCAATATATTCCTTTGATTCCGCCTCTCTCCTTAAGAATCTCCCCGCATGGACCTAGCCTGTATGCTCCGACAATCTCCTCAGAAGGTACGTTCCAAAGGACCATTTGCCAGTAATATTCGTCATAGCTATCGGTATCTGTACTGAGTCCTGTACCTTCTCCAATCGCCCTGAAAGTCTCTTCACGAAGCCTGCAAAGCTCTTTCATGAAGGCAGGGGCTTCGTTGGGATGGAAGAGGAACATCTTGTAGTCTCCTGAAGCAAACAGCAGATTGTTGCTTTCAAGACGTCTTGCATCGGAAAGAATCAAATCCTTTGAAACAGGGGCGTCAATTGGCTCAAACTTGGATTCCTTCGCAGTTGGAGCCGGCTTTTCGCATTGTGCCTGAAGGGCATAGCAGCGGCTTCTAAGATATCTTCCGAGCGAGGGAACGTCGAATCCCTCCATCTCGGCGAGGGTTATCGGCTGCCCGATTCTTACTTTTACTACCGTCCCTTTCTTGTTGAACATTTCATGAACAAGGCGGATGGTACGAAGTTTCGGGTGGATGCGGCCGAGAATGTGGAACATCTTGGAATTCTCTCCTTCGAAATAGATGGGAATAACAGGAAGAGAAGATTTTTTTATCAGCTTGATGATATTCTCCGCCCATGGAATGTCCTCGACAATCTTATTCTCTCCGGGGGCAGTCCTGTTTTTTCCTTTCTGCCATGTGGCTACTTCGCCTGCCGGGAAGAATCCCAGCGGTTTCCCTTCGGCAATATGGCCGAGGGCGGCCCTTATGCCTGTGATACTTTTACTTCCTCCGGAGGAGAAATTGTCTACAGGGATGAAGCTGTCACGAAGACCGGGGATCATCGTCAGCATAAAAGTAGTGAGAATCCGGAAATCCGGTCTGCGCCTTCCGACAATCGAGTTGAGAATCAGACCATCGATGCTCCCGAAATGGTGGTTGGAGACAGTGAAGAACCCGCCTTCGCGAGGAATGAGCTCCAACTGCTCTGAAGGAATCTCGAACGAGACCCCTATCTCTTCCAATGTATGGTCCGACATATCGGCACCTTTAGCGGTCGGATATTTCTCTTGAATCCGGTTTACCTTATCTATTTCCAGGATTCTTATAATCATTGCTGAAAGCCATCTTCCGACAGCTCCTTTCAGACCCAGGGATTTCTGGAGATCCTCAGCTTCAAATACTGTTATCTTTTTCTCTTCCATAAGAATTAACAAAGATACATAATTGCTTTGAAGAATAGAAGAATAATGAAGAAAAAACCTCCCTACGAGAGGGAGGTTGCCTTGGCAGCCGGCACGCGGTAGTAAAATGTACGCCGTAAAATGTGCGCCTGTACGTTGTGATGAGCCTTACAATACTGTCTGGGAACGGCTCCGTTTCCCGATCAATGTGTTGGACGATTTTACATCCCGTCCGGAGGTGTGCCCGCTCTGCCTTGGCGTTTTTTACAATAAATCCGTCATCCAGTTGGCCTGCTGCAGGGAAGAGTCCAGCTCACGGAGCTCTTTCGACAGAGAGTCCACTTTCTTTTGCAACTCGTTGACATCGATTGTGCGGACGAACTTAATTTCGTTGCGGGAGTAGCGGTCGCTACGGACATTGGCGGCGTCAAGGACGGCACGGAGGGTAGAGAGATGGAGGGAAAGGACATCCTTTGCGGCGATGATTTCCGTCAGCGTCCTGCCTCCCCACAGTGTCTCCTGATTGGTCTTGTTGATTCTCACAATCAGACTTTCCAGCTCCTTCAAAGATGCATTCAGCTCTGTAAAAAGGTCCTCCGGTTTCTCTGCCGGGGAGTCGCCTTCCTGAACTTTTACGTTATTCGAGAGTCTCTCTTTAAGTTGGGCGAGTCTCTTTTGAAGATCGGCCCGCTGGTTCAATGCTTCTGCTAATTTCATATTTGAATCGTTTAATTATCGAGAACAACCGAAAGAGCCCCTCTCAGGCGTTCGGCTTCTTCGTGACCTACTTTTTCTTCTAGGAGAGAGGGCAAAGCTCTTAATTCATCATCTATAACTCCCATGTTTCTGGCTCCGGAGACATGAGCGATAAGCTGGGGCTCGCAGCCTTGAAGGGCGGAAATGGCGGAGACCGTCACAATCTCCCTGTCGGCAAAAGTCAGGTTGTTGCGGGCGAAAATATCGCCGAACAGATGGGCCTTGAGATAATAATCCGTAGCAGGAACGAAACTATATTCAAAAGGCTTCCCGGTAAGCTGTGTCTGGACAGCTGTGCCTTGTTTTAGGGCATCATAACCTTCCGGTAGGGGATCAGCCTCTTTCCCGGGATTGTCATTGATTCCTTCGGCCTTACGGGAGGCGAGCACTTTTTGAAGAGTACCGAGAGCATTTAGTGAACGGGGGAATCCGGTATAGGCATATAATTGCGAAAGCGCTTCTTTCGCTTCGCTGATGGTAAGTCCGTTATCAAGAGCTTCATAAAGAGCCTTGGCCAGAGAGGCCTGATCGCCTTTAGCTTCAAAGGCAGCGATTACGGCAAGGCCCTTCCTGCGTGGTGTGAGTGTCTGATTCATATCAATATTATCTATAGGAGGAAGGAATCATATGGCTGTGAATATCAATCTGTGACCATGCCATTTTCGGAACAAGTGTCATAACAATAAAGAATATCAGTTGCTTTCGCATAGTTTTCTTATATTCAAAAAATATATTTACTTTTGCTTAAAAGTTTAAGCAAACTAATACAAATATAAGGTTTTTTAATAATAATCATTTGCGTTAAAGGTCTACTTACAATCATTACGACAATATGATTATTGACGGACATAAAGATGAGATTCAGGACATTTCCTTGCTTAAGCAGGGAGATCATCATGCTTTTGAAAGACTCTATCGGCGATACTGGGCCAAGGTTTATCATTTTTCAGCTCTCTATATTGATAATGAGTCAGATCGGGAAGATATTGTCCAGCAAGTCTTTATGAAAGTTTGGAGGTATCGCGAAAAATTGGATCCATCTAAGAGTCTTGACGGATTTCTTTTTATTCTGACACGCAATCAGATATTTACGCATGAGCGTAAAAGAAAAAGGACAAAGTCATTCGAGGATGTGTTCTCCAATGATACAGTTTTCTCACAGGAGACAGAGGACCTACTCGCAGCAGAAGATCTCCAACACTATGTAAATCAGCTGGTTGATGAACTGCCTCCACGGCAGAGAGAAGCTTTTATGTTGAGCAGGAATAACGGCTTAAGCCACAAAGAAATAGGAAAGATTATGGGAATATCTGAACGGGGAGTTGAAAGGAATATTTATCTTGCTCTACGTTTCCTAAGGAAAAACCTTCCATTGTTCCTGTTGTTTATAGCCTGATTCTTATAATAGTTTTAACTTTTTTATTATACGCAATGTAGTACTTCGACTATTCATTGCGTATTTATTTTAAACTCACTCTATATGAAGAATCTATCCATGAAGTCCCAGTGGGAGAGCATGCCTTCCGATGGCGATCCTGCAATAAGAGAGAGGATATGGCGGAGAATTAAGTTACGTTTAGGCTTGCCATTGCGAATCTTGCAAGTAGCGGCCGTTGCAGCAGTGCTCAGCATCCTCTTCTTTGGTCTGCGCCCCAATTTCTCCACTCCCGTAGAAAAGGATTCCCCGCAATCTTTTGTTGTCACAACTCCATTAGGTACAAAAACCAGTCTTGCCCTTCCAGATGGTACGGTTATCATTGTAAATGCCGGATCAACTCTGTCTTACACCTCTGATTTTAACATTAAGAATCGCGATGTAACATTAAATGGAGAAGCATATTTTGAAGTCGAGAAAAACCCGCAAATACCTTTTAGGGTTATAACTCCCGGAGGTGTGTTTTCCGTACTGGGAACAAAGTTCAACATTACTTCTTATGAAGAAGACAGGGTAGTCATGGGGGCTTTGTTGGAGGGATCCCTGCGCTTTGATAACAATGGTGAAAGCCGTCAAATCCAACCAGGAGAGCTTCTAAAAAGCCATAATGGAATTTGTGAAATCGAACAGGTCGATGCCCTCCAATACTGTTCTTGGACGACAGGAAGGATTAAATATGATAATATTTCATTACGTGACCTGTGTAAACGCCTGTCACGTGCCTACCATACGGATATTGTTTTAACTTCTGACAATCTTGCAGAACGAAGAATCCGTGTTTCATTCACTCAAGAAGATTCCATAGACACAATAATGAAAACGCTTGGAGTTATTTTTCAGTTCCGCGTAGACCGTACTGAAAAGGCCTTCTATATTTATGAATAATTAGAATATCTGACCATGCAAAAACCTTGGAAAATTATTATCGTGCTGCTGGCAGGAATCCTTTTGCCTATTATGCTTCAAGGACAGACTGTCTCAAAATCATTCAAGAGAGAACCTCTTAAGCAGGTTCTTGAAGAAATTGAATTGCAAACAGGATACTCTTTTGCTTTTGAGAAAGGAGAGATAGATTTGAGAACACCGGTTTCAGCTAATTTCAAGGACACTGGTATTGACGAAGTCCTGAATCGGATATTGGATCCTTCCCTCAAGTATACCATAAATGGTAAGTTGATCGCAATTTCGAAAAAAGAAACGGCACCATCGACCACTAACGGCCCGGGAAAAATATCTTTTACTAAAACAGTTATTTCTTCTGCAGATAATCAGCCGTTGATCGGTGTGGGAGTTATTGTGGACGGGAAAAACCAGGGAACGACGACGGATCTTGACGGGCGATTTACTCTTTCGGTTCCGCAAGATGCAAAAACAATTACTTTCAGTTGCATCGGTTATGAAAGCAAGACGATTGCAATCCAGGAGCTTGTCGGTATTCAAATAATCACTCTTGATGAAGAAACCAATACGTTAGATGACGTTGTCGTCGTTGGGTTTGGAACCCAGAAAAAAGAGAGTCTCGTCGGTGCTGTGCAATCTGTAAAGCCTACGGAGTTGCGATTGACATCATCCAATCTCTCTACGTCTTTTGCGGGTAAAATTGCCGGCGTTATCTCTGTTCAAAAAAGTGGAGAACCAGGAGTTGCAGACGGAGCCAGTTTCTGGATACGAGGAATATCGACTTTCGGATCCGGACAGAGCCCCCTTTACATTGTAGACGGAGTGGAAATCACCGCTCAGATGCTCAACAATATTGCTCCTGAGTCAATAGAGTCCTTCTCCATCCTTAAAGATGCAACGGCTACCTCCCTTTACGGATCGCGTGGTGCAAATGGTGTTATGATCATCACAACGAAAAACGGCCGCAATTCAGAGAAGATGAGTATCAATGTCCGCGCGGAACTCGGAAGTGCGCAACCTACTAGAACCTTGCGAGCGGCTGACGGCATCACTTTCATGGAAACGTTCAACGAAGCACTTGCAACTCGTGGAAGAGAGCCATTTTATTCTAAAGAGAGAATAGAAAATACGAAGGCCGGCCTGAATCCATACTTGTACCCTAGCGTTGACTGGTACGGGATGCTGTTTAAAGACTGGACGATCAATCAGAACTTTAACGTCAATATGACGGGAGGAGGAAAGAAGGTCGATTATTTCATGAATGTTTCCGCTTTTAATGAAAATGGAATCATCCGCAAGCCGGACTTCTCAAGTTTTGATACCAATATCAACTCCCAGAAATATCTTTTCCAGGCAAATGTGAATGCTTGGTTGACAAGTACTACCAAGGTCTCTCTGAAGATGAATACTCAGTTACATCTCAGTCATGTTCCCGCGGTCAGCACCAATACATTATTTGGATATGCTCTCTCTGGGATGCCTGCTGAGTTTGCCCCTGTTCTTCCTGGAGAGGAGAGCGATACCTTTGTCCGTTTCGGTACTGCGCAGCGTTGGACTACCGGATATTGTACAAATCCGTATGCGCAGCTCTGTTCGGGATACTCAGATCAGTATCGAGGACATTTCACTTCTGCACTTTCTGTTGATCAGGATCTTTCCTTCATTACTAAGGGCCTTCGTGCTTATGGCCTTGTTACTTTCTACAATAGGGTTTATTCAAGCGTAAGCCAGAGAATGACTCCGTTCCTTTACATGATAACGGACTATTCTTTATCTCCTGACGGGACATATAACTATAGTATGTATCAGGCTCAGCAGGGCAACACATACATGACCACAAGCCGTGGCCAGGATGGTTTGCGTGAGCTTTCGCTTCAGGCAAAACTTGATTACAACAGGACGTTTGGCAAACATGAGTTCGGATCAACACTTGTATACCATCAAAAGGAGAAGGTATATAATATCGCCGATGCTCAGGAATATGCGTCGCTGCCATATAGAGAACAAGGTCTTGCAGGACGATTGACATACAATTATAATAAGATATATATGCTGGAAGCGAATTTCGGTTATAATGGTTCTGAGAACTTCGCTCCCGGTCATCGTTTCGGCTTCTTCCCCTCTATTGCCATTGGTTGGGTTATCTCCAATGAGAAGTTTTTCAAACCGATCAAAAAAACAATCAATTTGCTTAAATTGAGAGCATCTTACGGTCTCGTCGGAAACGATGTAATTTCGTCCAGTTACAGTGATCGTTTTCCCTATCTTTCCACTGTTAACATGGATAAGGCGTATGATTTGCGTCTAGGACCAGGTTTGGTACAGCAGCATGGACCGACAATGTCTGTATACGGGAACCGGCTCGCAACATGGGAGACTTCAAAGAAACTTGATATCGGCTTTGAACTCGGAATGTTCAATTCCCTGAATTTGATAGTTGACTTTTTTAATGAAAAACGTTCCGGAATATTTATGCAGAGGACATCGCTTCCTTCATCTTTCGGGCTTTCGGGAATCTCTCCTTGGGGAAATACCGGTAAGGTTGACAATGAGGGAATAGACGCTTCTTTGGATTATAACAAAGCCTTTAGTAAAGACCTCATCGTGTCGCTGCGCGGGACATTTACATATGCCCACAATACTATAAAGTATATGGAGGAGCCTCTCTACGAGTATGCATATCAGTATAAAGCCGGTAAGTCGATTAACAGTTTCAACCTTTATCAATTCGACCGCTATTTTATTGACGAAGAAGATATCAAGAACTCCCCGGACCAGTCTTCTCTTGCGACGCTTTATCCACTACTTCCCGGTGATGTCAAATATAAGGATCTAAATAATGACGGCGTGATCGACAGCAATGATATGGCCTGGACAAATGAAACCGGAGTGCCTCAGATTTCGTATGGGTTCGGCTTTTCTGTATATTATAAGAAATTCGACCTCTCAATGTTCTTCCAGGGGCTTGCGAAATACTCAATCTTGATGTCAGATTTCCATCCTTTTTCTACGGCGACCGATCCAGGCACGGGATTGATGCAGTATATTGCGGATGACCATTGGAGTGAGGCGAATCCTGATCCCAATGCTTTCTATCCAAGACTCTCTGACAGATGGAATGTCAACAACACAGCTCCGAGTACCTTATTTCTCAAAGACGGCAGTTTCTTGAGACTCAAGAATGCTGAATTTGGCTATACGTGGAAGATGATGCGCGTCTACTTGTCAGGAAGCAATCTCCTTACGATCTCAAAGTTTAAGTTTTGGGACCCTGAAAAAGGAAGTGGAAATGGTTTGTCGTATCCGCTTCAGAGAACATATAATGTCGGTATCCAGTTGAACTTCTAAGCATATCATAGAGATGAAAAATAACATAGCATTATTACTTGCGGTTACACTTGCGGTTTCATGCGATTATCTGAATGTCGTTCCTACCAGCAAGGCGACAGAAGACGATATCTTCAAAACTGCGGCTCAAGCGAAAAATTTCAGGTTCAACATGATGTCATTCATGCCGAACATTATCTCTTACGAATGGGCTCCTGACATTCTTGCCGGGGATGATTTTACAACCGGACCTCGAAGTACAGCATACTGGTTCCCGGGGAAGAGCCTGTTGTACAACATGGAAAATCCGAGTCAAACCTATTTCGGCTATTGGGCGCCTACGGCCAGGGCCAACGGGACAAATTATGACATGTATAGGGGAATTCGCTATTCATATTACTACATTGATAATATTCACAGGATTCCTGAATTGACAGAGGAAAATGCCCGCCGTTATGAGGGAGATGCATGGTTCTGTATCGCATATTATCACGAACAATTGCTTGAGTATTATGGACCAACAGTTATCATAAAGAGGTATATTCCTTTTGATACGCAAGATGAAAGTGAATTATATCCTGCAAGGTCGTCTTATGACGAATGCGTTGATTTTATCTGCCAATGCTATGATAAGGCAATCGAACTTTTGCCAGTGGTAATCCCAGAGGCAGAATGGGGACTTCCCACCGCTGTAGCTGCAGCTGCGTATAAAGCTCGAGTCTTGATGTGGGCGGCTTCTCCTCTTGTCAATGGAAATCCCGATTATGCCGACTTCAAGAATAAGGATGGTAAACAGCTTATCAGCACCACATATGACAGAGAAAAGTGGAAAAGGGCGATGGATGCAAGCGAAGCGGCGATTAAACTGGCAGAGTCAAGTGGCCAGCACAGACTTTATACAACAAAGGCCGACCCAAGTCTGACCCCTTTCGAACAAGCTTCAGAAAACTATCGTTGTACCTTCACCGAGAAGGATTGGAATGGAGAAGAATACCTCTTTGCCAAGGGTGATGCAAGTGGTATTTGGGGACTTAACAATCTTTCTCATCCACGTGCAGTCCTTGGCGACCAGTCTTCATGGAAAGGGACAATCGTTCCGACTCTCGAGGCCGTTCAGATGTATTATTCCAAAAATGGACTCCCGATGGACGTGGATCCTCTCACAAAAGATCTGGATCTTTATTCGGTTGCTCCCGGAGACAGTACGGTGCTTCTCCATAGGAACCGCGAACCTCGCTTTTATGCGACTATCGGATATGATCGCGGCAAGTATTGTACAGAATCCAAGGTCATAACCTTGCATTGCAGGGCGAAGGAACTTCACGGATATATCAGCGCAACGACAGAATATCAAACATGCACAGGATACTTCTCTCAGAAATGGGGACGCAAATCGGACTATTATGATTATGAGAAAAGAAGCGCGGAGAGTGTTGTATATGCATACCCATATATGAGAATTGCAGAGCTTTATTTGAATTATGCTGAGGCAGATTTCGAGTATAATGGTTCACTCAGCGAAAAGAGCCTCGGATATTTGGCGAAGGTAAGGTCACGGTGTGGACTGCCAAGCTTCCAGGACTCTTGGGCGATTGTCGGAGGGCTCCCGACAGGGGACAAGCTCCGTGAAGTTCTTCATCAGGAAAGAAGTATAGAGTTTCTTTTCGAAGGCCGTCGCTACCACGACCTCAGAAGGTGGAAAGAGGCGGAGAAAGCCTTTAGTACTCAGATGCGGGGGTGGACTGTGACAGCAAAGGATATGGAGGGCTTTTACAAACTAAAAGATGTTGAGGTTGAGGCGCCGAGAGTCTTCTCCAAGAAAAACTATTTCCTTGCTATACCTCAGTCGGAAATCAACAAGAATCCCAATCTGGTTCAGAATCCAGGTTATTAGTTGATAAAAAAGTTAACACTAAATACTAATTGTTATGAAGTCAATTTTTAAGTTTTTAGCCATTATTGCGCTGACAGCTTTACCTGTTTTGACGTCTTGCCAAAAAGAGGAAGCTGAAAAATTCTCATTTGAGGTAAGCGGAGTCGAGGGGACTCAAGCTTTTACTTTCGGGGAGACTAAAGAGTATACTTTTACATCGGAAAATGTCTCCAGGACATCGTTTGAAAAACCTGCAGGCTGGGATGCACGTCTTGATTTCCAGAAAAAGAAACTCATCATCAGCGCTCCGTCTGCTACGGACAAAACCGGAGCCGAAAACGGATCAGTAATTGTCACGGTAACATCGAATGGAGGTCAAACCAAGACCGTCGAGATAAAAGTGGCGGCAAAGGATTCAGATATATCGTTTGAGGTCGAAGGAATTTCAGAAGGACTGAGCCTTAAATACGGCGAAACGAAAGAGCTTAAGGCGAAAATGTCAAATGTTGCCGAGATTGAAGGTTCAGGAGTCACCGGTTGGAAGGTCGAAAAGGCATCTGACAGCGTAATAAAGATTACGGCTCCTTCAAAGACTGATACCGGTGCACAGACAGAAGGTGTTTTGACACTCACTCCTAAAAGTGGTAGAGGAAATGTCGGAAAAGCTGTCACAGTTAAAGTCAGTATCTTAGTCGCGGAACCTTCAGTCCAGCTAGACAAGGCAGAGATTGATAGAGTTGATTTCGGGTCTGTTACCGTTATTAAGACGACGGAATACACAAATGTTGAGAAATTTGAAGTAAAAAGTGCTCCGAAGGGATGGAAAACAGATATTAAAACTACTGCAAGCGGCGCAGAGATTACTGTGACTGCTCCTGTAAAGGAATCGGAGATGGAGGGAATTGGCAATATCGTTCTCCTTGCTACATCTGAGACCGATGCACAGTATGAAGTTTCTATAAAGGTGAGTCTAAAAGGAATCAACAATGCGGAAGATCTGCTTGAATGCGCATCGCAGTGGAACAAAGCACTAGACGATCCCACAAGAGATCTTTCACCTTTCACCCTCGGCGGAGAGCTCGCGTTGAATGCTGATATTGACATCAGTTCAACAAAGATGCAGCGTGTGTTCAACAGAGATTTTACCGGCATTTTCAATGGGTACAATCATACGCTAAAATATGCTCTTGAATCTTCAGAGGGCAATATGGCACTATTCAACACGGTTGCGAATCCTGGCGTTGTCAAAAACCTTACTGTAGAAGGGACCATGTTCGCAAAAACAGAACAGGTTGACCGTCATGGTTGCATTGCAGCCTGGTCTGATGGAGGAACTTTCGAGAACATTGTCATTAAGGTCGCATATACTCAGGAAGGAGAGTCCTGTGCCGGATACTTTGGAGGAATTACAGGTGACCAGACAAATACCAAGGGCGGTGGAATTTACAGAAACTGCCATTTCCGTGGAACCATCAATATACAGTCCACCGGTTTCGTCGGTGGTATTATCGGCGATGTCTGGGACAATAAGCCCGATGCTGGTAAGGGAATTATTGAAAACTGCTCAAATGAGGCAGATTTCAATGTCGTTACCAAGGGCGTAAGAATCCCTGTATACCATGGAGGCATTGTTGGTAAGTGCGACGGAGCATCCTTGACATTCATTGACTGCTTCAACAAGGGTAATTTCAATTATGACTTTGGAGGAACGAAGGATGATGCTGAAGCCATAGGTGGTGTGGCAGGAAAGGCGTCAGGAACGTTTACCAGATGCTATAATATTGGAAATATTACGTTTAAGAATGAGAATCCCAATGCCGGTTGGGCTCATGCTGCCGGATTTGTCGCATTCGCACGGGCGTCTAAGGGTGATGTCTTCAAGGTTACCGGTTGCTATAACAAGGGCAATGTGACGGCTTACGGAGAGGATATCGCAACATTCATCGCCTATATCCGTGATTTCGGGGAAGGGCAATGCCTTATCACCGATAGCTATAGCGAAGGAAATCTTGATTGTGTATTCCCTGTATCATCAAAGTATATCGGTGGATTTGTATCGACCATTTATAATAGTGCAGAATTCCGGAATTGTCGCTTCAGTGGGAAAACCAGAGGGTATGCGACCCATACCGCAGCTTCGTTTGTGGGCCGTGCCTGTGACAATGTGATTATTGATAACTGCGAAAGTACGGGCAATATTTATGTCGGTTGCCATACTGATGTTACGGATGAATTACTCCCTCTTACATCGGGTTTTGTTACAGTATACTATCCAAAGACTACCATTACAAATTCGAAGGCTACCGGTAATGTCTTCCATATGGGACCTTCTGATAAGAGTGCTGACAAAGTCCTCTGCAGCTTAAAAGTCGCTGAGGGTAAGCCGGGAGAAGAAACCTCTACTGTTGATGAGGCAACCCTGAATAGCGCTGCGAAAGTAACCGTCACCCGTATTGATAAAACGGATACATTCCCGGCAGACTGGAAATAATAATGATCAGAATCCGGGTGGAGACTTTTCCCCTCCACCCGGTTTAATTCATGTCAGTTTACAAGAAAATAGTGTTTTTTATTGTCTTCGTGCTATCTTCCTGCTCGAAGACAACTATTGAACCGCAACCTCCCATCCCTATTTGGAAGGAGTATCTCATCTATGCGGAGGATAAAAATATTCAAATTGAAAGAATTGAATTCCAATCAGATACAAGCAGGATTGTTTTTGATGACAAAAGCGTACTGGCCATTCCGGAGAGTGAGCTCAAATTGATATCCTATGCTGAATCCGGATTACCTTCTGTTGAACTGGTTGGAGATGTCTGGTGTATTGGAGGGAAAGATACAGGAATTGTTGCAAGAAGGAACTTATCCAAACTAAACTCTGAGATAGTATTTGCAGGCTTTGATGATCAAAGTCTTCTTTTGGCATTTGTTTCCGGAGATATTTTGACATTGGGTATTGTTCAGCCGAAGCCGAAACATATTCCAAGAATTCTCATTGTCACAGATGGGAAAAAACCTGTTACTTCAAAGGAGGAGTATGTTACTGGAAATATAACTATAGAAGATTCCTCCCAGCTTTATTCCAGTGTGATGCTCTATGAGGGCAAAATGAGGATTAGAGGTCGTGGAAACAGCACCTGGGGCCTGCCTAAAAAGCCTTATAAAATTAAACTTGACGAGAAGGCTGCTCTTCTTGGATATCCGAAAGATAAAGAATGGTGCCTGCTGGCTGATTATTATGACCGTTCACTCCTTAGAAATGAACTAGCTATGGAATTATCTCGCATTCTGGGCTTCTCCTGGACACCGAGAACGGCCAAAGTTGAAGTGTGGCTGAATGGGAATTATGAAGGGGTATATACCTTCTGCGAGCATAAGAAAGTTTCTAAAAACAGGGTCAATATCGCTGATACGGACGTATATCTGACAATTGATGAAGTACAGGATCAGACCGTCCATTTTAAAACATCTATGAATATTCCTGTTGGATTTGAAGAACCGGAAGTTCCAGCACAGTCACAGATAAAATATATTGAAGATTATCTCAATTCATTTGAAGCCTCCCTCCAAGGGCAGGACTTCAAAGACCCAACTGCAGGTTATGCTCAATGGATCGACATTCCTTCTTTTGTGAACTATTACATACTGCAGGAACTGTTAAAAAACATTGACGGCAATGTCCGAAGGAGTACCTTCTTAACGAAACAAGAAGATAGAAAACTTGAAATGTACCATGTGTGGGACTTTGATCTTGCTATTGGTAATTGCAACTACTTTGGCAGAGAGTTTCCGGGTGCGAGTGACGATTATTCCGGCTTTTATATCAGGGATTATAATCAGTACGGCAAAAAATACACAGGATGGTATTACTTTCTTTTCAAAGATCCCGAGTTTGTCGATGCTGTCAAGGAGAGGTGGAACGAGGTTAAACCGCAGCTCGAAACTATCCCTTCATATATCGACAGAATGGTCAGTATGATGGGAGACGCACCAGAAAGGAATTTTACTCGTTGGAATATATTGGATAAAACTCTTACATGTCCCGGCCGCGGGCTTTATACATACAGGGATCATGTCAGATATTTGAAAGAGTTTTATATTCAACGTCTCAATTGGCTTGATAAAGAACTAAATAAATGAAACGGTTGCTATCTGTTCTGGTATTGCTGACAATAATGGTGTCGGCATGCAATAAGGTTGTCCCCTTAAAGGCGACTAGTCTTGAGTTTATCGGCGGAGATATTACTCTTATGATGGGGCAGAATGCCAAGCTCTCATTGAAAATTAACTATGCGGACGGGAGTTCGCAATATTGCTTATTTGATGGCAGTTCTTCAGACGTTTCACTTTCTTCTCGCGATGAAGCTGTCGCAACCGTCACATCAGCGGGAGTCGTTGTCCCTGTTTCTGTCGGGTCGACAATTATTGATGCAGTATTTGAGGGGATTCAGGCAAGCGTGAACGTCTTTGTCAGTGCTCCGGATGGTGAAGCTCCGCTCCCGGATCCGAAGAAGACATTCAGCTCAAATGCTGTTTATCTCAACGTCAATAACAATCGCGGTATGCAGGTCTTCGAAATGCTGGATGACGGCTCCATCATTATCTCTGTTTCATTGGGAGAGGCCCAGGAACAGTATTTCGAGAGAATCCTTAGAAACGGTACCATCCTTCCTGCAATGCATATGACCAGAGGCGATCATGGAGACTCCATGAGCGTTGAACAGGGGAACGGAAAGACATATATCTGGTTTTCATGTTTTTCCAGCAAATGGTATGAAGGCCCTCAATTACTCGTTCGAAGCGAATTCATACAAGGCTCATCTTATGAACCCGAGTCGTTTTCTGACCTCTACTATTATGGCAACAAGGGACAAGGTTTTGTTTCTGTCGATGACAAACATGATCTTCTCGCTCTTTTAAACCAGAACCAAGTGACTGTGTACAGATTGAGCCAAGCAAAGGAAGCTCCGTTAAAAGAGGTTAAACTTGCGCGTAAAGTAACAAACGGGACAAATATAAGCTTTTCAAGAAAAGCTCACGATTTGACAGCTCTCAGACCCATTGCAAGTTTTGCCCTTAGTTCAGAGGAATATCAAGGATACTTTAATGGTAAATTGCGCCCGATGCAAGGGTTCTGCGTGTACAAAGACCGCATTTACTTCCATTTGGGCGTTGAAGATGTTGCAGTTACAGTTCTTGACTTATATGGTAATTACATAATGCGACATGTCAAGATGGCTGTCAATGATGATAAGGAGTCTTTAATCAGATACGGAGTCCTCGATCCACAATACAATTTCGAACCGGAAGGCATCCAGATTCAGAATGGACATGTATATTTAGGCTTTACCCCGTACTGGAATAAGGTCCTCGTGCTTGAAATGTAACTATTCAGCTTCGAAAACATACAGCTCGTGAATCTCCCTGTCGTAGCCGTCGTAAAAGCCTTTCGGCATACCGAGAACGATGCGGGCGCCACGGTTGGAGAGGACCACGAGTTCGCCGGAAAGGGGATTGACGCAAAGCCCTTCGATCTCTCCGGCTTTTCGGAAGGATGTCATATTCATATACATGGTGACTTCGGCTTCGTCTAAAAGGGTTTTCCCGGAATCCTTATAAGGCAGACAGACATAAAGGTGGTCGGCCTCATCCTTGTCAGCATCCCCATCGTCGCAAGAGATAAGTATCCTGCCATCATCAAGGCAGAATATGCCCTGCTGCAGGGAAGGGGCAGGGTTTAGGGCTACCTTACCAATATACGATCCGTCAGATAGGTCGTAGCAATAGAGGTGGCTCCCGTTGACCCAATCTGCCATCCATACGAGGTCTCTTTTGCGATCCACTGCAAGTCCGCAGCATTCCACTTGACCGGATTCCTTCTCCCATGTGATGGACCTCTTGTACTCGAGAGTTCCGGCATCATAGATGGCTACCTGGATGTTCTTTCCCTCGCCGTCCATGAAGTACTCGCATCCTGCGTAGATTTCGCCCTTGTACACATCGATGTCGCCGATGTGGTTTGGTGCGGGGGAGCCTGCGGTTATGGATGTAAAAGGATTCTCATTCGAAAGAACGAGTTCCCCATCTATTGTGTATTTATACAGGGCAGTCGATCCTGAGACATAGTAGAATTCCCCGTCGCAGGCCACTCCCTGGCGGCCCTCGACCTCAATCACTTCTTTCGATGAAGCGGAATCGGCTTTACGATTCTGCACGCACGAAATAGCTAAGAGACAGAGAAGGGAAAGGACTAATATTCTTTTCATCTTTTAATGATTCATACTTGGTTTGATGAGATAAATATAATCATTTTTTATATATTTGTGCCATCAAGATTAGACTATGGCAATTCCGGCAATTCTGTACTCGCTGATGATGAATATCAAACAATTAGTCATATGATGGGAACCTATAGGAATTTTATTCTGGTCGTATCGGCGGCGTTGCTGCTGGGGCAAATGGAATTGTTCTCTCAGACCCGTGCTGATTCGCTCTCATGGGCTGAAGCGAAGTGGGAATGGACAGATCTTGGAAAGGGTGCGAGAGCCGCTTCCGTGCAGCTTACCCTATTTGAAAGTACGCAGTGTGTCTCCATAGTAGAGTTCCCTTCAAGGCGGTTCCGCCCTGCAATTGTCCATGCTCCGGGACCGGAATGTTCGACGACGGATACGCTTGCAATGAGGGCAAAGGGGCGCTTTGCTATAAACGGCAGCTACTTTAATATGAAGCGCTTGGTCCCTCATACTTTCTTCGCTCTCAATCATAAGATTGTGGGAGAACCAAGGCCAAATGAGCATTCCCGTTCTAATGGAATTCTTGCCATCAAAGGGAAGAAGATGGAAATCTTCCCTCATGATACCCTTCGTAACGATTATTACCGTCGCCACTACGATGCTGCAATTGCGACCGGACCAATCCTTCTTCTTGATGGCGTCCCTGGCTCTTTCCGAGAAGGGTGGTCTTTTGCCGAGATGCGCCATCCTCGTTCCATGGTCGGATGGCGAGAGGACGGAACGGCCTGCATAGTAGTCGTCGACGGCCGTTTTAAAGGTCAAGGGGAAGGGATGTCACTTCCTGAAATGGTAGCTCTCTGCCGCCTTTTAGGCCTTAAAGATGCCATCAACCTTGATGGCGGCGGTTCTGCGACAATATGGACCGACAAGACGGGAATCCTCAATCATCCGTATGATAACCATAAGTTTGATCACGAAGGAGCGAGGAAGGTCCCTAATATCCTTGTTTTTCGGTAGTATCAGATAGCCTTATTGACCCAGAAATTGTCGCGGAGTGATCCCCGCGACTTTTTTGAATATGCGGTTGAAGTGGTGGGGATAGTCAAAACCGAGTAGATGTGAGGTTTCGCTGACATTGTATCCTTGCATAAGAAGATTCTTCCCTTTCTCGACTATAAAAGAATGGATATAACCTATTGCGGTCCCGCCCGTTGCTTTGTGGATCATGTCGCCGAGGTAGCGTGGCGAATAGGCCAGTTCGGAAGCGCAGTATTTTACAGTAGGGACACCGCCATCAGTCTGTTTCCCGTCCGCATAGTAGTTGATTAGAAGCTGATGAAAACGTTTCAGCATGTCGGAAGAGTCCTTGTCTTCTGCGGAAATCTGCCTTAGGTAGATTCGGTTGCAGTATTCCAGAATCACATGGATATATCCCAGAAGGAGGGAGCGAAGCGAGGGAGAGTCCTCATTCTCCTGAAGTTCATGTCTCATCTGGACGAGTAGCTGGGTGATTCGCCCCCATTCAGCGGTAGTCGTGCGTAGGGAATCAGTATAAAAATATGAAAAGAAACGGTATCCCTGCAACTGCTTCTCCATCTCTCTCCCCTTGAATAATTCTGGCGACCAAAGCAGCGCCCATCCTGTCACCGGAACCAGCTCTCCGTTATCCTCTTTTCCTCCGATCTGTCCCGGAGCAAGGGCTAGGATGGATCCGTCTGAAGCGTCAAACATCTTCATCCCATAGGTGAGTCGTTTTGGAAATTCCGGCTGAATGAAAAGAGCGTATACACCATAGTTATTCAGGCTGGTGTGTATTGGAGAGACCTCGTCATAATGGACGATGCTCACTAGTGGATGGAGAATAGGAGCATTCACAAAGGAGGCATATATATTGGGATCAGAGAGCTGCAGAACCTTTTTCATATGTGAAATTTGGGGTAATAACAGTGCAAATATATGAAAATTCTGCGTTATTGGTTAATATTGGATAATTTTCTGTTATATTTTATCCAAATATACCCCGTACATTTGCAAAAACCCTGAATATGAAGCATTTTATCCCCATTGCCCTCGCATCCCTGATGCTGCTTGGCTGCAAAACAAACACTAAAGATATGAGTACGCTTACACTTACCCAGGAGTGGGACAAGACATTCCCCAAATCAGAACTTGTCAATCATTGCAAAGTGACTTTCCACAACCGCTATGGCATTGAACTGGCGGCCGATATGTATGTTCCCAAAGACGCGGAAGGTAAACTGCCCGCAGTTGCTGTGAGTGGTCCATTCGGCGCTGTAAAGGAGCAGAGTAGCGGCCTCTATGCCCAGCATATGGCAGAGCGGGGTTTCGTCGCTGTCGCTTTCGACCCGTCTTTCACCGGAGAATCAGGTGGAGAGCCTCGCAGAATGGCTTCTCCCGATATCAATACTGAAGATTTCCTTGCCGCGGTAGATTTCCTTTCTACCTGTGACCTGGTTGATCCTGAGCGAATCGGCATTATCGGTATCTGCGGTTTTGGTGGTATGGCAGTAAATGCTGCCGCTTTGGATCCCCGTATCAAGGCTACGGTGGCTTCTACCATGTACGATATGAGTAAAGTCAATGTCGAGGGCTACTTCGCAAGTGAAGACACTCCTTCCCAGCGTATGGAAAAGCGCAAAGCTTTGGCGGCGCAGCGTACCGAGGACTATAAAAATGGAACATACAAGAGGGCAGGCGGTGTCATTGATCCGCTCCCGGACGATGCTCCATGGTTTGTGAAAGATTACCATGCATATTACAAGACTCCTCGCGGATATCACAAGAGAAGCGGGAACTCCAATGACGGATGGAATGTCATCGGATGCCAGAGCTTCATGAATCAGCCGCTTCTCTGCTGGGCTCAAGAGATTGAGAACCCGGTGCTTCTTATCCATGGAGAGAGGGCCCATAGCCGCTATTTCAGCGAATATGCCTTTGAGCGTATGACAGGGAAGCACGTGGAAGGGGAGAGCGCCAAAGAGGGAAACAAAGAGCTTCTCATTATACCCGGGGCTTCCCATGTGGATCTCTATGACGATGTCGCCGGAGTAATTCCTTACGACAAGATTGAATCCTTCTTCAAGGAGAATCTCAAGTAGGCATGAGAAAGGTCCTTCATATCATTACCGGGCTTGGAGCAGGACTTATGCTCCTAGCCCTTCTCTCTTGCACCAAGGGAGACCTGACGGTACCGACTCCTGAGAATCAAGTGGAAAAGCAGGAACAGCAGGAGCAGCAGGAGCAACCTCAGCAGCAGGAAGAAGACGAAACAAAGATGACAGACAAGATTCAATTGACAATTTCCGGAACCACTCTTCCGGTAATCATAGAGGACAATGTTGCGACCAGAGCCCTTGTAGCGGCACTCCGAGAAGGTTCAATCACCTACACTGCCAGAGATTATGGCGGTTTTGAAAAAGTAGGTGCTCTCGGGCGTTCACTACCGACTAGCGATACTGACATTACTACTCAGGCGGGAGATGTAATCCTTTATAATGGGGACAATATAGTCCTTTTCTACGGAAGCAACTCCTGGAGCTATACCCGTCTCGGTAAGATACAGTATAAGACCCTGGACGAGCTCAAATCCTTCCTGAAGGCAGGAGGCGGTACTATCAGTGTGACACTGTCTCTATAAAATAAAGAGGCGACTGATAATCTCTATCGGTCGCCTCTTTAGGAAACTATGAATAAACTGTCTTATTTCATATAGAGCTTGTCGAGAACGAATCCGCCGTCGCGGGTGAGGGCTGCGATGTAGACTTCGTCACCGATAACTCTGACGCAGCAGTCTGCAAGATTTCCAGTTCCTACTTCTTTCTCGAGATCGGTTGCGTCGTGGATAGGAGAGGTCATCAGGCCTTCCTTGGCAGCGAGAGAAGAAAGAAGGTCTCCCTTGTCCTCGATGATTTCGATGCGAGCCTTTGTCTCGCCGATGATACGGGCATAAGCGATATACTTCTTTCCGTTGAATTCGAAGAAGTTGTATCCCCATGTATTGACGCCTTCTGCGGAAGAAGCGCTGAGAGTGTATTCATCCCATCCGTTAGCTTTTCCGCCGGTCGGTGCAACAAGATTGGCAATGGAACCGTTGGTGAGGAAGAGCTTATTGTCACCGGGATAGACAGTAAGGTCTTTAATGCCGTCCGGGCTGCTTCCACCTGCATGAATGTGTGTTACGGCAGTGCGTGCTCCATTGGCGATAGAGAGAACGACGGTCTTCGGCTGGTTGAATGACGGGAAGTAAACCTTTGCATTAGACCAGTCTCCTTCTACGAAGAAGCGGTCGCCGTAACGGCGCCAGTCATTGACATTATTAGCTGCGTCATAGCAATACCCTGCAATCTTTGTAGGAGCTGCATCAACGCCATCCTTGTAGGCATAGAGTCTCAGCTGAGCGGCATCTGAATCAGTGGCAGTAAGGTTACAGAGGAGAAGGACATCCTTGCCTCCGTTCACGCTTGGATCTGTGTTCTTTATCATACGGACAAAAGAGGTAGCGAAAATGGAACCGCCGTTTATTCCAGTCTTGTTAAGAGCCTTCTGTACGGTCTTATCCTTGATACTTACAGCAGCAACGTTGGCATAACCTGAAGCTTTAGGCAGATAGATGTATTCATCGTCCATCGCAAGACCGCGGGCCATTCCATAACCGTCGGGATTGGCAATAGAGACACCTGTAATGTTGCTCGTAGCATACCAAGGGGTATCACCCTCCTTATAGAATCCCCATACTCTTTCCAGAGTCAGAACTTTTTCCTTTCCGGCAATCTGGATAATCTTTACCTGCTGAACGGTTGCACCATTGTCCTTGCGGACGATGTCAATAACGGCCTCACGAGGAGCCCCGGTAGTGTTTTCTTCGAGGGTGAGGGTAAGGACATAAGCTGATTTTGTGAGAACAGCCTTGACCCAGGTAGCCTCTGCAGGAATCTTCACCTCGACATCAACATTTGAAGTAAGGTCGATATTGAATCTTCCGGCTTCTGCGGGGATTGCCTGATAGTCAGCTTCTGAAGTGAGGATAACAACTTCTGCCTTGACAGTGAAGTTTAGTTTCACCATTGAGAAGAGGCCGGCGTCATTCTGAGCCCATACGAGGACCTGGCCGTCAGTAACAGGGTCCGGGACATTTACTACAACCTTGCCATCAGCAATCTTTGCGGTATAATTTCCACCTGCGAAGCAGTCTACGACGGTATTTTCATTTCCGTTCTGGACGGTGTATTCGATGTTGAGAACAGCACCGGCTGTGACTTCCTGCTCTGGATTTGCGATGACCAGCTTGAATGCTTTTGCAACGGGGATGCTGAACGAGCTTCCGTCCTTAAGAGTGAATACTACTGCTTCCTCACCGGGCTCAATCTTCTCGAACATTGAGTCTCCGCTGATTCCGTCCTCACCCTTGACATGGCCGAGGTTGGTCTCCTTGCTGCCGATGGTCATGATGAGATCTCCATTTGCATTGACAGAAAATACAGGAACTACTGTTGCAGGGACTTTAGCTCCGTCTACGAGGATGAATTCTCCATCGATAGCCCAATAGTAATTGTTGTCGGTATCAAGCTTAAGGGACGGGGTCTTACCATCATTTCCGGTTTTTCCGGTAGGTCCGGTAGGGCCTGTTTGTCCGTTTTCACCATTGGTACCATTTTTACCGTTAGTACCGTGATAAAGGGTTACGGTCTTTCCGCCTACGAAAGTAATTGTGTAGCCGGTCTTGTCAGGGAGTTCCTGGATGCTCTGGACATAACCTCCTTTTTTCCACTCTTCGATGGTCGAGGTAAGCCCGGCAATCTGAGAGTTGATAGATCTAATGTCATCTTGGATCTTGGTGATCTGATCTTTGATGGTCTTGACATCGCTCTTAATGGTGGTGTCGTCATACTCCTTGGCGCATCCGATAAGGGCAATGCCTAATGAGAAGGCGAGGAATAAATTAAAGATTCTTTTCATTTTTTTGTGTTTTATGTGTTAGATTTATTTTCAAGTGTGGTGTACTGTGGTATCACGAAGCAAAGATAAGAATAATAGATAAATTATCAAAAGGTAAATCGCATGTTCATGCGGAATGGGCAATGAATTTTTTCCATATGCCTGTTTATAATCATATCGGCAGCCATCCGGCCCATCAGGGCGAAGTCTGTGGAGACTGTTGTAAGTCCTCCGAGGATGAGTTCATCCATTTCAGATTCATTGTATGAAATTATCTGAACATCGTCTCCGATTCCGAGTTTGGCCTCGTGTATGGCGTGGGTAAGGGATACGAGACCGGCGTCTCTTTGAGAATTGAGCACCAGGAAAGTGTCTCCTTTATTAATATCTTTCGGAGCCGAATTGAGATACTCGACAAGTACCCCATGTTCTTTTGAGAAACGGTCGACTCCTTTTCGGATACATGGGCCGTACAGGGAGGTCGGAAGGGTGATAACGCGCAATTTGCTGATATGCCTTTGAGCTTTGATTCCCTGGTTCAACCCATCGTAGATGTCATTCTCGAAGTCTTGGTAGACAGCACCGTAATTGGTTCCGACATAACCTGGCAGAACATGGTCAAGCATGATCAGCTTCCGGTTGGGTATACGGGAAAGCTGCTTGACAGCGCGTGCTTGAGAGTCGGGATCAAGAGGGAAGTGGGGAGTGACCACGTAATAATCGAAACTGTCCAGATAGTTGTCAAGGTAGTATTGGAGAAGATCAAGACTTTGGTTGTGGTTTACTATAGTCACTTCGGCCTTACCGCTGAGCGATTCTGCGAATGCGTTGAAGAGAATCTGCTTATAGACCGAGAATTTGTCGAAAATGGCAAGGACCTTTGGAAGACCAACCTTCTGCAGGTCTGCTGCGTAGAATCCCTTTCCCTGTTTTGGAACGATAAGATTCTTGTTCACAAGTACCCCATAGGCCTTTTTGACCGTTTCCTTGGAGATATTCAATTTTGCGGCCAGCTCGTTCATGGAGGGAATCTGCTTTCCCGCCTTAAGGATGCCGTCGTGCATCGCTGTTTCAACCTGTGAAACCAATTGTTTGTAAATTGGTTCTTTGCTTAATGTGTCGATTCTGAAATCCATGTTGTTGGTGTATTAATCGTCAATGGGAATGGGAACTCCTTCCGGAGGGAAACGCTGCAATCCTGAGCGGGCAAGATCGCTTTCGGTGTCCATATCAAAGGTCCGGTATCCGCGAGCGCGAAGAACATCTAAAAGTGCCCTGGCGCGCTTCCGAAAGCCCTTGTATTCTTTCGCTGATGCCGGAGTCCATGCGGTTTCTGCAAGAGCAAAAAGGCGCGGATAAAGCATGTACTCGGCGTGTTCCGGGGTGTGAATCAACTCAGTCCAGAGATTTGCCTGGACGCCTCGGAGAAGAGAAGGATCCATGCCTTCTGCAAGCGGATCATATCCATAAGTGAATCGAAGGGATACAAGTTCACCTACAGCTTTCGGCTCCTTCCGGATAAGATCTTGATAGTAATTGAAATAGCAATGGGTGTTTGGAGACATGATAACTTCATGTCCTTCGGCAGAAGCTTTCTGTCCGCCTGAGATGCCCCTCCAACTTTGAACAACCGCTTCTTTCGGGACTCCGGTTTCCAGGATCTCATCCCACCCGATTATGCGGCGCCCATGGTCTCGGACAAAGGCCTCAATTCGCCTTACAAGATATCCTTGTAGCTCCCTGACATCGCTGTATCCCTCTTTCTCCATCCTCTTTTTGCAATTGACGCATTGCGACCAGGTTTTCATCGTTGCCTCATCGCCGCCGATATGGATGAATGGAGAGGGGAATATCTCCATCACCTCAGTCAGGACTGCTTCCAGCAATTTAAAGGTCTCTTCCGATCCCGGACAGAGATCCCATGCTCCTGTATGCCTTCTACCGTCAGGCAATTGGCAGAGTACCTCCGGATAGGCAAAACCGACTTCCATCGAGTGCCCCGGCATTTCAATCTCGGGTATAACTGTGATAAAGCGCTCTGCTGCATAGGCGACAAGCTCCTTCAACTCTTCTTTTGTATAGTATCCTCCGTATCCGGAAGGATCGTCAGCTGTAGTGAACTTGTATTTCCCGGCCTCCCATTCGTGATATGTGTAGCCTATTCTCCATGCTGTCTTTGCCGTCAGGTCCGGGTAAGATTCGCTTTCAATGCGCCAGCCGGCGCTGTCGTCAAGGTGGAGATGAAGAACGTTAAGCTTCAAAAGAGCCATCGCGTCAATCTGCTTTTTCAGGAAATCGAGGCCTTTGAAACTGCGGGATTCATCAATCATGAGGCCACGGTGCCGGAAGCGTGGATAGTCGAAAATTACTCCGCATGGAACTTCGCCAAGGGCCCTTAACTGCTCCAATGTTTTACTTGCCCTGAAGACTCCTTCCTCAGTTATCGCTTCAATTTTGATGCGATTACTGCTTATTGTCAGCCGGTAAGCTTCCTCTTGCTGCCATGGCTCAAGCTCGGCTACGGCCTTACGGAACGGTCTTCGATCCTGCCGAATGACAACACTATTCGCCTTACTGATTCCTTCCGAAGGGATAAATGATACGGGCGAAGGAATCAGCAAAGCGCTGAGTAGTATGAAGAATATCCTTATCATTTGCGAAGGAAGAATCCAAGAGTTGTGACTACCGGCCTGTTTCCGCCGGTAAGATCGTTGAGGTGGCCCTTGCCTTTTGCCCACATTCCGGTTGAACCTCCTCCGTCGAGATTCAATGCTCCTACGCAGCCAAGACCCTTCATTATTTTCGCCATCTGGAGGGTGGTCGCCCCATCGGATTGTGCTATGCGCCCGTCGCAGACGAGTAGGATGATGGTGCCGTCTTCTTTATAACCGACAGCTGTGCGGTCAGGGTGCTGAGTGACGCCGAAGATATCGTCCGCCCAGAGCTCGTAGTTGGTCTTCCAATATCCTTTTGCGGTCTTTTCATTGGAAATAGGACATTTTCCGTCCTTTAGCAGAACTGGTCCGCAGGTGATAGCATTGAATGGGACCCATGGTGAAGGATTGCAAGGGTAGGTTCCGCTGCCCGGAGGGCAAACGGTTTCTCCGGCAGTGGATGGGATAGGCTGATCATATACATATACCCTCCCGTGCTCTGGCGTGAAAGACCAGAAAACGCCGGGAACGCCGCTTCTGTCAACTCCGAAGAGCCCCCTTGACACCGGGTGCAATTTCCCGTCGGCGCCCCAGTATTCGCGGTCAATACGGATTCTGTCTTCGTCTTCGGAGACCCTCCAAGGGGTCTGGACCCCATCGTAGAGGGCAAATCCTATCGGTCTGAGGAACTTTCCGCTAAAGATGCCGCCATTGATAAGGACAAGGCATTTTTCATTTGCCTCTGCTTGCTGATCTATGGTGAGGGTTTTCTGATCTCCCGGGAAAAGAACTTTGAATTCCACATCTCCGTCGCATCTAGAAGAGGCGTACCAGGCGTGAAAAGGCTTCCCTTCAAGAGGTTCTTCAGTCTTATATACCTTGACAGCTCCCGGAAGGGAAAGCCCGCTGACTTCGGTCCAATTGAAGTGAATGGTTTCATAAGGGTCTTCCTCCTCCGGCTCTTTTTCTGAGGCAGGGGTTTTCAGCGCGGGAAAATCTTCCCGCAGCGAGAGTGCACCGTCATTTCTGAATGCTTGCAGAGAATAGCGGTATTCGCTCTCAGGAAGAAGGTTGTCAGCGAGAAAAGACGTCGTATTCGGTGGGAGGGCTATTCTATTCTGCGGTACTCCCGCGCTTCCTTTGACAAAAAGATAATATCCGTCCTCGTCCCTGCAGTTGTCTTCCCAAACCAAAGATGCACTCGTTGGATTAGCGAGCGAAACCGAGAGGCCGGTAGGCGAGGGGAGAGTTTCCGACGAGGCCGGCTGCTTTCCATCGCATGCTGACAGGGAGATAATAAGGAGGGCGAGAGCCCCAATTATTGATTTATTCTTTTTCATAAATCAGAACATCCAAATCATATTGTCCTAAATCCACATTTTGAGACCGGAGAGGGGTAAAATCAAGATTCTTTCCTTCAACGAATCGGTATCCCGGGACTTGAACAGTCCCTCTCTGCCTTTTTTCTCCGTTATTGGTGACTACAATAGCCATCCGATTCCCTGCGCTGAAACTCCTGGCGGAGAATTCCGGATTGGAGCAAGTAAAACCTTCGGTAGCTGTGTAGCGACCCTCCAGCAAGAGCTCCGGCCAAGCATGTCGGAGGGCGTTGATTTTGGCAAGATGGGCCTGATATACAGGTGTTTCATCGATGAGTCCTCTGCAGCGGAATACCTCAATATCGTTGCGGAGACCCTTTAGGAGGGTATTATTAACCCTTCTCGGCACATCGTTATCGTCCCTGACGCATCTATCGCTCCATATCACCTCCGGGAAGGTGAATCGGAACCACTCAGGGAAACTCTCAGGAAGGGCGGTAAACTCTACGATATGGACAAAATCGCAGAACTGGCTGGTGCAGTCGCTCAGCCATTCTGTCCCAAGAGCGAATTCGGGATCTTTCGCCTTGATATGGTCTCGGATTTCACGAAGGGCATCAGCCTTATAAGCACCCGTGTAGATGTCCTGGACAGGATATTCGCGGGAAAGGTCCCAATTCGGAAATTCTTCTGCGACACCGAGTTGGTCGTAGAATACGGCATCGGCTCCATAGGACATGGCCCTGTCAGCCCAGTCAATGAGTTGGTCGCGCCAAAGTCTTTTTGACATATCGGCTATGACAAAAGTGCGGGAGTCGTAATATCCGAGGGTCGTGCCCTCTCCGGTGAATTTGTAATGCTCAGTGAATTCGCGGCCGGTATTGTCCCGGTTAGAGACAAGGCGACCATCGCCGTTTTTGTAGAAATCGCTTTCTACGTCGATCAGACGTCCGTTGAAGTATAGAAGGAGGCGGTTCCCCTTCGAGCGATAGTCCTCGATTGCGGCTTTCCATGCGGCGTCTCCGCCCTGGGTGTCATCGACAGTGTAGTTGGGGTAACCGTTGTCCATACCTTCCTTCCACCATCCGAAGGCTAAGACGGCATTGCATCCGACGGATTCCCCAGCGGAAGCAATCCTTCCCGGAAGGTCAGTATACTTTCTGAGGTACTCCCCATACTGATGCTTGAAAATGATGCGCTGCCAGCCGGTCATGTCCTGAACCCATTTGGGGACATCTCCGTGTTTCCACCAAGAGTCTGCCCACTTCCTGTATATCCTTGAGGTTGCCGTCCAGTCGCCTTCATAAGGAACGACGACGGAGGCAAAGTTGCTCCAGGAATCTCCGCACATCGCGTTTGGATATCGGTAAAATCCGGCTTCCAGATATTTGAAATCCGTTGTAGTGTGACCTATTGTCCCTTCGTCCGGATAGGTCCTGAGCCCGTGCCATGTCTGCTGGAGAGAAGGGTCATGAGATCCGAAATACAGTCCATGATTCTCTCCTATGAAAGCGAAACAGTTTGATGCGGCGTTACGCGGGTATTGCAGATCGTACTGGCGGAACTTCTGCGCCGGGGTCATGTAGAGTGGACGCACATCGACGTTTGAGATCTTCCAGACGGGGCTGTCGAATATCTGCCCGCCGGTATGGGTGGTAAGAAGCTTGTAATCAGCAGGAATCTGAAGGTGGCCTATCAGGGGATACTGAAGTTCCCGGATGATGGTGTGAGGCTCCCTGTTTTCCAGAGATGCCCCAAAACGAACAAGCGTCCCTTCTGTCCATATTTTAAGACACAACGAGAACCCTTTGCCACCGACCTTGTCATAATTAAGGAAAACGGTGTCAGCCTGTCTGCTGATTTCCGGTTTCTCATCTGCTCCGGATATTTCTATCTCTTTTTGGTCGGGAGTATTATAGTACAACCGCCAAAGTGGCTGTCCGCCGGCATAGTTTCTGCCGCCTAGTGACAGCTCCTTCAGACGCCCGTTTTCGTCGATATCGATTATGGCTTTTGACAGCTCCCCGCGATTCCCAAGCACGAATCGGCAGATATCATTGTAGAGAGCCTGATCTTGAGGAAGGGGTGATTCTGCGAGTTGGGTGAACGAATTGGTCCCGGAGTAAAGTGCGATGGATTTATTTCCATAGAAGCCGGCACCCTTGTACTCTTCCATATAGTGCCTGACCCTGTCTTGAAGCGCTGGGACGTCGGAAGGAGAGAAGATCAGTTTCCCGTTACCGTCCGGTCCAAGACTGCCGGGTCCCATCTGAGCTGCTACTGCGGAGTACTCCATCTCCAATTCCATACCGCTTAAATCTGCCTCTTGGATAGCTGCAATCGTCTTTTCAAACGGATGGCGCCCCTCTTCCTTTAGGTCCCAATACCAGTTCGGCTGCATCCAGATCTGGTCTATACCAAGTTTCTTCCAGTACTTGTATCCTGGGGCCAGATGATATGGAATCCAGTACAATCCCTCCCCGGAGAGGTGGCAATACTCTGAAAGTCTCGGTACAATCTCCTCCCAGTTCTTGTAGCGTGAGTTGACATCTACATCGTATGGAAGGTAGATTTCTTCTGATGTGATATAGAAGCCGGCGAGCTCCAGAAATTTGCACTGAAGAGATGAGAACATCTCCCTTGCGCTGTCTATATACCATTTCAGAGCCTTCATCCTGTCGTCAACGCTCGCAAAATCCAGTCCGTCTCCCCAGTAGGTTGTGCTGGATGATTTATCGGCGAAGTTTTCGAACATTATGGCATCCGGGATCCCTATGATAACTCCGCGTTTCCGAGGCGGGTCACCTATTCTTGATGCAACAGCGGCGCAGGCTTTTTCCAATTCTTCAACACCGCCTCCCTCTTTCAGCCAGAGATCCAATTGATACTGCCATACTTCCTTGTCAGCCGAAACGCCTGAAGGAGCAATGGTAAGGTTCTTCCCATGAATCCAGTCCGATCCTTCCAGAAAAAGGAAGGCCTCAAAGAGCCAGTGTTCGCTTCCGTCAGGGGCTTTCCAACTAACATGGGGGGCGAAGCGGGAGGCGTCCCAGAGACGGGGCTCGCGGTGCCAGTAGCCGACAAGAGTGACATCTTTAAACAATCTCGGCTGGGGAGCAGGCTGCTCGGATTTGCATGAAATCACCAGGAGCGAAGCTATGATAAAGAATATCTTTTTCATTTTTTCAGATTGGATCCTATGATAAATTGGCAAAGTTCATTATACATTTGTCGGTCCCCGGGATAGGTCGATGTCGCGAGCTGATGCATGGCATCGGTTCCGGAATAAACAGCAATTGGAATCTGGCCGTAAAGGCCTGTGTCCTTGTAAGACTGCATATACTCGCGCACCCTGTCTCGGAGCATTGCAACATCTTTGGCATAGAAGGTCGGATTCCCGGCCCCGTCGGGACCTGAACGTCCGTCTGCCATGATGCTCTCGACAAGGGAATACTCGAACTCAAGTTCTATACCCATCCTGTATTTTCGAATTGCATTTTGAGTTGCAGACATTGGATGAGAAATCCCGTCGTGGTCCCAGTAATGGTTCGGTTGCATGAACACATTGTCAAAACCGAGTTCTTTCCATACCTTGTAACCGGGGGCGAGATGGTAAGGTATCCACCAAAGGCCCTCTTTGCAGGAATGCGCATATGAAGAAAGCCAAGGGACGATCATCTCCCAATTCTTATGATTCCAGTTCCAGGTATCGGCATTGTCGAAAGTCTCTCCGGCGGCTTTATAGAAAGCCGGATTGAGAGGCAGCTCCTCTGAAAGGACGTAGAAACCGGCCAATTCCAGATGCTTGAAATGCCTGGAATAGAAAAGCTCCCTGCAGCGGTCCATGTACCATTGGCAAGCCTTTTCCTGATCGGAGACTTCAGCGAAATCGAGATCTCTCCCGCTAAGCTTTCCCCAGTACGTAGTTGAGGAATTCTTGTCTTGAAAATACTGGAAACGTATCGGGTCGGGGATGCTCATTATCACATACCTCGGAGCCGGGGGAGTACCTAGTAAAGAGCTAGCGCGGCTGATTGCAGCATCGAGTCTGATCAGAGCCCCGTTTTCTCCAAGCCAGGCGTCCAGAAGGTCTTCCCAAGAGTCCTTGTCGGCGGAATAACGACCGTTGACAATACTGTAGGAAAGGTTTCTGACATGGTCCCAGCCGTCTATGCAGAGGAAAGCGTCGAAAAGCCAGTGATACCTTCCTTCTGGATCTTGGTACTGCACATGGGAGAGGAACCGTTCCTCCGTCCAGGCGGGAGGATTGTAATTGTGCCAGCCCATTGTAATCAGGGAAACATCTGCAAACGAGAGAATTATACTCCTTTGAGACTCCCATGGGTACAGACTGTCAGGCCCTTTAGTGGTTGAAAAAGCCAGCTTCATGACTTTCCCTTCCTCCTCGGATGGGCCAATACCCATTATAAACAATTCGTAGTCTGTAAGAGGCCGCAGGCCGGATAATCTGACAGTACACGTTACAGGTCCCTCTGAACCGGTCTCCATGGTTTCTGACATTTTCTCATCCACCCCGTACCGCAGTTTTACGGTACTGATTGCCTGGACAGAGAAAGATGCGTCAAAAGCAGTGGCTTCGATGAGTTCTACCCTGATTGCGGGGATTGAAGGTTCAGCGACCGGCTCCTTCTCCCCGCAAGAAGCCAGGAGAAGGAGTCCGATTGCTATGACCTGCCATTTATTCATCGTTGCTTACTCTGAAAAGCGACAGACCTACGTTCTGCTTGATTACTGCAATATAGACCTCGTCGTCCTTTTGGCATATATCGAGATCCATTCCGCTGTTGCCGGAGAATTTCTCTGAAGGGGTTGTGTCTAAGGCCTCATTCTCGGTCTCATTCTGGATTGCTGCTTCGTACACAACCTTGTTGTCCGAGATGATCTGTGCCCATCCTTCAGCGCCTTCTCCTTCGAGAATCAGCAGCCTGCCGCTTGAAGAACTGTCTTGCTTTGCAACTGCAATATAGCGTTTCCCTGCGAGGGTGAAGTAGCGGAAGGAGCTATTTGCCCAGGCTGGATCGAGTTCCTTGAGGGTAGGATTGTTGTCAGCCCCTTCGAGAGTCTTGAGGTTCTTCGATGCGGTTACAAGCCAACTTGTCTGTCCGCCTCTGACGGAAATAATTCCGCTGTTGATATTGTCGGGGAAGGGGAAGTATGCGGCTGCACCGGTTTCTGCAGGTGCTGCCAGTCGGCCGGTAAGGAACATCGTGCCTGAAGTCCTTCCGGTCAGAGGGAAGGTGACGGTTCCATGTGTAGAATTATAGTCTTTGAAGAAGACGACTCCGTCCTTATAATTACCCCACCAGCTGAAGGTATCTCCAAGTCGGCGGCTTGCCCATGTAGTCATGGCAATAGGTGTCGGGTCGGCATTGATTCCGTTGACATAAACATAGAGGGTAGGATCACCTTCAATCATGTTGGAGACAGCCAGAACGTCCTTTCCTCCATTGATCGCGGCATCGGTGTTCGGGATTACGCGAGGGCAGCTGAGGTAGAAGATGCCTTCGTCTTTCACGGTCCCGACAGGGAGCTTCTTGTAGACCCCTGGATCCTTGAGGCTAATTGCCCAAAGATTCTTGGTCGTATTGGTCTCGGCGACATATACAAAGTCTCCGTCCAGGGTGACATTTCGGTCTGAATTGGCTGTAAATCCGCTTATATAATCGCTCCAGCTTTCGGTCGCGGACGAGTATCTTCCCCATTCACGGCTTACGTTGAAGCCCTTCTTGGTCTCTTTCCAAGTGAATGTAAAAACAGTCGCTGTGTTGCCGTAAGAGAGGCCCTTTAAGTCGAAATTGTCTCCTTTCAGGCTCGCTTTCATACCATCTGTTTTTATGCGTACGGGTACTTCATAGTCGGGGAACTGGTAGAGAAGCCCGTCCTTCAAGAGTACGCTGTAGTCGATTTCAACCTCGGCAGTACCGCTCTTTCCGCCTTCCGGAATCGATACGCTTTCAGTAAGAAGCTTTACCAGTCCTGCCGGTGCGTCAGTGGTTCCAATCTCCAACGGATACTTAATCCCAACACCCTCAATCGGGTTGTCTATTTCAACATCAAGAGAGATTGTTTCCTTCAGTTGGGGCACATTGCCTGACTTGTCCGGCTCTACATTTTTCTTCTCAATAGTGCGCGAAACGCTTTTCTGCTTGAGGGAAACGCTGGAGCGGTTGAGGTGGACCAGTAGGAAACTCCTGTTGTCTTTTACCTTTACAATCTGATCATCAGACTGTATGAGCACAGGAATTACATACTGGTCGCTGTCGCCCATGAAGCGCGCAAGAATATCCGGATCCCAGCTTATTACAACCTCTTTGGCAGCGTCTTCGGCGGTGAAGTCGAAGTCGGTCTTATTCATTTCTATGAGAGAGCTCATCACGGCTTTGAACTCGGTGTTATGCTCCTTGTTGTAAGATGCTAGAAGGGACTGGATGTCGTCTTGGTTATAATTGATACGAACATTGGCAGCCGTCTGACCCTTTCCGCTCTTGGCGATGCCGAAGACGAAACTTCCCTTATGCACGGATGCTTCGACAACATTATCGAGCGAAGTGATCCCGAAGGAATCATCGACCATAAAATTATTCCGTTCGTCCGGGAAACAGCCGCTCAGTAGCAGCAGTCCTGCGAAAAGTATACTTAATCTTTTCATCGTGATATTCTTTTTATGGCCTACCAGCCGGGATTCTGTGTGAAATTAGTCATTTCTGCCAATTGGGAGCTTCCAAATGGGAAAAGGTAATCCCGCTCGCGGAAAACGGAACGGCCTCCGATGTAATCGTCGTTGACGCGCCTGTATGAATCTTCATAATTGTCGGCAGTCACATGGAGAGTCCAGTTTTCTACATTATAGTCCTTCATGGCCAGCATCCTCCTCATCGCATCATAGTGGCGCTGGCTGCCTTCAAACGGGAATTCGCACATCTTTTCCTCAAGGATTATCCAGCGAAGCCATTCCTGACCTGTCTTGGTCACTTCTCCTATAGTGCCTCCGTTCCCCTCGAAATCAATCTCAGGATAGGCTTCTCTAAGCCCTTTAAGACCGGAGCGGGCGCGGACCATGTCGATATAGCGGATTGCTTCGTCTACACGGCGAACCTGCATCTCATTGCAGGCCTCAGCTAGGATGAGATAGATTTCAGCCATTCTGAAAGCAGGGAATACATAATGGATGCTGGTGTAGTCGGTGACTTCTTTCAGCTGGTTGCCTGCCTTGTAGAGGCGTCTCCATGTATATCCGACTCTGTTGCAGCCTTCAGTAGGAGAGTAGGGGGAGGTGCATTCATTTACATTGTCGTAGCAAGTGAAACGAAGGGCATTTCCATCCATGGGACGCTCGCAAGGCCACCAGAAACCGTTCGGTACAAAGCAGGAGTAGAAGCGTGCATCCCTTCCGACGGTGGTATTGTGGGCCTTGAATGGTTTTGCCCACGAAGGGTTCACGTCCACTACCTGCTGATAGTTCTCGGTCCAGCCTGTTGCACTATATCCTGAGAGAGGATCAACCATAGGACGGGAATAATCCGGCATTCCGTTGGTCATCTGATAGTCGAGCACGGGATATCTTCCGCTTTCAGCCATCGGATAAGCATCGATAAGCTTCAGGGACGGAGTGATAAGGGCATAGCCAATACTGCAGATTTTCCCTCCGGAAGGTGCTGAGAAGGCGATTTCACCGCCAATGGATCCCTGGTAATCCGCCCATTGGCGATACCACCATCCCCATATGATCTCGGGATTTGCGCTCCAGTTCTGGAACCAGACATTCTGGTAGGAATCGGCAGCATCCTGAATGGAGGATAGGGGATTGCCTTTTTGGGTGAGACTATAGAGATTGAGGTCTACGACATCCTTAGCGGCATCGTAAACTGCATCCCATTTGGTTATGTCATATTCAGGGAAGAGTTTATCTCCGCTTTTGTTGGTAAGACCGCTGTATATTCCGCTACCATTCTGACCATTGAATAGGGGAGAGGCGGCATATAGAAGCAAGCGAGCTTTGAGTGCCATTGCGGCTCCCTTGGTAGCTCGTCCCATATTGGAAGAAGCGGCCATTAAATCAGATACTTTCTCGGGAAGAAGGGCGGCTGCACGGTCCAGCTCCTTCACCATGAAATCGACATTCTGCTCTACTGTATGGCGGTCTATCGATTCTCCGTTGATGTTTTGGTCAGAGGTTACGGGATCTCCGTTCTCGTCCATCCATAGGAAGACCGGGCCGTAGTGACGGAAAAGGCAGAAATAGTAGTAGGCGCGAAGAAAACGGGCTTCGCCTTCCATGGCTGCGACCAGTTTTTCGGAGTCTTCCCTGTCGTAATGCAGGTTGTCAATAAAGGTGCTGCACTCATTGATTGCCTCGTAGAACTTCTTCCAATAATTGCCGCTTCCGACATCTGTCGAGCTTGCGCTGCTGTATTCCCCGCGGCGGACCTTGTACCAGTTGGTCTCATACTGACTCTTGGCGTGGAGGGCCTCGTCGCTTCTGAGGCTGGTGCCGCCTTCGTTGGCCCTCAGGTTTTCATCGTTTGGAATATATGAATAGAGGTGAGCCAGATATTGGCGGACTGCAGTGGACCGGCTCATAATATCTTCAAGCGTAGCCTGATCCTTTGTGTTGATGTCGAAGAAGGAGTCGCAGGAAACGGCGGTGCAGGCGGCAGCCAGCACGAAAATGATTATCTTTTTTATTCTGTGTTTCATAACTGCTGCTCGTTTAGAAGTTCAAATTCAAGCCGAGGCTCACGTTCCGTGTAAGCGGATAGACGTTGCCGTATGAAGAAGAGAGTTCGGGATCCCACAGTTTGAACCCGGAGAAAGTCAGGAGGTTCACTCCTTGGAGGTAGATTCGGATAGTTGACATCCCGATTCGCTCAGAGACCTTCTTAGGCAGGGTATATCCAAGCTCTGCATTTTTCAGCCTCAGGAAACTCATGTCTTTCTGCCAGAAGGTGGATGCACGTAGGTTATTGGCGGGAGTTTCAGTGGCAAAACGGGGATATTCTGCGTCAGGCTGATGAGTAACCGACCAGCTTTTCTCGGCTACGTCTGCAAATATCTGCCCCTGAACCTTGACGTTGGTGGCGGCGCCTCCGTAGAGGTTGTAGCCTCCGATGATCCTGGTTACGTGGGACATCCCGCTGAAAAATACCGATGCGTCGATTCCCTTCCAGCCGAGTGAAATACCAAATCCGTAATTTATTTCAGGTACTGAAGTATAGCCGATAGGAACAACATCGTATGCGTCGACCTGACCGTCTCCGTTGATGTCGCGGTATTTGATGTCTCCCGGGGAAACGGCTCCGAAGGTCTGTTTCGGCCATGCGGCAATCTCAGCTTCATTCATGAATAAGCCTTCGGCGATTAGGCCTCTCTGCTGTCCGTTGGCAAATCCGGCGGTATTCTGGTAGGGCCACACCTGCGAAGGTTTGTCGTCATACATGCGCTTATTGCGGTTGAAAGTATAATTCCCTCGCATTGAAAGGTTGAGTCCATTCGGGAACATATATTCGAACTGGGCGGAAGTATCGAATCCGGAGTTCTTCATCTCACCAATGTTGGTGTATTGGGTCTTCCTCATTCCGACTGCTCCCGGGAGGCTCTGCCTTTCGATAAAGATGCCGCTGCGGTAGTCGTTGAAATAGTCAACCTGCAGCTTGAGGTGGTCTGCCCAGAAGTTGATTTCAACGCCCACATTTCGTTTCAGCGCCTCTTCCCAGACGATCGCTGGATTGCCGATGTCACCTGTCGTAACTCCGGCGGTATAAACAGGATTTCCGAGTCCCCAGTTGAATCCGCTGATGCCGCTTGTATCCATCGTTGTATTGTATCCGAAACGGCGGTTTCCACCAATCTGGTCGTTACCGACCTTTCCGATAGAGGCTTTGATCTTCAGCAGACTTACCCATGATTTGATGGGATCCCAGAATCTTTCGTTCGAAATAATGTATCCGACGGCTCCGGAAGGGAAGAAACCGAATCGGTGGCCTGGAGAGAAGTTTTCGGAACCATTGTAACCGAAGTTGAACTCGGCAAAATAGCGGTCACGGTAGCTGTAGGTGGTTCGCCCGGCTATACCCATGCTCTTGTAAGGGAATGTGTTCCAGTATGTTCCGGGATTGATATTGGTCCTTTCCCTTAGGTAGTAGAGGAACATCGCTCCGACTCTGTGGGCGCTGTTGAAACTCCGTTCGTAATTGGCGGAAGCTTCCAGATTGAGAATGGTCTGCCCGGATACTGATGAATTCGAAGTATTGATGTACCCGGTCCCGCTGTTGGCCTGCAGGATATACTCCGAAAGATCGTCGCTCAGGTAGTATACCCTCGGGCGGATTACGTTGGTATAGGCGGTGTTACTCTTGGCGTCCCAGGAGAGCTGTACCTTTGTGGTGAGGCCCTCGAGCAGGAAATCAGAGTAGTCCTGGGTGAGCGATACTGTCGTCTGTGCATTCTGGGTCGAGGTGATGGCATAACCCATATTGTTGATAAGATTGTAGGGGTTGCTGCCGGTCACCGGATTTGAAAGAGTGCCGTCACTGAATACCATAGGAAAACCAATCGGAGTGATTTGCAGAGCGGCGGCATAAATGTCGCTGAGGGAGCTTCCGGGCTGGTTTTTCCTGGTGAACTGGGTGCTAAGGTCCATTCCCAGCACAGTGGACTTGGTAATGTTGATATCCACATTTGTACGGAAATTGAACCTCCTGTAATTCATCTGGGCATTGTATCTCCCGTTATCCGCAACATTGAAAATACCGTCTTCGAAGTAATAGGATCCTCCTGCGTAGTAGCGGACATTTTTGGTACCGCCGACAACGGCGATATTGGCCTTGCGGGTAGATGCTCTCTCCTTGAAGATCTCATGGATCCAGTCTACGTTGGGGTAAATATCTTTATAAAGAATCGGGAGGGCGCCTTCCGCGTCATTTACCCTCTGGGAGCGTACTGCGTCTGAAGCCAGGTACATCGAACGGCTGTAGTCGTCGATCGTGCCCGGGGTCATAGTGTTGAGATAGTCAATGAATTGGGCGGCAGATGCCATCTCGGGAAGCATTGTAGGGGCGGTAAGTCCGCTCTCTATCTTGACGCTTACCTTTGGCTTGGATTCGCTACCGCGTTTGGTTGTAATCAGAACGATTCCGTTAGCTCCGCGGACACCGTAAAGAGCCGTCGCCGTAGCGTCCTTCAAGATGGAGAACGAGGCTATGTCTTCTGTGTCCACAAGGTCCATGGATCTCTCTACTCCGTCGACCAGGATGAGAGGGTAAGCATTTGCACCAAAGGTGTTTACACCGCGGATCCAGAACTCTGCGCTGGATCCCGGTTCACCGCTGTGCTGGACTGCTACTACACCTGCCAGTTTTCCGGCAAGACCTGTGGAGAGCTGTCCGACAGGGACCTGGAGCTGAGCTACATCTACAGATGAGATGGATCCGATGACAGAAGCTTTCTTCTGTGCGCCATAGGCAACCATGACAACCTCGTCAAGCTGGTTGGCCTGCGGAACCATCTTTACCAAGATGTCTTTCTGGTTTCCGACTGTGATTTCCTCGTCATTGTAACCCAGGAAGCTGAATATCAGAACGTCGGTCGGCTTGACGGAGAGCTGGAAGTGACCGTCTTCGTCTGTCATCACTCCTCTTGTCTCTCCCTTCACCGTGACGAAGGCTCCGGCGATGGGAGCTCCTGTCTCATCCTGCACCAGTCCCTTCAAGTTGCCATCTTGTGCTGCGGCTTCCCTAATAGGGACCAGCAGCAGGCCAATGACGGCAAGCATGGAAAAGATTCTTTTAAGCATAAGTATATTATGTTTATTTATTTTTAAATAATGTTGAAAGGCCTTCAAATACAGCTCCTTCCGGTACGGGAAGGATGCTGATGCCGTCAAGCCTGTCTCTAAGGGGACCCTCAAAAAGGCTCATGGATTTGGATATCTGTCCTCCGAGAAGGAGGGTCTCGATTCCGAGTTCATCTATTATCCCCTTAAGAGCTTCTCCGAGCGTTTCTCCAAGGTCGTGGAATACTCTTATTGCAGCATCCTCTCCGTTGTAGGCCATTTCGGCAATAGGAAGGACGCTCCTGCTATTGTCTCCGGTCATATTATTATATGCCGAAAGAATACCTCTAGCCGATACCCGATCTTCAAGTATGCCCCCGTCGCAGAGGGGAATGTTCCATAAACTCCTCGCCGGAGATCCCATCTCGTTGTATCTGACCTTTCCTTCAAGCGCATAAGCGAATCCGAGACCGGTCCCAAGAGTGACTACTGCCGTATTTCCTTTTTCCAGTCCGAGCAGGCGGATAGCTCCTAGGAGAAGGGCATTTACATCATGATGGAATTTCAGTTCTATTTCCTCCCGAAGACCTGAGAGGTCCCTGAAGGAAAGTCCATAGACCGATTGGAACTTATGTTTCATCAGGAAGATTCCATCGCTGTAGTTGAATGGGCCGGGGATAGCGACTCCTACTCCTTTAAGCCCGTCCAGGGGGCCTATAGCCTCTTTCAAGGCAAGAGAAATCGCGTCCTTGCTCCCGTTTGAAGGAACAGGGATCTGCCTCCCGTCGGAGCATTTGATGAAAGTGCCCCCAACGTCCAGAAATCGGTATTCCTTAGAGTACAACATCCTGGAATCCGTCCCTTAGAAGGGTTTTATGGACACGAATCGGCTCAGCACCGAGATTCTCAATGACATAAGCACCTGTATCAGCGGGGACTACTACAATGTCCATGAAACGGGCTTCATACGAGCGCTCCGGATGGGCGACGCTGCGGATGCGGATATGCTCTCCGTCAACAAGAGTCAGCACGTGGAAGATCCCCTTTGTATCTTGAGAGCAACTCTTCTCGAATTCCAGACGCCTAAGGCTGAAATAGAGTTGAGGATTCTCTCCGACAATATACTCCTTCCATCCTTCACCCTCATCTGCGAGACGGGGCTTCTGGACTATGTAATCCTTGCTTTCAGGGTCATGGATTATAGAAGTCCGGCGCTCTTGATTGACATTGAGTTCACCGAGTTTGGTATGGATCGGCCTCTGTTTCCCATCGAAGTCGAGGCGGAGGTAGTCGTACATCTTATAGGTGTAGGAACCAATTGTGAGAGAGCCGATTTCAAGAATAACCTGGTTGCGTCCGCTGGAGTGGATAGTCCCTGCAGGAAGCATCACCTGAAGACCCGGCCTGGACTCCTCGTAGCTCACATATTTCATGTAATCGACGCTCTTATGCTCGGTGTCAGCAGCTTCTATGTCTTTGAAGAATTGAGGAATATCGGCATCGTCCCTGAAACCTATGAAGGTCTTCGCATCGTGGCCGGTGATAACTACGTAGTAGCTCTCGTCCTGACGACCGAACTCGTTGTAATGCTCTTTGTTATAGACGCTTCCACTGTGGCACTGGATGCTCATGTTGCCGGTTGAATGGTAGCTGTCGTCCCAGTTGAAGCGGATAGGGAAGTAGCCGTTGAACTTCTCAACTACGGATTCTCCGAGCACTTTCGCCCCTTCTTTCATGAAGAAGGTAGAGAAAGGAATCTCGAGAACCGTCCCGTCCACATCTACGAGGATGCTGACTTCCATCGGAATCAGGTCGAAGACCCATGCTGCGTTTCGCATCTGATCGGGGAGCTTCCTCAGTTTTTTCATGTATGTGCCTCCCCATACGCCTTCGAGATAGACCGGTTTGCACCGGAAAGGATAGTCAGCAAGAGAAGCGGTAATCTCCGAGAAAGCTTCGTACGGAAGCAACTTCATGTCATTGGGGTAGTCGTTCTCAACGTAGAAATCCACGTTCCCCTCAGAGGAGAGCAATTCTTTTCTCAAATGGACGGCGACCTCGAAATCGCAGTAGTAGCAGCGGCGGATGATAAGGGGAGTGGTGAGCGGAGAGCTCATCCCGAGATTGATGTACTGCCCTCGGCGAATACGAAGGATACTTTCCTTCGGAGTGACGTCCAGGTAGATCTTGTACTCATAAAGATTGCGGAGTTCCGGGATAAGGCAGCCCTGTCCGAAGACTATGAGCACTTCTTTTCCCTGCTTCCCGAGTTCATTTGCCAGAGCCTGCTTCTTCTCGTTATCCAGAAGTCCTTCGTAACCGCCCTTGTATACTTTTCCAAAAAGGAGAGTCGGATCCTCGGAACGGTCCCAGCTAAGATGCCTGTCCACTATCTCCCATAATTCCCCCTCGCTCTTATAGCAGTCCCTGAAGTTGATTCTTCGGGTTTTAAATCCCCTGACATGAAGCTGTGCTTCAAGAAGGTTCACCGTACGCTCGAAATCCGCACCGACGTAACCGTCTACCGCGAAAATGCTGCCTTCGCGGGCCTTTGCTGCAAGATAAGCTGCAACTTTTACGCTTCCTTTTACAAGTTGCTTTGAGGTTCCTTTCCCTATGGCCGGACGGTTGACGGGAGTCTGGTCGTCAAAGGGAAAGGGATTATACATGAAACTCATATCTACTCTATCTTATATTGTAAAAATCAAATCCCATAATTTCGGCAAAAGCTTCAAGCTGCGGCCTGTAATCTCCGTCCACGACGGCGTAATGCTGGGTGACGCCGATTTTCAGGACCTGCTCAAATAGCTGCTTTACAGGTACTTCCGGCCTGAAAATGGTATGGCTGTAGGTGGCCAGAAGATGCTTTTTGTCGCTCTGGGGGGTGTCCTTGGCATCGAGGCTTTCTGCCATGAAAGTTACCAGTTTGTATCGGCCGCTTTGCTCGTAAAGGCCGACTACTGTCTTCATTCCGGGGCTTATGCGATACCAGGCGAATGGAGCACCGGCATATTTCCAGGAAGTTTTAGCAAAGCGGACATCCCTTGAGATAATAACATTATCCTGCCAGGCCGGGTCGTTATGGTCATTTGGACCTGCATGACCGCCCGCGAATGTCCCGAAGTCATTCTCAATATGGAAAGGTTCGATGAAATTGACATTCTTTCCGCTAAGCAGCTTGAGAATATATGTAGCAAGTCCGGCTCCTATATCGGCTTCCGGAACCAGTACGCTGACATTCTCGTTGAACCACTGCGGATAGAATCCGGCGCGGCATCCGGCGGTACGGAAAGTAGCCTGGTCGATATCGTTGTAGACGTAACAGTCGATATCGTTTTTCTCAGCCATTTTCTTGATGGCAAGGGTAGCCTTTACGCATCCGATGAATTTGTCGTATTCTACATCCGGCATCATCTTGTAGCGCCCTGTCAGCTCGTCCGCGTAAGCCTTGACCTCCTCATCCGTGAGGGCGTCAATCTCTGTTCCGTAGTCGCTGTAGGGGAGATAATGGATTTCGGGCCCTATCTTGGTGAAAAGGTCGTAATTGTCGATATAGGTGCTCCACATCGCTTCGTTCATGTTCGCCATCAGTCCTACGTTCGAGTGGCGGAGAATCGAGCGGACACGGGCGGCTTCGGCGAAGATGCGCACTTTCTCGGTGATCTCCTCCCTCGTCCCCATGACCGTACGGACATTTCTTCTCGGAATTCGTTTCAAGTTTCCGGAGCCCTCCAGAGAGCCGACAAGCGTGCCTGCGCAGAGATAATCCACAAAATCATCCTCGTCCAAAGTGGTCTCGAAACTCATTCTGGGCTTTGCTACATTGCAGAAGATTATAGGCATGTCGGGGCAGTCCCTTAGGAAACGTATCCAGGCGAAATCTTCGCTCCAGGAAAGGAATTCTGCGTATACGAAGTCTACATCCTCCGCGAAGAAAAGATGGAGAGCCTTCTGGGCGTCTTCACGCTCATATACTATTCCGGGGTCGACTATATCCAGAAAGTCCAGAGTGGCTTTTATCTCGCGGACGGCTTTATCTTTCCGTTCTCCGTAAGTTCCTCTTTTCGGACCATATAGATTCTTGAATCTTGGGGATGCTATAAGAAGCATTCCCACCTTCGGCTTGCGTTGTTTGTCGTTAGTGTTCATATATTTCAGTTATCTGTGGTGTACTGTGGTGCAAAAGTATGAAAAAATACAATAACCTGCAACTATTCCAGAAGAATCTTACAAGCCAAAGTATTCCCGATAGCGGTCGTAGAGGTGCCCCGCCTGGAGATAGGCACTCTGCGGGCTCATGAAATGGCTGAATTCGAATGTGATAGCCTTGTCATATCCGCATCGTCCGGCCGCTTCCAGTTTGAGACGGAGCTTGTCGAACTTTATCGGGAAGAACTTGATTGGCATGTCTCTGTCAAAGCTTTCGGCATTGGTCCAGCACTTCATCCCGTATTTGTCCGCAAGCTTTTTGTTGACGCTGAAGAAGGCATCCAGCTCGTCATAGTCTATATGACCGTCCTGGAAGGCGCAGGCGTCCACATACTCGTGGATTCCGTCGAAGATTTCGTTCCATTCCCTCTCATGTTCCTCGACAGAGACAGCGTCAGCCCTGCTCAGGGCAGAGGAATTCGCTGCAACCGACTTTTTCCCGTCAATCCATGGGGATATGAATGTCGGAAGTCCGCCGGAAACTTCCTTGCATTGCCTTCCCATAGTCCTGAAGCTTTCAATGGCTCCTTTGGTCGCTCTTGAAATCTCTCCGGAAATGTACCAGCCTCCGAAGCTCGAGTACTTTTTTCCATATCGTTCCCATATTTCCTCGATCACATACTTGTTCGATTCCACCTCATAGCTCATGTCGCCGGTGTCCCAGTATCTGCCGCTGTCGTATAGGCCCAGCATGAAGGTCATCCCGTACTTCTGGGCAAGGCGGCAGAACATATCTATAAGGTCGACCGAAGGCATGTAGCATCCCTTTTTGAGAAGGTAAGGCGAGGGGTAGGTTATGAATTTCCGGTATCCGCAGCGGATATCGATAACTGTATCTATACCTATATCCTTCATATAGCGGAAATCCCTGTCCCATTCCTTTTCTCCCCAGTTCTGATGGGGAATATCATGGGAGATCTCGTCGAGGAAAGTGCCTGTAATAGGAAGGGCATTCCCCTTCGGAACAATCAGGTTGTCATTGACGGGAGCATCCTCCTGCCGGCAGCCTTCCAAAGCAGGGGAGACCATCGCTGCCGCAGCTGCCATAGCGGTTTTCTTGAGGAAAGATCTTCGATTTTCCATAACTGTGGTGTACTGTGTTTCTTTTTTTACGCAAAAGTATTATTTTTGTCCGGATATACAAAAATAACCACCTATGACCAAGAATAATTTTGCCGAAATGGCGCAGCGCTATCACGAGGAACTCTATTCAAGAGTACTACCTTTCTGGCTTGAGAAATCGCAGGACAAGCAGTATGGCGGATACTTTACATGCCTACTTAGGGACGGAAGTGTCTTCGATACTGATAAGTTCATCTGGCTTCAGGGAAGGGAGGTGTGGATGTTCGCTATGCTATATAATAAAGTGAAAAAAGACCCGGCCTGGCTTGCATGTGCCCTGCAGGGTGCTGAATTTCTGGAGAAGTACGGGCATGACGGCAATTATGATTTTTACTTTTCCCTGACTCGTGAAGGGAAGCCGATAATTGCCCCTTACAACATCTTTTCAAATACATTTGCCTGTATGGCATTTGCTCAGCTTGCCGTTGCGACCGGGGACAAGCATTATGCTGATATAGCGAGAAAGACTTTCCGTCGGATCCTCGAAAGACGTTCCAACCCGAAGGGAAAATGGCTCAAGGCAGTTCCTGGCACTCGTCCTATGAAGGATTTCGCCCTTCCGATGATTATTTGCAATATGGCCTTGGAAATAGAGCCTATCATCGAGGATAAGTCTCTTTTGGACAGGACAATTGAAGAAGCCCTTCACGAGGTTCTCGACGTATTCTATCAGCCGGATCTCGGTGTCATGGTGGAAAACCTTGCACCTGACGGGAGCCTCATCGACTGTTTCGAAGGCAGGCGGGTCAATCCCGGACACGACCTCGAGGCGCTTTGGTTCATGATGAATCTCGGTACTCGTTTGAACCGTCAGGATATCATCGATAAGAGTATGGAGATTGCCCTTCGAGTCATAGACTACGGATGGGACAAGGAATATGGCGGGATATTCTATTTCATGGACCGAAAAGGTTACCCGACTCAGGAATTGGAGTGGGACCAGAAGCTCTGGTGGGTGCATATTGAGAGTGCGATTGCCATGATCAAGGGGTACCGCCTCACCGGAAATGAGAAAGCGTTGGAGTGGTTCCTAAAGCTCGACGACTATCTCTGGACCCGTTTCCGCGATCCGGAGTATCCTGAGTGGTTCGGATATCTCAACCGCAGGGGAGAGGTCCTTCTCCCTTTGAAGGGAGGTAAGTGGAAGGGCTGTTTCCATGTTCCCAGGGGCCTTTATCAGATTGGAAGTATATTGGATGAACTTGCAAAATAATGGAAAAGGTTAGCGCACGAATAGTTTTTTTAGCGGTTGTCGCCGCAATTGGAGGGATTCTCTTCGGATACGATACCGCTGTCATATCAGGAACAACGGAGGTTGTCAAAACACAGTTTGGCCTTTCCACAGGAGGTGAGGGCTGGTATGTAGGGTGTGCCCTTATTGGTTCCATAATAGGAGTTCTTGTGGCCGGGATGCTGTCGGATTTCCTCGGACGAAAGAAAACGATGATAATCTCGGCGTTGCTTTTCTCCATCTCCGCCATTGGATGTGCAGTGTGTGCAGACTTTTCCCAACTTGTCATTTTCCGAATTATCGGAGGACTCGGAATAGGTATTGTCTCCATCGTTTCTCCAATCTATATTTCCGAAGTTTCGCCCGCTGAGGTACGAGGGACGATGGTCAGCCTCTATCAGCTTTTTATCACAATCGGCTTCCTGCTTGCCTACTTGATGAATTTTCTCATACTCAGAGGTGCATCTTTAGATGCTACTGACACCAACCTTGGTTCGGCCATGTTCAACCAGGAATACTGGAGGGGGATGCTTGGATGCGAGGCCATTCCGGACCTTCTTTTCCTTCTTCTTATATTTTTCATCCCCGAGAGTCCGCGTTGGCTTGCTGTCCGGGGAGAGAGGCAGGATAAGAAGGAAGAGTGGAAATACTTGCGTGAGCCGGGTATTCTCAGGGCGGTCCTTATCGGCAGCGCCATTGCAATCCTCGGCCAGTTCATGGGAGTTAACGCCGTCCTCTATTATGGCCCGAAGATATTCTCGGATGCCGGTTTCGAGGATCCTCTTTTCTCAACGGTACTGGTAGGTGTCGTAAATATGGTCACTACAGTCATTGCCCTGTTGATCATTGACAAGGTCGGGCGTAAGCAACTCGTCTGGTGGGGAGTTGGAGGCATGATAGTCTGCCTTCTGATGATCGGCCTCTATTTCTTGCCTTTCACTTCCCTGCCGACCGGCTTCATGCTCACATTCTTCCTGCTTTATGTCTTTTGCACGGCCATTTCAATCAGTGCGGTAGTATTTGTGCTTCTAAGCGAAATGTATCCCAACAGGGTGCGTGGCCTTGCAATGTCCATCGCCGGCTTTGCCCTTTGGATAGGTACATATCTCATCGGCCAGCTTACTCCTTGGATGCTGGAGAACCTTACCCCTGCAGGGACATTCTTCTTGTTTGCATTTATGTGTGTCCCTTATCTTATAATTATGTACAAGTGCGTTCCCGATACAACGGGTAAAACCCTTGAAGAAATCGAGGCGTACTGGAAAAGATAATCAATATGTTGCTGGAACTCCATCATCCCCTTGACGGATATTACCAGGGCACCCGTTTCGATAGGAGCGGAGTGTTCAAGTCCCTTATATTCGAAGGGATTGAGCTCTGTGCTCCGTGGTTTGAAAGGTATTCTCCCACCATGCATGATGCCGTCTGCGGACCTTCGGAGGAGTTTTCCATAATAGATTGCGGCCCCTATTGGCTGAAACCGGGGGTAGGGCTTCTTTTTAGGGATTCTGAGCCGTATGACCGCTTCAAGCTTTACTCTGTTAAAGACCCCGGTCTTTGGACAGTGGAGGAAAGAGGTCCTTCGACAGTTTTTCGCCACGTCCTTGAGCCTTTTTATGTCTATTCTAAAGAGGTTAGTGTCCTTTCGGAGAACGTCTTTAGAATAGATCATGAACTCAAAGCTCTGATTCCATGGGAAGGCACCGTCTACAACCACAATTTCTTTACCATGGGGAAGCTTGAGACAGGTCCCTCACGGCGGATTGACTTTCCTTTCAGTCCGGAAGGAGATTGGCGTACAGAATATGATTCAGTAGGCTTTTCAGAGAGGGGAATCAGGTTTTCAAGGGCCCTTTGCAAAGGAGAATCGGTCTACAACTGCGGAATTCATGAGGCCGGGAAGTCTGGAATGCCATATGATATGACCCTTTCCGAAGGTCCTCTTTCCATTCACATCCATGGAGATTCCCCGGTTACCCACACTGTCTTTTGGGCAAATCACCGTGTAGCCTGCCTTGAGCCGTATGTAAAACTCATTGCCGCTCCAGCCGAGACAATGAGATGGTCTATAATGTATGAAATCAATCTTTGCCATGAGAATTAAATATTTATTATCTGCATTCATCTTATTGGGAGGAGTTCTCTCTCAAGCTCAGGTGTTTAACAGGGCTCCTCTGGAACCCTCCCGTTATGCCGCCCTTCCTCTTGGCTCGGTCAAGGCTGAGGGATGGCTTCAGGAGCAGCTTCGCCTGCAAGCGACCGGACTGACTGGAAACCTTGATGAAGTCTATTCTGAGGTAGTCGGAGCCGATAATGCCTGGCTTGGAGGCGATGGAGATGCCTGGGAGAGGGGACCATACTGGCTCGACGGTCTTCTTCCGCTCGCATATATCCTCGGCGATAAAGATTTGATTGCGAAATCTCAGACATGGGTTGAGGCGATACTTTCGTCTCAGCAGGCCGATGGATACATGGGGCCCTCTGAAGACCATCCTTATGTCTACGGCCTTCAAAGAGGGAAGGCCCACGATTGGTGGCCGAAGATGGTGGCTTTGAAGATAATCCGCCAGTACTATGAGGCTACATCCGATCACCGGGCAATCGATTTCCTGAAGGCTTATTTCCGTTATCAGGCCGCAAACCTTGAGAAGGCACCTTTGAATCATTGGTCGAGCTGGGGAAAGTGGCGCGGAGCAGACAATCTCGATGTCATTTACTGGCTCTACAATCTGACAGGGGAGGACTGGCTTCTCGATCTTGGGGAGATTGTTCATTCCCAGACAGCCGACTGGACTGAAATGTTTCGGGAGGGAAAAATATTCTCTACCCAGGGGAGTGTCCACTGTGTCAATCTGGCGCAGGGATTCAAGGCTCCTATGGTGTGGTGGCAATATTCCCATGATGACTCGGATTTAGAGGCCCCCGCGATTGCAGCTCAGACCATAAGCCATACTGTCGGCATTCCAAACGGCCTTTGGGCCGGAGATGAGAAGCTTCATTTCGGTTCTCCTTCCCGCGGCAGTGAACTTTGCACGGCGGTCGAGATGATGTTCTCTCTCGAAACTATGCTCCAAATAAGCGGGGATGTCCGCTGGGCAGATTGGCTAGAAAGAGTTACCTACAATGCCCTTCCGACGCAGATAAATGATGACTTCTCGGCAAGGCAGTATTATCAGCAGACCAACCAGATAGCAGTCACAAAGGAGTGGCGTCCCTTCTCTACTCCACATGAAGATACAGACATACTTTTCGGGACTCTGACCGGCTATCCTTGCTGCCTTTGCAATATGCACCAGGGTTGGCCGAAGTTTGTCCGGAACCTTTGGTACTCGACTCCTGATGGAGGCTTGGCGGCCCTTGTTTATGCTCCTTCGGCAGTAACTGCAAAAGTTGCAGGAGATGTCCTTGTCAGTATTCGGGAAGAGACTGATTACCCTTTCGACGGGACTGTGACATTCACTGTTGACTTCTCCGGGAAAAGGAGAAAGAAGGTTTCTTTCCCGCTGTCTTTAAGGGTCCCTTCATGGTGTGATTCCGCTTCTGTGCGGCTAAATGGAAATCTCTTGGAAGTAAATGTGGATCAAGGGATTGCGACTATTAATAGGGAGTGGAAAAAAGGTGATGTCCTCTCCCTCGAGATGGATATGAAAGTACGTACCGAGGAAGGCTGGGACAGAGCGTGGAGTATCCTTCGCGGCCCTCTTGTCTATGCTCTTGAGATGGAAGAGAACTGGCGGTGGATTGATTTCAAGGGCACCGACCGTCATTTCGGATCGGGGGCCTGGGAAGTGGTTTCGGAAAGTCCTTGGAACTATTGTCTCATGAGGGATAGTTTCAAGACGGATTCATGTACTGTCAGCGTCAAAGCCGTGGATTCTTATCCATGGAATCTGAAAGGGGCGCCAGTAAGGATTACCGTGCCGGCTCGTGAGCTGCCGCATTGGAAGGCCTCAAACGGTTCGGTAGGGGAGATTGCATATTGGACTGAAGAAGGTGATGATACTGGGGAGGAATGTAGGATTGTGCTTGTCCCTTATGGCTGCACGACCCTCAGAATCGCTTCCTTCCCGACTCGGATCATCCCTTGGGACAGGGCCATAAGGAAAGAGAAATACCTTTCCCCTGAGCAGTAGTAGTTATCTCAATTGCGGAAAAAGAAATAATACGCCGCTTGGTATAGAGGTATTCCGTCAGCATGTCCTATGACCCGGTAGGAGGAATCCTGGATGGTTCCGTCAGACTTGATGTGACCTATGATTCTATAGCTGGAATCCTGCACTGTTCCGTCGTTTTTGATATGGCCGATAATTCGGTAAGACTTGTCCTGGACAGTCCCTCCTTTGAGGTAACCGACGATTCTATACGCCGAATCTTGGATGGTCCCATCACTTTTGAAATGCCCGGTTATCTTGTAAGACGCGTCCTGGATGGTTCCGTCAGACTGGATATAACCAATTGTCCTATAACCCGAATCGCTGATACGCTGAGCGTATGCTCCGCTGCAGAGAAGCAGCAGGCAGAAAGAAAACAGGATTGTATAAACAGTCTTCATCATATCTGCAAAAATAACGAAATGGTTGATATTGCGCAAACCTTCCTGTATGCCAGAAGCATCCATAGGTCTATATATTTACTTGGTTACGAATGCAAAATTAAGTGATCTTTTGTCAACTTTTGACAGTGTGAAAAATAATTTGAGAAAGTTGTGTGCATCGCTAGTTACACGACCATAAAAATCACTATTTTTGCGATAGTTACTAACAGAAGCAACGATTTATGAAAGCTAAAAAATTACTGGCCATTGTCGGCTGCGCCCTTGGAGCAGCCGTAATCGGGGGATGCATTTACCTCAATTCTCTAATGCCGATCATTACCGGATATGCGGCAAAGAATCTCGCTTCCGCTGTTTTTATCTCTGGAAGAAACCAGGGGGATGTTGAGGCACTCGACCTTAATTTTTCGTTCATTAAGATGAATAAGAACAAGGTGGATTATGAGCATAAGACGGTAACAAGTCGTTTTCTATGGGCAAAATCCACAGCCGCTTATAGGGAAGGCTATGGCGTCACCCTGCTTCGGGGAAAAGACAAAAAAGCATTCCTGGATAAAAAGTATCCACTCCCGAAAGATACCGCATATGTGGATTATCTGGAAGAAGGAGATGAAGAGACCATAGCCCGCCTCGAGCCGATTGCAAAGGCGCTTGTGGATGACCGCTCCTACAACGGGCATCCATTCGCTTTCGTCGTGCTCCATGATGGCAAGGTCGTTGCGGAGCGTTACGATAAAGGTATTACCGCCGAGACTCAGCTTCTTAGCTGGAGCATGGGAAAGAGTTTCACCAATGCCCTTGTTGGTATTATGGCAGGAGACGGACTTGTCGATATTCATGCACCCATGGACATTCCCGAGTGGCAGGGAGATGATTGCAAAAATATAACTTTAAGCGATCTCATGCAGATGCAGAGCGGACTTGAGTGGAATGAGGATTATGGTAACCGCTCCGATGTCAATCTGATGCTTCACAGGGAGACCGACATGGGAAAGTTTGCCATTTCCAAAAAACTCGAGAGCGCTCCCGGGGCGAAATGGTATTATTCCAGCGGCAGCACCAACATTGTGATGCGCTATCTCCGCGGGAAGTTCCCTTCGGATGAAGCTTTTCTCATGTACATGAGGGAGCGTCTTTTTGCCCCTCTCTCTATCTCCAATCCCCATTTCGAGCCGGATATGAGTGGAACTCCGGTGGGCTCTTCATATCTCTATGTCACTGCAAGAGACTATGCTCGTTTCGGACAGCTCTTCCTCTCTGACGGCTGCATCGGAGAGACCCGTATTCTCCCCGAAGGCTGGGTAGATTATACAGTTACCCCCGCTGCAGCGAGCGAGGGTAAGTATGGAGCCTTCTTCTGGCTCAATCGCAGTCTCAGCTGCCAGGATGCCCCCGAGGATATGTTCTCCTGCCAGGGACATGACGGACAGGAAATCTATATAATCCCTTCGAAAGAACTCGTCGTAGTCATCCTCGGATATTCTCCGAAGCCTGACAGGGTGGTCGATTTCAACAAAGTTCTAAAGGACATTATATTGCGGATTTCCTAAGAGTCTCTCTTATTTCACAAAGTTAAACCTGATATCGGCCGGTATTCTTTCGAGACCGAGATTCAGGCGGTCAGCGTCGTAGTTGGAATTGAGCTTGGAGTATTTGGCTTCAAACTCCTCAGCAAAGGCTTTGTCTCCTGTCGCTTGTGTTTTAAGAACCAATGCGGTGAGATCGGAAAGGGCAGCTTCCATCTTCTTGTAATTCAGGGAATACTGGCCTGTCGCCTTGCGCTGGAAGGCTCCTGCCTCCGCGAGGTAATTATAAATAATAATATTGGCACGGCCAAGTGCTGCACCCTCGCCAAAGCGCTCAGAGCGTACAAGAGAAGCAAAGAAGGTTGCCAGGGCATCTTCTTTTGTGAAGAGATGGTGGATGTCAAAGTGGTCTTGAAGCTTGCATACAAGAAGAACTCCGGCAGCATTGGCTTTTACTTCTTCGAGGCATTGTGCTAATGAACCAAGAGCCTCTTCAACGCTTCCTTTCCAGTTGACGGTCTCTTTGACTCCGAGACCGTGAGCAACCTCACGGAAAGCAATGTTCCAGTAGAATGCCTCTGGAGAAAGATGCTCCGCAAAATCGGGCTCGAGGAGAATTCTGCCTCCGGGACTTACGATGTGATTGTACTTGATTTTGATTATATTCTCAAGCAGAATGGTACGTGTACCGCGGTCACGCTGGACGTCTGTATCGAAGGGAAGGTTGAGTGCAATTACCTTGATACCCGCATTCGCTTTTCCTGCATAATACAAGGCATCGCATGAGAAAATATTGGAGCCGGCACCAGGCTGGAAGGTCTTATATGCCGGATCCCCGGGAAGGTCCTGCTGGAACTCATCGATTCGGGAGACGTAATTCATAAGCTCCTTAGTGTGAGCCTCGTTTTTCAAAAGCACATATGCCTCATAAGAACGCTTGATACCCATCAGCTGATCATCCGTCACCTCGTTGGGACCGATTACAAGGTCCATCTTGCTATCTTCCATATCCAGCCAGGCGAGTGAACTCTTGTAGTAATTATCGGTCTTGAGGGCATTCGCTTTGCTGCGCAAATAGGCAGCTACGCTGGGCTTGATGGTAATATCGGCCGCCGCCTTGAGGTAATTGTCGATTTTTTCTATATGGTCCTTGTAGGCGTCATGATACCAGAGAGTCTGCAAAGATCCGTCTTCGCCGCGGCGAATAAGGGTGTAGGGACTGTTCTTATCGGGATTGTCCCACGCTTCAAATTCCTCCTTGGTCATATCAGAAGGGTAGAAACCAGCGCCGAGAGGACGGTCGTGGTAGCCTTCTACGAAGGATTTTCCTGTCATACGGTCCCAAGGACCATAATTAATCTCGGCAAAGGTCTTCTGGAAAGGATCGGCGATACTCGCGAGGAGGGCTTGTTTATCGCCAAAATACTGCTCCCAGTAGATTGCATCCACTTCGTCCGCGGCAAAGCGGTAGAGGTTGAGAACTTCTTTTCCGTTGTCTGTGATTCCGCTGAGATCCGGTGCCTTTATGTCCACGACGGCATAGTTTTCTACTTCGCGAACGAAAGGTGATTTTGCCTCTTTACAAGAAACCAATAAAATCAGAGACGGGATAATCAGAAATATAGTTTTTTTCATGATGGATGCTTGTTTTAAACAATATGTAATGATCCGGCTGCGAAGAGCACGAGATAACCGAGAATCACACTGATGGCGCCGATAATAATACCCATTCTGGCCATATCTTTCTGCTGGATAAGGTTGGTGGCATAAGCGAGGGCATTCGGGGGAGTCGAGATAGGGAGAATCATTGCGCTGGAGGAAGCGATAGCAACTCCGATAAGGACGGTGGATGTTCCTCCGACTGCAGAGAGTTTGTCACCCATTGCCGTGCAGACTACCACAAGGATAGGCATCAGGAGTGCCGCGGTAGCCGAGTGGGAGATAAGGTTGGAAAGGCCATAGCAAAGCAGTCCGGAGAGGATGACGATAAGAAGGGGAGAGAAGTTGCCGAAAGGAATTGCACGGACAACGAGGGCGGCAAGTCCGGACCCGTTCATTGCGTAACCCATTGCAAAACCTCCTGCAACCATCCAGATGACCGACCAGTTGATTTCTTCCAGGTCGTATTTGGAGATGATTCCGGCCATCGCAAATACTGCGAACGGTATGAGTGCGACAGTATATGTATTGATGCCGGTGAAGGTGTCCATCATCCAAAGAAGGATAGTGACGACCATGGTGACGATGACAAGGACGGTGTCCTTGCCCTTTTTCATCTCGCCGTCTATTTTCAGCTCGATGGTCTTCTGGGAGAAGGGGAACATCTTCTTGAGAAGGAACCATGCGATTACAATCATGATGATAACGAGGGGTACCATGAATAGCATCCACTGTCCGAAACCTATGCCAAGGTTGAGGCCTTCAGGATCATTCAGGTACTTCAGCGCGATGGTGTTAGGAGGGGTGCCGATAGGGGTTCCCATGCCTCCAAGGTTGGCTGCGATAGGGATACTGAGTGCCATTGCGGTCCTGCCCTTTCCGGCTTCGGAAAGCTGTTTGAATACCGGAGTCAGGAAGGTGAGCATCATGGCGGTTGTCGCAGTGTTGCTGATGAACATCGAGAAAAGGGCGGTCACGAGCATGAATCCGAGAAGGATATTCTCGCTTTTCTTTCCGAACGGGGTGAGCAGCACCCTCGCGAGATGGACGTCAAGACCGGTTTTGGTGGTCGCGATAGCCAAGACGAATCCGCCGATAAAGAGCATTACAACGGGGTCGGCGAAGCTGGCCATTACCTGCTTGTAGCTGAGAAGCTGTCCGGCAGTGTCGGGATTGCAAATCCATTTGATTCCCGAGTCCGAGGTGCATAGCAGGAGCAGGACCATAATCGATACCGAGGTCGCCCAGGCCGGAACCAATTCCAGCACCCACATCAATGTGGCATATACGAAGATGGCGATAATTCTTTGCTGGACTTGAGTAAGTCCGTCAATCCCATAGGATTCTGTCGGAATGAACCACAGAATGAGGACGACTATGGCGACAAAGATGAGGCCTAAGCTTTTCTTTTTCAGGATTGAAGGGTTTAATCTATTATTCTGACGCAATTTATGCATCTGCTCAACGAGATTGAAACCTGTAAATTTCTTGAACATGGTACTATAGTGATTGCGTTAATAGATTATTCATATTTGAAGCGGATATCCACAGGAATTCCTGCATTTTCGAGCACCCTCTTGTCGGAGAGGCTTTCCGGACCGGCGACACCGTATTTGGAGATCCATGCACGGGCGGAATCGACGTCGCCATGGGCTTGCATTCTGAGAATCTCTGCTCCCACAGTCTCAAGAGCCTTCCAAGTCTTGTCGTAGTCGATGCTGTAACGGCCTGAAGGATTCCAGATAATGGCTTTACTCTCGAGCAGGTAGTTATAGACTACAATATTGGCGATACCAGTTGGGTCTGCCGCACCAAAGCGGGTGGAACGGATTGTATTGGTAACAAAAGTAGTGAGTACATCTTCCTTTTGGAAAAGAGCGGAGATATTGTATGCTTCTGCTTCCTGGGCGCAGAGCCATGCACCAAGAACGTTGGATTTTGCTTTTTCAAGGATAAGTGCCTCATCAGCAAGAGCTTCCGCAACGGTGCCTTTTCCGTTCACTGTCTCTTTAACTCCAAGTCCTTTCGCTATTTCACGGAAAACGATAATCCAATAGAAGGCGCTTGCATCGACGTGGGGCTGATGGACGTTTTCCAAAAGGGCGTTGCCGACAGGATGAACGGTGCGGTTGAACTTCTCGCGGATGACATTGTCGAATATGATGGTGCGTGTACCAAGCTCTTCCTGGACCTTTGTATCATAGGGGAAATTGATACCAATGACTTTGAATCCTGCATTTGTATAGCCGCTGCAATAAAGTACATTGCAAGAGAAAATGTCGGACTCGGCTCCGGGAACGAAATTGTGGTTGGCAGGATCGCCCGGAAGCATCTTCTGCAGTTCTCCCATACGGGCGGAAATAGCGTTGAGGTCTTCGGTCCGCTGCAGATTCTTAAGTAGAACATACGCTCCGTAAGAGGCTTTGGCTCCGTAGAGAGCGTCATCGACTGCCTCGATAGGGCCGATTACGAGGTCCATCTTACTGTCGTTCATCTCAAGCCAAGCCTTGTAACCGTTATAATAATCGTCTGTCTTAAGTCCCTCAATCATCTCAAGCAGATAGTGGCGGACACTTTCCTTGATTGTAACGTCAGCAGCCTGTTTGAGATACTCTTCAATCTTTCCGATTTGCTCAGAATAAGCATCATGGTACCACTCTGTCTGAAGGCTGCCGTCCCCGGCTCGCTTGATGAGTGTGTATGGACTGTTTTTGAGAGGATTGTCCCATGAGCGGAATTCGTCGCCGGTCATGTCTTCAGGATAGAAGCGGGCGCCCGAAGGCTTGCTCCCAAATCCCTGAATGAACGGTTTCCCGTCGATGCGGTCCCAGGGACCGTAGTTGATCTCGGCATAGAGCCTTTCAGATGGGTCGGAGAGAGACTCCAGGAAGGTCTTTCCGTCTCCGAAATACTGCTGCCAGTAAATTTTGTCAACTTCGTCGGCGGCCTTGCGGTAAAGTTTCAGGACCTCTTTTCCATTGTCGGTAATGCCTGTCAGATCAGGGGCAGGAATGGTTACTTCTGCATAATTGTCCACAAGTCTTCCCACATTGACCTTATTGTTCTGCGAACAAGAAGCAGTGAATAAGGCTGTGAGTAGCAGTGCTGCTGTTATTTTCTTCATGTTGTGCGGGTTAAAAAAAGTTTGCAAATATAGCTATAAAAATCGTAGATTTGTATTCTCATAGAATATTAATAAACTAAGAACTACCATGAAGAAAGCGTTATTTGCGGCTCTTTTTGCCTGCCTGACCCTGTTTACATCGTGCGGGGTGTCGAGTGTTAATCATACCGGTGATTTCTCGGGAGCTATCTACGGGGTATGGGCATTGGAATCCAAGAACCAGGTTGACTACTCTGGTGTCCATTTCTATCTTTCCCTGAGCGAGCCGCGTATCGCACTTGCCAAGAAAGGCAGTTTCACCCAGTTTGATCTCAAGGATGTGGATGTCGACGGATCACAGTTTTCTTTTAATAGCTCGAAAAAGCTTCTCTCTTTTACAAAGACTCTATGGCTCACGCAGGGTCTCCAATATGAGATGCGCCTGTCAGGGACCTATAAAGTTCTCGAAATGACAAGGTCTAAGCTGGTTATTGAGAAAGATTCTTTCGGTGGAAGGACTACTTATACATTCCGTAGATATAAATAGTAGACCACATGTATGAGGGAGCGGATGAAATTTGATAATTATTCAAGAAAAATCGATAACGGCTAATCCGGGAGAATAAGCGAACTTTGCACTAGTTAATTGATTACAGTTATGGCAAAGACACTTATCGCTTTCTATTCCCGCCGCGGAGAAAATTATGTAAACGGCAGTATCCGTAACCTTGCAAAAGGCAATAATGAGGTTATAGTGGAGAAGATCAAGGCTTTTCTCCCGGAAGCAGATGTTTTCCAGATAGATACAGTTAAGAAATACTCTCCGGATTATATGGTCTGCATCGAGGAGGCCAAGCAGGAACTGCGTGCCAAGGCTCGTCCTGAACTCACCGCTAAGGTAGATAATATGGACCAGTACGATACTGTAATCCTCGGCTATCCATGCTGGTGGGGATTGCCTCCTATGGCTGTTTTTACCTTCCTGGAAAGCTATGATTTTTCCGGTAAGAAGATTGTCCCGTTCTGCTCCCATGAAGGCAGCGGCCTTGGTGGCAGCATCAGACAGATCAAAATGGCTGTTCCCAGGGCCCATGTGACAGAAGGTGTCGCTATTCATGGTGCAGCGGCTTCCCACTCCGACAGAGAAGTAAGACTTATTCTTCAGCAAACCAAGTAGTTCCATGAAATATTGATAAAAAAGATAATCTTCCGTAACTTTGGGGTTATGGAAGATTATTTGATTTATAATACCATTGGCGACGGGAGATACCCTGATTCCTATAAGGATAATTATCACTGTCATATACTTTGCCGAAGCGGCGAAATGCGCTTTGAGGCAATGGAAAATCCATTCACCGCCGGCCCTGGAGATTTGGTGATCTGGCAGATGACGACAAGAATCTCTAATGTCATCTACTCGGATGATTTCGATGCAGACTTTCTCCTGATTTCAAATCCTTTCCTAAACCTGTACAACCCCGAGCAAGTCTGGGCTACCAAGGGTTATGTCTATATTAAAACCCATCCCGTCTTCCACCTTGAATCGGATGAATGGGATATTATAGAAGCCGATTTCTCTCAGTTCTGGCGCAGGATTCATTCAGGTCGCTTGATCTTCCACGATGAACTTGTGGGATGTGTCTTCCAGCTTCTTCTAATGGATATGTGGGATATTTATTCCCGGGAGATGGAGAAGGCCGGTACTGATGAGAATTCCGCGCAGGTATTCATGCGTTTTCTTACCTTGGTCCATGAGAACTGCAAGGAGCAGCGTGAAGTATCTTGGTATGCAGGGGAGCTCTGCATAACGCCAAAGTACCTTTCTGCCATTTGCCAGAAGATTACTGGGAAGAGTGCCTTGTACTGGATCGAGTATTATACTGTCCACGAAATCCTTCTTCTTCTCAATAATCCGTCCCTGACCCTTACGGTAGTTACGGACATGATGCATTTCCCTGCGCCTCCTATGCTCACCCGCTATCTGAAGCGGACTATCGGCAAGACTCCTTCGGAGTATCGTTCGGGTCAGGTGTAGATATATTCTTTACTACTTTTGCGGGAGCCCCGACGGCGACGCAGCCGGAGGGGATATCATCTGTGACTACCGCACCGGCGCCGATTACTGCACCCTTACCTATAGTAACGCCCGGAAGGATAGTCACATTGCCTCCAATCCAGACATCGTCGCAAATTGTTACCGGCTTTGCCCAGGCATAATAATCCCTTCTTTCCTCTGCCGAAAGGGGATGACTCACCGTCGTGATGAGAGTATGGGGACCAATCATCACATGGTCACCAATTCTCACTTCGCGAATGTCCAGGATGGTAAGATTGTGGTTTCCGGTGAAATAGTTCCCGATATGAATATTCTTCCCTCGGTCGCAGTTGAAGTTCTTTGCAATCCACACCCGCTCTCCTACGGAGCCGAGCATCTTCTGTAGCTGCCTGTATTGGGCCTCATAGTCGGTCCCGTCGATGGAGTTGAAGCATTCGCACTCCCGAATTGCAGCTGTCTTCAGCTCTATCATCTCAGGGTCATTGAAGCGGTAGGGAAGACCGGCGTTGCATTTCTCTATTTCTGTCATTGCAATCTTTGTTTGAGACTACAAATATACGTTCTGCCCTTTTACGAAGTTTTCAATTTGCCTGTCGCTGCTTCGGACAGAAGTTCCGCGGAGGGAGAGACCTTTAGTTACCTTTGCTCCCTTTGCTGTAGCCTTCAAGTCGCGCAGACCGTTTCCGAAGCCGCTGCCCTCGTGGGTGGTGAAGGGAATTACGGTCTTTCCTGTCCAGTCATGGGCATCCAGGAAAGTGGCTACGCACATAGGATAAGTGCCCCACCAGCAAGGCCAGCCCAGATAGATGGTGTCGTATTTGGAGATGTCGATATCAGCTTTTAGAGCGGGACGGGCCTTGGCATTCAACTCTTCTTTTGCCTCCTGTGTACATGTCATATAGTCTTCCGAGTAGGTACGGACGGTCTCCAGGCGAAAGATGTCGGCTCCGGTAAGCGACTGGATCTTTTCGGCCACAACCCGGGTGTTTCCGACCTTGAGGTTGACGATGCCTTCGGAGGTGTAATTTTGTCCTTCACGGGAATAATAGACGACAAGCGTCTGGGCCGAAGCCGTAAAAGCTGATAAAATGATGATTGCGGTAAGGATAATTCGTCTCATATTATGTGTCTTAATGGGTTAATTCGTTTTAATTTCATCTTGGAAAATATTTCTGATGCAAAATTACACATTATTATATCAAATTGCGATATCTGTTTTTCTTCTGCTCTTATCAATATTTCCGTTACTTCGGCACTATCGGAAAAATCGTCAAGAGCAAGTGGAGATTTGGCAGTATTTTTGTTAAAAAAATATAGAGTATATATATGCTGCCATGAAAAAGTTTATTCTCTTCCTGTTGGCAATTGCTGCAGTGGTATTCTCTGCTTCGACCTGTGAGAAGATGGAACCAGGAGACTATAGGGATTTCTCCGGGGCGAAGATAAACCTTCTCGGCTCCTGGGTCCTCACCGAGGTGCAGTACAAGACTGCCGGAGTCATCGAGTCCCATCCGGTTGCCCCTGAATCGATAATGGAATTTGCCGAGAAGGGCATTGGTTATACAAAGGACATGTCCGGCGCTGTTCTGGACAGTTGGCACTATGTTACTTACCGTGCTTCTGTCACTATTTTCACCAATGCCGAATGGGACAATAACAGGAGCTTGGGTGAAGACGACAGTAATTACAGGCACGGGAAGACCTATGCTTTTCACGTGGTCGATGAAAACACGATCTCGTCTGAGGAAAAGGTCTCGTCGAACAGCTACATAGTCAATTTCTTCACCCGTCTCCTCAATCGAGAGTGATAACCGGTGCTTGGATATTACCTTTGTATTCTATGAGCCACAAAACGACCATCATAGACGGAAGGGAGTGTTATATTACAGACACCGTCCACCCCGAATATATACTTGTCCAGACATTAGGCAATCACGAACGCGGAATTTTTGACAGTACTGCGGAGTTGATTTCTGAGTCGACGGGAATCCCTTTTGTCCTGGCGGCATTTCAGGTGTTCGACTGGGATCTGGACCTCACGCCCTGGCACGACGATGCCATCAACCGGAAACCGGAAGTGGGGACAAAGACGCCGGACACTCTCCGATATGTAACTGAATCGCTTCTGCCTGCTCTTGAGTCGGAATATGGGAATCTGCCCGTCATTTTGGGCGGCTACTCTTTGGGAGGGCTTTTTGCTCTTTGGTCATCCATGCAAACGGAGCGTTTCGCAGCCATTGCCGCAGCATCTCCTTCTCTCTGGATCAGGGATTGGTTGGATTTTGCCAAAACGCATCCGGTAAAGACAGCCAAGGTATACCTGAGCTTAGGAGACCGGGAGGAGCATGTGAAGAACCGTTCAATCGCACGAGTAGGGGACAGTGTAAGAGGGGAGTATGAACTGCTAAAAGCACAACTTGGGAATGAAAACTGTACCCTGGTATGGAATCCCGGAGGCCATTTCCAGGATGGCGACAAGCGCTTGTCTGCGGCTTTTTTCTGGTGCATCAAAGAATTGGAAAAATCCAAATAAATATATGACTATAAAAGAAATAGAAGTAAAGACAGTACTCTCCAAGTCCAACCTACCCGTATCGGACTACGCAGTTAATCCTTACGTGGGTTGTCTTCATGCGTGCAAATACTGCTATGCATCTTTTATGAAGCGTTTTACAAATCATCCTGAGCCTTGGGGAACATTCCTGGATGTAAAGACTTGGCCCGAAGTAAAGGACCCGTCCAAATACAGGGGTAAAGAACTGTTCCTTAGCTCCGTGACCGATCCCTACCAGCCCCATGAGGCTAAGTACAAGCGCACCAGGGCCATTCTTGAGCAAATGCAAGGAAGTGGCTGCAAGATAAGTATTTCTACCAAGAGTGACCTTATCCTAAGGGATCTGGATCTTATTAAGACTTTCCCCGGAGCCCGTGTCTCCTGGTCTATCAACACGCTGGACGAAGACTTCCGGAAGGCCATGGACAAGGGCGTGAGCATTGAGCGCCGGCTGGAGGCCATGCGTCAGTTCTACGAAGCCGGGGTGCAGACTACCTGCTTCATCTCTCCCATATTCCCGGGTATCACAGATGTGGAGGCAATCATTGAGCGAGCCAAGCACCAGTGCAACCTCGTCTGGCTTGAAAACCTGAACCTTCGCGGTGATTATAGGCCTGTTATTTTGGACTGGATTCATGAAAACCATCCCGAGCTGGACGAACTCTATTACAGGATCTATTCCAAGAAAGACCGCAGTTATTGGACGGAGCTGGATCAGAAGCTAAGAGAGTATACAGCGAGGGAAGGAATGGTTTACGTCAGAGACGATGATACCAAACGAAGCGCTTTCGGCGAGCTTCCTGTCGTGGCCAATTACTTCTATCACGAAGAAGTAAAGAAATCGGCCAAGATGCTGAGCAAGTCATAGCCTGGATAACTCGGCACCCTCGCCAATGTACAGGATTCTATAAAAGCATCATGGCGATGTGGGCACAGGCTTCGGCATCGGCAAGTGCATTGTGGTGGTTTGTGAGCTTGTATCCGCAGGCTGCGGCTACGGTTTGGAGCTGATGGTTCGGGAGCAGATTCCCGAAATACCGTCTAGAAGCCAAGAGTGTGTCGTGGAATTCATAGTCCGGATAGTCCATCCTATATACATTGAAGACATCCTTCAGACACATCTCATCGAAACGGGCATTGTGCGCCACCAGTGGCAGTCCATCCACCATCGGGGCAATCTTTTCCCAGACGTGCGGAAACACCGGTGCATCCTCTGTATCTTCGGGACCCAGCCCGTGAACCTTTCGGCAGAACCACTGGTAGTATTCCGGCTCCGGATGGATCAGACTGTAGAACCGGTCCACGATCTCTCCGTCACGTACCACGACTATGCCCACGCTGCAGACGCTGCTTGGACACTCGTTAGCCGTCTCGAAGTCGATAGCCGCAAAATCTCTCATAACTTGAATGGCGTTCATTGATGCAAAGGTGTATGCAAATATTGCCAAAATCCTACAGTTTTGCAAAAATGTGGCATCCTGGTTGCCGACTCATATCGGCTTGTTTTTTGCAGCTTTGCTCTCGAAAAAATAAAGACGACCATGTTCAACAAACACGATATCTCCAGAGACGCCTGCCAGTTATTTGGGGTGCAGGCACATAAAGGCTACGATTGGTGGTGGCACTCCTTCACAGGATATGACGCCTTGACAGGCGAAGCCAAACCCTTCTTCATTGAGTTTTTCCTCTGTAATCCTGCGCTTGGAGGTGAGGAACCGGTATTCGGTCAGATTCCAGGTAAGCCGCAGAAGCCGTCCTATCTGATGGTAAAAGCCGGAGCGTGGGGAGATGATGCTGCGCAACTGCACCGCTTCTGGGGATGGAAACGTATCAAGGTGGACTGGGGCGTGCCCTTCAGCATTGAGGCAGATGACTGTTTCCTCAATGAGACCGAGACCCGTGGGCATGTGAAAGTGGAAGGCTCCGCCTCACATCCCGAATGGATGTGTCAGGACGGTGAGATGTCCTGGAACCTCAGAATACGCAAGATAACGGCTTTCAATGTGGGCTTCGGCGCGGACGAAGTATTCCGTCACTCGGAGGCCTTCGAGATGTTCTGGCACGCTGAAGGAATGAAGAGCGAGTTCGATGGCGAGGTCTTCTGGAATGGACGCCGCTTCGTGGTACGCCCAGAGGATTGTTATGGCTATGCTGACAAGAACTGGGGCAAGGATTTCACCAGTCCCTGGGTATGGCTGTCATCAAACAATCTCACCAGCGAGATTTCCGGGAAGAAACTCGCGGACAGCGTCTTCGACATCGGGGGAGGACGTCCGAAAGTGGGCCCGGTCGCGCTTCCTCGCAAGCTTCTTTCCGCCTTCTGGTATGAGGGTACCCCCTATGAGTTCAATTTCTCGAAGGTGTGGACCGGAGTCAATACGGAGTTTGACTGTAAGGAAACCGAGACGCAGATTCTCTGGCATGTGGAACAAACCAGTTCTTCCGGAAGAATGGTCACCGATGTCACCTGTGAGAAGAAAGATATGCTCCTTGTGAATTACGAGTCGCCAGACGGGCAGAAACGGCACAACCGCTTGTGGAACGGAGGAAACGGTGTAGGGACTATACAGCTCTATGACCATAACGGAAAGCTGGTTGACCGGATCCACGCCGAAAATATCGGGTGCGAGTACGGGGAGTATTGAAAGTACAACCATTCAACGGACACCGCTACCTTGTCGATATCAGTGTAGGCCTTTGTTCATGAATTCGAGCATCCGGGTATTGACCTCCTTAGACTCCTGGAGATCCTGGTTGATGACGTTATGCACATGGCCGACGCAACGGTCTTCGGATTCGATGTCGATGAAATCGACCGTACGTCCCAGGGAATCGCAGTCCGACTTGATAAGAAGGGCCTGAGAGCGGATGAAGTCGTGGGTGCAGGTAGAAACGAAAAGGGGACCGGAATAGATGCCGATGAAAGAACGCGGCGAAAGGGTCTCCAGATACTGCCTGTCCTTGTAACGGGGGCCGATGAACCAGGCGAGTGCACTCTTCGAGAAGCCGCTTCCTTCCGCGAACGATGCGAAATCATAGGCCGGACAGTTGAGCATCACGCCCCTGGTCTTGAAGGTCTTCGGCCGGATGGGTATGGAGGCGTCTTCCGATGCCTCGGCCATGTAAAGGGCCAGATGGCCACCCGCCGAATCGCCGGTCAGGAACATCCGGTCCTTGTTGAGATTGAGCTCTTGGGAGTGGGCCGTCAGATAATCCAGCGCGGCTGCGCAGTCGGCCAGTTCATCGGAGACGTCCGTGATTCCGTTGTTGACTCGGTACTCCACAGCACCACATCGTAGCCTTCCCTAAGGAACACGGAAGCGAAGCCACGGTTGTTCTCACGCTTCCCGACATCATCATCTTGAGCATCGGGCGCGTTACCTTGAAGGAGCAGCCGGTCACTCCCAATAGGATGGAAACAGATATAAGTGTTAAACAAAGACGTCTCATGGGATTGGAGATGATTGTATCGAGGTTGACTATGTTTACAAAATTAGCAAAAGATCTTGAAACACATCAATGTTTGATTTTTGTCGAATGTTTTCTAAATTTGTTATCAGCGATTTAATAAAACAAACCAAGGAATGTATGTCAAGTGGCGACAATTAAATACCAATTAGTCAGTGAGATTTACGCATACAAATAGACCAGGATTCTGGCTCGGCTTCATCGATTTCTTCACGGCCGGGCTGTTCTTCCTGCTGTATATGCCTCTGGGGGGCCTGCAGGATGAACTTGACGAGATCCTGGGCCGACGTACCCAAAGATACTGGGTGGCCTATCTGCTGGGAATTCCGACGGCGTTCATCTATCCGCTCATCTGGATGTCCCGGATAGCGGAAGAGTTGAAGGCAAAAGCCATTGAGATGGGGATCGAGGGTCCGTACACCTCCTGGTGGCATATGTTCGGCTGGAATGTCTTCGGCATCCTGCTGATGGGCCCTGCCGTTGCGACGCAGCGGTTCTTTGATACCCTCAATAAGATTGAGTCCAAGCTTAACGAAACCTCATAGGTGATGTTTTCTTATCTCGCATTCGCAAGATCTTGAGAATTGAATAAGTGACGCTGCGAATGGATCATAGGTTGTCTTCCAGTATTTCTTCCAGGAACTCGGAAGCATCAGCGACACAGTCCGGGCAGTCGCGAAGGGTTTTCCCGGTCCCAATCCCCTTCAGCAGCTTGCACTGGGTAGCGCCGTTCCGCTCATGGAACTTCTCCATGATCTGCTTCATCCGGGAGCGGGAGAGGTTGCGGTCCTTGGTCAGCAGGCCTACGATCATGCCGGCGCCGACTAGGGCTCCGCAGGTTCCTTCCATATTGCCCATGCCCGTGCCATAGGCTCCGGCGATGTCCAGGGCGGCCTGCTCGGGAAGGCCCACGAGGTTGCAGTAGGTACAGACGACCGACTGGGCGCAGTTATGTGAGTTGCAGCGTTTCTTCTCGGCTGCGAGCATCTTGCGTGATTCCATAAGAGAAGGGTCAAAGATTCAAGGAATCAAATTTAAGAATTCTTTACCGGAAAGAAAAGGCCAGAATGGTTTGCTGACCGGATAACCGCGCTACTCTTCCATTCTGGCACTCCCGCTAGGCAAGCCGGGGCAGATATCAATTCTGGTTCAGGATATACACGATGACCTCTTGGCTGAGGCCCCCGACGACTATCTTTCGTAAAATGATTATCTTTGCAGATAAGAACCTCTACCATTCATTTTTAAACGGTCTTGGCAGAGACCAGTGCCCGGCACGAAACACTCCGAAAAATATGAGAAAAGCAATGTTTTTGATGGCGGCAACATCAACTTTATCAAATGGGAAACCGGCAGCGTACTTCCGGAATCTGGCCAGGGCATGGAGCATATGGCATCGTTCGACTACGGCTACAAGATAGCAGCCGTCCGCGATTGGCTGTTCCGGCAGAGCAAGCAATAACATGGAATGAAAATGAAGAAACGATACGGAGCCATTTTCGCCACCCTTTTCCTATGCATTGCCATGCATGCGCAGGACTTTCAGCCAATGGAGTACAACGGCCTGCTCTATCAGGA
>Ga0079305_1000445_pt1 | contig 90455 bp, 84 predicted proteins | sample LMS_cellobiose_e_FD_79183 | JGI IMG/M metagenome (GOLD analysis project Ga0079305, IMG submission 79183) | Rumen-fistulated moose microbial communities from Alaska, USA - LMS_cellobiose_enrichment | ecosystem: Host-associated > Mammals > Digestive system > Stomach > Rumen fluid ...
ATCGTCATGCTGGGGACGCTCATAGCGGAAATCTTCACCGAGAGAATACATATGAAGGCTAAACTGCCGGAACTTCTGAACGAGCTGCAGAAAAAGGAGAGACCCCTTGACGAGATCATCTCCGACAGCGGCCTTTTAAGGCGTCAGAAAAAGGCCCTTCTCACCATCTGTGAGCAAAAGGAGCTTACGCCCTTAAAGCGGGAGGCTTTGGCGTCGGAGCTGCTCGAAAGAGAAAAGGCGCACTATGACTTGCGTGTCAAGATAACCGATTTGGTTATGAAGCTGGGCCCCATGTTCGGACTTTTGGGAACGCTTATCCCTCTCGGCCCCGGCATCATCGCCCTGGGCAGGGGAGATACCTACACACTTTCTACCTCGCTTCTCACCGCCTTTGACACCACTATAGCGGGCCTTATAGCGGCGGCGGTGTGTACGGTCATTTCCGTCATCCGCAAGCGTTGGTATGCCCGCTACATGGGGAGTCTGGAGGCCGTGACGGAATGTCTGCTGGAGGCGATGGATAATGAAGAAGTATAAGAGAAAAGGTCTTTTGAAGGCCGGAGAAGCCGCCGAGGACGTAAACCCCATTGAGGGCGTGGCGAACCTTGCCGACGTCATGCTGGTGTTCGCCTGCGGGTTAATGCTGGCGCTTATAACCTACTGGAACGTCGACGTGGCTTCTGCGGCAGAGCAGCCCCCGGAGCAGACGAAGCAGGAGCTGACGGAGACCGTCTCCGACCTTGACGATCAGGAGGGCGAGGCCGTGGACAGCGACGCTCTGCAGGAGTACGGCACGGTGTATATAGACAAGGAAACGGGAGCGCTGTATATCATTTCGGGAGGGGAGTAAATGCAGCAGAGCACGAAAGACAAAAAGGCGTTCATGCTCCATATAAAAGGCAGTAATCTTCGGCGCGAAGCCAAGAGCGTCGGCCATAAGCTGTTTCTGGCAACCAGCGAGGAAGACGACGCCCGGCTTTGGGAGAAGTATTCAAAGCTCTTGCAGAGGGCCCGGGAGTTGGAGATAAAGAGCGGTTACAGTACCGAGGACAGCCCGCGAATCAAGTGCAGGGATTACTGCAAGCCGGTGTTCGACGAGGCGTATATAGCCCTTACGAAGGAGCTGCTGCTGTTGAACGAGAGAATGAGAATGACCGGGAGCGCCGGGGAAAAGCGGCAGCTCTGCAAAAAGATCGAGGCTGTTAAGCAGAAGCGGTGGAGAACGGCCCGGTTTGTAGACCGCGAGACGGGAAAGCCCATCAGAGTGACGCTTGACAGAGACGGAAAGCCCTGCTTTGACATGGAAACCGAGCTTGAGGCGGCGATATGAAAAAGTGTGCTTTAGTATTGTGCCTGCTGGCTCTGGTCATATTTGCCTCCTGTGCCTCAAAGGAGGCGGATATTTCCGAATACGCGGATTACCCCATCGAGATTTCCGGCCTTTTAGGCGAGGATTTCACTATAACGCCCCAGGAGCTTTCAGAGCTTGAATGCGTGTCCCGCACGGCAACCGGAGCCACGGAAAAGGCCGGGACGGTAAGCGTTCGGGGACCGCTTCTCAATACCTTTTTGGCCCAGTACGGAAAGACCTCGGCGGACTTTTACAAGATACGCTTTCTCTGCGCCGACGGGTACAAAACGGTGCTCAAAGACGACCTGCTGACGGATTACGAGGTAGTTCTCGCCGTCCAGAACAGTAACGGCCCTTTGCAGGAGAGCTTACGTCCCATGCGCTTGCTTATCCCCGAGGCCGAGAGTAATACATGGGCGTATTCGGTCATACGCATCGAATTTGAGGCGGAAAAGCCGTGAGAAGGATAATATCACTTTTATTGTGCCTCTGTCTGTTTTTCTCCCTCTGCGCCTGCGGGGGACATGAGGTAAAACCGCAAAAGCCGACGAGGGAGTTTACCGACTCCTGCGGCAGAACGGTGCAGATACCAGAGGAAATTGACACCGTCGTCCCCTCGGGCTCTATGGCGCAGATCATCTTATACTCTCTCTGCCCGGAAAAGCTGCAAAGTCTGTCCCAGGCTTTTACCCGCATACAGAAGCAGTACATAGACGAAAAATACCATGACCTTCCAGTATCCGGTCAGTTTTATGGCGGGGCAAGTTCGGTGAGCTACGAGGCAATAATCCTCTCCTCGCCGGATATAATCATCGACGTGGGGGAGAGCAAGCAGGACATAGCCGACGACATGGACGAGATACAGGCCAAGTCCGGCATACCGACTATATTTATCCACGCGGACATGGAACATCTGGCGGAAGCCTATGAGACGCTGGGGGAAATCCTGAACATCCCAGAGCAGGCAAAAGCCTGCGCCGACTACATTCGGGAAACTCTCGAAGATGCTAAATCCGCCGCCGGGCAAATACCTGAAAGCGACAGAAAAACCGTTCTTTACGCTCAAGGCGAGTTCGGCACGGAGGTAGCAGGGCCCGGTACTATCCATTCCGAGGTTTTGGATTACGCCTGCGCCATAAACGCCGCTCCGGTGGACAACCTTTCCTCCAACGGCACCGAGGCCGTCTCTATGGAAGAGATACTCAAATGGGACCCGGACGTGGTGATCCTTGCCCCCGACGCCAATTACGACGAGGTGTGGACAGACCCTTTGTGGACAGGCATGAGCGCCGTCAGAACAAAGCAGGTCTATGAAATACCCATTGGCCCGTATAACTGGCTCGACAGGCCTCCGTCCGTCCAGCGTGTGCTGGGCATAAAGTGGCTGGGAAATCTGCTGTACCCCGATGTTTTCGACTACGACATGGCAGCCGAGGTGCAGACCTTCTATGAGCTCTTCTGGCACTATGAGCTATCCGAAGAAGAAGCACAAAGCCTGATGGCTAATTCGACGTATGGGGAATAAAAAAGCGGGCGCGCAAAGCGCACCCGCGGGTAATTATTATATTGACAGATAATCGCTTCGCCCGTCTATGATACTGCGTATCGTAACGGTTTTGTCCTCTTCGGCAACGGTGAAAAACACCAGATAGTGTTTTACCGCAAGGTATCGATAACCTCTTTCGGCCAGAACGCTGTCTCTCGCCGGAGGACAGCGGTTGGGCAACTCGGAAAGGCTTTGAAGTTCAGCGGCAAATATTAGACGGTAGTTTTTTGCGACATCGTCAGATAATGATCGCAGCGATTCGATAATTCTATCTCGGTCGCGCCTTGCTTCCGGCAGAACGATCACTTTATACCGCTGCATTTTCCATCTCCTCCCATTCCGCAAGGAAGCAGTCCAGAGGTATCCCTTCAGCGCCGGCGTCACGCTGTTCAGCTGCCAGCAGCTTTTCCCGGATTTTATCCCAGTTCAGTTTTTCCGGGTCGATGTCAGGCTCGGCTTTCGGAGCCGTTATTTCAAAGGGAATTTTGCGGTCACGGAGGGCGCGTTTGGCGTAAATCGTAAAAAACGTGGTAAGGCTCATACCCATATCGGCGCACATGAGGTCGAGCTCGCGTTTTAATTCGTCGTCAAGACGCAAACTGATAGTTGTCATGCAAATCGTCTCCTTTCTGCGCCTATTATATATCAAAACGCTTTAAAATGCAATCAGATTGAATTAAAAAGGTGATATTCTATGACGGAGTGCAAGCATATATTTCTGACCGGAGAGATTCAGGTGGGCAAATCCACCATCATAAGAAAATTCGTGGAGGCGCACCCGGGACTGCGCGTCGGCGGTTTTCGGACGGTATGGCAGGAAAACCGTCTGGAACTGCGAAACAGCCTGCACATCGTGCCGGCAACGGGGTCGTATCTCACGGCAGACTATAACCGAATAGGCCTGCGGGAAGGCGTCTTCCCGGACAGGACGGCCACGGACTATCCGGAGGTCTTCGATACGGTGGGGGTCGAGCTGCTGAAAAAGACCGGCGGCAGCGACCTCATCCTCATGGACGAGATCGGCCTCGGGGAAAACGACGCCGACGACTTTATTGATGCCGTGCTCGACACCCTTGACGGCGACGTTCCCGTCCTCGGCGTGGTGCAGCCGAAAACCGGCATACTGACCGACGCCGTGCGGGATCATCCGAAGGTGCGGCTTATCCTTGTGACGAAGGAAAACAGGGAATATGTTTTGAGAAATCTGCTGGAGGGGGCCGACATAGTAGAGAAGAAGCATACGATTTCTAAAAATATACGGAACGCAGCTTACTGAAATCCTTGTATTTTGATAGCATTTCGGAGAGTGAGTTTTTGGCGACTTTAGGAGTTTCACAAAAGACGATCAGCAAACGCGGACATATAATTCCAAAAAAATGAAAATTAAATCTTTTAGGTTCTCAACCCCCTCACGAACTCGGCTTAGTAACGTGGAATATTGCAATAAGAAAACGCAATAGAAAAGCCGGGCAGGAATTGACCTGCTCGGCTTGATTTATGTTCGCTGTTCGATTAGAATGACTGCATAAAATATGATGAAAAATCAGTCTCGTATGGGTTTTTGTATGGGTTTTTCTCGATAGCCAGAAAACTGCAAAAACCGCATTTTGCCTGAAAAGTTATGGAAATATAACAAAAGAGCCGCAAAACTCGATGTTTCACGGCTCAAATGTTGGAGCTGCTGGGCAGATTCGAACTGCCGACCTCATCCTTACCAATTTGTAGAACAGTTTTTTTGGTGGTCCTTACTCATACCGAATAATCCCTAACAAATCCATATATTTCAATGTCTCGCGGGTGTTTTCGGTACCGTATTATCCCGCTTCATATCACTTGATAATTGGCATTATTAACACGTTTTTACCCTGTTTGTACCCAAAATGTGACCTTGTTCAGAATAAAATGGGTGCCAATATAACATATTATATGTCTACTTAAGCTCGGCATTGCAATGTCGGGCTTATACTATTCTCAAAAAGGAGATGAGAATTAGTGAACTCAGAAAATACACAGATCATACACAGCCCATTTGATGACTCTGCCAAGGCGAGACAGTATCGAATGGGGCTTATCAGCATAGATGGAGCACCTGATAATAATGCTATAGCTGTTCTTGCTCATGTTTACGCCGGACTGTTTTATGATAATCTGTGCGACTATTTTGAAGACATGGAGCATACGGAGAATATATGCTCCCGGTTGTCAGAGATGAGGAAAAGCGTCAGTTCTCAAAAGCTGCTCCTTGCCATTTGTATGCAGTATGACATGATGCAAAAACAGTTACCTGAGCCTATATGGTGGATAGTAGGCAATTCTGCGTTGGTAGAGCTTTTTGCGGGAGAATTCTTAGATTGCTTAAGAACTCTTCAAAAAGCTGTGTAAAAATGAAAGGAGAAACGTTGCTTATATTTATTGCCGGTATTATGATTGGCGCTGCTTTTGGCATCTTTATCATGTGTCTGATGACAGCTGCCGGGAGAGCCGACGAGCAGATGGAAAAATACCAAGGTAAATCGACAAAACAATAAACTCTTCAAGTATTATTTGGGATGGAGGTGAGTCAACTTATGCGCGATGTTAAAACTTACTGTCCTCCATGCAGGGATGCACCAATATATGCGTTTCTGGGCGGGGTAGATAAAAAGCTGCGCAGAAAAATTACGTGGCAGATTTTTCAGCTTTCACAGATTAACCTTTGTGAAATGAAGGAACCGCACTATAAGCACTTTGTATTGGAACGGTACAGCCACTTATATGAGCTGAGAGAAAAGAACAAGATCCTCGCAAGGATCATCTTTACCATAGATGATTCGAGCGGGGATATTATTTTGCTCTCGCCGTTCATAAAACGCCAGCCCCGGGACACTATGCGGGCGCTGGAGCAATCCCTTTGTATGCTCGCGGATATACGGGCAAGCCCGGAATACGCAGTAAAATTTGATTACTTTAAGGAGGTCTAAAAATGAAGAAGAATGTCAGATTTATCAATCATTTGAAGGGAGGCGAAACGAAGGCATGAAGAGAATACTTGCGGCAGGCACGGCCATATGCCTGTCAGTGCTCTGTTCTGTCGGTGCGTTTGCTTCAGAATTGCCGACGGGGACGACGGTACAGAACATAAACGGAGTTCAGCAGTATATAAAAACTTATGTGGCACCACCTGACGCCGACCCGGATAGTCTGGTTGGGCCGGATTTCGTATATGACGGCTACACCTACACCTTTTCATCCATCACAAAGGACGAGCACAGCTTTGAGGATACGCAACAGCATACTGAGACTCTAACCGTTGAGACGTCGAAAAAAGACCTCGCCACCGTGCTGGAGTCCCTTCCCAATACCGTGAAATACGATGACGGGAATTACACCGGCACCCTCGCACTCGACCATTCGACAATCAAAACCGAGGCCGCCGGATATAAGTCCGGCAGCTATACGGTTACGGCCACAAGGGAAATAGGAGACCTGCCGGACAATGACATGTCCCGCATACCGGCAACGACGGTCAAGGACGGCGTAACTATAAACCTTTCCTCTGTGGATTGGCAGGTGCAGGGTACGTCTCAGGTGGACGGGTTTCTGATGCCGACGCTTTACAAGGCTATAGCCCATTATTCCGGTACTGCCGGTTATAAAACGGCGACCGGGTACGTCACAACGGCGGAATACAGCGGAACGGTTTCTTGTTCCAAGGTGGACAGCGTAACCTACACCGTGACCTATGAAGGAGAAAAACTGGCCGAAGGCTCATCAGAAGAAGCAGATCGTGCGGAAAATGCGGAAAGAGGCTCTATACTGGACTGGAGTGGACTGCCTTATGCAGCAGGGGCAATGGGAGCAGCCGCACTTGGGCTCGGCACAGCCCTGATCGTTTCGCACAAGAAGCGGGCGAACAAGTCGGATACGGATTACCTTGACTATGAAGATATGGAGGATGGAAATGACAATTAAGAAAGCGGCCTTATGCGCCGCATTGGCTGCCGGCATGACAGTCGGCGCGGCCATTTGCGCCTCGGCTGCGGATTACAGCTTTGAGGGCGTGGAGGCAAAGGAGTTCTACCCCTCAACAAGGTACGAGAGCGTCTGTGGCGCCCGGTACAATTACGACGGCAGGAACGTTATAGACTACGATGTGCTGGAAAACGCCTACGGTGTATGGAGCAGCGTGTCCATCGGAGCCGCCGAGCGGGTGAGATTGCCGTCAGAAACGACAGCGGCTTCTGGCAGTTATGGATTACCTGACGAAGGAGCCCCGGTAATATACACAACCGCTCCGGTCATGTCCGTGACGTCGGCATATAAGCCGCCGTCCTATACGAATGTCGTCGGTATGGAGTATTCAGACGGCAGCATCGGCACGGTAAAGATACCCTCCCTCGGCATAAGCATGAAGGTCTGGGAGGGAGAGACAAACGCGAGCATGGCGAAGGGACTGGGTCATTACAGTTCCTCCACCGGCTGGGACGGTAATGTGTGTGTTTGCGGTCACAACAGAGGCGCCAAATATGTCATAGGCTCCATCAAGGATCTGGCGGCGGGAGATACCATAACCTACTCGACGGTATATGGAACCCGCACCTATTCCGTCAACATCGTCGGCACGATTTCCAACACCGACTGGAGTCATTTACAGGCCACGTCGGACAACAGGATAACCCTTACGACCTGCCTTGCCAACCACCCGGAATACCGGGTCTGCGTACAGGCAGTTGAGGCAGGCTGACCGCCTCAAAGTATTGCAATTACTCACTTTTCGTTTTTCTGTTAAAGTCATTTAAAATAAACCTTTGACAAATATCCAAACCTGTATTATGCTCTGTTCCTATCTCACAAGAAAGGAATGAGAACCATAGGTATTATCAAGCAATTTCCAAAACTGGCGAAGGAGGAAGAAGTGAGGATCCGCATGGAGCTTACAATCGATCTTCCGAAGGAAGTGGCCGATGAAGCTGAGAGAATGGGTATATGTGAGTTTGACAAATGCAGCTTTGATTCCGACAGACGATGCCTGGTTCTCGACTTTGCGACCACGTATTACCGGAAGGGGGCATAACAGGTTGAACGCAAAAATTTCATTTATAGCCGGAGTTGCCGCCGGAGCGATTCTGTTCGGCGGAGCTGCCGCCTTTGCCGCCGGTGTTGCGGCGGAGAAAAGCAGCCACCAAATCTTCATCGACGGTGAAGAGGTGGAGCTGGATGCGTACAACATAGATGGGAGCAACTACGTTAAGCTCCGGGATATCGGCGAGGCTGTGGGCTTTGAGGTGTACTGGGACGGTGCGGTTCAGATACAGTCGGACAGGCCATATACCGGTGAAGACCCCGTAAAGGAGGAGGTGAAAGAGGAAAAAACTGTTGAGTATGATATAGTGGAACTCATAAACAAGCTGCGCCGGGAAAACGGGCTTTCGGAGCTTGCCGTCTCTGACGCTCTCATGGCGGCGGCTCAGGAGCAAGCGGAAAAATGCGCGGAGCAAAACTCCATTGAGCATGACAAAAACCTGTCGGTGGAGCTGCTCCTTAAGCACGGATACGGAAACGGCGGAGCCGCGTGTAATCTTGGCTATACGACATGGCTTACAGCGCCGCCAACAGAACTGGTGGCCATGTTCAAGAACTCCACCGGACATCTCAAAACCATGCTGACAGAGGACGCCGAGGACATCGGCGTGGGCGTATACGTGGGCGACAGAGTTTATGTCGCCATGTATTTCGGCAATACGGAATGGTATTAAAACAAGAAATAGACAGCGAAAACCTCTCGGACAAAACCGGGAGGTTTTTTGCTGCCCGAAAACAAGGAGGATCTATGAAAACTATACGCAAAAACACTATACGGGCTCTTGCTCTGCTGCTGGCGCTTATCTGCGTCGTGGGCATTATGCCCCTCACGGCCAGCGCTGCGCCGAGCACGGTCAAGCTCGCTGACTGCGACTTTCACCCCATATCATACACATCGAATGTGCTGGGCAAGTGCAGTCTCCATGAGATGTATTTTAACTATGACGGCGAAAACTTAGTCGGCTTCTGCGCCGACCACGGCAAGGGGATGGGAACGTCTCTCATCGGCCAGAACTGGAGCAGGACAGGAGAGATCACCAACGCCGCCGTAAAGGGTATGATGGCATATTACTACTGCCACACCCTGGGTATCTTTACGGACGAATGTAAATCACTTGGTCTGAACACCGTCTGGAACGATTATCTTGCCACTCACATGAACGCGCTCACCCAGGCGGTCATCTGGCGCTATGAGACCGGGAACTTTACAGACCCTGAAGCTGCTGCCGCCGAGGAGTGGATGTACATCGTCAACTCCATCGAGGGCTCACACTACACGGATATAGACCAGCAGCACGACGGCATGACCTTCCGTCAGGAGATGGCCTACATACTCAACATGGCCGAGCAGGGTGTTTGGGGAAATTGCGAGGTCTATGAGTACAGATTCTCCGGCGCGGGCTCCTCAAGCCACCCGGCTGACACTGTCCAGCGTGCCGTTGTCGGCAGGCTGACTGTTGAGAGCATTGTGAACGAGGCATATAACCTTGTCGTCAGGAAAGTCGACAGCGCCAATACCAACGTCGGGCTTCCGGGAGCTAAGTTCCATATAGAATCCGCTAACGGAAGCTATAAGAACGACGTCATAACCGGCGCTGACGGCACGGCCACAATAACCGAGCTGCCAGCGGGTACCTACTCCGTAACGGAAACCGGCGCGCCGGAGGGCTATACCATAGACAGTACCGCGCCGCAGTACATCGCCATTCCCGGCGACTCCACTACGACGACTGTGACGGTCACCTTCATGGACACCAAGGAGGTCACCGGCAGCGGCAGCATCCGCAAGGTTGACGCCGACGACCCGGCGAAGGGCCTTCCGGGAGCAGTCATTAAAATCGAGGGCATAGATAACGCCTTTACCGGCACCTACACCACCGGCTCCGGCGGCTATCTGACCGACGTACCCTGGGAGAATATGCCCGTGGGCAGCTACAAGGCCACGGAAATAACCCCTCCCAATGGTTATACTCTAAGCAACGACCCGGACAAGGTAACACAGACCTTCCGCTGGGACGGGACCACGGATGTTACCCTCACCTTTGAAGACTACGCCAAAGTGGTGGTTGAGCTTGTTAAGCTCAATGAGTCCGGCGCGGCCCTTCCCGGAGCCGTGTTCAATGTTCTCAAGGACGGGCGGCTTGTCACTTCCGCTGTCACCGACGCTAACGGCAAAATTCTCGTCACCGATGTGACCGAGGGCCTTTATACCTTTGCGGAAGTCTCGGCTCCCGATGGCTACGCCAGAATGGATGAGCCTGTTCTTGTCTATGTGGACAACTCCGTTGTCACCAATGGCGGCACCGTCACCGTAACGGCGAAAAACGAAAAGCTCCCCGACCTCACCGTTAAAAAGCTGGACAAGGAAACCGGTGCGGGAATCTCCGGAACCGTTTTCGAGGTTAAGGGTATCTGCAACGGCTACGTCACAAATGTGACCACCGGCGCGGACGGGACAGTAAGGCTCACCGGCATCCCCGAGGGCAGCTATGAGGTGACGGAAAAGTCCGTCCCCAGCCCGTATATCCTGGATACGAACAACACAAAGACCCTCTGCCTCAAAGCGGGGGAGAGCTCCACACTCGTCTTTGAAAACAGCAAGAAGCCCGGAATCATCATAAAGAAATACGACGCCCAGACCATGGAGCCGCTTTCAGACGCCATTTTCCGCGTCACCAAGGTCGAGGACGGCACGGTGAGCTATGACAGAGTGACAAATAACAGCGGTGAAATAGTTCTTACTGACCTTGATACCGGCGTTTATTCCGTCAAGGAAATCTCCGCTCCGGCAGGTTACATAGCGGATAATTCTGAATACCACGTGGAGCTGTTCCCGGACAAGACCTCAACTCTGACCGTCACCAACGAGCGCCGACCCGATCTGCGTATCGTCAAGTATGACGCCCAGACCATGAAGCCCATACCAGACACCGCCTTTGAGGTGTACAGGGACGCCGTTTTTCTCGGCAGATACGCCACAGACGAGAACGGAGAGATAAGCCTTTGTGACCTCGTTCCCGGCACCTATCTGGTGAAAGAGGTTGCCCCCGCGGACGGCTACGTCGTGAACAGCACTCCGCAGGAGATAGAGCTGGAGGCGGGAGCGACTGAAACTTACAATCTCGTATTTCTCAACAAGCTCAAGCCCGGCATCCGCCTCATAAAGCTGGACAGCCAGACCATGGAGCCACTGGCAAACGCTAAATTCAGGATTACCGAAATAGGCGGCAATTACAGTCGGGAGTTCACAACCGGCGCAAGTGGAGAAATTAACCTCACGAGCCTCACTCCCGGCAGCTACACCGTGGAGGAGCTGACTGCCCCCGACGGATACCTCATCGACGACGCCGCAAGGACGATAAAGATAAACGGCGGCGAGAACGCCCAGTTCGTCTTTACGGATACTAAGAAACCCTCTCTGAAGCTCGTGAAGCTGGACAGCCTCACGGGAGACAGACTTCCCGGCGCAGCCTTCCGCATCGCCAGAATAGAGGACGGCACCCGTTACCTTGACCGCATAACCGACACAAGCGGAGAGATCAACATTTCCGACCTGCTGCCCGGCGTGTATTCCGTCTCCGAGCTTTCAGCCCCGGAGGGGTATATCCCCAACGGCATGGAGTACCACATGGAACTGATCCCCGGCAGGACTGCGGAGCTCGTTTTAAGCAACGACCGAAAGCCCGACCTGAAGATAGTGAAGAAGGACGCCGACACCGGCGAGACCCTTTCAGGCGCTGTTTTTACGGTAAAGAAGGCCGACGGCGAGACCATTACCACGGAGACCACCGACGCAAACGGCGAAATATTCCTCAGAAGGCTGGAGCCGGGCGTATATGAGATCACCGAGAAGACGCCGCCCGTGGGCTATCTGCCCGCCGAGGAGCCGACCCAGTTCATAACGCTGAAAGCCAATAAGCTTGGCGAGGTCATCTTTGAAAACCACGTTAAGCCCGGCATCACCATTAACAAACTTGACAGCATCACCGGAGACGGCATAAAAGGAGCCAAGTTCCACATCACCTACGCCAGCAACAACACCTTCACAGGTGAGATAAACGACCTCGGCGACTACCTCACCGATGAGAACGGCCAGATTGTTCTGTCCAGACTCAAGGACGGCTGGTACCGTGTTACCGAAATCGCCCCCGCCGCCGGTTACGCCATCAAGGAGCCCGCTGTACAGGAGTTTTTCCTCAAGGCCGGAACGAGCAAGGAGATAACCTTTGAAAATGTGCCCCTCTCCGCTCTCATCGTCTTTAAGTACGACAGCGTGACGGGCGAGGCGGTCAAAAACGCGGTGTTCCAGGTCAAATACCTCTCCGGCACCTCCGGCACGGGCGGCACCGTTATCGGCACGTACAAAACAAGCATGAACGGCAGCTTCACCGTAACCGGACTGAAGGCCGGCACCTATATTGTAGAGGAGCTGACCAGCGACTCCGGCCACGTCATTGATACCGCCCCTCAGACTGCGTACCTTTCTGGCAAGGATCAGGACGTGGTGGAGCTCTACTTCGGCAACGCGCCGAAAGGCGGTCTGTTGGTGAAAAAGGTTGACGCCTCTAACGGCAAGCCCCTGTCCGGTGTGGAGTTCATGGTGACGACCTCCGACGGGACCGTCGTCGGCGACGCTAATGGAAAGTTCGTCACCGACAGCGCCGGTACCTTTACCGTTGACGGCCTGAATCCCGGCACATCGCTCGTCGTTAAAGAGACCCGCGCAAAGGAGGGCTATGTTCTGGACGACGCTGCCCAGACCGTGACAATCAAGGCGGGGAAGACCGTCTCTCTGGAGTTCAGAAACGCGCCTAAAGGCAGCCTCATCATCGTAAAAAAGGACGCCGTCACCGGCGCAGCCCTCGCGGGAGTTACCTTCAAGGTCACATCATCCGATGGCCGCTTTGTGGCCAATAACGGCGGCAAGGTCTCCTCCAACGGACTCTATTACACAGACGAAAACGGCCAGATCATCATTACCGGTCTTACGCCGGATACCTACGTGGTGACGGAAGTAAAGGCCCTGCCCGGCTATGTAAAGGATAGCATGCCCCAGACGGTAGTCGTCGATCCCGACGATACCCAGACGCTGACCTTCACCAATATCCCCGAGGGCGGACTTCTCATCATCAAGTCCGATGAGGACACCGGCGAGAGAATACCCGGCGTCAAGTTTGAGGTCAGAAAAATGAACGGTGAAGTCATCGGAACCTACACCACTGACCGCAACGGCGTTATATCACTGCCGGAGCTTACACGCGGCTGGTACACAGTCACGGAGCTGAAAGCCGCCTCCGGCTACAAGCTGGACGCCACACCTCAGAGGGTGGAGGTCAAGGACGGCCAGACCGCCGCGCTGGAGCTGACGAACGTGAAGGTCTCCGGCATCGCCATCCACAAGACCGACGCCGTCACCGGCAAGGGCATTTACGGCGTTAAGTTCATGGTCTATGACGGGCACAACAAGCCCATCGAACAGCTCGTCACCGATCAGGACGGCTACGCCGCCACCGAAACGGAGCTGACAGCGGGCAAGTATATCCTTCGGGAGATAGATCCCGCCGCCGGGTACCTGCCGGACACGCAGGAGAAAACCGTCTGGGTCTCGGCAGGCCGGATAACCACCGTGGAGTGGAAGAACGAGCCCATAACCGGACAGATACAGATAACGAAGTTTGCCGCAGAGTATAACCCCGTAACCGGACAGGCAGCGGGTTCGACGCTTAAAGGCGCTGTGTATGAGATAACTCAGGAGAGAAGCGGAGCGGTTATCGGTTATATCACCACCGACGCGAGAGGCGTCGCGGCCTCCGAGCCCCTGTCGATGGGCAGGTATGTCATACGTGAGGTCACGGCCCCTGCCTACTGGAAGCTCTCAACACAGCAGTTTGATGTGACGCTGGAATACCCCGGTCAGATAATAAGGCTGGCGGATTACGACAGAGCCGCCATTCTTGGCGTGAGCATCACCAAGAGCGGCATAAAGGAAGTGCTGGCGGGAAGCGGTATGATGTACCGCTTTACAGTTGCCAACACCTCCAATGTTGATCTTGAGAGCTTCTTCTGGCACGACACGCTGCCCTACGACGTGACTTCCGCCGGATATATTACAACCGGCACCTACAGTCACCGTCTGAACTACAGGGTGCTGTACAAGACCAACTGCAACGATTACCGTGTGTTGGCGTCCAATCTGCTTACAACCAACAATTACGCTTTAAACTTAAACGGTATAGCCTTGCAGAGCGGCGAAGTCATAACGGATATTTATTATGACTTCGGCACCGTGCCTGCGGGCTTCCAGTCCATGACTCAGCCCACGCTGACGGTAAATGTCAGCCCCACAGCCACGGACGGCTACTATGTTATTAACCGCGCCGACGTGGGAGGCAAATACTTCGACACATGGGAAACGGCCACGGCAGGCTGGGTGACGATTGTACGCAATCTCACGAAGGTCACTCCGCTGCCCAAAACAGGATATTAAGCGCCTAAAGAGGGAGCCGGAAAAACCCGGCTCCCTCTTGGCATGACAGGAAGAGATGATTTATGAAGGCAGGTAGCCTGAAACGAAGAATTATATCTGTAATAATGCTGGCCGTGCTGCTCTCCGGCCTCGTTTGTGCCCCGGCAAAGGCGGCCAGCGGAGAGGTCTATTCCGATGACAGGTGGGGAAACGGTGTTTATGCCTCCACTCTCGGAGATATGGCCGGCAGACGCCTCTACGTTTACGGTATAGCGGACAGCTTCACAGAGGCGAAAAACGATAAAGAGCTGACCTTCCACGCAGAGAAAAGCGCAGGAAGACTGACTGTTGCCCTTCTGCTGTATCGGGCCTTCGGCGAGCCGGTCGAGGTGGAATGCCCCTTTTCGGACGTGCCGGAGGAATACCGGGAGGCGGTAAACTGGCTGTATGCTGCGGGGATAACGAAAGGCGTTGCCGCCGACCTGTACGGGAGCGGGAACATGACGGAGTATCATTTTCTTATCATGCTCTCACGCCTTTTAGGGTGGGGTACGGAAAGCGAAGCGCAGTTATTTACCAAAGCCGAAAGCCTCGGCCTTGCCCCTGTTGACGGCGTGGAGGGAGATTTTACGCTGGGCGAGGCTTACCAGACGCTTTGCGCCATGCTTGACAGGCTGTTCCCTGAACGGAAAAGAGCGGCAAGAGCCGAAATGAGCACGCCGGACGCCATAACCGTTTTAGCCGGCTCGTATGAAGAGGCGGTCTCAAAGATAAAAGCCGCCGTTATGTATCTGCCGAACAAGGTGTTCGTGGAGTTTACGGAGAAATGCCCGGAGGAGGATTTGGCGGAGTTCTGTCTTCATTTTGACTGGCTCAACGGGGACAAGAGGCTGCCGATAATCGGCGTCGTCAATCAGCTCTTTATTGGGTCGTACTGGTTTAACATTGTTTCAGACAGATGCTGCAGACTCATCATATCCAATTACGCATCTGGACACATGGCCTGCACGGACACCTCCGGCTGGCTGAGGGTCTATGCGGATGAAAAATACCGCGCAAAGCTCCGGGCGTTTGCCGAGCAGTATATCCTGCCTCTTACCGGGCTTTCCTCACAGTATGAGCAGGCGGCGAGAGCCCACGACCTGCTGTGTAAAAAAGCATCCTACGACTATGACTATGTAAGACAGACGGAGCAGAAGAAACCGGCCCGCTGGGAAGCGCATGAAATCATGGGCTTTATGGAAAACGGCAAGGTCGTCTGTGACGGCTACGCCTGCGTCTATCAATGGATGCTCACTTGCTGCGGCATTGAGAGCTATATAGTCACAGGCAAGGTAAACGGTTCTGACCTCCATGCGTGGAACAGGCTTTGCATAGACGGAAAGTGGTACAACACGGACGTTTGCTGGGACGATACAGGCGGCGTTCTGCGGCAGTATTACATGAGGACGGATTCATGGTTTTCGTCACATCAGCACACGTTTACGGACAAATATTCAACTACGGCGTTTCCGAGCCTTTGACATACTGGATTTAACAGGAGAAATCTCATTATGAAAAAACTCTATCGCGTATATCTCATTTTACTGAACATACTGGCGCTGACGGCACTTCTGGCCCTCTCGGCCCTGGCCGTGGATGATATGTGGACAGTTGCCCGCAGCATTATAGTGGATGTCTACGGCAAGATAGCCGGAATAAGCACGGTGCTGGCAGGTCTCATGTCCGCCGTGGCCGTTGTCGGGGCGAAGCTGTCCAACAACCAGCATAAGGTCGATCAGGCGTGGGACTGGCTGAAGCGTATATGGATTGCCTGGGCCATCATTAACGGCATAGGAGCCTTCATCGCGTATGTAGCGCCGCTCTTCTCCGGCCTTGCAACCCTCACTCCATAAGGAGGCGTGACGATTGCTGGAGCTTATCTTTCAGGGGCTTATAGAGTGGCTTTACGGCCTCGTCTTGGAGGCGTGGGAATACTTTTCTTCCGCGCTTCTGGACATTATGAGCATGGACTTTGTCTACCTGGAATCGCACATTGCCGTCCTTCCGACCATACAACAGTCAATGCTGGCTGTCGGATGGGCGCTGCTTCTGGGGAACCTGATTTTCCAGGCGGCAAAATCCATGATGAGCGGCTTGGGCTTTGAGGGAGAAGATCCAAAACTGCTTTTTACGAGAACCTTTGTGTTCTCGTTTTTGCTTTTGGCGAGTCCTCAGATATGCGAGCTCTGCCTGGATATGACCTCACGAATCATGGAAATCATGGAGATGCCGACGGCGATAACCATTACCTTTGCCGAAGAGTCTGTTTTCGCGGGGTTAAAATGTGCCTGGCTGCTCGTTGTCATCTGCGGCATAATCGTCATGTTCCAGTCCTTCAAGCTGATAATAGAGATGGCCGAGCGGTACTTCATCCTCGCCATGCTCACCATAACGGCGCCGCTGGCCTTCGGCATGGGAGGCAGCAGGAATACGTCGGATATCTTTTCCGGCTGGTGCAGGATGTACGGCTCCATGTGCCTTTTGATGGTGCTGAACATAGTGTTTGTAAAGCTGCTTCTTTCGGTGCTCTCTTTTGTTCCTACCGGGCTTGATGTTCTGCCGTGGATGATACTCGTCCTTACCATCGTGAAGGTGGCGAAAAAGGCGGACGCCATTGTAACCCGTATCGGTCTTAATCCAGCCATAACCGGCGACTCCTTGGGCAGATCATTCCCCGGAATGCTCACTTATATGGTTGCCCGGACAGCCGTTTCACAGGCGGCGAAGACCATCGGCAAAGGAGGCGGCAACGGGCGGCAAGGCAGTAACGGCGGCAGAAATCCCGTTACACCGCCGGGCGGCGCAGGCGGTGGAAAAACAGCAGGCTATGCCGGCCCGCGCTCGGCTAAACACTCCGGCGCGAAGGACAGCGACAGCAACGCCAATTCACAGAACAATACCTATCAGTCCACCAGTCGTCAGACCTCCACCCAGCATGAATCTCCAAAGCAAAGCACAACCGCTCAATTCGGCGGCCAGCAGACTACGATGAAGGAGCAGTCGGCAGGAACGAGCGTCATGAACAGCAGCCAGACACTTCAGGGCGGCAGCTTTAGCACACAAACCGGACAGACCAGAAAAACGGCGGTTCCGTCGGGTGTCCGCCGCTCTCCGACGCATATTAAAACACCCACACCCAGCGCCGGAAGCATCGGAAGGCCTAAATCCGCGACGGCAGAGAAAGCGACGGCATTCAGGCAGAACACCGCTTTTGGTGAAAACAGGATATCTTCTCTTCACGGAACGGCAGGAACAGGGAATATACCCGCAACGGCAGTACATGAGAGACCCCCTGATTCCGGCACGGCAGGAAAGAAACAGACCGTTACCGGGACGTCGCGTTTTACTCATGTAAGCTCTGAAGTGTCACGGCATAGCGGTATAAGCAGTACCGTCCAGAATATGGAGCAGAAGAGCGCTGCCCTTAATAACGGGATACCTGTTTCCGGCGACCCATCGGAGCCGAAAAGAACAACAGCGGAAAGCTCACGCTACTCACAGCGACAGGCAATCGCGGAGCCTTCAAACATAAGAAACGGCGCAGTTGCCGCACCGGAAACTGTTTCAAAATGGCGGCGGGAGTATAGGTACCACGGCACGGCAGGAATGGAGGCCGCGACAACCATACACCGAAGCTCCAATGAACCCCGGCACGGCAGGAACACCGCTGATCCTTCTGCATCGGCCTCCTCCAAACATGAACCGAAGGCATTTCAAACGGCACGGCAGGAAAAACCGTCAGGTTCACCGGAGATACATAAGTCACCAACGGGACAAGCCCCCGTTATGCGCCACGGCACGGCAGGAACAGCGCCAAACGCTATCCAATTCGCGATGGTTGGGGAGAAAGGCAGGAGCGCCTACACGAAACGAAAGACCGAGGGAAAGAAGCATGGGAGAAAATAACGGACGCACCGGCGGTCAAATCGCCATTAACGCGGCTAGGGCGGGAAAAGCCCTTGCCAATATTATGAAATCCGCAGCCGCCGGAGGTGTTCAGGGCGCGGCCGTCGCCGCGGCGAAGGAGTTCGTGCCGGAGCTTGTGAAGCTCGCAATCGGCATTATGATCGTACTGATCGTTATCCCGATTGTGGTCATGTCCGCCGTGCCGAACATCTTTTTCGGCTTCAAAAGCTCTTCTGTCCCGGAGGTTTCCTCTATGACAGGCAAGGCAGCGGATATAGGAAGCACCTATTTCAACATTGAGCAGTTTGAGGACACGGAGATAGATTCCGTCGTCACAAGCATCGCAAGCGACTATGCCGAGAACGGAGCGGAGATTGAAGAAATCATAGTGGAAAACGACTTCACCGAGGAAGACCTTCTCTGGCTTATAGCAATCTCCTCTGTATCCAACGAACAGGATCTCAACATTATGAGTACGGGAGGCGTACAGCAAATGTCCGCTTCCCGTCTGCTTTATGACGACAGGCTTGAGGGAACGACGCTTACCGTGACAATAACCAGAATAGAGCCGGAAACGTGGATGGAACAGCTTGGCTTTACCGACGAGGCAAAAACATGGACACGCGCGCTTCATGAGACCATATTGAAAAGCAGTGTGTTGGAGAAGTACGCCGACCAGTACGAGACCACCAGACCGAGCTACAGCGGAGATACAGGCTACTCCGGCAGCTATGAGCGTGGTGAGGACTATGACAACATGATAGACATTTCCGGTTTTACACATCCCGAAACGAAAAACGCCCACGATCTGGCAGCATACGCCATTCAGGCGTGGGAAAACGGCTGGGGCTACGTATGGGGCTCATACGGGAACGTGCTTACGCCGGCGCTTTTTGAATACAAGCTCAGGCAGTACCCCGATGGTGTCGGAAATTACGAGAGCTTCATCCGTGAAAACTGGCTCGGCAGAAGGACAGCGGACTGTATCGGACTTATTAAAGGCTACGGCTGGCTTGACGCGGAAACGCTGACCATACAGTACGGCACAAACGGTATGCCGGACTACGGAGCAAATCAGATGCACTCGTCCGCGATTCAGAGCGGACTTGCCCACGGCTCCATAGCCACAATACCTGAGATACCCGGTCTCGGCCTTTGGAAGAACGGCCATGCCGGAGTGTATATAGGCGGAGGATACGCAATTGAGGCCATGGGAACGAAATATGGCGTAGTCAAAACAGAGGTCGCCGGCCGGGGCTGGGAGGAGTGGTATGAAATACCCTCCATTGAGTATTGAGAAGGTGATGGATATGAAGGTCAGAAAAATACGATTGCTGCGGCACATGTTCGGGATAACATGCAAAGAACTCGGAAAAGCTTCGGGATTATCCGCACAGAGAGAAAGTCAGATCGAACTGTGCGAGGAGGGCATTTCAGATGCGACAATGATAAAGCTGCAAACGGGGTTCGAAAAGATAATCCTGGACAGAGAGAAATCCTGTAAAGAGTTGGCCTCCGCCTACGCTCGCCATAAGGACACTCTATTTGACCTTGTAATGGAGAATGACTATGAACTATGAAAGCTATTCCATCCCGACAAATTTCACTGACGCCGGGCGGGTATTCGGCCTTTTTGAGATGAGAAATCTCGTTGAGGCCGTAGTGCTTACGCTTCCTATCGTTTATATCTGTTTTGCCGTATTGCCCGTGGGCCTTACGGCAAAGATTATTGCGTCTCTGACCATTGCAGTTCCCGTTGGGGGCTTCGCTCTGGTCGGCATCGGCGGAGACAGCCTTTCCCGCTGGATTAAAAGCTGGTGGCAATGGCGCAGACATAGAAGACTGATGTTTTATCGCGGGGAGGTATCTGTAAAGTGAGCATAAAGGAAATGATCTTTGGAGGCGCTGCCGGTACGTCGGGGAGCGAAGGCGTTTACCGAGACAGCATACAGTCGTGGCTGCCGGTAAAAAACATCATAGGGGGCGTCGTCATCACAAAGGATAACCGCTTTGTGAAGATACTGGAGGTACTGCCGGTGAACATCTATCTGAAATCCCCGGCGGACAGGCAGAATATCATATCCTCCTTTGCCGCCTATCTGAAAATAGCGCCGGACAGCCTTCAATTTGAGGCCCGGACGCTGCCTGCCGATACTGCAGAATACGTCCGACAGATGGAAGAATACGCGCAGAACGAGGAAAACGAATACTGCCGCGAGATGATAGAAGACAATATTCGGGAGATAGGACAGGGTATCGCCAGCGAGGCGCTGCGGCACCGATTTTTCATGGTGTTTCAGTATGAAGCCAGAATGCGGGCCAAGCGAAACACGGTACAGCATATTGTTGAAAGGCTCAACGAGGAGGCGGACACTGCCCGTCGGTATCTGGACATCTGCGAACTGGAGGTCATAGAGCCGCGGTATTCAGACGACTTTGTACTGAAGCTGCTCTACGAGATTCTGAACAAGCAGACAAGCCGCCGCGTCGCTCTGCCCGAAGGAGTCTTCGATATGATGGGCACTGTACACGGGATATATGAGGAGTAGTAAGGTTGAATAAATTCAACCTTATCTGATTTAAGCCGTTTTTCTCGCCGCAAAGCGGCAACCGAAAAACATGGCACTATATGACCACTCCTTTCATGGTCATTTTGTGCCAGAAAGGAATGGTCATATAAATGAAGAAAAAATACGATACAGGAGAGATTTTGCCGGGAAAAGAGGCGATTGAGACAGAACCCGAGGAAGCTGAAAAGAAGCAGCCGCTTCTCAAAAAACTCCTGTTCGGCGAGGAAAAGCCAGACCTCAAGGAGCTGGAGGCAGGTTCCACAACCGTACTGGACATTCTGTCTCCGACCACCATAGACACGAAAAGCCGTGACTATATCGTAATTGACGGCGTTTTTCATGCCTATCTCTATGTGGCGGGATATGGCTACGCCACGACAGTCGGCTCCTGCTGGCTGGCGCCGCTTGTGGAGGCCGGAGAGGGCGTCAGCATAAGCTTTTCCTTTGAGCGTCAGTCCCGGGAAAAGATACTCTCCAAAATAGCAAAGGCCACCATGATGAACCGCTCCCGTATGCGGGACGTGGGAGACACCCGCCAGGACTATGAGGAGCTGGACAGCGCCATAGCCTCGGGCCTGTATCTAAAGGACGCCATGAATCGCCAGGGCGAGGACTTCTACTATATGCACACGCTCATCGAAGTGACAGCGAATGACCCGGAAACGCTGGAGCAGCGGGTCACAGCCGTTGAAAAGCTCTGTGTGTCCGTGGATATGATAGCGCGCCGCTGCGACTATAAGCAGGAGCAGGCGTTTTTATCCACGCTGCCTCTTCTTTCTCTGGATGAGGATATTGAGCGAAAGAGCAGGAGAAACGCCCTTACCAGCGGCGTGGCCGCCGCGTTTCCCTTTGCCTCCTACGAGCTTTCCGACCGCAACGGTATCTTTCTCGGTCTAAATATGTATAACCGTTCTCCGGCCTTTCTCGACCCCTATGACGATTACAAATACACAAACGGCAGTATATGGATGGGCGGCTCCTCCGGCGCGGGCAAGACCTTCACGCTATGCTGCCTCGGAGGCAGGCTCCGTCAGCAGGGTAAGCGGGTCATATACATAGCCCCGAAAAAGGGCCATGAGTTTCGGCCCCTCTGCGAGCTGATGGGAGGGCTGTATCTGCGCCTTTCGCCGTCTTCAAAGGACTGCCCGAACATCATGGCCATAAGACGCAAGTCTCTGGATTCCTACGCGGGGCTCAAGAATCTTACGGCACGGGACGATTCGGTACTGGCAGAAAAGATATCCCACCTCATCATCTGGTATTCCCTGCAAAAACGCGACCTTTCCGATGAGGATAAAAACTACCTGGATTCCTCGCTGGTGGAGTGTTATAGGCGATACGGCATAACCTTTGACAACGCCTCTCTGATAAAGGAGGACGGCGATTTTAAGGAAATGCCCATAATCCCAGACTGGTATGATGTGCTTTACGAGAACCCGGAGACAAAGCATCTGGGAGTTGTGCTGGCGAGATACGTCACCGGCTCGGCCAAGGCTATGGGTCAGCGCAACGATGTTGACCTTAACAACAAATTCATCGTGCTGGACACCTCCGGTATGCCGGACGATCTTCAGCTTCCCGGTATCTTCTGGGCGACGGACATAGCCAACGACCTTATAGTGAGCGCGGAGCGTGAGCTGTCCGCTCTCATTGCCGATGAGCTGTGGAGTCTTGTGGGAGCTAACTCCAATCCGCTGGCTGCCGGCTTCGTTCAGGAGATGGTGAAGACCATCCGCGGCCTCGGAGGGATAGCTATTACCTCCACTCAGGGTATGCAGGATATGTTTTCTTTGGATAACGGCAAATACGGCAAGGGGATTCTGGACTCCTCACGCATAAAGCTCGTGATGCAGATGGAGGAGCAGGAGGCAAGGCTGATTCAGGGAGTTCTGAATCTCTCTGAGGATGAGGTAAGGCAGATAACTCGCTTCCGTAGGGGAGAGGGCCTTCTCTGTATTGGATACAACCATGTGCCCATCGCCTTCCACGCGACACAGAGGGAGTATGACGCTATAACAACATCGTCAACAGACCTGCGTATGAACGGAAACGGAGGTGCGGAATGAACAGCTTTAAGAAGGACATGACACGCATACAGGAACTGGTGGAAAACGCCTTTAACGAAACAGGCAGCCTTGTCGCTATGGCTGACGGCGGTATGATGGATTCTGAAAAGCTACAGCGCACGCTGGAACAGACAATGGAGAAATATGAGCGGGCCGTGCTGGAGCTGCGGATACTGACGGAGAAAAATTGTCCGGGCGTCGGCGGCTATGGAAATCGGCCGGTACTTCCGGCGGTGGAAGTGACCGGCTCGGTCAATAAGCTTGAATACTCATGGCTGCATATAACGCTGAACACGCTTTTGCCACATTGCCGCTTTCAGACTCCGAACTGGCTGTCAGATACACTCCGACGCCTGCTGGACAACTTTGAAGCGGGCGGTGGCAGTATCCCGTTTTTCCAAAATGGGGCTGTGCTTGTTATTGACGAGCACAGCCCCATTGAGAATCGACACATTTACGATCAGGACAATAAGGGCTGGAAGGCAATCTCGAATGCCCTTAAAGGCAGAGTGTTCCCAGACGACGACCAATACTCCCTCGGCGTCGTGCTGCTGTCGGCCAGAAGTTGTGAAAAAGTGACGCACATAACAGTTTTGGATGCGATGGATGTCGGCAGTTTTTTGGATATGCGCTCCGGATATGCTTCGGTTTTGGATGTGTATTCGGGTTTTTGAGCCATCGGATGGGTTTTCAAAACCGATGCCGATGGACGGAAGACATTCAGCATTTCATCCGATGGCCCAGGCGCGTTGATTTATGCGTGTAATCGGGCAAAAAATCTGTTCCTGAAGCATGGATGCAGCCGACTTCTATGAGAGCTGTCGGCTGGCATGGGAAAACAGGGGGTAGAAAGCGCCGAAATCGTTCTTGCGCCGGTAACGGCGCAAGGGCGGTTTCGGCGCTTTGCCGGAACGGGAGGTGAACGCCTTGCTTTTCAGCACGAGGGAGATCGACGTTCTCCGTCTGCTTCGATGGTGCCGGTATATTTCGAGGAACGACCTGTTGACCCTTTTCTCTGATGAAGATATCCAGCCTCTTTTGCTGTTCAGGTTCATAACGCTTTACAGGAAACATGACGCCTTTGTGCTAACCGAAGCCGGCAATCGGTTTCTGAACGACCACCTCCCGGAGCTTCCGCCTGCTGTCCGGCCTTCATATAAGGAAGAAGACTTTATCCGTCGTTCCAGAGTGTCCCGTTTTGTTCTGACAGCTTACCGTGCCGGAGTTGATTTGTTTCATACGAAGCTATCCGCGCTTGAGCATAACGGAGCCTGCTATCTGACAGCGCAGGCCCGCACCAAGGGAACGAATCCCTGGGGCAGCACACGGGTAGCGGCGCTGCTTCGGTTAGGGAACATGATCTGCGGCGCTCATTATGTGGAAAGCAGTATAGGAAGAATAGCATTTGCCGATGAAATGAACGCTCTGAACAATAACACCGCGCATTTGGGCGGCGTAGAACGGGCGCTCATATATACCGGGGAAAGCTATGATTCGATCTTGGCGGCACTCTCTGAAACAGAAGACGAAGCGCAGTCCAAGCTGCGTACCTACGGCGATGTTTTCTTAAAAGGCGTAGTAAAGATATTTATTATCCCTGCAAACGAAACAGGAGCCAGGCAGCTTAGCATGATGGCAAGGCCAGATTATCGCGTCAATATGACCAAGATTGCCCTCGGCCCGCTTTATGAGCCGCCGCCGAAGGAGCGCTCGGAATGGGACGCTATGTATAAGGGCGTACCGTTCATAATGGCGGCAGATATGGACTTGCAGCGGCTTGACACCGCAGCGGAGAGCTCAATCAAAAACGGTCACGGCCCTATATGTATTGTGGCGCTCAAGGGTCAGGAGGAGGTATTGAAGAGAAGGTATAAGACGACCGGCCTTGCGAGGAAGATATTCACCTTCAGCCGTGAAAAGCCGGAGGTGCTTCAGGCGCTCTCGCTTTACACGCCCTCTGACCGGCAATTTGAAACGACGAAAGGAGATGTGATCCATGCCCCGCCTCTCCAGGCTGATAGAAAAGCTGGAAGACCGAATCGAAAATAAGTGCGGGAGCTGGTATAGCCGCAATAAGAGCAGACTGCCGCTGTATATCCCCGCAGGAATAATAGCGTGGTACTTCTACGGTATGTTTCTCAACTCCCTTCGGCTGGGGATAAAAGCCACCTTTCACATGACAGGCGAGGAGATCGGCAGTATATGGGTGCTGAATCCCTTTCGTAACTGGCTTTCGGTTTTTACACCCTTTGGCCTGACTGCGACGGCGGTCATTGTGCTGCTTATCTGTCTCGTTACCAAAAAGGGGTATATCTGGTTCTCCGGCTACAAGTTCACTAAAGACGCCCGCGGCTTCAACATCCTGCCGGACGGCACTCACGGAACATCGGGATTCCTCACGGAAAAGGAGATGCGGGAGTTTCTCGCCGTCGGCCCTGTGGATGAGGTCAGGGATATGCTTGTCGGCAAGTATAAGCGCCACACGGACGACTCAGACAAATACGCTCTGTATGTTGCCCATCGCATGAAGCCCGGCGACAACAACGGTCTGCTCTGCATAGGCGCGCCCGGCAGCGGCAAGACACGGGGCTTTATCATCCCGTTTCTTTTGGGCTGCGCCGACAGGGGAGAGTCGGTGTTCGTTACCGACCCCAAGGGTGAGCTTTTTGAGAAAATGTCCAGGTACTTTGAAGAGAAGGGCTATTACGTCAAAGCCGTCAACTTTCTCGACATGGAGCACTCCGACGGCTGGAACTGCCTATATGGGCTTGAAACGGAGCGGCAGCTCGTGCAGACTGTGGCCAACACCATAATTCAGAACACCTCCTCACCGAAGGAAGCCGACGATTTCTGGGCGCGGGCAGAGCTTAACCTTCTCATGGCGCTGCTGCATTACGTCTGCAATCTGAAGGACGCCGACGGGAATCTGCTGCCCATAGAGCAGCGGAGCATCGGAGCTGTTTACCGTATGATAGCCAATGACAGCATAAACGAAATTAACCGCAAGCTCCAGGCGCTTCCCAAAGATCACCCGGCGAAGGGGCATCACGGACTGTTCCTTAAAGCGAAGGATACCCTGTGGAGCAACATCATAACCGGACTCGGCAACCGGCTTTCCATTTACCAGAACGCCATTGTAAATAAGATCACCAGCAGCAACGACGTGGATCTGCTTCTGCCCGGCAAACGCCGATGCGCATACTTCGTCATCATTTCCGCCCAGGACAGCGCCTACCGTTTTTTAAGCTCGCTGTTCTTCTCTCTGGCTATCCCGCAGCTCTCAGACTACGCCCGCCTTCACGGCGAGGGAGGCAGGCTTCCGGTCATGGTGAACTTCTGCCTTGATGAGTATTGCAACATCGGCTACATGGAGGGTATGGCGGATGCGCTCAACTCCATTCGCGGCTTCAATATGAGCTGTCAGATCGTAGTACAGAGCCTGTCCCAATGGCAGGAAAAGTATCCCGGCAAGGAGTGGGAGAACCAGCTTGCCACCTTCGACAGGACGCTCTATATGGGCTGCAACGATCTGACGTCGGCAAAGTACATATCCGAAAAGTGCGGAAAGATCACCATCGCGGTCACGAATAATCAAATGCCGCTGGCGCCGCTGTTTTCTCCGGTTTACAGCACAACGCGGCCTTACTCACAGACCAAGAGCAATACACAGCGGGATCTTATGCTCTCTGATGAGGTGCTTCGGCTGGACAGGGAAAAGTGTATCGTTCTGTTTCAGGGACATAAGCCGGCGCTGCTGTATAAGCTGGCGCCTGAAAGCATCCCGGCTTACTCGACATTAAAGCCGAGACGCATCATCGACTACGTTCCCGAATGGAAACGCCGGGAGGCACAGACTGCGGCCGAAAAGCGGAAGACAGACGCTTCCACTCCCGCAATGGAACAAAAGCCGGAGGAACATGAGGCGCATCAGAATGATGTTAAGAATGATTACGACATCATAGGCATTGAGCCGGACTCTGACGATGACATGTCCGAGGCTAGCGCAGCCGACGTGCTCGGAATGGATGATACGGATGATTAGGAAACAGACTGACCTCCGCTCTGATGAACGGAGGCCAGTCTCATAAATACGGTTTGATATTAAACTGAGTCGTTGAGTTCATTGCGCAGAATCGTTATCCAGTCGCTTTTGCCAAATAGGAAACGCACGATAAATACAACTTCCTGATCTTCATCGATCGTATAAAATGCAAGATAGTTTTTGATTCTGACAAAACGGATGCCCCATGACGCAAGGACATCATCATCGACGACAGCAAACCGCTCTGGCATTGCCGCAAGAGACGAGATTTCTTCATCTACCGCGTCCAAAAGGGCGTCTGCCGCCTGCGGGTTTTTAAGAACGTACTCAATGTGATCCGCTGCTTTGTCAATATCTGCCTGCGCCCGGTTTGAGATATGGATTGTGTAAGTCATCTTTTCCGTTTCTCTCTAAGCTCGGCCATGGCCTCGGAAAAAGGCTTTGTGCGACCTGCCTTTACATCGTCCAAGCCTTCGCGTATAGCGGAATAGAGTTCGAAACGGCCCCTCATTTCTTCGTAAGCCTCAATACTCATGACGGCGAGATCGCCTTTCCCGTTTTTTGTAATGAAAACCGGCTCGGAATACTCATGACAGAAGTTAGATATCTCATTATAGCAGTTTCGGAGATCCGCGCTGGAACGAATAGTCGGCATAATAGCTCACCCTTTCGGCTTTTGAATTATACATAAATTATAACTGAATTTCTTTATGAAGTCAAGATATACGAGTAATAATACATTTTTGGAGGTGCCCAACTATGCGGGTCGCGCAGTTGAAGGAGCGTCCGGGTTTTCCACTGATGAAGCAGACGGATATACAGAATCTTTATTACATGCAGATGCCACGCTGGCTGTTTTCCGATCCTCGTTACGCTGTTATGAGCCTTGACGCCAAGGTGACATACACCTTTCTTCTTAACCGTTTTCAGCTCTCCCGCAGGAAGGGCTGGGTAAACGAGGAGGGCGAGGTGTTCGTGATCTTTCCGCGAAGAGCCCTTGCGCAAGAGCTGCGAATCTGCGAAAAGCGCGTTATTGCAGCCTTTCACAAGCTGGCCGAAATGCAGCTTATATGGGAGAAACGCTGCGGCCGCGGAGAGGCCAATCAGATTTATCTTGCCTGTGTTGACGTCCGGGACGACCCTGCATATGAATGCGCGCCTTTCAATTCGGAGGAGTACGAGAACGACAGTTCAAGAACGGCCGATATGATAGCTCTTGATACGGTCAGCTCAGCGTTATCCCCTCAAGAACTGCCGAAAGGACAGTTTAAGAACGGCAAAAACGGCAATTCAATAACTGCGCATCCGGCAGCTGCAGAACGGCCGGATGCGCCGCCAAGTAAAAAAGAAATAAGTAATATAAACCCGAGACAGAAAGAAGTCAGTCATTCCGTAACAGAAGCGCCCGCGACGGACAGACGGACAGACGATGAAGAAGAGCTCATGGGTATTCTGAATGCCTGTGAGCTTTATTCTTTTCCGCCTGAAACGGCAAAGGTCTTTGAAAACGCCATTGAGAGGCTCTACTACTCGGACAGCTTCAGAATCGGGAACGCCACTCTTCCGCAAAGCAGAGTCAGGACGAAGCTGAGGCTTTTGAACGGGATGATCCTGCGGGAAGCGGAAAGCAAGCTGACCGCCAATCTGGAGCGAAGTATAAAAAACTCCACAGCCTATACCATGGCGACAATTTTCAACTGCATAGCCGAGAGTGAAAGCGATTTGATGGTTGACCCTTATCTTAACCGCCTGAGAGAGGCGAGCATGGCAAGGAGGCGCTGACTATGCTTCTGACACATCAGCAAAGGTTCATCTTAGAGGTGCTCGACAAGCTCGGCGGGGCAAGGCTCGAACAACTGTTCGTTATGCTCAGGCCGGTCTTTTGCCCGGAACACCCGGAGATCGCGCAGCGCGTTACAGAGGCCGCCGTGCGCCAGATGATGCATCGAAATATGGCAATGAGGCTGGACGGCGATATAGTGTATCTCCCGGGCAAAAAACCGGAGGGGATCTTTTTAGAGGCGGTAGATGTGATGCTGGAGCTGGCAGTCGGCAAACCCGTGAATTATCGCAGAGGCGATCCGCCTGTTATTCTGCGCTTTTCAGTGCAGGAAGCGAAGGTGCGGTCATTCTCTGTTACCACGCAGGGCGCAGAGCTTGGCGGCATGCAGTTCCAACAAACAGAGCGCATCATACTGTTATTTGACGGACAGGTGAAGAGAAGATGTCTGCCCGTTCCAAATAAGCAATTTTTTGCCGTCCGGCAGAGCGATGGAACGCATCGCTTCTATGCGGCGGACGGACAATTCAAAGGAGGTATTCATCATGCCGAGAAAGAAAGCAATTGAGGAAGCGCAGACGGAAGTCGAAGAGAAGTCCGTGGCGGGAGAGACCCCGGCATCAACTACTGAAGAAGGAACAGCACCGGATGTGCCGGATAATGTAGAGAGCTCCGTGGCTCCGGCCTTGGAGGATACTCCTGAAATCGTATCAGTGACCGAGGAGGACACGGAAATGGAAGCTTTTGACGCTGCGGGAGAATTGAATGGATATGTGCCTTATGACGGCGAGATCATGTCGGACTCAGCCGGGGAGACAGATATGAACACAGCTTTTCAAGAGGAAAGAGTGCAAGAGCCTGATGATTTCCCGCCCGAGCCGGTGGAAGAAGCGGCAGGGGAGAGTGCTGAGGCAATACCTGCGTCAACGCCGAATGAGCGGGCGCAAGAGGATGAACGTAAAACCTTCTATGGTCTTGATTTCAATGAGCTTGATCGGTCTCTTTCGCCGGAACAGCGGCAGGAGTGGAACTCCATCTATGCGTCTTATCGCGGCCATAGTGTGATGACCGGAACTGTTGTCGGCGTCGACAGACACAGACTGCGAATCCGGGACCAGAAGACAGGGGAGATGACCTCTCACAGCCTGAACTGTGCCATCGTAATACCTTTCCGCGTCCGGATACTGATACCGGAAACAGAGATGTGGACGCAGGAAGAGGAACGACCCGGCTTCGTACTACGCAATCTTCCCGGCGCGAAAATCGATTTCGTTATTGTTCATGTTGATCGAGAGGCGGGGTTTGCCGTTGGTTCAAGGAGACTGGCACTGTCATCGCGCAGGTATTATTTCTCCACACGGCCCACGCTTTGTGCTCCGGGTTCCCGCGTAAGCTGCGACATTATGGTGGTGGGGCCCAGACGCTGTCTCGTTTCCTGTCACGGCTACGATATAGACCTTACGCAGCGGGAGCTTTCTTATTCAGCGGTGCCGGATCTGCGGGATGTATATCACTCCGGGCAGACGCTTAACTGTATTGTCAAGGGATATGATCGGGAAAATGGCCGCCTCGCTATCTCCGTTAAGGAAACGGTACCAAACCCCTATGACGGAGCGGAGTTCCGCCACCCTGAACATTCGCACCGGCAGGCGGTCATAGCCGGCAAATACGGCGGCGGCGTTTTCTGCAATCTGCCCGACGGCGTGACCGTCATGTGCAACTACTCTTTCCATTACGACGATGCCGACTTTCGTATCGGAGACCGGGTCATGCTCATTATCCAGAGATACGATGATGAGAAGAAGCAGGTTTACGGAAAAATAGTAGCGAAGTGCTGAACAGGAATAATGTGATATGCCCCCGTCCATTAACGAAAAGGGCGGGGGCAATTTTTTATTTGAAAAGATGACCATAGACCCAAAGTGCCCGGTCAATATTTCTGTCGTATTTATATTGGTTTTTATCATTATTATAAAGGCTTTTAGAAAACGCCTCTAAAGACTTGATATAATCCAAATATGTTTTCCAAAAATCAGGATGAGATATAATAGGCAGGTTACGAACACTTATTTTGCCACCGAGTCTAATATCCTTGCTCTTTATAGCTGTAAGAGCCTTCATTACATGGATGTCATAAATCGGGTACGCCCCTTGTGTGATGAAATAAAGCAGTGTTATAAGATAGACATGGCCAATACCTTTAATCTTCGAATCCTTTTTGTTATCACCGTCGACACATCTTTGGAGTGAGTCTAAAACCGCGGATGCATCAATATCATTCCATTTATTTTTATTTGAGTTTTTAAGAACACAATCAACAAGCCGTTTAATGTTATCCTCTTGTTCACTCCGTACCTGGTTGCCGTAATTAACTGCTTTTTCCTTGTTGACTTCAAGATTCCATTCCAGTTTAGTATCCTCACGATACTTTTTGAAAACAAACGGCACTTCAATTGAGCTTGCTCTCTGGTTTAGACCATTCATTTTCCAAGCTAATATGTAAACGATATCAGCTCGTTCTAATTGGTCCTTCCCTCTATACAACAGTTTTTCGATTCTTTTTTCGACAATAGTGCTGTTTGTCAGATAATAGCACATATTATAAAAACGGACAAACTCATTAGGATTTTCAATTTGACTTCCATCTGGGTAATAGTAATAGTACATTGTTGCGTTCCTCCTACATTTTAAGTTGATTTGTTTTAGCAAGTTGAATATAATTGATTATAACAAACGAGAAAGGGGCGTTTCCATATGCCGTCGATATTTGATATACCAACATCTTTTATCTCAAGAGAATTTTTTGAATCAGATGTGTTGCCAGACTATCGTACTCAATTTATGAGAGATAGAGATCGCGTGATGTATTGTACTGCATTTCGTAGGCTCGCAGGGAAAACGCAAATTTACACAATAGGTTCGGATGATCACAGAAAAAACCGTTTAACACACTCTTTAGAGGTATCTCAAATTGCAAGGACTATAGCATATGCGCTCAATTTAAATGTTGATTTGACAGAGGCAATAGCGCTATCACATGATTTTGGGCATACACCTTTTGGACATGCTGGAGAAAGAATGTTGCATGACATTATGATCCCTGAATCTGATTATATTAAAAACTCCCCTTATTATAAACAAACCACAAAAGAAATTAAAGATACGATTCAAAGAGAAGCTAACGCTATTAATACTTTTAACGCCGATAATATGTTCGGGTTTAAACACAATTTACAAAGTGTTTGTATAGCGTGTGCTTTGGAAGATAGTTATCGTAATGAAAGTGGCAAAAACATTGGGTTGAATCTAACTAATTATACGTTGTGGGGAATGATGCATCATTCAAAAACAAAATATGATGACAAAGATGGTTTCCCCAATTATCAAACACGGTTTGAATCTCTACTTCGTATTAATGAGACTGAAGCTGAAGCTTGGTCTTTTGAAGCATATATTGTTAGCATTGCAGACGATATTGCCCAATGGCATCACGATCTTGAGGATGCAATTCGTGGAGATGCAATACCTATTAAATCAATTTGTAATACCATAGAAGCGGCCTTGTCGGAAAAACTCTTAGAGCAAGATAAAGCTGGTATAAATGATATTAAGTCTGCTACAAGAGTTGATCGAAAATGTATCGCAGAGTTGTCCCATATCGTCGTGAATACACTTGTCAATGATATTGTAGACACATCAAAGGAAAATCTAAAACTGGTAAAAGACAATCTTGAAACTATTTGCGAAAAAGAGATGATAACCGACGATGTTGAAAAGGCAAAGAAACTATATTCTTCTTACGATTCTTTGGACATTCGGTTACCCTCAAACAATGAACAACTGTCACGGGACGAAGTAATTGCTCTGTCCAGCAAAATACAAAAAATGGAATTCCAAAAAACGATAAGGAAATGGGTTCATCACTCACGAGATGTCGAGAGAATGAACGAAAAAGGAAAGTACATCATTCGCAAGCTTTTTGAGGCATACTATACACACCCTCAACAATTACCAGATGGCCCAATTTTCCATTTTATGGTCGATGTAGGAAAATATGAAAACATTGATGACGCAAGAAAAACAGGTGCCGGCCAAGTAAGAACTGAATTTGAAGATGAGTTAAATAATCCTCCAATAATAAAAAAAGCCATACTCATGCGTAAAATTTGTGACCATATAGCATCAATGACTGACCATTACGCTATAGAAGAGTATAATAACTTATACGGCTAAAAATAGGATTCATAGGTAGTGTCAAGATAATTGCGCAAATTCAGTTTGCAGCTCCGGCGAACGAAGTCAGCCGGCAAGAGAGGCGGGGTCCACCGCCTCCAAGTGATTCATGTTCATGTACTTCTTGTTGCCCCACTGCGTTCCTGCTACATGACGCAGCCGGGCGCATACGAGCATCAACGCTGAGTTCCCATCCGGAAAGCAGCCGACCACCCGTGTCCGCCGCCGGATCTCCCGGTTCAGCCGTACAATGACGTTGTTCGTTCGAATCCGTGTCCAATGCTCCGACGGAAAGTCGCAATAGGTCAGCGTTTCCTCAATCCCGTCCGCTACCTTCTTGGCGGCCTCCGGCAGTTTCATGGCTTAACCAGGGGGAGAGAAAAGTAACTTTAGCATGAGAAACACCTCCTATTACGATAGAATGGTAAATGTTTGGTGACCGCATTACCAGAAGTAATAGGAGGTATTATAATGATATTAACGGTGTTTTTCATCCCGAAAGGTCGAGAAGAATTCACTCATGATAATGCCGAGGGCGTTGCAGAGGCGCTCTATTGTATAAACGGAGTGCTGTCCGCCGCGGCTTCGAGCGTAAGCCAAGGACAAATTGGATAGCCTGGAAAGCTGGTATAATGACACATTCCTTTCGACAAGCAACTCAATCAGTCGTGTGTTGTCGTAAGGTGGAGTATGCAGCTAATCTCGTAATCAGCAGGCCAGCGGTTCAAGTCCGCTCACAAGCTCCAAAAAGTACCGGTTTTCGTGAGAAAATCGGTACTTTTCGTGTAAAACCTTGTGGGGCAACTACCGACCCACACAACGACCAACAAATCGATAGGCGAGGAGATCAACGATTTGATAAAAGAGAACAACGCCGGAATTCTAAGTCGGCGTCCTTTGCGGATTGCCGCTTACATCGCCTGTGAGCTTAGTGTTCCCATTGTTGCTGCCGCCTGCTCCTGCATACGAGCTGTTGCGTGGGTGTGGCAGCGGCTTCTGCTGTCGCAGTAGACACAGAGACATGTGAACAGCTGTGGTAGATTTTCATGCCGCAGCGCCCGCTGCTCGAGGTGAGGATTCTTTTTGAATCGACAAAGTGCATATTTGTACGTTCCATTGGGGAGGTAATGGGACTATTGCTTGGAGAATAATGTGAGGATATGTTGGATTTTCACTCTGAATTGCTAACAGATGCTTTCACGAAGCATATATCCACATGTAGAGCCACGATCCACAAGGAAGCTAAGCACATCAAACAAGTCGCACCTCGTTTTGGGAACGCGGCGAATTTCGGATCGCTTAGCACGGATGAATCTTTGAGAATACTCTTCAATGTAGTATTCAGTATTCATTTGCAAGGCGCAGGTTCGCAGATGTGGGTTGTTCCGTACTATTTCAGCAAGCCATCCCATCCCAAGGTCGAAAAACAGCGTATAACCAATTGTGTTCAGCACACGTGATACTGCGAATAATACGCCAGGATGGTATCCCCATTCTGCAGATGCTTTCTTAAATAGGAGATAACTGTCAGTCTTTAGTGCCTTCCATTCATGAGTATTCTCCCGCCAATACGGAAAAGCAAGCAAGTATGTGGTTATAACTTCATCAACTTCTCCGCCGTAGTATCGTTCAAAGCTATTCTCGCGGCGACCAACTCGGGAATCCCGCTCTAATTCACACATTTCAGCAATACTATCGTAAAGTTCATACCAGACTATCCAAAACTCATCTTTCCCTGCATCATTGTTTTGGATTTCAATCATTTGCTCAAGCAAGTGGTTAAAATTGCGCGATGGAACAAAGTTCGGCTTTAGTGCTTTTAGCAGATATGCTCTAATATCGGGTTTGCTATTTAGCAAGCATTCGGCAAGCCATTTCAAATAATCAAATATTTGCTCTGTATCCCTAAACTGTGTATGGTTATGCAATTTATAATCCGGTAGAAAGAACGATTTCCAAAAAGCACGTCCCGATTGCACGATTATCTTAGCGCTATCGCTCGTAAGAGTGGTCGGTAAGAGGAGACTAATTGTTGGCAAAGCGTCCGTATCCAACTCCGAAAAGTCATAATTATAAGTAATCTTGCAAGACGAAACACTCTCCATAATAATTTCGGCGTTACTCCTAAAAAACGCCGAAGGCAGCATTCCGCCGAGAGAAGAGACTGCTTTTCTGTAATCTGGTTCAAGCTTCACAAAAAGGTCTAACAGGTTGCACGCTAAAGTATAGTCAGTTTCCCACATTTGGTTTCGGAATGTGTTTACTGCACTACTTCTCAGTTTTCCCCACCCGAAAACAAACGCAAGCAGAATTACGGCGGGATTATCAAGCAAATCACAATCCGACTTGTCCTTAATCAAACTTGGTAGAATTGAGATGGCGGCACTCGTTGGCGAGTCATTTGTACAGCCTTGACTTGAATCCATAACAGTTCTAAGATAACTTATTACAGTGTTTTTGCAGTAAGAATATGCATCCGTACTTATCATTTGGGGGAAATCCCTCAAAAGAACCGAAGCAACAAATATAAGATTCTCCTTTTCAAAAGCGTCATTTTCAGCGAGTGCAACAACGCGATTCAAGGCCAGTTCCGGATCAGATTCATATTGTGAATACTGTTTGTAACTGTCATCTTCCAAGCTGAATCTTTTGTGACTCCACAAATATAACTGAGCCTTTTCGTTTTCATTTTCATTTCTATTGCTTGTTTCGCTTCTGATACGTTCCAAATCATCCGGGAGATCAGACTCTAATGCAAATACCGAGCTCCCTCTAACGTTAATATCAGCAGGCACTACCTTCATTTTGCGCAGGTCCATACGATAAAGCGCAAAACGCTCATAATCACTCAAATCGCTTTCAGGCGTAAAAGTCTCATCTATTGCCTTATATAACAACTTCAGTCGGGCATTGTGGATTTCCTCTGCTGATTGAGAATCTTTAAGCTGATAGTTCAGTATTATTTCTTCAAATCTCTTTTTTCGGAAAGGAAGATTATTTGAATTTATACGTTCTTGATCATAAATCTTTTCTTTCTGGATAACACCTCTAAACCAATTTGCTGTATAATCGGCGCATAATCTATGAATGTCGTAAAGAAATATACTTTTTGTGTGCAAAAGAATGCATGCAACAGGAAACAATTTCTGCGGATAGGCCGTCACAATACTTGTAACAACGGCTGTGATGGCTGCGGAGTGCGAATCACGCAGGAGTTTCATGCAGATATTGTACGCACGGTCATCTGAAATATCTGGAAGTAAATAATAAAGCCACCGTTCAAGAGCCATCAATATGCACTCGAGAAGGTTTGGCGCCACAGATGTGCCACGATACATCTGCCATAGCCTCGCGCTCATTGTTTGAGGGGTACGCTTTCCGTTCGGAAAGACAATTTCGACATCTTCACACTCCGAATATTGTTCATTTAGTTGTGAGTCGCGGTATTTCTCAGTGGTATAGTTAAAAAGCTCAATAATAAAGTCTATCGCAATGGCTGGAGCGGTCTGGAGTAATGCGAGAACAGGGGTTTTTAACGCACTGGTCGGATGGTATTTGAAAGCTAACCCATTTTCAAGTCCAAACTCACTTTCTATATCCGCGATGGAGCTATAATAAATGATATCGCTTTTGGCTTCTTTGCGCACCCAGAAATGCCATGCAAGTTTTATTACCAATTCGGGCGCTGCGTTGCATATTGCGCCGCAGTCAACCGAACTCTCTAATACCCGATTGCAAAGAACATTATACCCATGGTGAAACTGGGTGCGATCTTCGCTTAAAACATAATTAAAAAGTTGCTCCAACTCCGGAAGTATCTCTCTGGCACTATTAAGGATAACATCACAAATGCCCTGTACTCGGTCCTCACTTAAATAGTGCTCGTGATCTTCACTTGATATCAGTTTAAAAAAGTAAATTCCTATTAATCCAGCTTGCTTTGTAATTAAACCATTTTGGTTGTGCTTTGTCCATTCATAAAGGACATCTGCCGTCAGCATGATATTAATGGGTGTCCACTGTACCATAGCAAGGTGTTCATAGACATACTGAATAAGATGTTCCCACCCATGCCCCGCAGGTTTGGTAAATCGGAAGCAATTAATAATTTGGCGCTCTTCTATTTTTAAAAGCTTTGCCAGCAAATCATCATCAACTATTTTGCATGAAGTGTTAAGCAAAGCAAGCGCGTGAAAGAGTATTTGATAGTCATTCTGTGCCAACATGCTATCGAGAAGGTAGAGGTGTTCTGCTTGAAATCCGCTCATGAGCGCGATTAATATCTCGTCCTTCCATACAGGTGCAATTTCTTCATTTGCCATTGCCCCAACAAGAAAATCGCCAATTTCAGATTCATTGCCATATATGGCATCACGGAGCCACAGACGAAAGGCCTTACGCATAATAAGACTATCACCAATGCCAGAAAAGAAGAAAGAAACATCTTTCTTCTGACGATACGCACGAGAAATGATATGCTTTAATACGATTTCTTCATATCCATCATGAGTAATAAAATACCCTTCTAACGCCTCATCACGTTGTATGACACCGCTATTGGAAAGAGCGGTTATTGCCTCCCAGTCTTCCTGCATTTCAGGAACATAGTATGCAGAACCACAGTTGGCGTTTGAAAGCACTATTCTGCAGATCATATCACCGCGCCTAACTGGGAGAGACTGTTGTTGGTGGTCACAGTCACAAATGACTTGTTGCCAGACATTATCAATAAAGTTTGCCACCGTTTCACTTTCGAGCATGGCCGGTCTCGACAGGAACAGCTTTAAAAGGAATAAATTGCTCAACAATTCGCGTAATTTTTTGTCAGATGGGAATGGGATGCCATAGTTTTCCGCCAGAGAATCAAATGTGCTTTCCTGCAAAGGCATAATTGATTGCTCATATACATCAGACGATTGCAGAACAGTATTTAAAAAATTGTCCTTATACTCAGAACGAATGGTTAATAATATGCGCCAACCATGCGCTTGTAATATCCCGAGTACATCTTTGAATGTATCCTGATTATCAAGTACGAAAAACTTTTCTGCAGATTCAATGACGCAAAGTTTTTTCAATGCTCCCTCAAATGCAGACAAGACATACTCCAACGTGCAATTACCAAATTTGCGAATAAACTCCGAGGTGCTTGTACAGTTGAAATCTGTCATTCGAAAAACAAAAGTCGGATAATCTAAATCATCTTTTAACGATTCTTTTGCAAGGGACGACTTTCCTGTGCCACCATCACCGTGAAGAACGAAGAATGGTTTTTCAGAAGAAAAAAAGGCATCCATGTCGAGACTTCCATTATCAACATGGATCATATCACCTCTAAATTGGATGTTGGATGAAATACTGTCCCAAATGGCTTTTTTGTGGGAATTGATATGTTCTAAGGTGTTACGCAGACTATCATTCGCAGAGAAAAAGTAATCTCGCAGATAACCCAGCTCCGGTTTAAGGAGCATAGTTTCAATCTGGCTTGGGAATCGCCACTCGATTTCGATTCCCTTGCCCTTTCCATGATTCTCAATTCTCTTGATATAATCGGGTGCACTTGCCTTTGCCTTTGTGCTAAGTCCAGGTTCCTTGTTGACGTAAAATACGATTTTGCTGATGTTAGGGTATTTTTCGTGCGCGCCGCTAATTGCGGATATGAGTTCAGACTCCCGAGAAGAGAAGCTCGTTACTCCATCATAATACTTCGCTTGAAAGCCGATCCACTCATTCCTATATTGAATGGGCATTGTTTCTATATAGGGTTGATTATAAAAACGGTATATCCCATACGGCTGACCATACTCGTAACAAAACAGTTGCTCTGCAAGCTGCTGGAAAGCCAATCGTGTATTGGTGGAAAAAATGTAGTCAAATGCAGCCCAATCAATTTTTGTGAGACTATAATCCATTTAATTCCAACCTTTCCAACTTATTGTGTTTTCTCCAGTTTTTCTTTTTTGGCCGCGCACACATCGGGGTAGTTCTTCCAGCTTGGCGACGATACACTATTGCTAAGTAAGCGAAAACGCAATGCGATTGCGTATATCCCGATTGTTTCCCTGTAAACTCTTTGCCAACTGCGCGAATGTCGAATATGGTTGTATTTGCATAGAAGGAATAAACATATAACGCCATTCCTTGTAGCTGTTGGCCTTGCCCCAGCGTAAGAGTGCCATGCAATACTTGAAGCCGCTTTCTTCGCAATGACATCGGGACCTTTGAGCTTGCCCTCGCCTTTGACCTCAACCATGAAGGGTATGCATTCAGTCTCGACAATGAATTCCGGCCGGAAGCTCTGCCCACGGTTAAAGATGATATTGAATTCCCTGAGCGCGGGACGCAGCCAATTCAATGTGTCACGTCACTTTCGATGATGTGCGCAAACAGTAGCTCTGGAAGTCTTTGAAAAATGTCGAAGCAAAGACGCCCTTATTGATAACGTCGAACAGCATAAAACGGATTTTGCCGGTGTATTCTTCAAAAAGCTATACGCGCGGTTCATACTAATAGCTCTGCGACAAATTGTAGTTGTCCGGCTCTATTAAGCATCACTCTTTATTGACAATATTCTACACCATCTGCAACACAATGGCAACCAGATTGACTCCCAGAACTTCAGATACCGTATCATCTACTATGGCGCGTTCAAGAATTGCTTGGTTATCCGAAAGTGCTCCGTGTCTTGAAATTGTACTAAGCGGATGCTGTCCTCCGTGAGTTCATAGATCTCCGCGCTGTGGAAGGTCATCAGGATGGGCGAGTGCGTCGAGAATATACAGACCTGGCCTGCCAAAGCGGTGCTCCACCCGCGAAAGGAAGCTTTAGCCGTGGGACTGCTCGAACAGCGGTTTACCGCCGTAGTTCTCAACTCTTTGAAAATGTCCTGCTGTTTCAAGTTTTTAAAAAACGACTCCCCCCATGAATAATACCTTAGTTCTTCTTTTGAGGTAATTAACAGTATAATCAAAAAATCAATGAGATAAATATTAGCACGAGCTTTATTAAAGAATACCATGTACTGAAGGCTCTAATTAGTATCCGGGACAAATACAGAAAAAACGCCATCGTACATGGGCTGAATATGGAGGAAGGCGCTACCGCAAAGGGATGTAATAAACAGATTGGCGGTCATAGGGAGTAGCGTATAATGCTGGAAGGCGGAGAGGTGGTTTTTTGAAAGCATTACACAAATTGACTCGATGGTTTTTTGAAGGGTTAAGGTTGAAAAAACAACAACTCTCTGATATGGTTATAATTAGAAAAAACAATTACATTGAAAAGTTGTTGCAAGTATGTGAATCATAGCTGCTGTACAGGAATCAACATAGACATAGTATTGTTAAGGAGTCGATAAACTGTGTACGAAAGGAAATTTTCAATTTTTATAAGTTCGACTTATGAGGATCTTATAGACGAACGTCAAGCCCTAATTGGCGTTGCACTTGAAAGCAATTTCATCCCTGTTGGAATGGAGCAGTTTCATGCTGCACCTGCTAGCCAGTGGGATGTTATTACTAGAATGATTGATGAGTGTGACTATTATCTTCTTATCATTGGTGGAAGATATGGATCGATTGATGAATCTGTCGGTATAAGCTTTACTGAAAAAGAATACGATTATGCAAAATCTAAAGGTCTTCCAATTCTTGTTTTAATAAAAAAGCCTGAATATATTACTGCCAACAAAATGGACAAGGATGATGAAAGATTTAAGAAACAGAAACTTCTAGAGCAGTTTAGGAATAAGGTGAAGAACGATGGAAATACTGTAGATTTCTTCGGTGAGATTGGTGAGCTTAAGTATTCCGCGTCACAGACATTAACTCAAGCTATATATTATGCTGCTCATGACGCAGGGTGGGTTCGGTACAAAGATGTGGTTGATATTAATTAATATGAAAGTTGAGGAACAGAGTATAATTAACAAAGAGTATGGAGAAAAACAGCAAAGTATACTAGAAGACATGAAGATGATGCTTGCTGATTTCGGAGAAAAGATTAAAGATATAAAAGAAACAAAACTAACGTGGCAGGGAATTCAACCTGCGACTAATGCTGATATAGATAGGTTGTTCCATGTCGAGGGAGATACTCTAATTATTGGAAATACAGGAAATGAAAACTATATACCGACCGTAGGCAAAGACAATGTTGGCAGTATACCAGTTGACAGCGCGTTCCTCCTTGTGTATGCGGCTGAAGGTGATGGCCGAATTATGAGAAATAAAACGCTTGGTTCACCTGTTCAAATTACTACAAATAGAAAGCAATTTATGGCGGATGGTTCACAGAAAGAATCAGCAAGGTGGCAAGAGGCGTTGGATAGGCTAATACAATGGGGATGGGTGAAATCAATTGGAGGGAAGGGCATAGCATATGAATTGACCGGAACAGGATATAACAAGGCAGAATGGCTTAAAGACGCTATGCAGATAAATACAGATAATGAGCCGCTTGAGGAATTAAAAGAGTTTGATTAAGCGGTGAGAAGAAAGAGTAATTAAAAGAGATATAATTAATGCAGATTGGCAAGAAACATACAGCTCTAGGACTGTGGTATAGGTATTAAAAATAGTCTAAATTCTATTTTTTTAGCAAATGTAAGGTGGTAGTTCCGTGCATTACAAAGTTTTTTTAGATACGAACATATATGATGCTTCAAACTATTCATTTCGGAACGGCTTATTCACGCAGTTAAAGAAATACGCAAAAGATGGTTTGCTTGAATTACAGATTAATTCTGTGGTTAAGGGAGAGGTTCAAAAACATATTAGAGAGATAATAAATAAAGCGGTGAAAGATTTGAACAAGGTATTATCATCAAGAGAGTTATCTTCGTTCCAACACCTTTCCAACTATGCTGAAAGAATGATAACTCTGTCGCCCGCATACTGGGTGCAGACAACGCTTGATGAGTTTGCAGAACTTCTAATAGCTTGCAAAGTCGAAGATATATCGTCAGAAGGCATCAATGTTGAACGTATTGTCTCGGATTATTTTTGTATGCGTTATCCATTTGAACAGGCAAAAAAAGATGAGTTCCCTGATGCCATTACAGTATGGACTGTGAATAAGGAAATAGACAGATTAAGCGAACATAACGTTTTCCCGAATTTTGTAATTGATAAGGAGGCAGGAATATCTGACGACTTGATTTACTGCATCGTCTCAAATGATAAAGGCTTTTCAGAAGCAATGAAAACTGCTGTTGGAAATCGTCCAAATGAAGATGTAAAACTTTTTGGGGCTCTTAATGAATTTTTAAGTTTTCTAACTGTTCAAAATGAAAAGGCAGCAGAGCTTCAGGAGAAGATTAACAATGGATATATTTACGAATTGATAGAAACTGCCATTGAAGATGGCGTATCGTCAGCAGCGTATAACGTGGAAGAACCTAATGGTTATGTTGATGATTCGAGTTGTATTGAAACATGCGGTTACAAATATGAAGTATATGTTGTCGGATGCCAGACCATGAGTGATGGGACAACTGTGGCGAGATTATATCTGGAAGTTCAATATGAAGCAACGATTGAATATGAATTCTTAAATGAAACAGAATCATATTGGGATAAGGAAGATCAAACTTATCTATGGAAAGTCGTGACCGATAGAGTTTCCGTGTTCCGTGTTAATACTGAACTTGAGTTTACGATTATTATCAACGAAAACAATGAGGTTCAATTCGGAGATTATATAGATGTTCCTTCAGATATTGATGTATATGATGACGACTTGATTGAGGTTATTTCTTCTGAGGATAGGGATTCAAGGTGAACGTTTATATTGAAGAATGAATGATATTCTGACACTATTATTGGACTATAATTAGATAAGTATGAAGTGACTGATGAACGAATTGTACGCTGACGTCCGCTCTTGAAAAAGCTTCAAGTTTACAGCACAATTCCCACGCGGTATAATAAACCCGTATTTTAGGGCGGAGCATTTTAGGGCGGAGCTATGAAAGGGCGGAGATAAAAGACTGGGGGCGGAGTGCGCCCGCAGATCCGCAGCGGACCTTGAAATACAAAAATACTATATAGTTGGACCGAGAAGACCGTAATTGCCTGCAAGGGCCGTTACGGTCTTTTTTTGTGTCCGAAAACGAGAGGAAAGGAGAAGCAGCATGAATGTCAAACAGCAGACTCATCCCGATCACGTATTATAACCCATCGCAGGAAGTACGCCTGTCGGCCTACGCGGACACCATCGTGTTTGAGCAGGGCTGCGGGACGCCGATTATCCGGGCCATACGCTTCGGCGGCTACCCGGAGATGGTGCGGGCCATGTCCGACGCTATCTACGCCGGTGCGGTCATCGACGCGAATATCGGAGAGCAGACCGTCAGGCTGGCGGGAGAATCAAAACGCTACGAGCGCCAGCTAAGTCACGACGGCGTCTATGCCGAGGCGACATTACTGGCCAAGGATGATGAGCAGAACGTAAACCAAGCGGATGCGTATGAGGAACAGGAAACGGTGGATCTGCCTACCCGCAAGTGCATGATTTTCTGTCCCGCCGGGGACAGAGACAGGCTCTTTGAGGAGATAGACCGCAAGACCGGCGTGCCGCTCATCCCGGAGTTCCGGGACTACGTGCTCTCGGAGCTGGAGAGCAGGGGCATCCTGCAAAGACTGACCGTTGTTTCCATAAGGGAAAAGCTCGACGCCTGGGCGCTTGTCTGCGAAAACGACGACGCCAACATCATTTCCGTTGTGGAGGAGGGCCTCAAAAGCGGCGCTATCGCAATACCCGGAACAGTCAAGAATATGAACGGTCTTGACGAGGTGAACAACGTCACAGGTTATCTCAACACCTTCGGCGTTACCGTGGCGGAGCGTATCCGGCACCAGTTCGAACCTTTGTTCGACCCGGCGGCAGAGCCCCTGTCCCCGGAGATACTCGCCATAAACGACTACATCCGGGAGCACGCCGGGTACCCCCTCTATGACGCGCAGCTTGCCGTGGCGGAGTCGGTTAAAAGGCAGCTTAAAAAGGACAAATGTGCCTTCATCGTGGCGGAATGCGGCAGCGGGAAGACGAAGATCGGCTCTACGGCCATGGCTGCGGCGTTTGAGGGCATGAAAACCTTTAACGTCATCCTCTGTCCGTCCCATGTGGCCAAAAAGTGGGTGCGCGAGTTGGCCGAAACGCTGCCGGAAACCGTCGGCTTCATCGTCAGAAGCCCAACGGAGCTGGATAAGCTCTTCGCCCTCTACGAGAGCGGAGATAAGAGCGTCTATGCCATAATCAGCAAGGAAATGGCCAGGGACGGTTACATGAAGCGCCCGTCGGTCATCTGGAATGAGCGGCAGAAGTCGTTTCTCTGTCCGAACTGTCTTCAACCCATTGAAATCTCTGTGACGGAGGACGGCGCGGCTTATTACGAAAAAGCTACTCAGTTCCTCTTCCGGACGGAAACAAGGAAAAACCACAAATGTCTCTGTTGCGGTGCCCCTCTGTGGACGGCGGTCAATCCCGGCGAAATGTGCGACTGGGTGAAAATCGGCGGCTACGGCTGGGTGTATCGGTACAGGGCAGAAGAACACATGGGGAAGGTCAAAAACGAGGCGATATGGGAAAAGCTCAAAGAGATACGGGATAATCCGGAGCAGAGTTTTGTCCCCGTCGGCGCCTGCCGCCGCTATCCGCTGTCCTCTTACATTAAGAGGAAGTACAAGGGGAAAATCGACGGCGCGCTATTCGATGAACTTCACCAGTACAACAATAACAGCGGTCAGGGCGACGCCATGGGAGAGATATTCTCTGCGGCGAAAAAGGTCATCGGTATGACGGCCACGCTCATAAACGGCTACTCCTCCGGCATTTTTCACCTGCTGTATAGGACGATGCCGACGCGAATGCTCGCCGACGGCAAGGCTTACAATGCCCCCAACGATTTCAATTCGGAATACGGTGTGGTGGAAAGCAGATACGAGGAAACGGACGCGGACTACGCCTCCAACCGACGCTCCGCCATTTCCAACCGCAAAACACGGCAGCTTCCCGGCGTGTCGCCGCTTGTCTATTCCCGCTTTCTGCTGGAGAAGACGGCGTTCCTGTCCCTTTCGGATATGGGAAAGGCGCTGCCGGACTATGAGGAGATACCCGTGGCGCTGGACATGGCGCCGACGGTGAAAAAGGAGTATGAGCGGGTCAAAAAGCAGCTTGTCGATGTGCTTCGGGGTGACAGGAGGGTAGCGCAGAAGATACTTTCCACGTACCTTAACCTGTTGACAGTCTATCCCGACCAGCCTTATGACCAGCCGCCCGTGCTGCACCCCGAGACAGGCTCGCCTATTGCAGAGCCGATGGATACGGGAAGCTTTGACGAGCTCGGCGAAAAGGAGAAGACCGTTTTGGACATCGTTCAGAGAAAGGTCTCCGCCGGTGAAAAGGTGCTCGTTTACACGAGCTGGGTGCGTATAGACGCCCAGAAAAAGCTTCATAAGCTGCTCACCGAATACGGCTGCCACACGGAAATTATGAGCGAAAAGATAAAGCCCGACGCCCGGGAGGAATGGGTGCAGAAGCGCCTTGCCGCCGGGATGCAGGTTCTTATCGTCAACCCGTCCCTTGTGGAGACGGGGCTCGACCTAAATGCGTTCACCACGCTTATCTTTGCCTCCATGGGCTACAAGCTCTTCACGCTGCGGCAGGCTTCCCGCCGATCCTGGCGCATAAACCAGACGGCCCCGAAGGTAGAGGTGTATATGCTCTACTACAAGGAAACGATGCAGCAGAAGGCAATGAAGCTGATGGCGTCGAAGCTGGCGGTGGCGGGCATCATCGAGGGCAGTTTCTCGGAAGAGGGCCTGGCCGCCATGAGCGACGTGCAGGATATGACGAGCCAGATGGCCAAGGAGCTGATGCTGGGCATAAGGGACAACGTGGAGGATATCGACGCCGCCTTTAAGAAAATGGCAGTCGTCAATCCGGACAGGCAGCCCAAACCCGAGCCTCTTTCCACTCCGGCGGCAGAAAGAAAGCCGGAGGTGCCCGTTATTCCCATGGTGAGAAGCGGTTACGACCCGGAAAAGACGGCGGAGCTGCTGGAACTCGTGGAAGCACAAGAAAAAGCCAGACGCAGAAAGCGGATACCTGTGGATGAAAACCAGATGACGCTTTTTGACGTGGCATGAAGGAGGATGAAGAATTGAATGTAACAGCAAACAGAGAGGAGCTGCTCTCTGCCGCCCAGGACGCGGAGAGAATAGCCCCGGCGCACTCGCCGATGGATGTGCTGCAATGCGCCTATCTGGCGACGGAGAACGGAAAGCTCACCGTAGCCTCCGGCAATCTGGAGGTGGCCTTTGAGCGTAGGATACCCGTGGAGATACGGGAAGAAGGGAGAGCCGTAATAAACGCCTCAATGCTCTCCTCCATGCTGAAACTGCTGGATGGCGACAGCGTGGAGGTGAAAACGGAGGGAGACAAGGCCGTATCAGTTTCCGGAGGGAAGGCGGCGTATAACATAGCTGTCCTGGACGCGGACGCCTATCCCAGACTGGAGATACCCTTCCCGGAGGACACGGTACCTGTTACAGGCATACCGGCCATGGCTAAACGGACTGTCTTTGCCGTCTCCGAGGATGAGGCAAAGCCACAGATGAAATGCGTTCATCTGATCTTTTCCGCCGACGGCCTTCATGCCGTCGGCAGCGACGGCTACCGCATAGCGTCGGCAAAAGGCGACTGCAAGGCGTCCGGCAGCGCGGATATGCTGCTCCCGGCGGGCTCGCTGGAAAAACTGGCAAGGCTCGTTACGAACAGAGACGAGCTCCGCGTAGGCAAGACGGGGAAAACGATGGTTTTTCTCAAGGACGACTTCATATTTTCCGCGAGGCTCATTGAGGGAGACTACTTTAACGCAGATGAACTCATGAGCCGCGTAAAACCCGTTTTTACCGTTCTCACGGACGCCGAGCTTTTAAGACAGACCCTTTCAGCCGCCTTTACCGTCACGGGAAAGCAAAACCGCTTTTCCGTCACGTTTGAAGGCTCACGCCTGCGTATGCACTGTGAAAGCGAGCTTGGTGCGTCCTCTGCGGAAATGGACGTGGTACCGCTGTCGGGTACACCCACGGGCGAGTATTGGTTCAGCCCCGGAAAGCTCATGGAGTGCCTTAAAGCCCAGGGCGGAACGCTGATGCTGGAGATAGCACAGAACGGCGCTCTCATCATGCGGACAGATGAGCTTGTCTGTATGCAGCTGGCATTGCGGGAACCAAAGCCCATTGAGCGTAAGCAGAGAGAGATCGGCCCGAAGGTGAGGAAAAAGAAAACGGAAGCCGCACTTCCCAAAGCGGCGTAGGAGGTGACACTTGCTTGAAGATACCTGAAATCTGCCGCTACTGCGGCGGCGTTATACGGCTTGTCAGAGCGGAAAGGATCTACGGAGAAAAGTCCGCCAGACGGCTGGGGCTCATTGGAGAGTATATCTACCAATGCCAGAACTGCAACGCCAGGGTCGGCTGTCATAAGGGGACGGACAGGCCCTTGGGCGACGTAGCCAACGAGGCCCTTCGGCTCAAAAGGATAGAGACGCATCACGTCTTCGACGCCTTTTGGAGATCCCAGCACATGACACGCACCGGCGCGTACCGATGGCTTTCCCAGCAGATGAGGCTTCCGGCGAAGCTGGCGCATATAGGCGGCTTCGAGATGGATCAGTGCCAGGAGGTCATAGATATGTGCGGCGGTGAGGAAAACGACAAGGAGGCAGCCTGATAACAGTCAGGCAGAGATTGAAAGGAGCGAAATGTACGATTACAAACTGAAGCGGACTTTTAAATATGCTCAGGTGCGTGATTTGATCGTCGCATTGCTTGAAATGCCGCTCGACGCCCGTATCGTGTGTGACGACGACGATTGGTTCTGGCTCCACGCTGAGTCGGATAAGTCCGTCGTGAACATCGACAGCGCGGAGCATGAAGACGAATATGAGCAGGAGGATGACTATGTCTGAAGAAATGAATGGAAGAACGGTTTACACCATAGTCCGTACCGGCTGTATTGCAGATCGGGGATATTTCCCTGATCCGAGCTGTGAAGGGGCTTTCCTAAAAAGGGGAAAAGCCATTCAAGTGTTAAATGAGCTTATTTCCGAAGAACGCTCATCATTCGGTAAAGACGGCTATGACCATGAGGAACGCGGAGAAACCTTTTGGGAGATGAACGAGGAAGGCTATGCCGCCGCGCATTTCACACGCCTTGAGATTCTGGAAAGCGAGCTGAACATTGATGAGGGATAAAATCACCCTTCCGACCTGTATGGGCTGTCCGGCGCACCTGGTATTTTCCGAACGCTATGCCGTAAAGCAAAACGGCGTTTTGATGAAGCCGGGAGAGAGATACTGTCTCGGAAAGAAAAAGGCGGTTCGTTTTTCGGCAAAAGACCCGAAAGTATATCCGCCCTCCTGGTGCCCGAAACGCAAATCTCCCTGTGAGGTGCGGGTTTACGGCTTCAAAAGCGCGAGAGATTGGTACCTCCACGAAACGATGTGCCGCGAATTGGGAAAGGAGCTCCCGCCGGAGGTTCACCGCTACTGCCTGGAGCAGGAAGGAACTACCGAGCTCACCCCGAAACGCTTTTGGGACAGCCTGAAGGAAAAGCATATCTCTGATCTGCTGCCTTTCCCGGTCTTTAATCACAACGTCATTGAAATAGACGACGGGTTAAAGCCGATATGCTTCTTCAAGACGGAAAGCGGTATGAAAACCGTGTCCTATTTCGATACGGCAAGGGCAAAAGCAAACAAAAAGGAGGATGACGACTGACGGGAAAGCACTGCAACACCTGTAAGCATTCGTACTTAAAGAAAGAAAAAGGCGTTTGGCGGCAGCATTGCCGCAGCCGCCGGTACAACTCCGTTTTCTATACGGAGAGGAACTACATGGAGGACAGGAGCGGCAACTGTTGCCGCTACTGGACTCCCAAAATACGGAAAGGAACGCGAAATGAAAAATACATATACCATCGCCCAGAGAAACGCTCTCGTGGAGGAACACCTGCCCTGCATCGACGATGTGATGCGCCGTGAAAGAAGGCACATTCGCAGCGCCCGGCTCGACCCGGACGACGTGTATCAGCAGCTTGCTCTGCGGCTCATTAAGGCCGTTGGCAGCTATGACCCGGACAAGGGAGAGCTGAAAACGCATGTCATGGCGCAGCTCCGTTATGAGCTGTTAAGCTGCCTGGAGCCCAGACGCAGATTCGGCGTCACCGACGCTCCCATGAGCTTCGGCAGGGAGATCATCTCCTTCGAGGCATACAGACAGCGGGAAATGGCAATGGCGGCTTGAGGGGATGAATGATGGATCTGAGAGACAAAATGCTGGCCGTCATAGACGACGTAAGCGCCCAGCTTGCCGAGCGTGAGGAGCTTATAGAGATGATAGCCATTGCGCTGCTGTCACGGAAAAACCTCTTTATCCTCGGCGCTCCAGGGCAGGCCAAGAGCGCGGCCATAAACAGCTTTCGCGCCAGGATCGAGGGGGCCAAGCAATTCGAGAGGCTTCTCTCCAAGCAGACAGATGAGGACCAGCTCTTCGGGCGTATTGACCTCAAGAGCCTCATCCCTGGAAGCGTGCCCGACGCCTGGCTAAAAAACGACGCGGCATATAAGTGGATGAAGAACGACCTTGAAAGCGCCCTTTCAGACTTTGCCCAGAATCCCGATTCCGAGGACAAAAAAGACTGGGTAGAGTCGCTGACAGAGAAGATGGAGACCTACCGCAAGGCCGTCGGTACTCTTCATAACGCAGAGCCGATGGTGGATACCACCGGCAAGATACCGGAGGCGGACATTGTCTTCATTGATGAGATATTCAAGGCCAATGACGGCGTTCTCAATTCTCTGCTGACGGCGCTCAATGAGCGGAAGTACACCAACGAGGGCAGGACATACAGCATTCCCGTAATATCATTCTTCGCGGCGTCGAATGAAATACCGAATTTCAACGATCCGCAGGAGAAGATATTGCAGGCGTTGTATGACAGACTGGAGCTGAAGGTAGTTACGGCGGATATAGCCGACAGGGATAAGCGGCTTTCCGTTCTGCGGGACAAGCAGGCGGGGCGCTTCGGCCAGATCGGAGCGACCATAACGCTGGACGAGCTTAAAAGAATGCAGGAGGAGGTCGCGGACATACCTGTGCCGGACGCCGTAAACGAGCTGGTCGATGACATTCTCTGCGTTTTGCGGAAGGATATAACGGTCTCTGACCGCAAGTATCTCAATTACTATCCCATCGTTCAGGCGAAGGCGTGGCTTTGCGGACACAGCGAGGTACAGACATCAGACCTTCTGGCGATGAAAAACTACCTTTGGAACAAGCCATCGGACATCCCGCTGGTGGAAACGACTCTGACACGTATGTGTCTCAATCCCATACAGGATAAGGTAAACGACATAAGAGCAGCGGCGAAGGAGGTGCAGGATGAGCTGGAAGCCTCAGCCGACGCGGGTGTGGATATGAGGAAGGCGTTTCGCAAGTACCGCGCGGAGCTGGTGCGGGTGTATCTGCTCTATAGGGAACTTGCCCCAAAGGCGCAGACGGACAGCGACAAAGCCATGCTGTACGATCTGCTGAACGACATGGAAAAATGCAGCCGCGCCGCCCACGATAAGAACGGCTATACCTATGCCAGCCTTGAGGAGCTGGCGTCGCTGCAATAAAACAAATAAAAACGGAGGAAAATACTATGCTTAATCATGTAACCATTATGGGCAGACTTACAAAGGACCCCGAACTGCGCACTGCCGGCGAGACGCCGGTTTGCAGCTTCCGCATTGCCTGTGACCGGGATTTTAAGAACAAGGACGGAGAAAAAGAGGCCGATTTCGTGGATGTCGTAGTCTGGCGCAAGTTGGCGGAGAACGTGGCCAAATACTTCACAAAGGGCCGTATGGCCGTTGTGGATGGACGCCTCCAGATTCGTCCCTGGACAGATAAGGACGGAGAGAAGCGTTACAGCACCGAAATCGTGGCCGACCACGTCTATTTCGGCGACTCCAAGCGCACGTCCGATGGAGTCGGCGCCAACGAGCCGCCCGTACCCACGGACGTGCCGGAGGGCTTCGTTCCGACCTTCGACGAGGAAGAAGACGGCGATTTGCCGTTCTGATTAGCATTGCAGGCCGAGAAAGGAATATCTTTCCCGGCCTGCTTCTCCCGAAATAGAATTCATTGATAATTGAAGATATCTTTGGTAAAATACCGAGTAATGAATAAACCAAATAATTCGCAAGTAAATTAACCAGCAAAATCGTTGACTTTTTGTGCTGTTTCACATATACTGTAAGCGAGGGAGGCGATAGAGATGGTAAATCTTACTGCAGCCATAAACCATACCGTTCCAATTTCTCAATTTCACAAAGGAATGGCGTCGCAGATTTTTTCTGATGTTCGGGAATCCGGTGCAAAAGTCGTTATCAAAAATAATGAGCCTGAATGCGTTCTGATGTCGCCGAAGGAGTACCTGAGCTTTATGGACGAGCTGGCAGACGCCAGACTGGAGGTGCTGGCTCTTCAGCGTATTGCTGCCGGAGCATTGGAGCACACTTATACACAGAAGGAAATCATGGATAGCTTTGGCATCACGGACGAAGACCTCGCTGATGAGGAGGTTGAGATCGGTTGAATTGGGAGATCCACTATACCGATGAGGCCAAGGCGGATTTACAAGAATTGGATGGCAGCGAACGGAAAAAAGTCCTCAAGGCTATTTTGAAAGCCAGTCAAAATCCTCTTCCGGCAAGCGAAGGCGGATATGGAAAACCTCTCGGAAATAAAAGAGGAAATGATTTGACTGGGCTTTGTAAGATCAAATTGCTCAAAGAGGGTATTCGTGTCGTATATGCGCTCTACCGCACGGAAACGGCCATGAAAATTATTGTAATAGCTGCCAGGTCAGATAACGAAGTCTATGAGCTGGCGGCAGCAAGAACCAAGCAATCATAAAAGATCATAAAGATATAAGCATAAACTTTTACACGGAGATAGTTGATGATTATTTCATAGGAGACAACGAGTATGGGTCGACGCCCGACTCCCTGAACAGGTATTTTGACTTTTTCTCGCAAAAGGCCGCAAGATCAAGAGAATTGCGTACGTAATCTAAAGAAATATATCAGACCGAGAAGCGAAACATTTTCAATTTCTGAGAATGTTTCGCTTTTTATGTTTTGGAGGTGAAAAATGAAGAACACATTGACAGCGGAAATACTGAAAAGGCTCACGGATGAATGTCCGTTTTCGAGCATCTTTGAGGATACGGAAACCCGTGAGGAGGAACTATTCTCATATCCTCGCAGTAAGATCGGCCATATTCGCGCCGATTATGACGGCTATCGCTGGTGGAATACGGTTTGGCCGTACCATAACGAGTTAGCAACGATGGAAATGAGAAGAGAGATAGATGACACATACGACGCTCTGACGGCAAAGGACGCTCTTCGTGATCTTGCCGCCTTGAGACGCTTTTGCGTCTCTCACCCCGACTCCCGCGTCGGCAGCTCAGAAACGGAGTACAGCTTCTATCTGGAAAGGGAGCTCTGCAATTACTGGCTCCGGCTCATAACGCGCAAAGGTGATTATAACTTGTATCTGAATGCGTACAGGAAGGAGATCGCACATGAAGCTGACTGAAAAAGACGAGGCCGCCCTTTTGGAAATGAATGTTCCTGCAGAAGACATTCCACAAATCCAGGAGGCGGCGTTATCGAAATACACCCGCTACGAGTTGTACAAAAACGGAGAAGACAAAGGAAAAAGCATTTCCCGAGACGAGGTGATACGGCTGCTTGGCAGAAAGGAATGGCTGTCGGGGCTTTCCCGGTCGGCGTTCCATTTCAGCGCGGTACGAAATATAGAAGACAGCGTCTCATTTGTCCTGTTCGACAGCAGGAAGTATTTTGAAGACTGGCTGTTGTGAAAAGCAAAAGATAATAAAGGAGGCATGCTTGATGGACAAATATTTCGTTTACCTTGACGAGCTCCGCGACAGCGGGGAAACCAATATGATGGGCGCCGTGCCTTATCTCCAGAGGGAGTTTCCTGAGCTTTTCGATGACCGTGCCCGCGCGAGGGAAATACTGATGGCGTGGATACATTCTTTTGATACGGAGGACTGATTTGTGAAAAAGATATACAGAACTATTGACGATGTGCTGAGTTCCCCGTGGGCCGCTGTAACCTCCGCCGATTTGGAAAAGCCCACGACCGACCGTGTGCTGCGCTCCACCAAGCTGGAGGACAGCATTTACAAAGAACTGCGATTTGAAGACGGAGAGATGGACTCGCTGGAGGAGGAAGCCGGGAAAAAGCTCAAAACCTTCCCGGCTCTGTCCAGAGACGTTTATCAAGCGTTTTATTCTCTGCTATTAAGGCGCAACGATGCGGATGACCTGTCCGTCACCGCGCAGAAGTTCAACAGTAAAATACTCGATCACGTTATGAACGGGGAGGATTACCCCACCATCAAGAATATCTGCGAGGGACGAGAGCTTCCGGCCTACGAGGCTGCGTCTGAATTTATTTCCCGGACGGCCGACGAGCTTGATGAGCTCTTGGCGAATTTCGGCGGTGAAAAGGGCGCTTTGAACACGTTGGAGAAGTTAAAGGGATCACAGAAAGCCGCCGTGTCGGAACTGGCCGAGCTGCTGGAACGCCTCCGCGCTTCCGGTGGCAGAAATGAAACCTTGGAGCAGACCGCCGTTGAAGCGGCGAACATGGCAGAGAGCAAGCGGAGACAGGTTGAAGCTGTCGGCAAAATGATAGACGCAGCCGCTGCACAGCAAAAGGAAGCCATAGCCGCTATTATCTCCAGAACGTCGAAAGCGGCGGCGGAGAAGTCGGAACAGGTACAAAGCATCCTTGGCTCATGGAGCGACGACCCCGGTAATATGGAACGGATTCCGGTGAACACCGCTCTTTTGGATCATGTGCGGGCAAACCCAGTTTTGTGTGAGATAGCCAAATACCTCGGCAGGTTCCGGGAGATCTTCGCACAGGGAAAGAAAAACGGATATGCTTATGGCAGAGGAGAGAAATACTCCATTGTGCTTGGAAACGACCTTTCCAGGGCGCTTACCTCGGAGCTTGCCATGCTGTCCACGCCCGAGACGACGCCTCTGTTTCTGAGGAAGTATCAGAGAAAGCAGCTAAAGCAGTACCAGAGGCGGGAACCTGTTTATAAAGGCATTGGGGATATAATCTGCTGTCTGGATGAATCTGGCTCGACGGCCGGAGACGCCGCGGCCTGGGGCAAAGCGGTAGCTTTAACCCTGCTGGATATTGCCGCCGACAGCTCCCGGAGCTTTGCGCTTATCCACTTTTCCGGCGCAGGAAGCTGCAAGACGGATGTGTTCCGCCCCGGCCGGTACGGAGCGGAGGACAGGATGGCCGCAGCCGAGACCTTCCTTGACGGCGGCACGGACTATGAAACACCGCTCAGGGCCGCCGTCGGTCTCATGGAAGACGACGGCTTTGAGAACGCTGACATCGTTTTTATAACAGACGGTTACTGCGAACTGCCGGAGGCATTTGCAGAAGACCTTGCCATAAAGCAGGCAGAGTTGAACTTCAAGATCACCGGCATACTTTTAGATACGGACGAGGGCGCCGGAGATTTCAGCCTCCAGCCCTTCTGCCAGAACATATATAGGACATCGGAGATGTTCCGGGATGACATTGTGTATGAGTTGGTAAATCAAAGGGTATAAACACAAAAACGCCATGTGGTCGAGCGTTGCTCTCCATATGGCATTTTTGTTGTTTTGGATTACAAAGTAAACAATTGACGCTTATCAATGTATAGATTATAATATTAAAGGTTTGTAGAACGTTTATTTTACTTATTGTTGTTTGCAAATCACGCCATATAAACATAAAGAATTAATATATCGTTCAAATTGGAATGAGGTGAAGGATACATAGATTCTCATATTCAAATGCCAAGATGTGTGTTAAAAAGGTTTGAAGACGATACAAATAGATTTTTTTACTATGATGTTAAGAATCGGTTTATTGGCAGTAACGGACATGCAAAATCGTTAAATACTGAGTCATTCTATTATTCTTTAGAGACTGAAGAGTTTTTAAATAAATATGTTGAAACCCCATTTTCTGAGTTGTTGCAAATAATTGATAAAATTGATTTCAATTCAGAATCGTTTAACGGCCCTATTGAAATTGAAAAACTCGTCAAGCGTTTTATCTATTCATTAATTGCGCGCAGCCCACAAATGATTTCGGAGACAAGTAACCATTCATTATTTTTTTTGCTTATGAACCCGCGGGATCAGCACGACTATGCGGCACAAGCAGGAATCCGTTTAGCTGAGAATAACAATATTCTTCAAGATTACTTTGTAACATTTGCAGTCAATAAGTCACAAACACCATTCATTCTTTCAATGTATGGCCTTTACAGTTTTTCATACAATAGAATTCCAACTGTTATTTTGCCTGTATCACCGAAAATAGCTATAATGTTAGTTCATAGCGAAGGCAGAGCGTTCTTTATAAAAGACAACGTGGTTTCTATGCTTCTTATAACCGAAAGTGAAAAAACAAAGTTTTAAACAAGCGGGCGTTAGCTGTTCAGGAACACGCCGGATACGGATATGTGGTATCTCCCGACAGAACTGCATTAGCGGAAAGCATTGAGAGCGATTAATGGTGGAGCATGGCAATATGTTGGATGAGCAGGTGCCATTCCGTGCAAGATAGAAGGCTAAATATATAGAAACATGCAATTAGTGAGTTTTGTACTAAAAAAGAATTACACCACACTAATGTTCATAGCTTTTCCTCTTGAAACAACTTCAAGTTTACAGTCTCTCACCCATGCTATATAATAAACCCGTATTTTAGGGCGGAGCATTTTAGGGCGGAGCTATGAAAGGGCGGAGATAAAAGACTGGGGGCGGAGTGCGCCCGCAGATCCGCAGCGGACCTTGAAATACAAAAAACTATTATAGTGGGACCGAGAAGACCGTAATAGCCTGAAAACAGGCCGTTACGGTCTTTTTTGTGTCCGAAAACGAGAAAGGAGCGAAAACCCGTGAGTGAAATCGAAAACAGCATATCGGAGTTTGAGGAATTGGAGGACGACGGGCTGGACATCGAGGCCATTTTCGGCAGCAAAACCGAAACGCCGTCCGATCCGCCACCTGCGCCGGCGCCGCAGCCTGCCCCGGAAGAGGAAAAACCGTTGACGCCAGAGCCTGCTGAAGCTTCCGAACCCGCGCCCGCGGCAGAGGAAGCATCTGCGGAAGCTCCGGCAAAAGCAGAACCCGAAGGAGAGCCGGATTTGTTCGCCGCATTCTCCGGTGAAACGAAAGCTCCAGCACCCGCGCCCGCGTCTGAAAAACAGGTCTCCCTCTTTGACAAGCCTGCCATCTTCAAGTACGGCAGCGCCAAGGAGCCCATCGAGGATGCCTCCATGACCTTTGAGGAGCTCCGCATCAAAAAGGCGGATGATTTTCCGGAACTGGAGGAGGGCAAGAAGGTATCCTGGAGCGTGAAGTACGGCGACGTGACTAAGCTTGTCGCCGCTCCCAAGGAGACCACCATCGCCAAAATGAAGGAGGATATCGAAAAGTCCAAGTCCTTCCTCGACTCACTCAAGAAGGGCAAGGTCAAAGACCCGGAATGCCTCGTCACGCCGAAGGTCACGGCCGGGAGCAAGGGGATAGCGGCCTATAAGGGCGTCTATCCCTCCGTCGAGGCGGCGAGAAAGTCCGACAAGGTCATAAATCTCATCCCGTCCTCCGACGGCAGGATCTATGAGCTTCGGAAAACTGAGCTGGGTGAGTTCGTTGTCCCCAAGGACAAGATCGCGGATTTCAGCGAGGTCAGAGCCGGTTTCACGCCGGCTCTCCCTCTCATTCCGCGGGAGCTTATGGGACAGCTCATATCCTTTTTCCGCCGCTTTATGAGCGAAAAGGGCGAGTTCGAGGCGATGGCGCTCGTCTATTGGGACAGGCAGGAGGAGAAATACGTTCTGCACATCCCGAAGCAGACGGCGTCAAAGGCGTACCTGAGCTTCCGGCTGGAGGAAGGGGAGCTTTCGGAGGATCGTTACCTCCGTTATGCGGACATCCACAGCCACAACAGCATGGCGGCGAAGTTCTCGCCTGTGGACGACGCCGACGAAAAGGCCACGCGGCTGTATATCGTCGTGGGTAGGCTGCAACGGTTTTACCCGGACATTTGCGCCCGCGTTTCCTGTGGAGGCACGTATCTGGAGGTCGCTCCCGCCGACGTCATCGAGGGCATAGGCGAGGCGTTCCCGGATGAGTGGCTGGAGCGGGTCGAGCGCCAAGAGACGAAAGATGTTTTCAACCTCTGTGATTCAAAGATGGAAAAAGCGCTGGAGGCGGTGTTCCGATGAAGTTCTCAACAAATCGCCCCGTGAAGATCGTCATGCTTGGCGCCGGAGGCACCGGAGGTCATATAGCGCCTCATCTTTACCGCCTGCTATACGCGATTAACCGTCCCGTCCGCCTCATCATCTGTGACGGGGACGTGGTGGAAGTGAAAAACCTTGTGCGGCAGAATTTTATTCCCGCCGACCTGGGCGAAAACAAGGCACGGGTGCTGGCGGAGAGGTATTCCACGGTGTTCGGTATGGAGACCGAGTATGTTCCGGCCTTTATTGAGAGCGAGGAGCGCCTGAAGGAGCTCATAACGCCGAGAGTGGTACGCTCGAATTACTACCCGTTTACAGTCATTGAAAAGGAACTGGTCATCCTCATAGGGGCCGTGGATAACAACCGCAGCCGGCAAATGTGCAACAAGGTCTTTTATGAGACCGAGGAGCTGATCTATATCGACAGCGGAAATTCCGAGTATACCGGACAGGTGGTCTGCGGTGTCCGCAGCGGCGGAAGAACGCTTTATAAGCCTGTCGGCAAGCTCTACCCGGAGGTGCTGTCCGACACGGACAAATTCCCCACGGAGTTGAGCTGTGCCGAGGCCAGCATTTCAGCGCCCCAGGCCATGACGGCCAACATCACGGCGGCCACGGCGGTGGTGGACATGATCTACAACATCTTAACGCAGGGAGAAAGCCGTGTGCGGCAGGTCACCTTTGCGACGACCTCGGTAAACGTGCGGCCCATCCTGGCGAAGCAAAGAGTGAAGAAAGCGGCGTAGGAGCATTGAAGGAGAATAATTATATGAAATCAATTTACATCCCCAGCGGGGAAAGCAGAAGCTATGAATATCTCGTCACAGACCATCTCGTCGTGGACGGTCACCTGAATGTGGTGAACGGCGTCAAGGCTAAGAATATCTCCGGTCATGGCGTCATCACGGCAGGCACTGTTTATGGCGACACTATCACCGCTGATGAGATAGAGACGACCACAATCGTCTGCAAGCGTCTCATGGCAAAGCGTATAAGCGCCGCAGAGGTGTTTGCCTCGGACAGCGCCGCCGTGTCCTGCTTTCTCTCCGCGGCCTACGTGGAGACCGGCAGACTGACCACGGCGCTTTGCGAGATAGATGGGGTGAAAGCAGACGAGGTCGTACACCTCCGGCCAAAAAAGCGCGGCATGGTGCTGACGCTGCTTCTTTCCGCTGTTCGTTCACTCTGGCTGTCGCTCACAACGCCCATTGAGGACGCGGAGTATGTGCCGGTGGAAGGTAACTCCGACGATGGCAAAGGAGCCGATCCGGAGCAGACGGAAGACGACGCCATGCGAGAGAAAATAGCCAGGACTGTCCGGGAAATCATGGAGAAGAAGCACGAGAAGACCGGGGATAACGCCGTTGAAGATTTTGAACTCCAGCGGCTCATCGGCACCTTCAAGCTGCTCCGCAATCAGGGTTACACGCTGCGCATCATACCCGGTACGCCGGAGGAAAACGCCCCTGTCTATGACTTCGAGAAAGATGAGATCATACGCACGGCGGCGTAAGGGACGCGGCTATGACTGAACGCTATTTCGCACTGGAAAAGCTGTCCGAGGCCCGCAAAACGATACTCAAGGGCAGCGGCGAGCTTCTCACAAACCGCGCCAGAGTGGAGAAATACCGTGAAGCAGACCTGAACAGAGCACAGGACGCATATCTGGAACTGCAAAAGACTCAGAGACGCATTCTTTCGGCCTTGAATGAAGCGCGGCTTGCGCTTCTGGAGACCGAGGAATACGCCCTGGCCTCGACAGCGGGAAAGCTTCATAAAGGATTTTCCGGCTTTAACCTCATGAGCCGCGCCTACAAGCCCGTCTATGAGTCCCTGACTGGCTTTGCCAAAAGGCTGCCGGAAACGCCGGATACTGTGAACGCCTCCGTTCTCGGCAGGCTGATGAACAACGTGCGCCTGGGATACTATCCTACCGACCCGGAAAACATCGGATATATCCTGCGGGGTATAAAATTCCCGGAGGGAGTGACGACGAATCTCCTTGACCCCTGCTGCGGCTGCGGCAAGGCGCTTCGGCAGCTCGCCGAGGGCAACAACTGCTATGCCTATGGCGTGGAGCTGGACGAGTCCAGAGCCGAGGAAGCGCAGACGAGACTTACCCGCGTGGGCGTGGGCAGCTTTTTCCACAGCCGGGTAAGCAGCGAGGCGTTCCACCTGCTGTTTCTCAACCCGCCGTATCTCTCGGTCATATCCGAGGGAGGGAGCCAGACGCGGCATGAAAAACGCTTCCTGATTGAAAGCCTGCCGCATTTGATGCAGGGTGGACTGCTCATCTATGTGATCCCATACTACCGTCTGACCTCGGACATCTGCAAAATACTCGCGGATAATTTTTCCGACCTCTCCGTCTGGCGCTTTACCGACAGGGAGTTTAAGCGTTTCAAGCAGGTGGCCGTCATGGGCAGACGCAAAAAACGCGAGGATGACCCTGTTACTGCCGAATGGCTTGAAAAGCGGTCATATTCGCCCACAGATATACCCGTTATTACGGAGCTTGATGAAGACCGCTACGCCGTTCCCGGTGTCGCCAAGACCGTGGAGGTCTTCAAGGGTGAGAGGTTCAACGAAAAGGAGTTGGAACGCCAGCTCTCCCATTCAGACAGCCTCAAACGCCTGATGAACGCCAGAAGCGACCTTGACAGAGGGACAAAACGCCCGCTGCTGCCGCTTTCCATCGGCCAGATCGGGCTCGTGGGAGGCTCAGGCCTCATAAACGGCCTTATAGAGTGCGATACGCCCCATATTATAAAAGGGCGCATCGTCAAGGTTAAAAACGTGGAGCGGGAGGAGAAGTTCAACTCCCGCGGTTTCCATACCGGCGCTGAGGTCAGAGAGGTAGTCAGCAACAAAATGGTGTTCAACGTCCTGACGCCCAAGGGCTTCAAGGCGCTGACATAGTTAGGAGGATGAAAGATGCTTGAGCTCGGACAGATTGTCGCCACGAAGGGCGTCCTGGCCGCCGTGCCTGAAAGCAGCATTCATGATGCTCTCGGCAGGCATATAACCGGCGACTGGGGCGACGTCTGCGAGGAGGACCGAAAGCAGAATGATCATGCCGCGAAAAACGGAGAGAGGATACTGTCATCATACCGCACACCCGACGGCGTAAAGTTCTGGATCATAACCGAGTGGGACAGGTCATATACGACCGTGCTCCTGCCCGACGAATACTGAAAGGGAGACAAAATGCAGGTAGATTTGAATGTTTTGCGGCAGAAATTGAAGGAGACACCACAGGAGGAAACAGTCGATTCCACCGAGGTCAATCCATACCTTTTGAATGAAGTGCTGCGGCCGCTGCTGGCCGGGAAAGAGCTGCGCTACGGAGATATAGACTACTCACGGTTTGAAGCTGACGATCTCCGCATGATTTCTCACTACTGTGATATTCGGGATCGGGTCATTTGCCGCCTGTATGAGCTTGTTGGCGGCATAGCCGATTCGGCTCCTTCCGCCTGCTCCGGCAGGGCCTTCTGCTGAGGTGTTGGTATGACTGATATTAACGATTACCTGTGGGAGACCATCTATGTTCTTAAAAGCGTATATGACCACGACCCGGACGCGCCGGTGCTGAACATGTACAGAGATTCGGTCATAGACGGCGATTACGTCGGAGAAATAGCATATAACTCCATAAACCAGTTCTTTGCAGATACGAGAGAATACTACGACGAAGAGAAGGAGCTGGATATACATGTCTTTTTCGACCCTGTTATCACAGAGTTCTGGAAGCTTTGTGATGAGTATGAGGAGCGACGTCGGATAAGACCCGAGGACGACACCTTCCGTAAGGATATGTGCCGCGCCCTCGATGCCGCGTTGTATATCCCGGATTACTCCTATGATTTCCGTCTGTACTCGGACACGAAGCATAAAAACGGCTGCCGGCTTGTGTTGCTCTGCTATTGTGAGTTCTGCGGTTATCACTATATACCGGAAGCCCTCAGTGAAGCCTGCGACTGCTTTGTTTTCCACACAAAGCAGATAAAAAGGCGCTGGAGGAGATGGACAGGCAGAAAGTAATAGAGCTGCCCTCTGGTCAGAGAAAGAAGGCTGCGTAATGAACAAGACCTTTGATACGACAATCAAAATCTCATCTGCCCGGGCAGAGATAGTCGTGGAGCAGGAAAACGGCGGAGTATTAAGCCGAAAGACGCTGACGCCGGAGACATTCTCCAAGGCCATTCTCGGAAGCCGCTATGACGACCGAGTGCATCCGACGGGATTTCTTCCGGAAAACTGCTTTGCCGCGACGATAATGGGGCAGAGCATCAGCTACTTTCTCTTTTATCCGGAATTGAGCGCGGATATATCCTACTACGGTACGGAGTATAACGACTTTCCGCTGCCGAGACTGGTGTTCGCGTTCAAGTATATGCCGGACTGCGGAAAGATCGGTGACGCCCGTCTGGCTGTCGTGAAGGATGAGAGGCTGACGCCGAATACGGCAACTTATGTGTATCCCTTTTCCAACGTCTACGGGGATAACCGCATCTGCCTGGGGAACAACGCGCTGCCGGTATATAAGGACCCGACGCGCATACACACGCTCATGCGGCTCATCCTCGGCTTTCCGAACAACGACGATATGTTCCGGGATACAAACAACAGGCTGGGCATGGGATACCGCGACCTGCTGGAGCACCTGAAGGACAAGACGCCGGAGTATTACTACAACGATGTACTCATACCCAACGGTAAGACATTGAAGGATTTTATGAACGGGAGGTAAGCAATGCCGAAAGACGCGAAGACTGTAAAAAGCGAGCTGGCGATGCCCTTCGCCCCGGAGGATCTGGAGTGGAGGCTCCAGCAGACCTTTGAGGACAAGGGCCGCGGCCTGGCCGTGCCCTACGTTACAAACCGGGCCATACAGGACCGGCTCGACGATGTGGTGGGGCCGGAAAACTGGCACAATGAGTTTAAGCCCTGGCACGGGAACGGCAAAAAGGAGTCCCAGATATGCGGTATCTCAATCTACTTTGAAGGCAGGGGCTTCATTACCAAATGGGACGGAGCCGAGGATACTGACATCGAGGCCATCAAGGGCGGCCTGTCAGACTCCATGAAAAGGGCCGCCGTGCAATGGGGTATCGGGCGCGTACTCTACAAGATGGACGTCGTCTGGGTGGACGTCGAAAAGCGCGGCAAGAGCTGGGTCATCAAGGACAGCGAGAGGGCCCGTCTGGACAAAGCCTATACGGATATGCTCAAAAGGCTGAAACTCACACCGGCGCAGCCCGGAGGCCTGCAGTCGCAGCTCACGCCGAAAATGGACGGGATAAAGCCGACTGCCGGGAATACAGAGCAGCCCAAAACGCCCGTCACAGCCACGCCGCAGCCGGTATGTGAATATACCGTCCTGTCGGCGAAGGTTCAGTCCGGCATAAAGGGCAGCGCCACTACGAGCCTTACGCTCAAAGGCAGGGACGGAAAGACCGTAAACGCCTTTTTGAGAGGCAATAATGCCGGGCTATTACCGGGTGCTGGGCTTTGTGACGTCGTTCTTAACATGAAGCAGCAGAACAGCGTCGTTTTCTATGTGCTGGAAAGCTATAAGATCATAAACGACATGCCAGAGGCGGCATGAGGAAGGAGTAAAGATGGAGGCTGTAAAGAGCTTTGAAATAACCGGAATGACCCTTTCCGGCTTTAAGTGCTTTGCCGACGACACCGAACTGACCTTCGGCAAGACCACGGTAATAACAGGCGGCAACGGCAGAGGAAAATCCTCTGTGGCCGACGCCATAGCCTTTGCCGTCACTGGGCTGCCCTTTTTCGGGGAGCGGGGAATAGACCGGCTCCACGCGGAGAACAATCCCGACCTCTTTATCTCCATGAGATACATCGATGAAAACGGTATGAACCATGAGCTGACCCGCAGCCGACAGAAAAACCGCATGACTATCACGCTGGATGGCAGAGATATACGGCAGTCCGATCTGACGGAATTGTTCGGAGAAAAGGATGTGTTCCTTTCCATCTTCAACCCTCTGTACTTCATCGAGGAACTTGGAGACGACGGGAAAAAGCTGCTGGAACGGTGTCTCCCGGAGGTGTCTCAGGATGAGGTGCTGTCACAGCTCAGCCAGTCCGTGAGGGACACTTTGGGCCGCGAGAAGATACTCTCTCCTGAGAGCTATCTCAAAAAGAAGCGGGAGGAGATACGGGAACTGGAAAAGGATGTTATCTATCTCACCGGGCAGAAGGATCTGGCGGAGAGCCGGAGAAAAGAGGCTTCGGACAAGCTCAATGAGCTTACCGAAAAGCTGAACGCTCTGGAAACGGAATACGCGGAGTTGGACGCTAGACGATATACAGACAGAGATTTATCAGTAGTTCAAGAACAACTCATGGAGGCAAGCGCCAGCTATGAGGAGCTCTCACGAGAGGCGCCCTCCGTCGCGGATACGTCGGAGCTGGACGCGAGGCTCACCGAGCTTCAAAAGAAGCTGGGTGAACGCTGCGCGGAGCAGTACGTTCCGAAATACGCCCAGCCTGTTTCCGAGGCGGCGGCGAAAGTCAAAGAGCTTGCCGGACGCTATAAGCGCGAGGCCGCCGTTCTCAAGGAATTATCCGCTGGGACGGTCTGTCCGACCTGCCGCCGTCAAATAACGGAGGCGGAGCTTCCGACTGTCAGAGAGGAACTTCAGAAGGCGGTAACGGAGATAATATCCCAAGGCAAAGAGGCCAAGGCGCAGCTCGATGAGCTGACCGAACTGGAGCAAAAAACGGAGGAGAACTTCCGGCAGTTCCAGACGGGGGACGTAAAGAAGCTGGATAAGGAGATAAAGGAGCTTTCCGAAAAGCGTGCAGGTCTTGCCGCGGAAACGGCCTCGGCCAACGATAAACGGCAGGCGGAGCTTGACCGGCTTTTGAGCCGGATACACGATCTGAGCGCCGAAGCGGAGTGCGGGTCGCTTTCGCAGGAGGAATATGAAAGACTGCTCTCCTTGAAGACTGAAATTGAGAGCTGTCAGAGCGAGCTTTCGGCGGCGCAGAGATTAACGGAAGCCGAGCCGGAGGATTTTGATGAAAAGCTCGCCGGCATCGAGCGGGAAATAGCGGAGCGTAAAAAACTCATTGCCGACGTAGCTCTCTATGTGAGCAAGCGCGCCGAGCTGCTGTTTTCCAGCCTGAAGCTGAACCGGGTGCAGATATCCCTTTTCGACGTGGTGAAAAGCACCGGCGAGGTTAAGGACGCCTTCAAATTCACCTACAACGGCAGGAGGTACGACAGACTTTCTCTTTCGGAGAAGATACGCGCCGGCATGGAGGTCTCGGAGCTCATAAAGCGCCTTACGGGACGGAACTACCCGCAGTACGTTGACAACATGGAATCCGTGGACGATCTGGCAAACGTAAAGCCCACGGGACAGGTCATCATGGCCAAGTGCGTTAAAGGTACGGAGCTCTCCGTCCGTGTACCCGGTCAGGTTAAGGCTATGCCGAAGGCCGCGTAATCCTCACAGCAAAAGAAGGGGGGCGCCGCTTGGCAAAGCAATACATACGCATTCCCATCGTGGATACCGCCAGACGGTGCGGGCTTTTCCTTGACCACCGGACGCTTGGGCGCTCGGAGGTCGAGGCAAGCTGCCCCTTCTGCGGCGACCACGGAACGGGAAAATACCATATGAGCCTCAACACCGACAGAGATCAGTATCGGTGCAATCTTTGCAATGCCCACGGCAACAGCGTGACGCTTTACGCCGGTATTAAGGGTATTACGAATGGAGAGGCGTACAGGGACTTGACCGGCGGGAGCAACGTGTATAACATGCCCGTCCAGCTGACTCCCAAGAATACGGCACGCCAGCCCGCGCCGATTGAGGAGCGAAGCGCGGTCTATGAGGAGATGCTGTCTTATCTGACGCTTCTCCCGGAGCACCGCAGAAACCTTCTGGAGCGCGGACTGAGTGATGAACGCATTGAGAAAAACGGCTATAAGTCCATGCCGACGACTGAGGATAGCCGCCGACTGCTTTCAAAGCTCGTGGGCTCAAACCATGAGCTTTTGGGCATTCCCGGCTTTTACACACGAAACGGCGCATGGACGCTTGCCGGGCCGAGGGGCTTTCTCATTCCCGTGAGAAACGGGGATGGCCTCATACAGGGGTTGAAGATTCGCTTGGACGACGAGAGCAATCCGAGCCGCAAGTACCGCTGGCTTTCCAGCCGCGACAGGCGCCTTGAAAACGGCACCAGAAGCTATTCGTGGATACACGTCACCGGTGACAGAACGAAAAAGCGGGCCTACCTCACGGAAGGTCCGTTAAAGGGAGATGTTGCGAGCTTTCTGGCAAACGACGCGCTGTTCGTATGTACAGGCGGCGTCAACGCCATAAAAGGGCTGAGAGAGACTATCCTCGATCTTGGCGTCACCGAGGTGGTGGAGGCCATGGATATGGATCAGATGACAAATCCGCAGGTGCGGAACGCCGTTCTAACAATGAGGAAAGAGGTCATGAAAATACCCGGCCTCAAATACTCGAAATACACGTGGAATCCGGCCTACAAGGGAGTGACGATTATTTCCTCTCCCGCGTGGCCGCGATGGGATAGAAGGAGCTTGTGAGCAAGTCCGTTTTAGTTGGCGGGCGTGTGCTGAAAAATTCGTCTGAATGAATATAGAAAATTCATCGGATTGTAATTGTAAAATATATCGGATTGTGTTAAACTATCCGCAGAGGAGTGATGAAAGTGGAAAAGATAATTGACAAAGGGCGGTATTTGCCTCGCATAATCGACAAAACTGTTGAAAGGTATTTAAAGGCAATCGGCGCCGTCTGTATCGAAGGCCCTAAGTGGTGTGGTAAGACCTGGACGTCTTCCTATCATAGTAAGAGCGAAATCCTGATAGGTGATCCGGCAAACAATTTTCAGAATCGGACGTTAGCCGAAATGTCACCCGCGCTTGTGCTGGAGGGAGAAACTCCGCGTCTGATTGATGAATGGCAGGAAGTTCCCTCCCTGTGGGATGCGGTACGTTATACCGTAGATCAGCGTGGCAGCAAAGGTCAATTTATTCTGACCGGCTCCGCTACTCCAAAAAGAAAGGGTGTTTTGCACAGCGGAGCCGGTCGTATCGGCAAGCTGCGTATGCGCCCAATGTCTCTTTACGAATCTGGAGAATCCAGCGGCAGCGTCAGTCTGCAGGAGCTTTGTTTAGGGAAGATTCAGCCTGTGATGACAGGGGAAGTGGACTTGCGGCAGCTTGCAAGGCTGACAGTGCGCGGCGGCTGGCCGGGAAACCTGAACGTCAAAGAAGAAGATATTTTACTGCTTCCCAATGAGTATCTGAACGCCGTTATTGATGACGATGTGTATCGGGTTGACGGCGTGAAGCGTGACAGTAAAAAAATGAGGTTATTACTTCGGTCACTCGCTCGAAACGAGAGCACGACGGCAACCAACCGAACCTTGAAAAACGATATTAAGGCGATAGATGACGAGGATATTGACGTGGAAACTGTCGCAACCTATCTGGATATTTTTGAGCGCCTTTTCCTGCTCGATAATCAGATGCCCTTTTCCTCAAGGCTCCGCTCATCCGTTCGTGTAAAACAGGCGGAAAAACGGCATTTTTGCGATCCGTCTTTGGCCTGCGCGCTCCTGAAAGCCACGCCGGAAAAGCTGATCGGCGACCTGGCGACCTTCGGATTTCTGTTTGAGGCGCTTTGTGAGCGCGACTTGAAAATATATGCGGAATCCTTTGGGGCACAGCTATACCATTATCAGGATTATACCGGTAACGAGATAGACGCTGTAATAGAACTGCCTGACGGAAACTGGTGCGGAATTGAAATCAAACTCGGTGCCAACAAAATTGAAGAGGCGGCGGCAAATCTGCTTGCTATCCGCAATGATATTATAAAAGATGGCGGGAAGCTGCCGAGTGCGCTCTGTGTTCTCTGCGGATTGTCAAATGCGGCTTATCAGCGTCCGGACGGCGTGTTTGTTGTGCCTCTCACGGCATTGAAGAATTAGCGCCCGACATGGAACGCCGATAGCTTCCAACGATTAAGCAGACGTATAGCAGGCTTCTTGTATAACTCATCGAAGGGTTGAGTAATTAAATGTACAGGTATGAAGAAAGGAAAAATAAAAATAGTATGATGAATTTCAAAGAAATGGTCGGTACGTCTTTAGGCGAAGAACAGCACATGCTGGGCAAATTCCTGTATTTCTCTTTGGCCAGCGTGCTGGTGGAAAAGGACGCTCTGGCGGAGCTTTGCGAGAGTATGGGTATGCTCTATGCCGGAGCAAAACGTCTTTCGGTGTCCGACGCCTTTCGCAGCGCCACCGGAGATATTCGGGAGCGCATCGTAGTAAAACGCGACGGCAGGCAGAAGATATATTCTATCTACTGCCGCGACAATGAAAACGGTGGTGGCATCCTGTCCCGGGAGTTGGTGAAGGAGACCTTGAACCAGCACACGAACCGTTATGAGAAACTGGCGAACATCCACTTTGACAAGTCGGATATGAGCTTCGGCTACGGGGATATCTCCTATGATGAGGACATAGATGCCATAGACTTCTGTCAGCGGGCCGAAAATCTGTTCGAACTGTACCAGAGGTGCGCCAACCGCAGACAGATAGAGACTATCTGCGTGAACTATCTGCGCTCGCTGGAGGCGACGAAGGTGACGGGCAACGGTCATAACTATTTTGTTCCCCGGCAAAATATGGAAAAGGTGGATGCGCTTGAAGATTTCATTGACGCGCTCAACGCTCTCAATAAAAACGATACCTTCATGACGGCAAACAGCTTCTATATTATTGACGACTCAAAACAGCGCGACAAGATGACGGAGGAGTTCTATTCTGCTGTCAAGAAGGAGATTGCGGATTATGTGGAGAAGACCGACTACCTCATAAAGAGCGGCAGCTCCAGCCCCGCTGTTTTGGAGCGTTGGGTAAACAAGATATCCACGCTGGAGGGGAAGAAGCGGCACTATGAGGAAATCCTCCGCCGAGAGTTGGACGGCCTTGACGATGAGTTTGAAACACTCAAGTTCCTGTCCCAGGAGCTCTCCATAAGGGCGAGAGGTCTGCGGGCGAAAAGGGCGGCATAAGGATAATAGCATAATGGCTGCGGAGCAGGAACAATGTTCCTCCCGCAGCCATATTGGGTGTGACATTGTTCATATTACAAAGCAGAAATAATCGTTTTACTGATTGCATACATGTGAAAATGGTAGCTTGCAAATCTCGCTTGGAAGATATATGATATTATATATTAGTCAGGTAAGTTTTACAATTAAGTTACGGTTTGCGGTGCATTTGAACAGTTTTACATGTTTGCTACTCTATTTTGCATTTGACTATGTGATTCTGATAACTGTTGAAAGGATATCATATGAATACGCTTGACGAGATAATCTATTATTGCAAAGAGGCGGAACCTGCGGGAGCGTTGATGTTGTCCGGAGAATGGGGTTGTGGGAAAACATACCTAATTGACCATGAACTGCGGGAAGCTCTCTCAACTTCTCACTTTATTGTTCGTATTTCTCTTTTCGGTATGGGTAGCATAAACGAACTAAATACAGCTATAAAAAGAGAGTGGGTAGCTGCATGTGGAGGTCTGCTTGGAAAGCTTAACGACCATGACAAAGCAGTCAGTATAGGAAAAACTATCTTTGGAACCGTTGGAATTGTAGCAGGGAGTTTTCTCCCGGCAATCAAGGAAGCAACAGATGCTGCCTTAGCAATTAATCCACTTGATTATGTGACGATAAAAAAAGAGATTGAGGTTAGTGGATATAAGAAAAGAGTTGTTCTTGTGTTCGATGACCTTGAACGCTCCATGTTAGATACCATTTCAGTACTCGGATGTATTAACGAGTATTGCGAGAATCAACACTTCAATACGATTATTGTGGCGAACGAGGATAAGGTCAAGGAGAGAGAGAGAATCCAGACAAAAAGTAATCAAAACGTATCCGAAGAACAAAATCGCTCTGAAAAGGTCAGCAAGGAAATCTCCTACACCGAGATCAAAGAGAAGATTGTTGCAAGGACTGTTTATCACAAGCCGGAGTATGATAAAATAATTTCCTCCGTAATTTTTGAACGAGAATGGTTTTCAGAAGAATATAAGAAGTTTCTTCTGGATAACAAGAAGATTATTCTTGGTGTGTTTGAGTCGGATATCTCCTCTGAGAATGGTGCCGAAAAGCCTCATAATATCCGCAGCTTGAAATGTGCATTGCAGGATTTTCACAGGCTGTATGAGGTACTAAAGAAAAGCGGAATCGAAGATCTCAATCACTTTCTCACTACGTTTATTGCGTATATGATAGCCGCAAAAAATGGCATTGCTGAAGAGGGGGAGTATGGTTTCATTTTTAGTGATGAGGAAGTGAAGAAGGCTTATCCTTTCTTCAGTTCGGCATTCCTTCCTGATTTTGCAAGACAATGGATCCTTTACGGCGATTGGGATGAAGATCGAATTTCAACTGAGATTGAAGAAATTGCAGCACGATATAATGCGAAAGAGCCAAAAGACATTCTTAGAAATATTTATTTTAATTGTGTTGAGGATGAGTTAATCCAGCAGGGGTTCTCTGGTCTCTTGGAATACTGTTATTCTGGCGACTTAACACTTGATGAGTATGTGATTTTTATTCAAAATTCGTTTCTTTCCAGAGAATATGGAGTTGAATTACCGGAGCACATTGATTGGGTGCGGGTGTGTTATGGTATTCAAAAGAGATTCAAATGCGCTATTAATAACAGAGATGAACATAATCTAATCTGTATTGGATTGGATACAAAACTCTCATATAGCGATGAAGAAAAGAACGCCTATGAAATGATTCGGCAGTTCTATGATGGAAACCAACTCTGGTACAGATTAAATGAGCTATTATTTATTGATGAGTTGAAAAACATAGGCGTCAACGCTTTTATTACTTGTCAGAACAAAATGTTTGATGTGTTTTCAAATGATATGGCGGAAGCAACAGCTTATTGTTTTGATAATTCTGAGCAGCCCGATAAAGCCTGTTTTCAAGGATTATTTAATAATATGTGGGGCTCTGTCTTTCAGAGACACGGGATTGACCGTGATGCTACCAAGTCAGGTCTTCAAAAACTGATTGAATTGTTGGAGGAATTAGCCAATAGGTATTTAAATGAAGGGCATAAGATTGCATCCGGTCATGCGAAAAAACTGATTGCTGTTATCAAGGATATCATAGAAAGCGCAGGAGAGCAGACTAAAGGGGCAGACTCATGAAATGTGTAATGCAACTTTTTACTATCTATGCAGGAATAATCGATTCAATCATATTTCTTGTTCTTGCATTAATTATTATCATGTGCTAAGATTTAATTAATATAATATTTTTCCGCAGCCTGCGGCCTACGGCTTTATGCTATGGCTGACCGGCCGGCGCTGATGATCGGCGCCCACCCCACAATGCTCTGAAAACGGCGTGGGGCTCCGTACTTGAGGAAGGAATGAATGCGACTGTTAAGAGCACGCTTTGACTTTCTCAAGGCGTGCTTTTACTATTTTTGACAGGAGGAAAAAGAAAATGAACAAAACAGAACTGGTTGCTGCCGCCGCCGAAAAGGCCGGCATGACAAAAAAGGACACGGAGGCTGTCATCAAGACCGCTTTTGAAATGATCGAGGCGGCTCTTGTCGGCGGCGAAAAGGTGCAGCTTATAGGCTTCGGTACCTTCGAGATTCGGGAGCGCTCCGCAAGACAGGGCAAAAACCCGAGAACCGGCGAGACCGTTACCATACCGGCAGCCAGAGTCCCGGTGTTCAAGGCGGGGAAGGCTCTCCGCGAGGCGGTCAGCAAATAGAAAACAGATAATATAAACAAAAACAAAATAGAGAAGAATGATTCGCAGCCCACGTCCTAAGGCGATAACGCTATGGTCGTGTGGCCGACGTCCGTTCATGGCGTCCACCCTGCAAGTGCCGGAAACGGCGCGGGGCTCCGTATTTGAGGAAGGATCATGCTGTGGGTTCGCCCTTGTTATTAGCATGCTTTGACTTCCTCAAAGCGTGCTTTTACTTTTTTATGACAGGGTGATACAAAATGGTTCATATTAAAGATGGCGAACAAGAACAAATGGTTATAAAGGCTCTCCGGACATGGAGGCTGTTTTCCCCGTTTTCCGAGGCGGAATTAAAGGAGCTTTTACCGCTGTTGGAGCCTGCATACAAGGTCGTCAGCGAGGGAGAAGCCGTCATTTCCGTCGGCGACAGGGGAGACCGGCTGTATCTGGTGACAGACGGACGCTTTGAAGAGCGGCGTGAGCACGGAGAAGAGGGCGTTCATGAAATCGGTCTGTATAAGCCCGGCGGTTTTTTCGGCCTTTATGACATCGACACCGCCAAGGTAAGCCCCGTGAAGGTCGCGGCAATCGAAAAGGGAGAGCTTTTGTCGGTGAGAATGGATAAGGCCCTCGACGATCCGAGATTTAATCTGCGCTTATATAAGGCTCTGTTCCATGAGACGCTGGACCTGTCCGTAAGGCAGGCGTACAAGATCGACGTCCTGTACTCCAAAAAGGTACGGGACAAGCTGCTTATCTATTTCCAGACCATGCGGGATAAGCACGGAAGCGATGTTTTTACAATCAGAATGACACAGGGCGAACTGGCGGAGTATCTCGGCGTTTACCGCACCAATCTTTCAGGCGAACTGAAACGGATGTGCCAGGAGGGAGTTTTGCGGATAACCGACGACAGGACTTATGAGGTTCTGTCGTGGGACGCCTGGACGAAGAAGGATAAAAAGAATGCTTAAAGCGATCCAAAAGAAATACGGACAAAATATCTGCCGCCGCTGCATAAACCGGCTCACCGGAGCCGCGCTTGAAAGGAAAAACTGCATATACGCCTCCTATCCGGGCACATGTCCGGTTTGCGGTGTTCCGCAGAATATAGTCACGGGATTTCGTTTGAGTGGCAAATTAATGCTAATAGGGAAGAAATTGTCATAAGACGAAAACTGAAATACAAAGCGAGCCCGCTTTCTGCCAACTGAAAGCGCAAAAAGAGAAAAATGTAAGCCGCCGGTTTCCAAACAAGGGAGACCGGCGACTTAGCGTTTTAAGGGGGTATGATTTAAAACAAGCTAATTGTCAAGATAACGAGTAACTTGGAGAAACGATATTAGACTTCATTTGTAAAACGTACGCGCGTGTCGCCTCCGGTGCTGTCATTGGCATATAAAACGACTGCCGCATAGTAGGTGTAGCCAGAAGAACCTGCGTATGTGACATATCCATCATGATAACCAGTGAAGTAGCCCATCATCTGGCTTGCATAGGGTTCACCGCTGAGATAATAGTACGTTTTTTCAAGAGCTTCATGTCCGGTTGAGTCGATACTATAAAGATAAATATATGTCGAACCGATTTTTATCATGGAGCTAGTACCCTGTATTTCAAAGTCTATTCTTACAGTATTGCCGGTTCTGCTGGCACTTGCCCCTGTCATGGCAATATAGTCGCTGGCCTCAATATTGTCTTGAGTCGGCGTAGCGCCAAAAGCGGTAGATGAAAGGAGAAGAATCATTGCAATACAGAGAGAAACAATCCTAATAGTTTTTTTCTTAAAGATCATTTTTTCACCTCGTAAACAGAATCAATTATTTTTATCATGCTTTCTTTTGAGATGGTACCGGTTACGTAAACTTCATAGTCATTAGTGTGCCATACTGACGTACAATAATCGTTATTGTAAAGAATGTAGTGTACCGCAGCCCCGTGATAATACTCAATTAGCGGGGTTTGATCTTTTTCGAAGAATCGTCTTGTAGATGCGCCATTATCTTTGCTGACTCTTATGAAAAGGTACTGATCTCCATTAGAATATGTGGCTACCATTCTAATTGGCTCTGTAATATCTAATGAAGTATTCACCAATTCAAACCCCTCCGGTATCCATGTCGGATACAGCGGCTCTGTAATTCCCAGCCCAGCCAACGCAGACGGTATATCCGCATACTCATCGCCAACAGGTTCGCTTGTTGAAGCCGTTTCAGCCGGGACGAAGCGGAAATCGTTATCCGTCCACCTTGTCAGCCAGCCCCAAAGGTTGAAGCCAAAGGCGCTGGCAGTCAGCGTTGCGCCGACTAATAGTGCAATAGCGGCAGCAATTCCAACAGCGATGCGGACAAGCTTCCTCCGACGTGGATTAACCTGCTTTATGGGCTCGTCAGGAACAGCGCCGTCGGTGACTTTCTCCATCAGGCGATCCCAGGCTTCCTGCTGACTGTACATAGGCTCGACAGGGGCACGCTCCTGCAGCAGATCAAGTCTTTTCATTATCTCATTGGCATCAAGCTCCTCGGCAGTAGAGTTTTCAATCAGTTCGTCGATTTCTTTCAGCAGCTCAAGGTTGGTTTTTGAGCTGTCTGCGCTACCTCGCATGACAGGTTCACACTTGTCCATCAATTTACCCCCCTACTTATATATCCGTTGAGAAGCCCGTTTTGTGACATCTTTTGCTCGTTTTCTAAAATTTTTTTCAAATGTGCTGTTGCGCGGGATAATCTTTTGCGGCATGCAGATGGTTTTATGCCAAGTATTTCAGCCATTTCAGTGTATTTCAGCTGCTTTTCAAATTTCAATATGAGGATTTCCCGCTCGGACTCGGAGAGATCTTCCGGCAGATATTCATCCAAACCGGGGGTGTGTGAGTTATCTGGAGTCGAGAGCGGTAGTTCTTCAAGGGAGATTTCCTCATGATAATGTGTAAGCTCCATTTCTCGGGTAATTGTATAGTGCAGGGCCTTAAAAAGCCAGCCTGCCGGATTTGGATGTTCTGCCAGCTCATTTATCTTCAGAACAGCAAGTTGAAATACCTCTTGTACCATGTCTTGAGCGATTTCCGGCACCCCGGTTCTGCGAAGAGCATACTTGATCATGGCGTCATAAAACTTTGAGTGCAACTCAGAAATTATTCTAATGTGTTCCTGCTCCATACAAAAATCCCCGTTCCATTTTTAAAGTGTTTTACAACTAACAATCAAAACAGCCGACGAGGTTCCTACTCGTCGGCTGTTTTCTAATGCTCTGTATTTGATTTTTGTGCTCTCTGAAGCGACAGCATCTGAATCGAAAATCTATGAAGGCAAGGGATCATTAAACGATCACGACCTTGTCAAAAATTTTTCAGTTTTTTTGAAAAAGGTGTCACAAAACGGGCTTCTCAACGGATAAATAAATAGAGGGAGTTAATTGGAAGGAACAATGTCGGCAGATGAACCTTGTAATTCAAAAAAATGTCTTGCACTTATATATGAAAAGCACTCGTTCAGTTTCGTAAAATATTGATTTTGCGATGTGCTTCCAGAGGTTAAGCCGACCCAAAATTCAAAAATCATCTGAACTAAATTTATTTTATCACAATTTTTTGTGTTGTCAATATGCCGATTTTGCAGTTTTTATGTTGTTTTGAGAACTTTTTGGCCATGATTGTTGTCGCAACAACAGCAGAGCTATTCCGCCCAAAGCAGTCTCAATCAGTTTTTTTGATGAAGGGAGGTCGATTCGCCGTCAAAAACATGGTACAGGACTGGCAACATTTGAGAACTTAAGAAAGGAGTTATCATGCCAAGACGTGGCGAAAATATCTACAAGCGAAAGGATGGTCGCTGGGAAGGACGATATATAGCAGGCCGCAGACCGGACGGTCAGGCTGTTTACAGGTCAGTTTACGCCGACTCATACCAAAAAGTCAAGAAAAAGCTCGGTGACGAAAAGACAAAGCTGACCGAGCAAAGGCGGATTTCCTGTCATATGACAGTCCATGCTCTTTGCCTCGAATGGCTCGGTATGGTAAGAAGCAGCGTCAAGGAATCCACCTTCGACAGATATTCACTGCTTGTCAACAAGCACATTGTTCCTCAGCTCGGGACGGTCAGGATCGAGAAGCTGACGGTAAATCATATCAGCGGGTTTATCAACAACAAACTGGAAAAAGGGAGAATCGACGGGAACGGAGGCCTTTCTCCAAGGACAGTGAGGAATATCGTGATCGTCCTGAAAGCGGTGCTTCGGCAGGCGGGCCTTGAATACGGACTTAACAGTCCTACCGCCAATTTGAAGCTTCCGAAGGCTGAGCGCCCCGGAATACGTCTGCTGTCGGACAGCAATATAGCGGCGCTGGAGACGAATTGCCGTCAGACGCCGGATAACGGCAATCTGGGGCTGCTGCTTTGCATGTACACCGGCATGAGGCTTGGAGAAGCCTGCGCGGTCAGGTGGTCGGATATAGACTGGAATAACAGCGAGCTTCGCATACGAAAAACAGTACAGCGTCTTTCGCGGCGCGGAAACGACAACGGCGCCAAGACCCGCCTGACTATCAGCAGCCCCAAAACCAGCAATGCCGAGCGCATAATACCGTTGCCTTCGGGGATCGTCGGCGAGCTGAAACGCCTGGCCGACACGCAGGACAGGAACGCCTTTATCCTTACGGGCCTTGTTTCGCGCTTCATGGATCCGCGAACTTTTCAGAACCGCTTTAAGCGGAAGCAAGAGGAGCTGCACATTGAGCCTGTAAACTTCCACGCGATACGTCATACCTTCGCGTCACAGTGTATCCGCAAAGGCTTTGACGTCAAAACCCTCAGCGAGATACTCGGCCACTCCACCGTGCAGCTTACGCTGGATTTCTATGTCCATTCCTCCATGGAGGAAAAGAAGAAGCAGATGTCGGGACTAAGTTTTTTGGCTTCATGAGAGATTTTTCGGCGTTTGTAATGCGTTAATACACGTCTGCTAAATTATATGTGTTGACAATCGCCGTCAAAAAATGTGGTCATGAAACCCGCAAATACTTGGTTTATCAGCATCTTGAGCGGCATCTGTCATAAAATCAATATTTTACGAAAATACTTCCGGCATTCGTTCAGCCTTATTATTCCCTCTATTCAAGAATTATAACTTCTTAAAGTCAAATATGCTACAAGCCGCCAGGCTCACGCACATTTGAACAGAGACGGCATTTGCCGCCTCCACGCCCGGTTTCGGAAACGGACGGGCGCTCCTGCCAAAGGGGCCGCAGGCCCATGAGATAGGAAGTCAGAGAATAGGCAATATAGTTATTTAGCCTTTTTTCAGCTTGCTTTCTCAAAAAAGCAGGCTGTTTTTATTTGTATCACCAAAGGACAAACAGAACACATATCCATCGGCTTTATTAAGGAAAATATGACAAGAAGCGCAGACGCAGAAGTTTTATACTCGAAAACCAACACCGAACTGCTTTGCGAGGTGGATGAGCTCATAGAGAACTCAACAGCCGAAACGATGGATGTTGAGGCTATAAAAATGAGATTGCAAATCCTGCAGGAGCGCGCTTCTGTAGAGCCGCTGTACAGCGAGGAGGAGAGCTTTGAACTGCTGATGGAAGAAGCAGAGCGGCATCAGAATAATACATTGGAGAAGGAGAAAAATGATCAATAAACGGAAGAAGGCCGCGGCTCCGCCTGGGTGCTGCGGGCAGAAAAAACTGAACATATTTGTAGGGGAAAGTGCGGCTCTGACGAACCTGTTGTTTTAACGACAGTCGTCAGAGCTCTTTTTGTGCCCCGGACAACGGTATTGGGTCAAATTTCAGGGAAAAACTTTGCTGTTTGTATAGCAGATAACTGCTATACGGGAAAACAGCGTGATAGTTTGAATAATCCATAAAAAGAGTGGAGGTCGAACATGAAAAAATTCAGAATGTTCCCCCTAATTCTCTGCGTTGCGCTGCTCCTTTCCGCGCTTGTGCTTCCCGCGTCAGCGGCGAGTAAGGCATGGGACGGCACGACCATAGACGTGAGCTGGTATAACAAGACGGACAAGACCTTTTATATCTCTACGCCGGAGCAATTTATGGGTCTTGCCGCCATCGTCAACGGCCTGTACAACACGAATATCAACAACGTCATCGGGGATAAGAGCGTCATTGTGGATAACCACGCCGAGGGAGATGAGTCCGGCACCCTTGGCAACAACAAGAGCACGTCGGTTTTCCATTACGGCGCGGATGATTTTAACGGAAAGACCGTTTACCTGACCGCCGACCTTGACATGGGCGGCGTGTATGATGCCAAAACCGACACATGGAGCGGCCCGAACTATATGCCCATCGGCGGGCAGTACCTCATGACGAAAAACGACAGCGCCACCAAATTAAGCGCCTCCTTCAACGGCGTTCTGGACGGCCAGGGGCATACGATTTACAACGTCTACTGCGACAGGCATTGCTCTAACGGCAATTACGGCGACGGTCAGTCCGTTGGGCTCATCGGGCGCATGGGCGCTCACGACGCAGACCCGCTGGATATTCGCCCCACAGAGCCTGCCGTCAGAAATCTCGCCGTTACCGGTTATATCCACGCCAATCGCTCCGTGGGCGGCATCGTGGGCAAGACTGGCAAGACCACCTATAACAGCGGAGATGATTCTCTCGGCAGCATCATAGAAAATTGCGCCAACTTCGCCACCGTCACAAATACTGACGCCAAGGGCTGCGGCGGCATCGTGGGCGCCGGCTGGAACGGAGGAATAGTCCGCAACTGCTACAACGCCGGTACGATTTCTTCCACCTACGCTTGCCCCACGGCAGGTATCTCCGGCAGCAACGAGATAATTCTCGAAAACTGCTACAATGTGGGAAAAATCTCGGCCAGCCGGGACAGCTACGCCATGTCCATCGGCACGAATAACGGCGGAGCTCCGTCGAAGAACTCCCTCAAAAACTGCTGGTATCTGGAGGGCAGCGCCCCCGGAGGAGGCTATTATGACAGCCGCGGGCCGGTGGATACAGGGGCTATGACGGCGGCAGACATGAAAAAGGAAGCCTTTGTAACGCAGCTCGGCAGCGCCTTTGCTGCGGACAGGCACGGCATTAACAACGGTTATCCCATTCTCAAATGGCAGGAAAACATCCTTTACGCCGATGTGGGCATAACCGCGTGGTATTACGACAACGTTATGTATGTTTCCGAACGCGGCTACTTCGACGCAATAGCTCCCGGAAAATTTGAGCCCTCTTCTCCCATGACCCGGGCAATGCTGGCAACGGCCTTATACCGCATGGCGGGCAGCCCGAAGGTAACTGATAAAGCGCCGTTTACGGACATTCCATCCGGCGCGTCTTACGCTGACGCCGTGGCGTGGTGTTATTTCGCCGGCGTGGTGAACGGCACAAGCGAGACGACCTTCACCCCCGAGGCCAGCATAACGAGAGAGCAGATCGTCACCATGTTCCATCGTTACGCTGAGAAGGTAGCGAAGGCGGACATGTCGGTTTCAAACGACCTTACCAAATTCACCGACAAGGGCAGCGTTTCCGCCTGGGCGTCCGACGGCATGAAGTGGGCCGTGGCGGCGGGGCTCATAAACGGCATGACGGACACCACCATAGTCCCCCAGGGGACGGCCATCCGGGCACAGGTGGCTGCAATGGTACAGCGACTGGATATTTTCGTCGCATAATTCTGTTTTTGACGCGCTTTGGCGCTTCAAAATATACAAGTTATCAACATTTGCTCTTATAAGTCCGTGTCCTAAAGTCAAATGGCCATGGTCACGGACCGATAGGGTACGGAGGGAAACCTACCTCCGCGCCTCCCGTGTTTGGAAACAGAGCGTATAGAGCAAGCCGGACATGGAAAGGAGTATGCCACCCAAGAGAAGGAAACAAGGCGGCTAAAGGCCGCAATCTAACCCCTCGGCGGAGGGAAAGCCGCAAAGAATCTTAAGAAAGGAAAAACCATAATGAAGAAGCTTTTTAGCAAAAAAAGCCTGTCCCTGCTTTTAGCGCTGGCCATGGTCGTTGCTTTGTTTGCAGGGATGTCCTTTGGTGCCAGCGCAACATACAGCGGGAACTGGTCCAGCTACTATGATACAACTTGGTACGATAGCAGCGCAACCAGCCTGACTATATACGATGCAGCGGATCTGGCTGCGTTTGCTTACAAGGTAAACAGCGGTACGGATTTTGCCGGGGTTACGATTACCCTGAACAATGATATTGACCTTGACGGTCATTACTGGACTCCTATAGGTAATGCTAACATTACTTCCGACACTACAACGTACAGCCCCAAGCCTGGTACTTCACCCAAGGGTTTTGCTGGAACCTTTAATGGAAATGGCAAAACAATTGAAAACATGTATGTGAACATTACTTCATCTACTAAAACAGGTGTTGGACTGTTCGGCTACACCACCTATACGGGCGTGGTAAAGAACTTTACACTTAAAGGAACTGTGAGTGTAGGCTCTACGCTGGAGATCGATGCAGTAGCTGGTGTCGTGGGCTACAACAGCGGCACAATCGAAAATGTCATCAACTGCGCCGGCGTGACGGCTGATAAAGCCTATAACGTAGGTGGAATCGCAGGCTTCAATAACAATTACTATGGCACTAATCATACCGGTTCGATTTCCATGTGCGGTAATGAGGGTGCCGTACGCGGCGGTTCCAAAATCGGCGGCATCGTTGGTGAAAACGCCGGCTCGATTGCCAAGTGCTACAACTATGCAACGATTTATAATGCCTCCGGCGCGAGAGCAGGCACCGGCGGTATCGCAGGGCGCAACGGCAACAACAATTCCCCCTATGAGGTCGGCACGATTGCTAACTGCTACAACCGAGGCTACATCAACAACAACAACGGCTACTGGGGCGGCGGCATCGCCGGCTTCCAGAGCGCAGGCTGCAGCGTAACAAAATGCTATGACACAGGTAATGTTTATAACTGCAGTTGGTCCAATCCCCTTATCGGCAAAAACGAAGGAACCTTCGACTATAACAATTGCTATTACAAAAACGGTCTGAACCATTCTGGAAGCGGAGCCAGTGAATTAGGCACAGGCATGGATCTTGAAGACATGCAGACGCAGGACTTCGCCGATACCCTGAACGGCGGCAACAGCATTTGGGAATATGCCAGCAGCCTGAATAACGAGCTTCCGTATCTGGAGTGGCAGGGTACCGGATTCAGCGATGACGCAGCTACCGACGACGTTTCTGGGTCCCCTCCCAGCGCTAGCTGGGGCAACAACAGCGGCACAATAATTCTTAACGGCCGCTTTGCTTCCGACGGCGTGACAAACGGCAGCAAGACCGGATATAAGACCCTCTCTGCTGCCCTGACGGCAGCGGGCTCCTCCGGCACAATCTATGTGACTGGCCCGGTGCCCATTACCTCCTCGGTCAGCATCAGCAACAACGTCACTATTATCCGCGACAGCGCTTTTACCGACGGCTATCTCTTTGAGATCGGAAACGGCGGTGCGCTGAGCATGTCCGCTGGTACCATCAATGGCAATGGTCTCTATGCCAATGCCCAGATAATGGTTCTGAGCGGCGGCACCTTTACTATGTCCGGCGGCACGATCACGAATGCCTATGGAAAGTATCTCCCTGGCGCAGGTGTCCGTGTGTATGGCGGAACGTTCAATCTCTCCGGCGGAACTCTGAGCAGCCTGAGTGGCACCGGTACCTACACCCAGGGCAGTGCGGTAACGGTTTCCAGCGGCTCGTTTAAGATGACCAGCGGCACGATATCCGGCAATACGGCTCCGACCAATGGCGGAATCGTGTATGTCAACCCCGGTGCTACCTTCGAGTATGCCGGCAGCGGCATAGCCTCCACGCAGGTCGTGTATCTGGCGAACACCAGCGGAAACTCCGATGCTTATATCACGCTGACGAGTGCTTTGACTGGATATTTGACAGTTGAGTGCGCACACCTTTCAACTGGGGCATATGGAACTGGTACTAACGTTGCCCAAGGTGCGAATAGTACGATAATAAGCTCTACCACGCTTGGCTATTTCGTTTACAATGGCGCAACTCATAGCTTTGCACGTACCACGTCAGGGACACCCCGGTACATTTATGTTGCATCATGAAAAAATCAATAAGTTTCTTTTTAATGTGTGTCATGTTGCTTTCGCTTCTTTCTTTTACGGCACTCGCTGATGGGGATTTGAGCATTATAGCAACTCTGTCGAATAAAGACGAAAACACTCTGCATTTTAAAGTCACATATAGTGGAGTGAGTGCTGAAACAGAATACGTAGGAATTGGCTTCGTCTTGAGTTTACCGGATAACTATTCGGTGGATACTTCAAGCTGGGATAAAAACCTACCTGGCACAGTAGCGTGGCCTTTGGGGCAAGGAAACGGGGTATTTTTCTCTATCTTCTCTGGCCTTTTTGATATTGAGGCTGAAGGGGAAATCCCTGCGTCTCTGGAATTTGATATTCCTTTAAGTGGATCAGGTGGCGGAACAGCAGTCATGATATTTGATTGGTGCGAAGCTAATGCGGAGTATGATGAAAGTGTTCTTTCGGATGATTCTACGTTAACAGTTTCCGTCGGTTCAACCGTAATTATCCCTTCTACCACACAGACCGTCACGGCCGCCCTGTCTGCGGACAAGACCGCCTATGACGTGGGCGATACCGTCACCGTCACGGCGGCGCTGACTCCCAGCGAGGCAGCCAAGCTCTCCTCCGGCTCTCTCAAGTTCAGCTACGACACAGATAAGCTGACCTTTACGGGAGCCGCGGCCAGCACGGCCATTGCCGGGGCGAAGGCTACGGCTGATAACGGCGTCTGCACCGCCAGCTTCACCACCGCCTCCGGCAGCGAGATCAACGCGACTACCGAGGGCCTTGTCCTCGCCACCTTTACCTTTGAGGCAAAGAAGGCGGGCACGGCCAGCTTCGCGGTCTCCGAGGTCGTGGCAGGCGGAGAGAACGCGGCAACTATGACCACGGCAAACGGCGACGGTCTGAGCGTTACCGTCAACGCCCTGCCCGATGTGACGACGTCCGACTTCGGCAGCGATTACAAGCTGGTGAAGTACGTTGCCGACGCTCTGCCGGCAAGCGGCAGCGCCTACTTCCTCGGCGACACGGCGCTGACCTACGTTCCGGCTTATGCCACGGGCGACGCCGCCGGTAAGTACGTCTTCGTCGCGCTGGTTACGGCAGAGCCGACGGAGAAGAGCGTTACGGAAAAGACCGGGACCTACGATACCATCGATCCGGCCTCCGGCGACGCCAACACCGACACGGCGACCAATATCCTCGACGCCCAGGTAGTCATCTACATGGTGGCGCAGAACATCAAGGCCGCCGACACCGGCTACGACTGGCTCAACAGCGACGTGAACGGCGACTGCGTAATAGACGCTCTGGACGCTCAGGCTATCCAGTATTACGTCCATTACGGACAGTTCGGCACCTTCACGGCCTGAGCACCTGAAAGGTCGCAGGGGACGGTTTCAATGACACAGCCCTCTGGGCATTGGAACCGTCGCCCGGAGACCACGGACGAACATCGGGAGACGGTTCCTTTCCCCCCGGCTGCGCCGTGTCAAAGAAACCGTCCCCGATGACGGGAAAAGAAAACGGCGGGCTGAGCTTGTAGCGGCCCTCCCAACCGCGGTTCCCGCCGTAATCTTACCCGTTGCCCCAAGCTCCCCGTGGGAAAGGGAGACGTAAGGGGCGAAATTTGCACACGAGCGCAAGCGGTATTCGCGGGCTGAGCTTGTAGCGGGGCCGCTCCCCGTGGTTCCCGCGAAAACCGTTGTGTGCAAGCTGAGGGGACGGTTTCAACGTCACGGCTTTGCCGGGACTTTGGAACCGTCTCCCGAGGCGGCGTTTCTCAAATGTCTGATCCGTATATCCGCAATGCGGGTATGGGGATGAAACATTTGAAAATGAGGTGGTTTCGTTGAAATACAAAAAGCTTATCTCACTTGCAATAGCCATAGCTCTCGTTCTGGCGTTATCCGTCGCGGCTCTGGCCGCGGATACAAGCCAGAGCTATGACTTCCGCCTGCGGGCCGGAGGGCAGGAGGCTCTGACCGTGGAGCCGGGAGAGACCTTCGACGTCACGGTGGAGCTTTCCCGCACCGACGAGAGCGTGAGAGATTTTACCATGTACGCTGCCACCTATGTTCTGTGGTACGACGCGGAGTTCTTCGAGCTTGACGAGGGCAGCATTACCTTCGGTCAGACGGACGACAGGGGCGTTTTGTACATTGAGAATACAGACGTGGGACGTGATGGATGGAAGGGCATAACCGTGTCCGTCAAATCTCCGACCTTTGAGGGCGCGGAGTGGACGAATCCCTCGACGCTTCTGAGCTTCAATATAAAAGCGGAAACGATAGGAGCTTCCGCCATTCAATGCCGCTCCGCCGCCATGTCCACCATTTACGGCGGCGCGTACTCCGAAGAGCATAACAACGTTATAGTTACCGTTGAAAAGCCAGAGAGCAACACGTCCTCCGGCAGCACGACGCCAACGACACCCACAACGCCGACGCCGCCGCCGAAGCCCACGACGCCGGAGGTAAAGCAGCCGCTTTATGCCGATGTGCCCGTGGGAAGCTGGTATGAGGATGCCGTCAAATATGTTACGGACGCGGGCCTCTTCAACGGCGTCGGAGATAATAAATTCGACCCGGATGGGACGATGAACAGGGCGATGTTCGTGACTGTTCTCCACCGCTACGCGAAGCTCCCCGCGGCAAAGGCCGCGGCGGATTTTACGGACGTAAGGACGGGCCAATGGTATTCAGAGGCCATCGCCTGGGCGTCGGAAAACGGGATAGTGAACGGCTACGGCGACGGCGTCTTCGGCCTCATTGACGATATTACCCTTGAACAGATGATAACGGTCATTTACCGTTATTGCGGCGTTTCCGCGAAGGGCAGCGTGCCAACGGCCTACGGTGCCGTCTCAGATTGGGCGGAGGATGCCATGAGTTGGGCGTCCGCCGCGGGCCTCTTTGACGGCGTTGGCGGGACGCTGACGGCAGGGAAGCCGGCCTCAAGAGCCCAGGTAGCCGCGTTTATGGCAAACCTCAACGAGCTTGATATTAAATAACGAGGAGGAACAACATGAAAACAAAGACAAAAAGACTGCTGGCTCTGGCGCTTGCGCTGATAATGTGTGCCTCGCTGCTGCCGGGGTTCGCGCTGGCTGCGGAGGAATACAGCGTAACGCTGGAGGCCTCGGCGGAAACGGTATCGGCAAATGATGAATTTACTGTTAGTGTAATTCTAAACGGCACTGCAAACGCGGATGCCCCCGCAGCGGCGTCGGTAAAGCTCAACTTTACCGGTGTGACATTCGTCAGCGGCAGTACGTCCATGTCCAACGGACGAGCCACAAGCAGCGCCAGTGAGTGCGTAGCCAGTTATTATAACAATACTACCGCCAAGTTTGACGCGGACGGCAAGCTGACGATAGCGACCTTTACCTTCAACGCTGGCGCCTCCGATGCGACCTTCACGGTAACCGAGGCCGTGGCGACAGAGCCGGGCAGCGTAAAGGAGACGACGGTTGTGCCGCCGAGCGAGTGGTTGATAGTGAAGATGCAGTCAAATACCGGTAGTCTCAATATTGTTACAATTGGAAACGGTAAAGTCAGCTATTACGGACAGTCAAAGTTTGAGGACAGCAACGGAGGATATCTCTATTACTGGGCTGAACCTGATGAAGGGAATTATGTGTCAAGCGTGACGCTTACTGTTAACGGAACAAATATGTCGCCCAGAGCAGGAACTGGTTGCGGCGGATACTTCCGCTTGGATGATTTATCATTAGCTACCGAGTTGACAGTAACATTTAGCCAATTCGTATCTACCGTAAGTATAGGAACTGCGACCGAGTTGGCAGATTTCAGGGACGAAGTAAACAATGGTACAAGCTGTGAGGGTGTCCTTGTAAAACTGACAGCAGATATCGACATGAGCAATGTGGGCGACTGGACTCCAATCGGCACATCGTCCAATCCGTTTAGTGGGACTCTGGATGGCAACGGACATGTGGTTTCCGGCCTGAATATTGTCTCTTCCGGATCTTATACCGGTTTTTTAGGAAGAACAAACGGTGCTCAGATTTTGAATCTAACTGTTTCCGGTGAAGCAAAGTCAGCAAGTTCTAATATGGGCGGTATCGTGGCATCTCCCAGATACACCAGAATAGGTAACTGCCGTAATTATGTTGATTTGGATGGTTCTGATACTGATTCAAATATCGGAGGTATTGCCGGAGATGCCACTTTTTGCGTGATTTCAGATTGTGCTAACTACGGAACGGTATCAGGGCAAGGAGAAGGAGGGAAGGGAGGAATCCTTGGACGAACTGTAAGCGGATATTATAATGAAATCACCCGCTGTGTAAATGAGGGAGACGTTACCGGTGTTGATGTTGGCGGCATATGCGGTAACGCACGAAATATTGTGATAAATCAATGTGCCAACAAGGGAAATATATACGGAGTAAGTACAGCAGGCTCTTCTGCTGCAGGTATTATGGCTGCGGCTTCAGGTGAATTGTACCCAGTTTCAATAATCAGCTGCTACAATACCGGTTCAGTAACAGGGAGCACTACAAATACTAAGAGATTTAGTGAACCTGTGGTTGGCGGAATATTTGGAATAGCGCAGTACTCCGCCAACATTGATAACTGCTGGAATACCGGGACATTGGCAAAAACGGGGTTATTTACCAGCACCGAAACGCGCTATGGTGAAATTGCCCCCTTAAAGGATATCCACAGTACCGGAACGCACGGCGGAGGTGAAGTTATTGATGTAATTGACGTTACAAACGTTACAATAACGGATTGTTATACGTCCGCAGACGAGATAACCAGCGGTAAACTCAACGCCACTCATGAAGGTGTTTGGACGACAGATGATAACGACTCAATCATCCTCTGGTGGGAGGACACGACAACCAGTGAAATCCCCTGCAAGGTCACATTCTCAATTATGCCCGCAAATGTTGAAATAAGCATCAGCGTATATAGTGATGAGGCAATGAGCGATTCCTCTTTACTTCAGCCTGGAGCAGAAGGATATGTATTATCTGGAGGAACTTATTACTATAAAATTGCCGCAGAAGGGTATGTCACAGAGAGCGGTACTTTTAAGATAAATGGCGCGGATATCACAGTCAGTAAAACCCTCCGTGAAGCATCCATTATTACATTTAGTGTCGCTCCGCTTAATGCGGAACTATCTATAGCAACAGCAAATGGAACAAAAGTCAACGAGGAAAGCCATAACGGCAGTAACTATGTTTTTTCGCTCTATAAGGGAGATACTTACACCTATACTGCCACCGCCGACGGCTACAACAGCACGACCCGCGAGTTTACAGTAACCGGCGACGCGACGATGGACGTCACTCTCACCGCATCCTCCCAGGGCCAGGTAGAGGAGAGCCGCGTTATCAAGCCGGATAATGTGCCATACACCATTACTGAAGGTGGCAGTTACGACCTTGAAGCCGGAGACTTCGCATCAGGCTACGTATATATCAACACGACCGAACCAGTAACTATAATAGGCTCCGGCGTTGCCTCCAGCAGCATAAGTGAGGATTTGCATATAGTCTGCCAGACTTCCGGCGTTAACCTAACTCTTCAGGATGTGTATATCAGCAATACAGACGGCAAAGCCAACATGATAAACTTCCAGGGTGCAGACAATACGCTGGCTTTCGCGGGCACCAGTATTCTCGACCAGGACAGCAACGCGGCAGGCTGGGCAATGATTCATGTGCCGGACTCCGCAGAGCTTACCGTAACAGGCGGCACGGTCTATCTTTACAAGCGTGAGCAGGGCGCTGGTATTGGCGGCAACGGTGGAGCAGGCGGCGGAGAAGGCCAGTCTGCCGAGACCAACGGGACGATCAATATAGTTGACGCGACTATATACGGCAAGAACTCCAAGCAGGGTGCTCTTATCGGCGCCGGAGCTCAAGCGGGCAGCCAGCGGCCGGGAGATATAACGATTGAGGACAGTACGCTTTACCTTATAGCCATTTCCCGCGGCGGAGCTATAGGCGGTTCGGCGGGCAGCGGAGGCGCTTCCTCCGGCACCAACGTGACTGTCAGCAACAGCCAGATTACCATAAATGTTGACTGGAGCGGCTCGGCTATAGGCGGCGGAGGCTATGACGGCGGCAACGATTCCGACGGTGGCACCCTTATTTATGAGAGTGGCTCGGTCAGAACCTTTATTGATGTGAACGCGCTTGGCTCTTGGAACGTCACTGAGGCCGGCGTAAACGGCAACAAGGCCATAACCGCAAGCATCGAGAACAGCAGCGGAACGCCGCTGTATCTCTTGATGTTTAACACAGAGTCCGTTGGCGGCAGCAGCTTCACTGTAAAGGACGGCAACAAGACGATCTATTCCGGAGGCCTGCATGAATACGCATATATCAATGAAGCACTTCATAAGGACAATCAGATACCAATCAACTACACGATAGACAACTGGACGAGCCTTGACGATCCGAACCTGTATCTGTACCTCACCGGCGAGGATCATACGCTTGATGTAAACGGAAAGACCTTTACGGCAACCTGGAAAGCAGATACCCAAACCTTTGAAGTAAAAGACTCCTCCGGCGGAACCGTCACTCCCGGCGGCGGTGGCGGCGGTGGCATCGCAGCACCCACCAAAACAGACAGCACAGTTGCTTCCGACACCGCCGTTTCCGGCGACACCGCGACTGTGACCGTCAAGGACAGCGATCTTGAAAAAGCGGCTGAGGGCGCAAACAAGAACACTCAGCTCGTAGTTTCCGCTGACGTACCGAAAGACGCTGATGTGGATACAGTGACTACGACGCTTCCCGCTGACGGCATGAAGGCCACTGCCGATTCCGGAGCTTCCCTCAAGGTGGAGACCCCCGTAGGCGACGTGGTGCTTTCAAACGCGGCTCTGAAAGACCTGACGAAAGACGGCGGAGATATTAAGATAACCGTTACCGAGAACGACGACGGCACAACGAGCGTGACAATTTCCGAAGGCGGAACGGAAGTCAAAAACATCGCCGGCGGCGTGAAGGTCGCAATTCCCGCGAGGGACGGGCAGGTGGCCGTGCTGGTGAAGGAGGACGGCACCAGGGAGATCATTCAGAAGTCCGTGGTTGAAAACGGCCAGGCTTACGTCCTCCTTGACGGCAGCGCAAAGATCGAGATTGTTGACAACAACAAGAGCTTCGAGGACGTGCCGGACAATGCCTGGTTCAAGAGTGCGGTTGACTTCGTCTCCAGCCATGAGCTCTTCCGCGGCATAAGCGAGACGGAGTTCGGCCCCGGGCTCAACATGACCCGCGCCATGATGGCGACGGTGCTTTACCGGCTGGAAGGCGAGATTGGCGTAACGGGCACTTCGGGCTTTGATGACGTGAAGTCTGGAGAGTGGTACTCCGACGCCGTCAAGTGGGCCAACGACGCGGGAATAGTCCTTGGCTACGACGAAAAAACCTTCGGCACCAACGACAATATAACCCGCGAGCAGATGGCGGTGATGTTCTATCGCTACGCCAAGTACGCGGGGATGGACACCACGGCATCTAAGAGTCTGAGCAGCTTCCCGGACGGAAACGATGTCTCCTCCTGGGCGCAGGAGGCCATGAGCTGGTGCGCCGCCGTGGGTCTCTTCAAGGGCGACGACACGGGAGCTCTCAATCCGACAAACAACGCGACTCGCGCCGAGGTGGCCACACTCTTCCAGAGAATGGTGGAGCTGATGGTCAAATAACGCTTGCCCGGAAGGGTAATACCTCTTTTCTTCAGTGTGGGAGGCGGACGAGCACTCCGCCTCCCACGCGAAAGTATTTATATCCATGTCTTCTTTTGTCACGAAGATATGGATATGAGTGTTTTCAAAAGATATGGCAGGTGTAAAAGATGATTTCAAATAAGATATTAAGCGCACTACCTTACGCGCTTTGTATAGTTCTCCTGATTATGCTGTCGGCGGTTACCTCACTGGCCGCCGGCAGCGGGGAACGGCTCGTCCTGTCCTGGACGGGCGACCCCGCGACCTCCATCACCGCCGCGTGGCGGGGAGAGGCCGAGAGACAGGAGTATATGCAGGTAGCGCCTGAGCTTACATATAACGAAAAAGGCTTTACGGACGCACAGACCGTCGAGGCCGAGTGCAGGGATATTTCCCTCGACGGGACGGGAACCTGGCACTTTGAGGCGACGGCCTTCGACCTTACGCCCGACACGGTTTACTGTTACCGCGTGGGCTGCGAGGGGGACTGGAGCGAGGTAAGGACCTTCAAGACCGATGACCCAGCCTCAAAAAACGTCACCTTCGCCTACATGGGGGACGTGCAGACGGCAAACGACATGGAAGAGGATTACGCCCTCTGGGGCGAGCTTTGCAAGGCCATGCTGGAGCGAAATCCGGAAACCTCCTTCGCCATCCTCGGAGGGGACCTGGTGAACAGCGGAATAAGTACGGAGATGTTCGACTGCCTCCTTAAAAACGCCTCGCCGGTGTTTTCCCAGATTCCGCTATTCTCCACTGTGGGCAACCACGAGAGCAACTTCATTGGCGGCAAGCCGGAATTGTATCTTGACTACTTCGCCTTCCCGGAAAACGGCCCGGCGGGATTTGAGGAGGAGTTTTTCTCCTTCGACGTCGGCAACGTCCACGTTTTAAGCCTCAACGACTGGATATTCTCCGGCGAGCAGAATTTGACCGATACGGATTTTAAGCGCGTGGCCGACTGGATACGAAACGACCTGGCGACGAGTCATGCTGACTGGCAGATCGCCGTCCTCCATGTGCCGGTGTATGAGGTGCATTCGGACACCCGTGCCACCCTCGTGCGGGAAGCATGGGGAAGCATTTTTGAGGATTACGGCATAGACCTGGTTTTCGAGGGTCATCAGCACGTATATTCCCGCAGCTATCCCATGTATCAGGAAAAGGTCGATTACGAAAACGGCATCACCTACATCATGGGCGTGTCGGGGGCGAAATTCTACGACAGCGCCGACGAGAGCCGGGCGGAACGCACCTTCTACAACACTGCCAATTATGAGCTTGTCCGCACCGACGGCGACACGCTGACCGTGCAGGCGCTGGATATTGACGGCAACGAATTAGATTAC
>Ga0079305_1000447_pt1 | contig 90328 bp, 87 predicted proteins | sample LMS_cellobiose_e_FD_79183 | JGI IMG/M metagenome (GOLD analysis project Ga0079305, IMG submission 79183) | Rumen-fistulated moose microbial communities from Alaska, USA - LMS_cellobiose_enrichment | ecosystem: Host-associated > Mammals > Digestive system > Stomach > Rumen fluid ...
CAGCTTGCTGTCTGGAACAGAAAATACAACAACTTCCCCATGCGTCCCCTCAACTGGGCCTCTCCGAAGGACGTCCTTTCTTCTTTTCCCAATTCTGTAACATATCATTGACAAACCTACATTCCCCGGTTTTTGCCAAAAGGAAAGACGCCCCGCACAGACGAGACGTCTTTCCGCCGGTTCAGACCAGCTCAGCCAGGATCTCCAGGGCCCGGTCGATCTCCCGGGCCGTGTTGAAGGCCGAGAAGCTCATGCGCACCGTTCCCGCCTCCTCGGTTCCTCCGCCGGCATGGGCCAGAGGGGCGCAGTGGAGACCGGAGCGGACGGCGATCCCCCGGTCAGCCAGAGAATCGGCCAGCTCTCCCGGGTCCCGGCCCTCAACCTGGAAGGAGAGGACGCCGCACTGGCAGCCCGCCTCCTCCCCGCGGAACACCCTGACCCCTGGGAGTCGGGCAAGGCCGGCGGCGGCCCGGTCCAGGAGGGCGGTCTCGTGCCGGAGGATGACCGGCAGTCCCGTTTTCTCCACAAACCGCAGGCCCTCCAGGAGGCCCGCCGCGCCGGGGATGTTGTGGGTCCCGGCCTCCAGGCGGTCAGGCAAAAAGTCCGGCATGGCCTGGAGGCGGGACTGGCTCCCCGTACCTCCCTCCAGCAGCGGACGGGCGGTGTCCCGGACCAGGAGGAGCCCGGTGCCCTGGGGCCCGTAAAGGCCCTTGTGTCCGGGCATGGCCACAAATTCCGCCCCCCAGTCATCCATTCGGACGGGCAGCACCCCGGCAGACTGGGAGGCGTCCACCAGCAGGGGGATCTGCCGGGCCCGGCATCGGGCGGCGATCTCATCCAAGGGCAGGATATAGCCGAAGACGTTGGAGACGTGGGTGACGATGACGCTGTCCGCGCCTTTCGCCAGCTTTCGGTCCAGGTCCGCAAGAAACAGATCGGGGCGAAAGAGAGGGGCCTCCACCTTCCCCACCCGCACACCGGGGATGGACGCCAGGGGGCGGGTGACGGCGTTGTGCTCCCAGCCGGAGAGCAGCACCGCGGACCCGGGCCGGACCAGGGACTTGATCGCCAGGTTCAGGCCGTGGGTCGCGCTGGCGGTCAGGATGACCTGCTCCGGCCGGGACAGCCCGAAGAGCTCCCCCGCCTTCTCCCGCAGGGCCAGGAGGATCCGGGCGGCCCGGTTGGCGGGACCGTGGTTCCCCCGTCCGGGGCTGGTCATGGTCCCCACTGCCCGGGCCATGGCCCGGGCGACGGCAGGAGGCTTCTGGAGGGTGGTGGCGGCGCTGTCCAGGTAGATCACGGCGACACCTCCCGCCACCGCTCCTCCACAGAGCCCACATAGATGCCCAGATAGGGAAGGCCGGTGTGCCTGAGGACCGCCATGGCCCGGGACAGTCCCCGGGCGGGCAGGCGGACGGAATAGCTGCACCCGCTGGGAGAGAGCTCCGCTGGGGAGCGCAGAACGCGAGCCCGCACCCCCGCGGACTCCAGGGCGTTGGCGATCCGCTGAGCGTAGGTCAGCGACCGGCAAACAATGAGATAATACATAGCAAAGTCCTCCCGCGCCTATTCTATGCGCAGGAGGACCTGAGGTGTCACTGTTTGAGCCGGTTCGGCAGGCTTCGCTAATCCAGGGCTTCGATGAGCGCCACGGCGTGGGCGGCAATGCCCTCCTCCCGGCCGGTAAAGCCCAGCTTCTCCTCTGTGGTAGCCTTGACGCTGACGGCGGAGACCGGCGCGCCCATGGCCCGGGCGATGTTCTGCCGCATCTGCGGGATGCGATCCTTCAGCTTGGGGCGCTGGGCCAGGATGGTCACGTCCACGTTCTCCACCCGCCAGCCCTCCCGGCGGAGCAGGTCCGTGACCCGTCCCAGCAGAACCAGGCTGTCCGCTCCGGCGTAAGCCGGGTCTGTGTCCGGGAAGTGCCGACCGATGTCCCCCAGGGCAGCCGCTCCCAGCAGAGCGTCACAGAGGGCGTGGACCGCCACGTCCGCGTCGGAGTGGCCCAGCAGGCCCAGGGAGTGGGGAATGTCCACGCCCCCCAGGATGAGCTTTCGTCCGGGTACCAGGCGGTGCACGTCATAGCCGTGTCCGATGCGCATGGTCTTTCCTCCTCAATAGCCCGCCCGGGCGGCCAGGATGGCCTCCCCCAAAATGAGGTCCGCCCGGGTGGTGATCTTGATGTTCTCCTCGCTGCCCTGGGTCAGAGCCACAGGGCAGCCCAGCCGCTCCACAGCGGCACAGTCATCGGTGAGGGCGGTATTCTCCTCCACCGCCTTTTGAATGCCCGCCCGGATCAGAGGGGCGGCAAAGATCTGAGGCGTCTGGATGGCGAACAGGACGGACCGGTCCAGGGTCTCCGTGACCACACCCTCCTCCGCCCGCTTGATGGTGTCCTTCACCGGCACGGCTGGGGCGGCGGCGGACCGGGCCATGGCGGTCCGAATGGTCTCCTCCACGATCTCCTCCGTGACGAAGGGCCGGGCGCCGTCGTGGATGGCAATGAAGTCCATCTCCTTGGAGACCGCCTGAATCCCCGCCCAGACGGAAGCCGTCCGGGTGTCTCCCCCCTTCACCACGCGCTTGACCTTATCCAGGCCATGCCGGCTGCACAGGGCGCCGATCTCCACCATCCGGTCCTCTCGGGCCACAATGACGATCTCCGCCACCTGGCCGCAGGCCTGGAAGGGGACAAGGGCATGAAGAAGCATGGGCTCACCGCCCAGGGGAGTCATGATCTTGTCGATACCCTCCATTCGGGCAGCGTTTCCCGCGGCCACCACGATGACGGCGCAGGACCCCGTTTCCCGCTCCTTTTTCCCAAACAGTTTCTGCAAAAAGCCCATTGCTTTGTCCTTTCTCCGCCAGAGGTGTACTTGCGTGACAAAAAAGGAGCCCGGCGGCTCCCTTTTTCTCTGTCTATTCGGCCCTCCCGATGGAACGCATCAGGAGCGCAGCGCCTCTTCCAGACGGTCCTCCGCCTCCTGGTAGCTGATGGACTGGGCCAGCCCGATCTCCGACACCAGAATCTGCTTGGCGGAATGGAGCATCTTTCGCTCCCCGTTGGACAGGCCCCGGCGGTTCTCCCGGAGCATGAGCCCCTTGACCACCTTGGCCACCTCCATAAGGTCGCCGCTCTTCAGCCGCTCCATGTTCTCCCGGTATCGGTGGTTCCAGTTGGACTGCATCTCCACCTGCACACCGGAGAGCTGATCCAGGACCTTCTCCGCCTCGTCGCCGCTGAGGATGGCCCGGACCCCGATTTGATCACAGTGGTCCGTAGGGATCATCACCAGCATTCCGCCGATGGGCAATTTTAAGGTGTAATAGTCCCGGACGACGCCGTTGACCTTGCGCTGCACGATCCCGTCCACCACGCCTGCGCCGTGCATGGGATGAACGATCTTATCCCCGATCCGGAACATAGGTCACCTCCTGTACCCTGCGAACCTGCTGCGATCCCGCCTTCCTGCACATTCATTTCAATGGTGCTATTATACAAAAAAAACCCTTGCGGCGCAAGCATTTTTTTGCAGTTTGAAGATTAAATTCACAGTTTATTCATAGAAAAAAAGACGGCTAAAGCCGTCTTTTTTCTGGAATGTTGATTATTCAACGAATGATTAGTCGTCATCCGTGAGATCGTCCATGTCAAACCCCAGGGCAAACTTGTCGCCGCAGTTGGGGCAGGAAACCTCACCGGCGTCCAGGACGCTCTCGTCGATGACGATATCCTCTCCGCAGCTGGGGCATTCCACCTCAAAGAAGTCGTCGTCCAGCTCTGTGGGGAAGGGCACCACATCGTCGTCGTCCTCATAGTCGTCCCAATCGTCGTAGACCAGCATCTCCAGGTCTTCCACGTCTTCGGAGATAACGTCCAGGGCGTCGCCCAGGTCCTCCACTTCGGATTCCAGATCCTCTACAGAAAGGCCCACATCCTCCAGGATCTCGATGATCTTTCCGATGAGCTTGCCCTCCTTGGAGGACTCCTTGTCCAACTCCATTCCTTCGGCCAGGCCCTTGAGATAGGCGACTTTTTCAGAAATCGTCATAGCAGTGCAACTCCTTTCCAGTGAGTCATCCTCACTTGGCGCGCTCCATGTATTCGCCGGTACGGGTGTCGATGCGGATTCGGTCGCCGGGGTTGATGAACAGGGGCACCTTGATCTCCGCGCCGGTCTCCAGAGTGGCGGGCTTGGTGACGTTGGTGGCGGTGTCGCCCTTGAAGCCGGGGTCGGTCTCGGTGACCTCCAACTCAATGAAGGTGGGCAGCTCCACGCCGAAGATCTTGCCCTTGTAGCTCATGATCTTGCAAAGCATTTCTTCCTTCAGGAAGCGGACGTTGGGGCCGATCAGGTCAGCGCCGATGGGAACCATGTCGTAGGTTTCCATGTCCATGAAGTTATACAGGTCGCCGTCGCTGTAGCTGTACTGCATGTCCTTCTTCTCCACGAAGGCGTTCTCAAACTTGGCCGTGGGGTTGAAGGAGGTCTCAGTCACAGCGCCGGTGATGACGTTCTTCATCTTTGTGCGGACAAAGGCAGCGCCCTTGCCGGGCTTCACGTGCTGGAACTCCACAACCTGCATGACCTGGCCGTCCATCTCAAACGTGACGCCATTGCGGAACTCGCCGGCAGAAATCATAGTATTCATCCTCCAAACAAAATTGGTTTTCACTTTATAAGTTATATAAGCCTTTTTATTTTACAATACCTTTCCCTGTTTTGCAAGAGGATTTCACACTTCTCTCCCCTCTCAGGCAAATTTTTCGGGTCCTCGTTCACAGAAAGCTCCGGTAGAGGGTTTTCATGGTCTGGGCGTCCGCATCCTGGGTCCCGGCGCTCTCGCAGATGACGGTGGGGCCCCATCCGCGGCGGGCGATGGCGCGGCACAGCGGGGCGGGGTCCGGTCCAAAGTCGGTCTGGTCGAAGGTCAGGTGCCGGGATTCTCCGCCCTTGGGCGTGAAGGCGATCTTGGAGAAATGGCTGTGGAACCGGGCGGCCCGGTCCTCTCCCAATACCTCCGCCATCCGGTCCAGCATAACCTCGGTGGCCGTCTCGCCCTCCAGCCGGCCAAGAGAGCGGGCGTAGAGATGGCCGAAATCCACGCAGGGCATCAGGCCCTCGGTGTCGGCGCAGATGGCCAGCACTTCCTCCAGGTCTCCCAGCTGGTTGATCTTCCCCATGGTCTCGGGACATAGGAGGATTTCCCCGAATCCCGCGTCGTCGCACCGGCGGCGCAGATCCAGAAAGCTCTGCCGGGCAGTCTCCAGCGCCTCCCGGCGGGTCCGCTTCTGCAGGGCTCCGGTGTGGACCACCACCCGGCCCGCTCCCATCCACTGAGCCACCTGGCAGGCCGCCAGGATATAGCCCGCCGTCTTTTCCTGGCTGTCCGGGTCGGGGTTGGCGGGATTGACGAAGTAGGGGGCGTGGAGGGATAAAACGATTCCCGCCTCCTTTGCCGTTTCCCCGATCGAGCGGGCCGTGGCCTCCCCTACGTTCACGCCCTTGCCGCACTGGTATTCATAGGCGTCCAAGCCCTTTTCCCGGAGCCACAGGGGCATATCCCGGGAGCGCTTGAAGCCCTCGTCGGCAAAGCGGTCCGGGTTGCCGGCGGTGCCGAACAGGGCCCTCACAGGTCTTCTCCGTTGGACGCCCGGCGCCGGAAGGGCGTCTCCACGCTGTACCGCAGGAAGCGGAAGGCCGTGCCGAACTGGATGGGCCGGACCATCAGGGTCAGGACCCCGGCGTTGTTGCCGCCCCAGACATCTGTGAAGATCTGATCCCCTACGATGGCAGTCTGGGCGGGGCCCACCCCCATCCGCTCCATGGCCCGGCGGAAGCCGCCGGTCCTGGGCTTTCCGGCGTGGCCCTCGTAGGGGACCCCCAGCGCCTCGGCAAAGCGCTTGGCCCGGCCGGGCTTGCGGCTGTTGGAGAGGATGAACAGCGTCACCCCCGCCTTCTCCAGAGACTCCTTCCAGGCCCGGACCTGGACGGTGGGAGTCTTGGTGCCGTAGGTCACCAGAGTGTTGTCCAGGTCCGCCAGCAGGAGGGTGATCCCTCTGGCCTGGAGGCGGGCCGGGTCGATGTCGTAAATGCTGTCAAAGAGATACTGCGGGATGAGACGCAACAGATCCACCTTCTAACAAAATGTTCCTCCTCATAGGATATTGGGAGGATACCTTAACTGTTGGTATTATACACAAGGCTGAAAAAAATGCAAGGGGGCAGGGTATGTATCAGTATCTTCTCACACCGCCGGAGGACCTGACCGAAGCGGCGGACTTCGGTCTTCCGCTGGTCCATCTGGCCTTTTCCCTGGGGGCGGACGGCCTGCTTCACCATCCAGGGCTTCCGGAGGCGTGCCGGGGCGGACTGATGCTGGCAGGCTGCCGAGAGACACCGGAGGACGGCTCCCCGGACCGGGCCGTCCGTCAGGTCCTGGCTCTGTGCCGGGAGCGCGGCTTCCGGGGGGTGGTCCTGGACGGGGAGGGACCGCCCACCCCCTATCTGTCTCGGCTGATCCAGGGACTTGACCGGGGGCTGGAGCGTTTGGGCCGGGGATTCTTCCTGCCGGAGTCTTACGCCGCCTTTTCCCGGCGGGCTTTTCTGTACCTTTCCTCGGCAATTTCGGGCGGGTCCCTGGAGGAACGAATCCGGGCAGCCGGAGAGACCTACGGCGCCCGCCGGCTGGTGCTTGCCCTGGACCGGCGGGCGGAATCGTTTCCCCTTCCCGCCCCGGAGGGCGCGGGGGAGCCGCTGTCCCGGGAGGAGTTAGACCAACTGCTGGACCGTCTGCGGCCCCAGGTCCGGTTATCCCAGGACCTGTGCGCCCACTACTTCACCTATATGGACCGGAAGGAGGGCCCGCGGTTCGTCCTGTTCCACCGGGAGGACAGTCTGCGGCGGGCACGGGAGATCGGCGCGTCTCTGGGCGTCACCCGGTTTTTCCTGCTCTACCCTCAGCTGAAGGACCTGCTGCCGACACTGATCGCCTAGACGGAAAAAAGACCTGCCAAGCTGGCAGGTCTTTTAACGTGTATTTTAATAATACTTTTTCCGGTTCTTCCGGGCAGCCTCAGACTTCTTGCGGCGCTTCACACTGGGGCTCTCATAGTGCTCTCTTTTCCGCACCTCAGCCAGCACGCCGGACTTGGCACAGCTGCGCTTGAACCGCTTCAGGGCGCTCTCCAGAGACTCGTTCTCCCGCACATGGACTTCAGACATTCGTTTTCCCTCCTTCCGAAGTGGTGGGGTTCTCCCACGCACGAAAGGGCCACGTTCAAAATATGGCTTTAACAGGATTATTATATGGGATTCTCCCCCTATTGTCAAGAAATATTTTCAGAAGTTTCTTTTTCCCGGCGTTCTCGACCTCAGGCCTTGGGCTTGAGAATGAGATTCACCAGCTTGTTGGGCACGTGGATGGTCTTGACGATCTCCTTGCCCTCCATGAGCTTGGCGATCTTGGGCTCCTGGGTCACGGCAGCCAGTATGGTCTCCTGGTCGCTGTCCACGGGGACGGTGACGGTGCCCTTCAGCTTGCCGCCCACCTGGACGGCCATGGTGACCTCAGAGGCCACTGTCTTGCTCAGGTCATATTTGGGCCAGGCGGAGGTGCTGGCAAAGCCCTCGAAGCCGAACTGCTCCCACAGCTCGTCGGCCATGTGGGGCGCAAAGGGAGAGAGCAGCTGGAGCATGGTGTGGAACTCCGCCTTGTTGACGCCCTTGTCGTAGAACTGGTTGGTCAGGGTCATAAGGGCGGCAATGGCGGTGTTGAACTTCATGCTCTCAATGTCGTCCCCCACCTTCTTGATGGTCTTGTGCATGAGGGCCTCGTTGTCCTTGCTGTACTCTGTCCCATCGGCCACCTTTTCCGCCAGGTTCCAGATCCGGTCCAGGAACCGCTTGCAGCCCTTTACGGCGTTGTCCGACCAGGCGGCAGCTTTCTCGAAATCGCCGATGAACATGATGTAAGTGCGCATGGTGTCCGTGCCGTACTGGGCTACCACGTCGTTGGGGTTGACCACGTTGCCCCGGGACTTGGACATCTTCTCGCCGCCCTCGCCCAGGATCATGCCGTGGCTGGTCCGCTTGTGATAGGGCTCCGGGAAGGGCACCACGCCGATGTCATAGAGGAACTTATGCCAGAACCGGGAGTAGAGCAGATGGAGGGTGGTGTGCTCCATGCCGCCGTTGTACCAGTCCACCTGTCCCCAGTAGTCCAGGGCTTCCTTGGAGGCCAGGGCCTTGTCATTGTGGGGGTCCATATACCGCAGGAAGTACCAGGAGGAACCTGCCCACTGGGGCATGGTATCGGTCTCCCGCTTGCCGGGGCCGCCGCAGCAGGGGCAGGTGGTGTTGACCCAGTCGGTCATGGGAGCCAAGGGGGACTCGCCGGTGTCCGTGGGCTCGTAGCTCTCCACTTCAGGCAGCAGCAGAGGCAGCTCCTCCTCGGGAACGGGCACCCAGCCGCACTTCTCGCAGTGGACCAGGGGGATGGGCTCGCCCCAGTACCGCTGGCGGGAGAAGACCCAGTCTCTCAGCTTGTAGTTGACCTTCTCATGACCGATGCCCTTCTCCTCCAGCCACTTTTTCACGGCGGGGATGGCGTCCTTGACGGTCATGCCGTCCAGGAAGTCGGAGTTGACCATAATGCCGGTGTCGTCCTTCAGGGTGAAGGCCCCCTTCTCGATGTCGCCGCCCTTGACCACCTCGATGATCTCGCAGCCGAACTTCTTGGCAAACTCCCAGTCGCGGTCGTCGTGGGCGGGAACGGCCATGATGGCGCCGGTGCCGTAGGACACCAGGACGTAGTCGGAGATGAAGATGGGGATCTCCTTCCCGTTGACGGGATTGATGCCCATGACGCCCTCCAGCTTTACGCCGGTCTTGTCCTTCACCAGCTCGGTACGCTCAAAATCGGACTTCCGGGCGGCGGCCTCCACGTAGTCGGCCACGGCGTCCCAGTTGGCAATGGCGTCCCTCCACTTGTTCACATAGGGGTGCTCGGGGGAAAGGACCATGTAGGTGGCGCCGAAGAGAGTGTCGGGCCGGGTGGTGTAAATGAGCAGATCATCGCCCTGGGTGGTCTTGAACACCACCTCCGCGCCGGTGGAGCGGCCGATCCAGTTTCTCTGCTGGATCTTCACCCGCTCGATGAAGTCCACGGAATCCAGGTCGTCAATGAGCCGCTGGGCATACTCGGTGATCTTCAGCATCCACTGGCTCTTCTCCTTGCGGATGACCTCAGAGCCGCAGCGCTCGCAGACGCCGTTGACCACTTCCTCGTTGGCCAGAACGCACTTGCAGGAGGTACACCAGTTGACGGGCATGGAGGTCTTGTAGGCCAGGCCCTTCTTGAAGAGCTGCAGGAAGATCCACTGGGTCCACTTGTAGTAATTGGGGTCGGTGGTGTCCACCATCCGGTCCCAGTCGAAGGAGTAACCCAGCATCTTCAGCTGCTTGGTGAAGTTGGCGATATTGTCCTTCGTCACCTTGGCGGGATGGATGTGGTTCTTGATGGCATAGTTCTCCGTGGGCAGGCCGAAGGCGTCGTACCCCATGGGGAAGAGCACGTTGTAGCCGTCCATCCGGCGCTTCCGGGCCACCACGTCCATGGCGGTGTAGGGCCGGGCGTGGCCCACGTGGAGACCCTGACCGGAGGGGTAAGGGAATTCCACCAGGGCGTAGAACTTGGGCTTATCCCCACCGGTCTCGGCGTGATAGAGGTTTTCCTTGTCCCAGCGGTCCTGCCACTTGCGCTCGATGCGGTCAAATTCGTATTTCAATGTCGATCACGCTTTCCTAAGAGATTATTTCCAGCCGATGGTCTCGGCAAAAATTCAGGCTTCCGGCGTGAGTACGCCGCTCAGATCCACTACCTTGGCGTCCTGCCACAGGCGGTCTAAGTCGTAGAACTCCCGAGCCTCGGCGGAGAACAGGTGGAGCACCACGTCGCCGTAGTCCTGGAGGATCCAGGTGCCGCCCCGATGTCCCTCGATGTGGTGGGGCAGGATGTCGTTGTCTTTCATGGTCTTCTCCGCCGCGTCAGCCAGGGCCTTCAGCTGGGGAGCGGAGGCGCCGGTGCACAGGACGAAGTAGTCCGCCAGGGTGGTCAGACCGTCGGTCTCCAGCACCAGGATATCCTGGCCCTTCTTGCTGTCCACTGCTTTTGCCAGGGCGAGCGCCATCTCTTTCGGTGTCATAGGATCATCCTTTCTGTCTCCGGTCTGACCGGAGCGTTTTCATGTCTTATCGCACGCTTGTGCTGTCGTTTACTCGGTTGGCTCCGCCGGGGCCTCAGAGACGGGAGCCGGTGCCGGCTCAGGCTCCGGGGCGGGCGCCGGCGCGGGCTCCGGTTCCGGCTCCGGGGCAGGTTCCGGTTCCGCCGTGGGCTCCTCCACAGGCGTCGGGGCCGGCTCCGGCTGAGCCGCGGGGGTCTCCTCCGGCTGGGTCTGAGCCGGCTGACCGGGCTGGACCGGCTGGACCGCCGGAGCCTCCGGTTCTGTCCTTTCAGGCTCCGATGGCTTGGTGGGGTCCGCCGGGGGCGCCGTCTGGGTCTGGGCCGCGCCGGTGGGCAGGTCCATCTCGTTGCCGGTGAGCTGCCCCTGCTGGAGAATAGGCAGGCCGGTGCTTGCGGGCAGGGTGGGCTGATTGTTCACGGTGGTGCCGTGGATGATGTGCTGCTCCGCCGCCGTGATGGGCTGCCGGTAGGGGTTCAGGTGCTCGTTAACCAGGTCCAGCAGGGCCGTGGGGTTGACGAACACATAGGACTGATAGTTCTGATAGGTGGGGCTCCAGATGGTGCCGGTGTAATCGCCGGGCAGACCGTAGAAATGGATGTTCTGCTTTTTCATGCCCAGGGCCTGCTCCCCGAACCACAGCATCTCCCCGTAGGTCAGGTCGCTGGTAAGGTTGGCGTCCACAATGGAGGCGATCTGCCGGATCTTCGTGACGTTCCCCAGGCGGATGGTCTGCTCGGCCATGGCCTTGAGGAATTCGTGCTGGATCTCCACCCGGCCGATGTCGCCTACGGACAGGCTCTCACCGCTGTTGTTCTTCCGCCAGCGCAGCAGCCGGACGGCGTTCTCCCCGTCCAGGTGCTGCATTCCCTTCTCAAAGTGGATGTGCAGGTCCTGGGAGGGGTCGTCATAATGCATATTGTAGGGCACGTCGAAGTCCACGCCGCCGATGGCGTCCACCAGCTCCGTGACGGCGCTCAGCTCCACCACGAAGTAGTAGTCTGGCTGGAAGCCGATCAGGTTTTTGATCTGTTCCTGAAGGCCCTCGATGCCCTGGCGGTTGTAGACCGAGTTGATCTTCTTGATCTCCCAGGGCACATCCACCAGGGTGTCCCGGTAGATGCTCAGCACATCCAGGCTGCCGTTTTTGGCGTCGAAACAGCCCACCATGATGGTGTCGGTGTTGCCGCCGCCCTTGTCGTCCCGGCCTACCAGCAGGAAGGTGAACACATCCTCCCGGCGCCCGGTGTCCGGGGCCTGGGGCTCGTCGGTCTCGACTACGGTGGGTTCCTCCTCCTCCGGCAGCTCCGGCCGGTGGACCAGCACCGCGTGGGCCGCCAGAGCGGCGCCCACCAGGGCAAGCAGCGCCAGGATCAGAGTGATAAGGACCGTTCTGCCCCGCCGGGGTCTCCCACTGTCAGGATCGCTCCGTCTTTCTTCCCGGAAGGCGTCCTCATAGTCGTCGGGCATCACATCCTGCTCCTGGTAGATCCGGGCGTAGACGCTGCGCTGGGTCTCCCGGTAGGCCTGTTCCTGGAGCTTTTTCCGGGACCGGGCCTCCTTTTCCCGCTGCCGCCGGACCTCGTCTTTTCTCCGGCTCATGGAGTCTTCCTCCGGAAGTCCTCCAGGGCGTCCAGGGCGTTCTGATGGACGATGAGCCCCCGCTCATGGAGCTCCTCAATGGTCATCTCCAGGCCCAGGATCATGGCCTTGTCCAGGTCCTCCCAGACCAGTCTGCGCATCTCCTCCACCCCGTCGAAATCACGGGACGGCTCCATATAGTCAGCCAGGTAAAGGATCTTCTCCAGGGTATTCATCCCCGGCTTGCCGGTGGTGTGGCAATAAATGGCGTCAAAGACCTCGTCCGGCTCGCCAAACACGTATTTGGCCAGGGCCGCGCCGGTCTTGGAGTGAAGGAACTTCACCGAGACCCGCTCCAGCTCGTCCAGTTTGATGCCGTATTTGTCGCAGCAGGCCACCTGCTCCTCCAGCTCCCAGTATTTGGTGCAGTCGTGAAGGATGGCGGCCCGCCGGGCCAGCTCCGGGTCCTCACCCCAGAATTTCGCCAGGGCCACGGCGGTCTCCTCCGTGCCCTTGATGTGGGGCAGGCGCTTGGCCTTCACCATAGACCAGGACACCGCCCGGAGGTGCTTGTCGCTCAGATCCTTCAGGTCCGCCTGGGTGCCGAACAGCCCTTCCCGAAGGATGTAGCCGTACACCGGCGTCCAGAGGTACTGTCCCGGGTCCACGTTGCCCCCAGTCCACTCCGAGGCCAGCATCCGCCGCAGGTCCCGGGAGGCGATCTCCAGGATCTTGGGCAGCTGGACGATCTCCGTCCGGGCGTGGAACCGCTGGGCCAGATACTCACTCTGCTCCTGGAACATCTCCCCGGTGTCCTCATGGTTCCGGGCAAAGGCCGCCACCCCGGCGTACTGGAAGATCCGCTCGGGCTGATACCAGTTCTGGATGGTCAAAAACATATCCGTTCCCATAAGGAGCCACAGCTCGTCGTCGGGGAACTGCTCGTGGAGCTCCTCCACGGTGTCGGCGGTATAGCTCTTGCCCTCCCGCTTCAGCTCCAGGTCGGAGGCCTCCGCCCGGGGGCCCAGGCCGTCGGCCATGAGCCGGGCCATCTCCAGCCGCTGCTCCGGAGAGGCGGCGTTTTCCTCCAGGTCCTTGTGGGGGGGCTCCCGGTCCGGGATGATGAGCAGCCGGTCCAGTCCCAGCTGCTCCATAGCGGTCCGGGCAGCCTCCATGTGGCCCAGATGGGGCGGGTCAAAGGTCCCGCCGTAAATCCCAATTTTCATCTATCATACACCCGCTTTCCAAACATGCGGAAGCCAATGCTTCCTCAGTGACGCGGTCAAGGCTTGGCCGTTCTCTTTCTGTCTCTGACTAATACGATCTTGTCCTTCTTCTCCTTGTTGTGGCTCTGCCGGTACAGGACGAATTTGGAGCCGATGACCTGGACCGCCTCGCTGCGGGTCCGCACCGACATCTCCTGGCAGGCCTCTTTCGCTGTCAGCATGGCATTCTCCAGCACCTTGCACTTGATGAGCTCCCGGGCCTCCAGGGCCTCGTCGGCCTGCTTCACCAGGTTGTCGCTGATGCCGTCCTTTCCGATGTGGACGATGGGGTCCAGGCTGTTGGCCAGGCCCCGAAGCTGGGCCCGCTGCTTACTGGTCAGTTCCATATCTTCTCTCCCATTCCTCCCGAAATGCCCGCAGAGCGTTGCCTCTGTGGGAAATGGCGTTTTTCTCCTCTGCCGAAAGCTCCGCCATGGTGCAGCACCGGTCCGGCAGGTAAAAGATCGGATCGTAGCCGAATCCGCCCTGGCCGCTGGGGCCCTGGGCCACCACGCCGTGGACCTCGCCCCGGCTCATGACCTCCTCCCCGCCGGGCAGGACGCAGCAGATGACGCTGACGAACCGGCAGGCCCGTTCCGTCTTTCCCTCCATGTTTTTCAGAAGGAGCTTCCACCGGTCCGTGTCGTCCAGGCCCTCGCCGCCGTACCGGGCGGAATACACCCCCGGCGCGCCGTCCAGGGCGTCCACCACCAGGCCGGAGTCGTCGGCGATGGCGGGCAGGCCGGTGGCCTCCATGATGGCATGGGCCTTGATCCGGGCGTTCTCCTCAAAGGTGGTCCCGGTCTCCTCGGGCTCCAGATCCACCCCGGCCTCAGCCTGGGAGATGACCTCCACCCCCAGTTGGGACAGGATCTCCCGCATCTCCTTCATTTTCTTTTTGTTGTGACTGGCAAGGACTGCTCTCATTGGTATTCTCCTTCGATGGCGGCCTTCTGGATCGCCTGCAGCTCAGAAATGCCTTTGGCGCACAGGTCCACCAGGTCCCGCTGTTCCTGGATGGTGAAGGCCCGGCCCTCGCCGGTGCCCTGGAGCTCCACGAGTTCCCCCTCCCCGGTCATGACGCAGTTGAGATCCACCATGGCGGAGGAATCCTCCTCATAGCACAGGTCCAGCATGGGCTGATCGTCCACGATGCCGGCGGACACCGCCGCCACGCAGGTCTTCAGGGGCATCTCCTTGATGGCGCCCTCCTGGACCAGCTTCCAGCAGGCGAAGGACAGGGCCACATAGCCCCCGGTCACCGAGGCGGTGCGGGTGCCTCCGTCCCCCTGGAGGACGTCACAGTCGATGGTGATGGTCCGCTCCCCCAGTTTTTTCATGTCCACGCAGGCCCGGAGAGCCCGGCCGATGAGCCGCTGGATCTCCGCCGACCGGGGGGAGAGCTTCAGCTTGGCGATATCCCGCTTGCTCCGCTCCCGGTTGGCCCGGGGAAGCATGGAATACTCCGCCGTCACCCAGCCCTCGCCATAGGGGACGTGGGGCGGGATGCGGTCCTCCACCGAGGCGGTACAGAGCACATGGGTATTGCCGCAGCGGATGAGGCAGCTGCCCTCCGCGAATTTGTTGATATTGGGAATGATCTCCACCGGGCGGAGCTCATCCAGCTTTCTTCCGTCGATCCGAGACACGGGATCGTCTCCTTTCTTCCTGGTCGATTAAACGAGAGCCTGAGCGAATTCCGCCGCGTCAAAGGGCTGGAGATCGTCGATCCCCTCGCCAAGCCCCACGAACTTCACCGGCACCCCCAGCTCCTTGGCGATGGCCAGGACGATACCGCCCTTGGCGGTGCCGTCCAGCTTGGTGAGCACGATGCCGGTGATGCCGGCGCTCTCCCCGAACTGCTTGGCCTGGATGAGGCCGTTCTGTCCCGTGGTGGCGTCCAGCACCAGCAGAACCTCCTTGCTGCTCTCGGGGCTCTCCCGGTCGATGACCCGGCTCATTTTGTTCAGCTCATTCATCAGGTTCTGTTTGTTGTGGAGGCGGCCGGCGGTGTCCACCAGGACCACGTCCATCTTCCGGGCCCGGGCGGCGTTCATGGCGTCGAACACCACGGCGGCAGGGTCGGAGCCCTCCTCGTGACGGACGATCTCCACCTTGGCCCGGTCGGCCCAGATGGACAGCTGGTCGGCGGCGGCGGCCCGGAAGGTGTCTCCCGCGGCCAGCAGCACCCGGTTCCCCTCCCCTTTCAGAAGGTGGGCCAGCTTGCCGATGGTGGTTGTCTTGCCCACGCCGTTGACGCCGATCATCAGCAGCACGGCGGGCTTTCCCGCCAGATCCAGGGCGGCGTCCCCCACCCGCAGCATCTCCACCAGGATCTCTCGCAGGCAGGCTCTCACCTCCTCGGGATCCTTCAGCTTCCGCTCCTTCACCCGGCCCCGCAGCTCTTCCACCGCCTCCAGGGTGGTGTCCATGCCCATGTCGGCCAGGATGAGGCTCTCCTCCAGCTCGTCGAAGAAATCCTCGTCGATGGAGAAAAAGCCGGAAAACACACTTAGTTTTTTGATCTTGTCAAACAGTCCCATAGGGAACCTCCTGTTGTCACTTTAATTCCTTGCCCAGCAGCTCCTCCGCCTGGGCCATGTCCAGCTTCAGCACTCGGCTGACCCCCTGGCGCTCCATGGTCACGCCGTAGAGTACGTCGGCGGCCTCCATGGTGGCCCGGCGGTGGGTGATCAAAAGGAACTGGGTCTGGCTCACCGTGGCCCGCAAGTACCGGATGAACCGGGCGCCGTTGGCCTCGTCCAGGGCCGCCTCGATCTCGTCCAGCACACAGAAGGGGGTGGGGTGCACCTTCAGAATGGCGAAGTACAGGGCAATGGCCACCAGGGCCCGTTCCCCACCGGAGAGCAGGCTCAGAGCCCGCGGGTTCTTCCCCGGGGGCTGGACCTGAATGTCCACGCCGCAGTTGAGGGCGTCGGTCTCGTCCTCCAGAGACAGGGTCCCCTGTCCCCCGCCGAACAGGTCGGCGAAGGTCCGGGCAAAAGCCTCCCGGATTTTGGCAAACTCCCGGAGGAAGATCTCCTCCATCTCGCCGGTGATGGTCTCGATGACGCCCTCCAACTCCTGGCGGGCGGTTTCAATGTCGGTTTTCTGTTCGGACAGATAGGCGTAGCGCTCCTCCAGCCGCCGGAACTCCTCCACCGCGCCGATGTTCACCACGCCCAGGTCCTGGATGGCCTTGTTCAGCTGAACGGCTTTCCGGTTGGCCTTGGGGATGCTCTCCACCGGCTGGCGGACTGCCTGGGCGGCCTGGTGGGTCATGCCGTAGGTATCCCACAGCCGGTCCAGAAGCCGGGACTCCTCCATGGACGCCTGGAGCTTCTTCTGCTCCAGGGCGGCGGTCTCCCGCTGCAGGCGCATCTGCTCCTCGTTCTTCTCCCGGGCCTGGCGGTCGGCGCGGGTCCGCTCCCCCTCCAGCCGCAGCTTTTCCTGGGCGCAGGCACGAACCTGACCGGCCGCCTCCTCCAGGTCTCGGGACAGGCTCTCCGCCTTGCGCTCCAGCGCCTGGATCTCTTCCCGAAGGGAGCGATCCTCCTGTTGGTAAGCGGTCAGTCGGCCCTCCTGACGGTCCCGCTCTCTCCGGGCGGCGTCCTGCTGCCCGGTGAGACTGTCCAGCAGAGGGGCAAAGGCCCGGATCTCCGCCTGAAGGGCGGCCAGACGCTCCCGCTGGGCGTTCACCGCCTCATCCTTCTCCCGCTGCTCCGCCTGGAGGCCAGGGTCCTCAGCGGGTCCGGCGGCCTGGATGGACTCCAGCAGCTCCGCCGCACGGACGGTGGCCTGCCGGGCTCTCTCCCGGTCCAGCCGGGCCGACTCCAGATCGGCCTGGAGGTCGGCGAGCCGCCGGGACAGAGACTCCGCCTCCGCCGCCCGGGACAGCACGCCTCCCTTGCGGTTGACCGACCCGCCGGTCATGGACCCGCCGGGCCGGAGGATCTCTCCGTCCAGGGTCACGATGGGGAACCGGTAGCTTCGGCGTTTGGCCAGTGAGATGGCGCTGTCCAGCGTGTCCACCACCACGGTCCGGCCCAGCAGGGACTGGGCAGCCTTACGGCAGCGGTCCTCGCAGTCGATCACATCGGCGGCCACAGCCAGAAAGCCCGGCTCCCGGTCCACCCCCTCCTCCTTGAGCACGGAGGGGCGAAGGGCGGTGAGGGGCAGGCAGGTCACCCGACCTCCATCCCGCCGTTTCAGGTATCGCAGCACGTCCCGGCCCGCCTGCTCGTCCTCCACAATGAGGTTCTGCATGGCGGCGCCCAGGGCGGTCTCCACAGCCACGGTGTATCGGGCGGGCACGCGGAACAGCTGGCCCACCGGCCCCAGAACACCGGAAAGAGTCCCCCGCTTTACCTCGCCCATGGCGGTTTTCACGCCTTTATTGTAGCCCTCGTAGAGGGCGGTCATATCTTCCATCATCCGCAGGCGGGAGGAGGCGGTCTGCTCCTCCACCCGGCGGGCCATCCAGGCCTCCTCCGCCTCCTTTTCCCGGCGGCGGCACTGTCCCAGACGGTCCCTTCCCTGACGCAGAGCGTCCTCCCAGGCCTTTCTGGCCTGGGAAAATCTTCCGCGGACCTCCTCCGCCCTGGCCTGAGCCTGGGCCACGCTCCGGCGGCAGTCTTCTTCCTGCTGCCGCAGCTGAGACAGCCGTTCCTTCTGGCGGGTCAGGTCGGCGGAGAGTTCCTCCTGCCGGGCGGACTGGCGGTCCAGATCCTCCCGGATCCGGGCGGCGTTGGAGGCGTTGTTCTGAATCCGGGACTCCAGCAGGGCGACCCGCTGGCGGGTCTCCCGCAGGTCGGCGTCCAGCCGGCTCTGACGGTCCCGCAGCTCCTCTCCCTTGGCCTCGGCGTCCCGGGTCTGGAGCAGCAGTTCCTCAGCCCGGGCATAAAGCTCGTCGGCCTCCCGGGTGCAGGCGTCCAGTTGGGACAGTGCGGCCGAATGGTCCCCCCGGAGCTGAGAGGACTTGCTCCGCTGCTCCTCCAGCTGATCCATCCACAGGGAGATCTCCAGCACCCGCAGCTCTTCCTTCAGGGCAAGATACTCTTTGGCCGTCTCGGCCTGGGCCCGCAGGGGCTCCCGCTGGAACTCCAGCTCCTCCAGCTTATCCCCGATGCGGACCAGGTTCTCCTGGGTTCGGTCCAGCTTTCGCTGGGTCTCCTCCTTCTGGTGTCGGCAGTGGGAAATCCCCGCCGCCTCCTCAAAGATCTCCCGGCGCTGGGTGCTCTTGGCGGAGAGGATCTCGTCGATCCTGCCCTGGCCGATGAGGGCATAGCCCTCCTGGCCCAGTCCGGTGTCCATGAACAGCTCGTTGACGTCCCGCAGGCGGACCTGCTTGCCGTTGAGCTGGTATTCACTCTCCCCCGAACGGTAATACCGCCGGGTCACGGTGACCTCATCCCCGCCGTCGGGCAGAATCCCCCGGCACTGATCCAACGTCAGGGAGACCTGGGCAAAGCCCTGGCGGTTTCGATCCCGGGCGCCGCCAAAGATCACGTCCTCCATCCGCCCCCCCCGGAGACTTTTGACGGACTGCTCTCCCAAGACCCACCGCACAGCGTCTGACAGGTTGGACTTTCCGCTGCCGTTGGGCCCCACGATGGCCACCAGGGGCTGGTCAAAGGTGAGGACAGTCTTGTCCGGAAATGACTTGAAGCCTTGAAGTTCCAGCGATTTCAGGTGCAAGACGGTTCTCTCCTCTCCGTTCAGGCCTGTTTCCCATACAAGCCCAGAATGATTCAAAATATTATAGCAAATCCCCGTTTGTTTTGCAATATATAAATCTGCGGTTTCCCGGATCGCATTCGAAGGACATTCCCAGCAAAAAAGGACCTCACCTTGGTGAAGTCCCTTTCCTCAGCCTCCCGTTCCAGCACCGAAAAACGCGATGAACAGCCCGATGCCGCCCACCACCATCAGCAGCGCGGCAACGAGGCCCACAATGTCCGTCACGTCCCTCCGCTGATTGTAGTTTTTCACCGAGCGGAACAGCTGGGCTACGCCCAGGCCGATCACCAGCGCCAGGATCACCCGCATCGTCATTTCTCTCACTCCCCGTTCCTGTTGTTTTGTCTACCATATCATAAAACCGGAGGATTGTCGAGAGCGGGAGCAAAAAACACCGCCGGGCAAGAAAACCCGACGGTGTTTCGTGTGTTTGGTTCCGAGTCTCACTCTTCCTCCAGCAGGAAGTCGTCCTCGTCCTGATAAGTGTCCTCCTTGGTGCCGAACAGGCCCAGGATGACGCCGCAGATCCGGCCCAGGACCAGGCCCACCACCACGGTGCAGACGCAGGCCCCGATCTGAGTGCCGGGCTGGCCGTTGATGGCAATGGCAAACAGGCCGCCCAGCAGACCGGGCATGCCGTGGAGATTGTGGACACCGCAGGTATCCGTGCCCTTGATGAGGGCGCAGACCTTGGGGGCGATGATGGAGAAGCCCACGGTGCTCAGAATGCCGGCGCAGATGCCGATGACCATGGAGAACCCGGGGTTGGCAGTGGAGCAGGTGGAGCCGATGGCCACGCCGCCGGCCAGGGCCGCGTTGGCAATGTCCTCGATCTCGATCTTGCCCCGGATGAGCTTGGTGAAGATGTAGGTAGCCAGGGTGGAGCCGCACAGGGCCAGGATGGTGTTCAGAGCAGTGAGATAGGTGCGGTCCGGGGAGGCCACAGAGCTGGTGAAGGAGGGCCAGAACAGCCACAGCACCATGCTGCCCAGCAGGCAGAACTCATTGCTGATCTTGTCGGCCTTGGGGCCGGGCTTGCCGGCGAACTTCTTATCGGTGGCCATAACGACGCCCAGACCGAAGTACGCGCCGAAGGCGTGGATGGCCACGGACCCGCCGGTGTCCAGGAAGCCCTTGAACAGGCCGCTCTCCAGCAGAAGCCATTCATTGAAGATGTATGCCAGGGTAAAGAGGATGCCGAGGATAAAATACTGGTCCATTTTCAGACGGCCCAGGACCGCGCCCATGCAGATGAGCAGACTGGCCCCGGCGAACTCAGCAAAGAGCAGACCGTTGATGCTCATGACCTCAAATTCATTGGGCAGGAAGCTCTCCACGATCATATACACCGGAATGGAGATGCTGACGGCCAGGAAAGTGGCGGTCAGTGAGGTGAACTCATGGCCACGAAGGAATACCATCAGGAATCCGAAGCCCAGCAGAAGCATAGCCAGGATGTGGATGGACCGGGCGTAGTTCACAGAGTCGAAAATGGTGCGGGTGGTGTTGTCCAGGCTGTCGGTGTCGATGGGCACGATGGACCCCAGACCCTCGGCAACGCTGTGGTTGACGGACGGGAAGAACGCCACTGCCATCAGCACGGTGATGATCAGGAAGACGATCAGCAGCCCGACGTTGCGGTTGGTTTTCATGTCGTATGCACTGTCCTCTCTCTAAGAAGTTGATAAAATGGAAAAGAGACCGGGGCATCCCGGTCCCTTTCGACTTTTAAATTTAGCACCAAACATTTCTTCTGTCAACTATCCCAGCAGGAATATTTGCACAGGACAACAGTTTTTGCCGCAATTATCTCTGTCGCTCCTCCAACAGTTTTTGCGCGTAATGGACGGTCTCCATGGCGTCGGGGGCGTACCAGTCCGCGCCGATGGTCTCGGCATAGTCCCGGGTGATCACCGCGCCCCCCACCACCACCTTGCAGGGCAGCGCCCGCTCCCGCAGCAGACGGATGGTCTCCGCCATGTTGGGGGCCGTGGTGGTCATCAGGGCGGAGAGCCCCACCAGAGGGATGCTGTGCTCCGCCACCGCGGCGGCGATGGCCTCGGGGGCCACGTCCTTGCCCAGGTCCAGGACCCGGAAACGATAGCTCTCCAGCAGGACCTTCACGATGTTCTTTCCAATGTCGTGGATATCCCCTTTTACCGTCGCCAGCAGAATCTGAGGACTCCCACCGGATTCTCCCGCCGGCAGGTACTCCTTCAGAATCTCAAAGGCGTCCTTGGCGGCCTCGGCGCTCATGAGAAGCTGAGGCAGAAACAGCCTTCCGGCCTCAAAGCTCCTGCCCACTTCATCCAGGGCGGGGACCAACTGGCCGTTGATGATCTCCAGGATGTCCGTACCGTCCTGGGCCATCTGTCTGGCCAGAGATGCGGCGGACTCCCGGAGGCCCTTGGCCACCGCGTGACGCAGGGTGACCCCCGTCTCCGGGGGCTTTTCTGCAGACACCTTGGGCGCGGGGACCACAGAGGCGGGAGCGGAGTCCGGGGCATTCTGGAAGGCCTCCATGTACTCCTGGCACTGCTCGTCCAGACCCCGCAGAGCCCGATAGGACCGATAGGCCCCCATCATGGGGCCGCTCATGGGGTTGATGATAGCACCGTCCAGGCCGCTGTGGAGGGCCAGGGTGAAGAAGGCCTGGTTGAGATTGTCCCGCCGGGGCAGACCAAAGGAGACGTTGGACACGCCCAGGACGGTCTTGACGCCCAGCCGCTCCTTGGCAAGGCGAATGGTCTCCAAGGTCACGTTGGCGTTGTCCGGTCCGGCGGAGACAGGCATGGTCAGGCCGTCCACAAGCAGCTCCCGGCGGCGGATGCCCCGGGCCTTGGCGGCCTCCACGATGGTCTCGGCAATGGCCAGGCGGCCTTCCGCGGTGTCCGGGATACCGTTGTCGTCCAATGTAAGGCAAACCAGGCCGCCGCCGTACTTTTTCACCAGGGGAAGAATGGTCTTCAAGCTCTCTGCCTTGCCGTTGACGGAGTTGATCAAGGGCTTACCGTTGTATCGCCGCAGAGCGGACTCCATGGCGGCGGGATCGGAGGTATCCAGCTGGAGGGGCAGGCCGGTGACCTCCTGGATGGCCTCCACCGTCCGGGTCAGCACGGCGGGCTCATCCAGGTCGGGCAGGCCCACATTCACATCCAGGATGTGGGCGCCGGCGTCCTCCTGCTTCAAGGCCTCATTGAGAACATATCCGGTGTCCCCGGCCCGCAGAGCGGCCTGGAGCTTTTTCTTGCCGGTGGGGTTGATGCGCTCGCCGATGATGACGGCGTCGGTCCCATCCAGAGCAACTGCCTGACAATAAGAGGAGATCAGAAGGGCGTCCTTTTCCGTTACCGTAGGAAGGGGAAGGCCCCGAGTGGCCTCGATAAGCGCGCCCAGATGGGCCGGCGTGGTGCCGCAGCAGCCGCCCAGGACGGTGGCCATAGGGGCAAGGGGCAACATCTGAGCGGCGTACTCCGCCGGGGAAACATCGTAGACCGCTTTTCCACCCTCGGTATGGGGCAGACCGGCGTTGGGCTGGAGGAGAAGAGGCGTGGAGGAATCCTTCCACAGAGACTCAAAGACCGGCGTCATCTCCCTGGGGCCCAGGCCGCAGTTGACCCCGATCAGGTCCACCCCCAGGCCCTCCAGCAGCGCCACGGCGGCCCGGGGAGAGCCCCCGGTGAGCAGCTTGCCGGAGCCGTCGAAAATGAGGGAAGCAAAGATAGGCAGGTCGCAGTTCTCCTTGGCGGCCAGCACGGCGGCCTTCATCTCGTACAGGTCGCTCATGGTTTCAATGAGAACAGCGTCCGCCCCTGCCGTCTGGGCCGCCGCTGCGGGCTGGGCAAACAGGGCAACAGCGTCCTCGAAATCAAGATCACCGTAGGGCTTGAGGAGCTTGCCGGACGGGCCGATGTCCACGCAGACGAATCCGTCCTTCACTCCCTCCGCCTCCATGGCGGCCCGGACGTTGCCCACCGCAGCCGTCACTATCTCGTTCACCGTGACCCCATAAGGGACCAGTCTGGGAGCGGTGGTCCCGAAGGTGTTGGTGGTGATGAGGCGACACCCCGCCCGGAGATACTGCCGGTGGACGTCCTGCACCGCCTCCGGGTTTCGGATGCTCCAAACATCCGGCAGAAGGCCCTCGGGAATGCCCGCCGCCTGGAGCATACTCCCCATGCCGCCGTCAAAATACATCCGTCTGGTCCGTATGGCTTTTAAAATGGGCTCCATGAGGCATGGCTCCTTTCCTATCTTGTCAGTATGTTTTATCGCTAAAAAATATAGTTCACTGGGACGCTCAGTCACCGAACGCCCGGAAGGGGCAATCCCTCTTCGGGCAGCGCATGCATTTCTGCCCGCAGGACTCCTCCTGCCGGTCGCTGAGGCCCACCACGGCCGTAACGGACTTCTCCGGCACCAGCATACCGCCGTCGGTGAGGGTCAGTCCAATGCGCTTATGGGCGATGAGCAGGTCCAGGACCTTCCGCTGGACGGAAAGATCCCAGTCGCCGTAGCCGGGGCTGAAGGGGGGCGTGAGATATCTTCCCTCCTCCAAGCCGGCGGAGAGCTCGCCGCAGAGCTGGGCGCACAGATCGTCCAGCCAGACGGCGCACACCGCCTGTCCCACAGAGGCCTTCGCCATGCTTCGGGCGGACCAGCGGCGGAGGAGACGGTCTGTCTCCGCTCCCAGGGTGACAGCGTAAAGGACGCAGGCATCACAGTGGCGAAGGTGATGCGCCAGATCCCGGCTCTCCCCGGGCAGATCAGACACCGCCAGGGTCCGCCGGACGCTTTTGGGGCGCACGAACCGTTCCAGCTCCTCCTCGCAGGCGTCGGCGCAATGGGCCAGCTCCGGAGGCAGGGCGGATCCGGCAAGGCCCAGATACCGGGCCACTTCCCTTCTGTCCGCTCTCATACCCGATCCAGAACGTAGCTGAGATTATCCATAAGCTGCTCAGCCACCTCCGGCCGGTTCATGGCATAGACATGGACGCCACGGACCCCGTTGCACACCAGATCCACGATCTGCTCTGCGGCAAAGATGACGCCCGCCTGCTTCATGGCGTCGGGCCGCTCTCGGAACCGGTCCAGAAGCATCCGGAACCGAGTCGGCGGGGTGGAGCCGGACAGGGAGAGGATCCGGCGCATCTGGATGACGTTGGTGACGGGCATGATCCCCGCCAGCACCGGCACGGTAATGCCCACCTCATGGGCCCGGTAGAGGAAGCTGTACAGGGCACTGTTATCGAAGAACATCTGGGTGGTAAGAAAGTCCAGGCCGGCGTCCACCTTCTCCTTCAGATGGAGAAGGTCCTCCGACTGACTGGGGCTCTCCACGTGGCCGTCAGGATAGCAGGCTCCGCCGATGGTGAAGCCGCCGAAGGCCTTGATGTCCCGAACCAGGTCCACGGCGTAGGTGTAGTCCCGGGGGGCGTTGGAATCGAAGCCCTCGGGATAATCGCCCCGGAGGGCCAGGATATTGTCAATGCCGGAGGCCCGCAGATTCTCCAGCTCCGCACGGATGCGCATCTTGTCGGAGTTCACGCAGGTCAGGTGGGCCAGGGCCGTGACGCCCTGCCCCTGGATGGCCTGGGCAATGGCGGCAGTGTTAGCCGCGGTGGTCCCGCCTGCGCCGTAGGTCACGCTCATAAAATCAGGCTTGAGCCGGGCGATGGCCTCGGCGGAGGCGCGAACGGACTCGAAATCCGTGTCCTTCTTGTTGGGGAAGACCTCAAAGGACAGAGTCACGCGTTTTTCATTCCAAAGGTTTTTCAGGTGCATGGGGGTCTCCTTTTCGCAGAGGGAGTCACGCCGCTTCCCGGGCCTCTCGGGCTGCCAGGCGGATGCCCGCCAGTGCAATGCCGGCCACGAACCAGAAGATCAGCATGACGCGGGGGTAGTTCCAGATATAGTCGGCGATGCCGCAGACCATGGCGCCCAGCAGGGCGGACACCGCTCCGGCCACCACAAGGCGGGTCTGCCGGGAGCACAGGGCATTGCCTACGGCCCGGGCCCCCTGCCGGATGGTCCAGAGAACACCGGCCACCAGGGTAAAGATCCCGACCAGTCCGGTCTCGCACCAGACCTGGAGATAGACATTGTGGCAATGGATGAACACATCCGAGCCGGTGAAGTAGTTCCCCCGCTTGATGAGGTCCCGGACCACGTCGGAGCCCAGGCCGCCGCCAAGGAGGGTGTTGTGTTTAATGAATCGCCAGGCCGCCTGATAATAGGGAAAGCGGCTGCTGGTGGAGGTGTCGTGGGAGCTGAAAATACTCAGGATCCGGTTGCTCACGGTGTCCGGCAGGAAGAAGGTCCCCACAAGGCCCAGGAGAATGATGACGGGGATGAGCTTCTTGTTCCACAGGAACAGAAACAGGAAGAGGGCCGCCACCAGACCGATCCAGGCTGCCCGGGAATAGGTCATGGCAATGGCTCCGCAGCCCAGAACGGTGCTGACAAAGGCCAGACTCTTCCCCCACCAGGTCCGGGCGCAGAGGATCAGGACGAAGGACAGGGGCAAAAGCATCAGAAGAACCTCTCCAAAGGCATTGGGGTTCTCGTAAAAGGCGAAGACCCGGCCGGGCATCCCCTTGTTCAGGTCCAGACTCATATCCACCAGCTTGGGGTCCACCTCGATGCCCGAGGCCCGCTGGTAAAATCCCATGCAGGACATAACGGTCATGGCCAGGGAGGACACGGCCAGAAGCCGGACCAGATGCTCCCGCCGCTCCACGGTGGTCACCAGGACCAGGACGCAGAGCATGCAGGTCAGATGGAAGCTGAGATGGCGGGTGGATTCCGCCCGGTCCGCCGAGAGGTACCAGGCCAGGACCACCGCGCCGGCAAAGGCCATGAGCCAAGGGCCGATGGCCGCCAGGGACAGGCGGAAGTCAGGCTTGCGCACCCCGGCAAACACCGTCAGGCACAGGCAGAGGACGAACCCAGTCAGGCTGTAGGCATTGTTCCACGCCTCATAGGGCACCACCATGACCCCCAGCATCACCCACCCCACCAGCAGCGGGGTCTGCTCAGCGATGGACAGGAAGATGTGGACGGCCACGCTGTCCTCCAGTACAAGTCTTCCCTTGCGGTAGATCCACTGGAGGAGAATGGTAGGCAGGCTGATCAGGGTGGTCAGACCCCGGCAGAGGATGCTGTGCCTCCAGGCCCGGGACAGGACGCCCTCCCGCCGGATCACGTCCACCGCCATGCTGTTCTGCCAGCTGCGGCCGAACACGCTTTCCGGCCAGGCCCGGCGGAGGACCTGCCCCACGCCACGGAGACCGGCGGCCAGGAGACTGCCGTCATACCACCGGACCAGGGCGGCGCAGAAGGCCAGCACCCAGCGGCAGATCACACTGTTTTTTGCCACCGACACGGCGGTCACTCCTTTCGGACTATCCCCGGTTCTTGAACCGGTAGAGTAGGGACAGGAGAAAAAACCGTCCCTTGCAGATCAGGTCGGCCACCACCTGCTTGTTTCGTCCCAGGTCCGCGGGGCGGATGGTCCGGATGGCCTGGGCCATTTCCGGCCGGGCGCAGATGGCCTTGACCTTGGCCCGTTTTTCCCCCAGGGAGGCAGGGTTGCCGGCGGCAAATTCGTTGGCCACAGCGATAAGCAGGCCGGACCAGCAGGTGTTCTCCCGCCACAGGGGCAGTGTCTCCCCCAGGGAAAACTTCTTCGCCAAGGCCTCCTTGGCCGCCAGGAACCGGGTGAAGGTATCCATGTAGTCCGACAGATACCGCCGGGTGACGGAAACGGGATTTTGCAGATAATAATACACCGGCACATCCACCATGGCCAGCTTTCTGGCATGGCAGAAGTATTCCAACAGGAACAGCTCATCCTCCAGATAGGCGCCGTCAAAGAGAATCTCGTGGTCCCGGACGATGTCCCGGGAGAAGAGGAACCGCCAAATAAAGCCGTTGAGGACCTCCCCCGGCTTCCCCAGCCTCTCCCCCAGGAGCCGGTCCACGATGCCTTTGCGGATCTCCGCCGGGCCGTACACCCCGGCGGGCAGGGCTCCGGGCTCGATGCGGAGGGAGCCGTCGGTCTCCGCCAGGTAGTGGGCCCCGCCGGCAGAGTCCGCTCCCGCCGCTTTCAGCGCGGAATACATGGTCTCCAGTCCGTCCGGGGGCAGCCAGTCATCGGCGTCGGCAAAGGCCAGATAGGTCCCCTGAGCCTCCGCCATGCCCAGATTTCGGGCGGAGCTGACCCCGCCGTTCTTCTTGTGGAAGACCCGGACCCGGGAATCCTTTGCGGCGATGGCGTCGCAGAGCTTGCCGCTGCCGTCGGGAGAGCCGTCCTCCACCAGGATCAGCTCCAGGTCGGAGAAGGTCTGGCCCAGGATGGAGTCGGCGCATTTGTTGAGAAAGGCTTCCGCCTTGTAGACCGGGACGATGACGGATATCTCCGGCATGGCGCGGACCTCCTTGTTATACAATAGTGTAGGATTCGCTTAGAAGAGCAGGATCACCGGCAGGCTTCCTTCAGCGCCTCGGCTCGGTCGGTCTTCTCCCAGGCCACGCCCAGGTCCTCCCGGCCCATGTGGCCGTAGGCGGCCAGATGGCGGTAGATGGGCTTCTGGAGCCCCAGGTCCCGGATGATGGCGGTGGGGCGCAGGTCGAAGGTCTTGCGGACGGCCTGCTCCAGCACGTCGTCGGCCACAACGCCGGTGCCGAAGGTCTCCACCAGGATGGAGACGGGCTGGGCCACGCCGATGGCATAGGCCAGCTGGACCTGGCACCGCTTGGCAAGGCCCGCGGCCACCACGGTCTTGGCCACCCAGCGGGCGGCGTAGGCGGCGGAGCGGTCCACCTTGGTGGGGTCCTTGCCAGAGAAGGCGCCGCCGCCGTGGGGGGCGGAACCGCCGTAGGTGTCCACGATGATCTTGCGTCCGGTTAGACCGGTGTCTCCCTGAGGACCGCCGATGACGAAGCGACCGGTGGGGTTGACGTAGATCTTGGTGTTCTCATCCATCAGTCTGGCGGGGACCGTGGGCTTGATGACCAGGGCGATCATGTCCCTGCGGATGGTTTCCAGGGTCACGTCGGGGCTGTGCTGGGTGGAGAGGACCACCGTGTCCACCCGAACGGGCTGGTTGTTCTCGTCGTATTCCACCGTGACTTGGGTCTTGCCGTCGGGCCGAAGGTAGCTGACCTCCCCCTCCTTACGGACCTGGGTCAGGCGCTTTGCCATTTTGTGCGCCAGAGAGATGGCCAGAGGCATCAGCTCGGGGGTCTCGTCACAGGCATAGCCGAACATCATGCCCTGATCGCCGGCGCCGTTGTCCAGCTCGGCGTCGCCGCCCTCCTTGGCCTCCAGGGACTTGTCCACGCCCATGGCGATGTCGGCGCTCTGCTCGTCGATGTTGGTGATGATGCCGCAGGTGTCGCAGTCGAAGCCGTACTTGGCGCGGTCATAACCGATCTCCCGAATCACTTCCCGGGCCACTCTGGGGATGTCCACATAGCAGTGGGTGCTGATCTCGCCCATGATATGGATGAGGCCGGTGGAGGCAGTGGTCTCGCAGGCGACGCGGCCCAGAGGGTCCTGCGCCAGAATGGCGTCCAGCACGGCGTCAGAGATCTGATCGCAAATCTTGTCGGGATGTCCCTCGGTGACGGACTCGGAAGTAAAAAATCTGTGGCTCATGATAGGTTTTCCTCCTTGGTTTTTCTCTGTGCTCCACGCGGGAGCTATGTTAACAATATTGCATATAATAGGATCAATCCACGGACCAGCTGTTGAGATACGCCTCCTGGTCCGGGGTCAGCCGGTCGATGGACAGCCCCAGGGCCTCCAGCTTGGCCCGGCCGATCTCGTCATCGATGCTGTCCGGGACGGGGTAGACTTTTTTCTCCAGGCCGGACTGCTTAGTCAGCCATTCGGCGGCCAGGGCCTGGACGGCAAAGGACATATCCATGATCTCCGCCGGGTGCCCGTTGCCTGCCGCCAGGTTCACCAGACGGCCCTCGGCCAGAACGTTAAGGGTGTTCCCGTTGGGCAGGGTATATCCCACAATGTTCTCCCGGCGCAGGGCCGAAGACACCGCCATCTCCCGCAGGGCCGCCACCGCCACCTCGCAGTCAAAGTGCCCGGCGTTGGCCAGCAGAACATTGTGCTTCATCTTCTCAAAATGCCGGGGTGTGATGACATCCTTGCAGCCGGTAACGGTGACGAACAAGTCTCCCAAGGGCGCCGCCTGGTCCATGGTCATCACCCGGAAGCCGTTCATGGTGGCGTCCAGGGCCTTGAAGGGGTCGATCTCCGTGACAATGACGTTGGCCCCCATGCCGGAGGCCCGCATGGCCACGCCCTTGCCGCACCAGCCGTATCCGGCCACCACCACGGTCTTTCCCGCCACCACCAGGTTGGTGGTGTGCATGATGCCGTCCCAGACGGACTGGCCGGTGCCATACTTATTATCATAGTAGTGCTTGGCCTTGGCGTCATTCACCGCCATCATGGGACAGGGCAGAATCCCAGCCTTCTCCCGGGCCTTCAGCCGAAGGATGCCCGTGGTGGTCTCCTCGCAGCCGCCGATGAGGCAGTCCGCATAGGCGCTGCACTTACCGCCCAGCAGTTCGATCAGGTCTCCCCCGTCATCAATGACGATATGGGGGTGGCACTTCAGGGTCTCCGTCAGGTGCCGCTCATACTCTTCGTCGCTGGCGCCGTGGATGCCGAAGGTCTCCACCCCCAGAGAGGCCAGCCCCGCCGCCACGTCGTCCTGGGTGGACAGGGGGTTGGATCCGGTGAGCCAGACCTCCGCGCCGCCCTTGGACAGGACGTAGCCCAGGTTGGCGGTCTTGGCCTCCAGGTGGACCGACACCGCGATCCGAAGGCCTCGGAAGGGCTGCTCCCGCTCAAACCGGGCCTCGATCCGGGACAGGGCGGGCATGTGGTCCCGGACCCAGTCGATCTTCCGCCGACCGGACTCGGCCAGGGACATATCTTTTACGATGCTCATAGTTTCCTTCCTTTTTCGCTGCGGGGCGATGCCCTTGGCTAACAAAAAAAGCTTCCTCACAGGAAGCCTGCCGCGTGCGCCGCCTCCGTATCGCTGTTAGCTGAACCACCTTGCCCCAGCGGCAGGTTGGTGTGGGGTCATGGAGCTAACTCTCTCGCCCACTCTTGATAACGCGCCTGTGTATGAAGAGACGGCAAGGTCCGTCTCAAATTTTTCCGGTTCATTATACGACCTTTCCTATCAAAAGGCAAGGAAAACTTTCCGCGCCTCGGAAATATCGGCGTTGTTTACAGTTTGTTCTGGACTTATGACCGAAAAACGGGTACAATAAAGCCAATCAATGCGGAACCCCGACTGGGGCCTTCCATCCTGGTTCACAATGATGCAGCAAGGAGGTCATTTCATTGCGTGCTCTGCAACAATGGCTGGAGCGTTTCTGCCGCAAGCATCCCCGTCTGGGCATCCCCGGGCTTATGAAATACATCGTCATCGGCAATGTCCTGGTGTTCATCCTGGATATGTTCGGCGTGGGCGGCGTCTACGCTGCCTCCAACCTGCTGTCCTTCAGCTCGTCGGCCATCCTCCACGGTCAGGTCTGGCGGCTGGTGACCTTCGTGTTCGTCCCTTATGTTTCCGGGCGGACTGTGTCCGGCTTCTTCTGGCTGGCGGTCATGCTCTACTTCTATTACTTCATCGGCACTACCCTGGAGCGGGAGTGGGGCACCGCCAAGTTCACGGTGTTCTACGTGTTCGGGATCATCCTGAACATCCTCGTGGGCTTCCTGGTGGGCGCGGCTACCATGAACTACGTAAACCTGTCCATGTTCTTTGCCTTCGCCACCCTGTTCCCGGATATGCAGGTGCTGCTGTTCTTCATCCTTCCCGTCAAGGTCAAGTGGCTGGCCTGGGTGGACGCGGCCTTCTTCGCCTACTCCATCGTCCGTCTGCTCGTCGCCGGGCATCCGCTGTACGCCCTGCTGCCGGTGGTGGCCATCCTCAACTACCTGCTGTTCTTCGCCTCGGACATTGGGGACACCCTGTCCTACTGGAAACGTCGGGTGGGAAACAGCGCCGGGCGGAGCTCCGGCCCCAAGGTGGTCAACTTCAAGAACGCCAAAACCAAGGCCAGGACCAAGGCTGCCAAGGAGAACTACCTCCACAAGTGCGCCGTCTGCGGCAAGACCGATGTGTCCGACCCTGACATGGAGTTCCGGTACTGCTCCCGGTGCAACGGATACTACTGTTACTGCGCCGATCACATCAACAGCCACGTTCATATCCAATAACTCAATAACTCTTTAACTCTTTGATATAGGAGGCGTTTGTCCATGACCGATCAGGAACTGGTGGAAAAAGCCTTTACCATGCTGGAAAAAGCCTACATCCCCTACTCCAACTTCCCTGTGGGCGCAGCCCTGGAGGGAGCGGACGGAACCGTATACACCGGCTGCAACGTGGAGAACGCCGCCTACGGCTCCTGTATCTGCGCCGAGCGCACCGCCCTGGTGAAGGCGGTCAGCGAGGGGTGCCGGTCCTTCCTCCGCCTGGCGGTGGTGGGAAACGGCGAGGACTACTGCTGGCCCTGCGGCTCCTGCCGGCAGATGCTCTATGAGTTCGCCCCGGACCTGGAGATCCTGGTGGGCCGGGGGGATCATCAATTCGTCAAATACACTCTGCGGGAGCTCATGCCCCACGGCTTCGGGCCAGCGGCGCTGGGCTGATTCGTGGCACCGGAACCGAGGAAGAACGGAGAGGAGGGACCTCCATGAACGTACAGGAATATCTGGACCGAATGAACCTGGGCGACCCCATCGAGCCCGGCGGGGAGATGCACACGATCATGCGGGAGATCAACGAGGAGACCATGCGCCTGACCTTCGAGCTCAACAGCCACTACCACACCCAGGAGGAGGTTCGGGAGCTGTTCTCCAAAATCATCGGCAAGCCGGTGGACAAAACCTTCCGGCTCTTCCCGCCCTTTTACACCAACTGCGGAAAAAATACGGTAGTGGGCAAGCGGGTATTCATCAACACCGGGTGCCACTTCGTGGACCAGGGGGGCATCACCATCGGGGACGGAACTCTCCTGGGGAACAACGTGATCCTGACCACCCTGAACCATGACTTTGACCCTGACCATCGGGCCACCACCTATCCCGCCCCCATTGTCATCGGAAAAAACGTCTGGCTGGGCTCCTGCGTGGTAGTGGTGCCCGGAGTGAAGATCGGAGACGGCGCGGTCATCGGCGCAGGAAGCGTTGTCACTCGAGATATTCCTCCTCGGGTGATTGCCGCCGGCGCTCCCGCAAGGATCATCCGGGCCATCCAGCCGGGAGAGAAGCCCCGGCAGAGGAAGGACCTCTCTCAGGAGAGGATGGATGCTATAAAAGAGGAATAAAGCAAGCAGAGAGGCGTACCCCTCCCTGTTTTGTATTCAGAAATGAAGAAACGCCGCCTTTCCCGGGGCATCTCCGGCAGAGGCGGCGTCTGTTTTGCTCAGTCCGCCCGAAGGCAGAGCTTTTTAAAGTAATTATAATAAGGTAAGAGGCTCTCAAAGCCCTCCACCACCTCCACCACCAGGTCCGGGCTGTACAGCCGGGCGTCGGGGATGGCTTCATAGTACAGGTCCAGCCGCTTCCGGTTGTACCACTGGTCCAGGGGCGGCTCCGGGTTTCCCTTGGGGCGCTTGTACTCCTCCCCGTCCAGACGGAACCGGTCCTGGGCGGCGAAGGCTTTGGCCAGAGCCAACATCTCCTTCGGGTCCTCGTCCACCTGCCGGCGGAACCTGGCCATGGTGGCTGGACGGGCGTCATATACCCCCAGGCCGTAGCCATAGCTGTCGGGATGGAGACCAAACCAGAAGGCAGGCAGCTCGTTCCAGTCCTCCCCCGCTGACCGGAGGGTAAACCACAGGTTGCTTTTATAGGGGCCCCGTCCATACAGCCGTCGGGCGTCCCGGTAGATGCGGCTGACCCGGACAATGAGCTCCAGTTCCGGGTGGGCGGTGTTGAATGCGTCGTAGACCTCTTCCGCCAGCTGGCGCAGCGGATTCTGGACGTGGTCGATGTATTCCTGCTTGTGGGCTTGGAACCAGGGACGCTCGTTGTTAAAGCGGATCCCCCAGAGGAATTCGTTGGTGGCTTCGGAAAAGCCGGGGAACGCGGTGTGATCCATAGTTGTGTCTGCTCCATTCTCTCTGCGGCAGGCAGGGCCTCGTTTTCCGGAAAATAGGTGCTAACGCTGGCTTACCGGCAAAATCACCAAAGAATTTTTCCGCTTTCCAAAAATATCCATGTCTGGTTGAAAAGGCGGCCGTTCCGCAGATTTTATTCTTTCAAAAGAGTAACACGGCGGAAACAGTTTTTCAACATTTTTTCGATCCATCCCGGGTTTTTCCACTTTTTAATCTTTTATCATAACTTTTGAAAAAAAGTTCTTGCGTTTTGGAAAGGAAAGTATTATACTTTCGAGAGAAATGCGGATGGTTTTTTGTTTCCAACTAACCATTCCGGTGGAAATTTCACCAGACAGCCGCGTTTTGTACGACTTGTCTCTTGAAAAACGATTGGGAAGATACTATTATATATGGCAATGATTTTTTATGACCGCCGTCTTCCAGAGGTCGGCGGACATTTCGGAGATTGGATCACAGGGAGGAGATTATCATGCTGAACGCAGTCAAGAAATTTGCCATTGGCCAGGCCTTTAACTATATCGAGAAGGACCCCATCAAGAACCTCACCAAGGTCATGGACATGGTGGATAAGTTCGCCGGCGACGGTCCCCAGAGCTTTCCCCGGCAGCGCAAGGCCATCCGGGACGCCGTGAACAACGAGGGCACCACCACCCACAAGCTGGTGGAGCGCATCATGACCGAGATTGACGTGGGCTTTGCCGAGACTCTGCTGTCTAACTTCTTCATCAATGCCAGCCTCACCGGCTGGAAGAAGGGCGACGAGATCCGCCAGAAGTACAACTGCAATGTGCCCTGGGCCATCCTGCTGGACCCCACCTCCGCCTGCAACCTCCACTGCAAGGGTTGCTGGGCTGCCGAGTACGGCAACAAGCTGAACCTGTCCTATGACGAGATCGACGATATCATCCGCCAGGGTAAGGACATGGGCACCTACTTCTACATCTACACCGGCGGCGAGCCTCTGGTGCGGAAGAAGGACATCATGAAGCTGTGCGAAAAGCACAACGACGCCATCTTCATGTGCTTCACCAACTCCACCCTCATTGACGAGGAGTTTGCCGAGTTCATGCTGCGGGCCAAGAACTTCGTGCCTGTCATCAGCGTGGAGGGCTTCGAGGAGGCCACCGACTCCCGCCGGGGCAACGGCACCTACAAGAAAGTGGTCAAGGCCATGGAACTGCTGAAGTCCCATCGTCTTCCCTTCGGCGTCTCCACCTGCTACACCAGCGCCAACGTCCATGACGTGAGCACCGACGCCTACATCGACCAGCTCATCGACTACGGTGCCCTGTTCATCTGGTACTTCCACTACATGCCCATCGGCAAGGACGCCGTGCCCGAGCTGTTGCCCACTCCCGAGCAGCGGGTCCACATGTACAACCGCATCCGGGAGATGCGGGGCCAGAAGGCCATCTTCATGATGGACTTCCAGAACGACGGCGAGTATGTGGGCGGATGCATTGCCGGCGGTCGTCGGTACCTGCACATCAACGCCAAGGGCGACTGCGATCCCTGCGTGTTCATCCACTACTCCGACTCCAACATCCGGGAGAAGACCCTGCTGGAGGCTCTGCGCTCTCCCCTGTTCCAGGCCTATCACGACGGCCAGCCCTTCAACGACAACCACCTGCGCCCCTGCCCCATGCTGGAGAACCCCGACAAGCTCCGCGGCATGATCAAGAGCACCGGCGCTCACTCCTCCGACGTCACCGCCGAGGAGTCCGTTGATGAGCTGTGCGCCAAGTGCGATCCCTACGCCGCCAACTGGGCCCCCTCCGCTGAGGAGCTGTGGAGCTGCTCCCACGGATGCGCCGGCTGCGCGGAAAAGCAGGTCGTAGGCAAGTAAGTCCCCGTGACTTGCAGTTTTCCGGAAAAGAGCGTATAATACCCTACGGTCGATTTACCGGGGGCCCGAAACACACCGGGCCTCCGGTTTTCCTTATCCCATGGAGACGATACTATGGCAACTTCGGAACACACCCACAGAAAAAGCGGGCTGACCTGGGAACAGGTGCGCAAGCGGGAGCGGGCCGGACTGGTGAACACCCCGCCGGACTCCCCCACCAAGTCCGTGCGGCGCATCGTGCTGGAAAACCTGTTTTCCTTCTTCAATCTCATCTTCTTCGTCATCGCGGCCTTTCTCATTGCCGTGGGGTCCTTTGGCGAGCTGGTCTTTCTGCTGGTGGTGGCGGCCAACACCGCCATCGGCATCGTCCAGGAGCTGATCTCCAAGAAGAAGCTGGACGCCTTGTCCCTGCTGTCTGCCCCGCGGGCTCAGGTGATTCGGGACGGACAGCTGGAGACCATCCCCACCGCTGAACTGGTCCAGGACGACCTGGTGATCCTGGCCGCCGGCAACCAGATCTCCGCCGACGGAGAGGTGGTGGCCGGAACGGTCCAGGTCAATGAGAGCCTGCTCACCGGCGAGTCCGACGAGATCGTCAAGCAGCCGGGCGACACCCTACTCTCCGGCAGTTTTGTGGTCTCCGGAAAGTGCCGGGCGGTGCTCACCAGAGTGGGATCGGAATCCTATGCCGCCCGCCTCACTCAGGAGGCTCAGAAATCCAAGAAAAGCCACCTGCCCGGGATGATGCGCTCCCTCAATCGGCTGCTCATCGCCATCGGCATCCTCATTGTGCCCATCGGTGGGCTGCTGTACTACCGGCAGACCACTCTGCTGGGGCTTTCTGTCAAGGAGGGAGTGGAGTCCACCGCCGCGGCGGTCATCGGCATGATTCCCGAGGGGCTGTATCTGCTGGTGAGCCTGGCTCTGGCCGCCAGTGTAGCGCGGCTTGCCTCCCGGAACACTCTGGTCCAGGACCTGAAGTGCACCGAGACCCTGGCCCGGGTGGATGTGCTGTGCGTGGACAAGACCGGCACCATCACGGAACCGGAAATGGACTACCAGGGCCTGATCCCCCTGGACGACCGATACGAGCCGGAAGAACTGGAGCGGCTGCTGTCCTATTTCGTCTCCAGCATGGAGCCGGACAACGAGACCATGATCGCCCTTCAGAACGACCTCATGGACGAGAACGCCCAGCCTGCCAACGAGATCATTGGATTTTCCTCCGAGCGGAAGTACAGCGCCGCCAGCTTCGGCTGGGGACAGTGGTACGCCCTGGGCGCGCCGGAGTTCATCCTGAAAGAGGAGTATTACCGGTATCGCCCCGCCGCAGAGGCCTCTATGGCGGAGGGAAACCGGGTCCTTCTCTTCGCCGCCTGCGACCTGGCCATAGACCGGCTGGGGATCATCACTCCCACGCCTCTTGCCTTCGTGACCCTGCGGAACCCTGTCCGGGAGAGGGCCCGGGAGACCTTTGAATACTTCCATGAACAGGGCGTGGCCGTGAAGGTGATCTCTGGGGACAGCCCCATCACCGTGGCCGCTGCCGCCCGAGAGGCGGGCATCGACGGGGCAGAGCAGTATGTGGACGCCTCCACCCTCCGGTCCTATGAGGATATGGAGGCGGCCTGCCGGGAATACAACGTCTTCGGCCGGGTAAAGCCCAACCAGAAAAAGCTGCTGATCCAGGCTCTTCAGGCCCAAGGGCACACCGTTGCCATGACCGGCGACGGCGTCAACGACGTACTGGCCCTGAAGGAAGCCGACTGCAGCATCGCCATGGCCTCAGGCAGCGACGTAGCCGCCCAGATCTCCGACCTGGTGCTGATGGACTCTGACTTCTCCTCCATGCCCTCGGTGGTGGCAGAGGGACGGAGGGTCATCAACAACATCGAGCGGTCCGCCTCCCTGTATCTGGTGAAGAACATCTTCTCCCTGATCCTGGCGGTGATCTCCATCACGGCGGCCTTCTCCTATCCCCTCTCCCCCTCCCAGCTGACCCTGATGAGCCTCATCTCCATCGGCCTGCCCTCCCTGGTGCTGGCACTGGAGCCAAACGAAAACCTGGTCAGCGGGCACTTTTTGCGCAACGCCATTCTTCGTGCTCTCCCGGCTGCCTTTACCGATCTGTTCATCATCATCTTCGTCCTGCTTTTCCAGCAGGCCTTTCAAATGGACAACGCACAGATTTCTACCATTACCGCCCTGCTGGTAACTATCGTAGGCTTCTTCATGGTGTGGAAGGTGGCAAAACCGGTAAATTGGCTCCACCTGGGCATGATGGGCGGACTGATCATCCTGCTGGCCCTGGTGGTACTGCTCATCCCCTCGGCCTTCTCCCTGACCCCGCTGAACTTTGGCGGGTATCTGGTGCTGACGGTATTCACCCTGCTGATCCCCTCGGTGATCTGGCTTCTGAACCAGGCTTTGGAGGGCGGACTCCAACTGGTCAGACGGATCCGAACCAGAAAAGACTATCTGGAATGATTTAGGCACAAAAACCGCCCCTTCGACCAATGCGGCCGAAGGGGCGGTTTGTATCATTGCGGGAAAAGAGATTACTTCTGGCCTCTCACCAGTCTGGCGGTCTCCTTGGCGATCATGAGCTCCTCGTTGGTGGGGATCATCAGGATGGCGTTGGGGGAGTCGTCGGTGGACAGGATGGCTTCCTTGCCCCGGACGTCGTTCTTCACAGGATCCATGACCAGGCCCAGGAACTCCAGACCTTCCATGATCTTGGCGCGGAGGGAGGCGGAGTTCTCGCCCACGCCGGCGGTGAAGACCACAGCGTCCACACCGCCCATGGCGGCAGCGGAGGAACCGATGCGCTTGGTGACCTTGTAGCAGAAGTTGTCGATGGCCAGCTGCGCGCGATCGTTGCCTTCCTTGGCGGCGGCCTCCAGATCACGGAAGTCAGAAGACACGCCGGAGATGCCCAGCACGCCGGACTCCTTGTTCAGGACGTTCTCCACGCGCTTGCTGGAGTAGCCCCGCTGGTCCACGATGTAGTCCAGGATGGCAGCGTCGATGGCGCCGGAGCGGGTGCCCATGGGCAGGCCGTCCTGGGGTGTGAAGCCCATAGAGGTGTCGATGGACTTGCCGAACTTCACCGCGCAGGTGGAAGCGCCGTTGCCCAGATGGCAGGTAACGATGCGCAGCTCCTCCAGAGGACGGCCCAGCATGGCGGCGGCCCGCTCAGAGACATACTGGTGGGAGGTACCGTGGAAGCCGTAGCGACGGACCTTGTTCTCCGTATACCAGCGATAAGGCACAGCATAGATATAGGCCTTGGGAGGCATGGTCTGATGGAATGCGGTGTCAAACACAGCCACCATGGGCTTGTCGGGCATCACGTCCTCGCAGGCCTCAATGCCCACGATGTTGGCGGGATTGTGGAGAGGGGCCAGAGGGATGCAGGCCCGGATGCCCCGCATGACCTTGTTGTCGATGATGACGGACTGGGTGAACTCCTCGCCGCCATGGACCACGCGGTGACCCACCGCGTCGATCTCGTCCATGCTCTTGATGACGCCGTAGTGGTTGTGCTGGAGGATGGTCAGCACTTCCTTGATGGCAGCCTCGTGGTCGGGCATGTCCACGTCAGCGTCATAGACGTCCTTGCCGGTGGGGGTGTGCTTCAGGTGGCCGTCCAGGCCGATGCGCTCGCACAGGCCCTTGGCCAGCACTTCCTTGGTATCGGGGTCCAGCAGCTGATACTTCAGGGAAGAGCTGCCTGCGTTGATGACCAGAATTTTCATGGTACTTTGCACTCCTTATCCTTATTCAATGATATGCTTGCCTTGTTGGGGGTTCTGTTGTAACATACATATTGTATTTTACCTGATTCTCTTGGAAAGGACAACCGTTTTTTCCTCGAAATATCCCTGAAATTCCATCCTTTTTCCTCGGAGGCATTTGGCTATGCGTACAATCGGCATCATTGCGGAATACAATCCCTTCCACAGCGGCCATCGGCACCATATCGACCGGGTGAGAGCGAACTTCGGGCCGGACTGCGCCGTGGCCGCCGTTATGAGTGGAAACTGGGTCCAACGGGGAGACGCCGCCATCGCGGACAAGTGGACCCGGTCCGCCCTGGCTCTGGAGGAAGGGGTAGATCTGATCCTGGAACTGCCCACCCTCTGGGCGTCGGCATCGGCGGAGGCCTTCGCCCGGGGCGGGGTGGCCCTGCTGGAGGGAATGGGGTGCGTGGACGTCCTAAGCTTTGGCAGCGAAGCCGGGACCATGGCGCCCCTCCAGACGGCGGCGGACTGTCTGGGCTCCGGGGCCTGGCGAGACGAGCTGCGAAAGGCTCTGGACCGGGGGCTCCCCTTCCCTGCTGCCCGGCAGGCGGCGGCAGAGGTCCTCATTGGGGAGGACGCCCGGTGTCTCCGCTCCCCCAACAACAATCTGGGCATCGAATATCTCCGCGCCCTCCGGGAAGCGGGCAGTTCCCTGATCCCGCATACCCTGCCCCGGCTGGGGGCGGGACATGACGAGACTGTGGACGGCAGCGCTCCCCATCTCTCCGGTGCCGATCTGCGGGGACGGCTGCTGCGGGGCGCGGACGACGATCTCTCCCCTTACCTGTCCTCAGAGTCCCAGGCCGTTCTGCGGCGGGACCCGGCCAGTCTCGCCTTCTGTACACAGGGGGTGCTGGCCCGGCTGCGGACCATGGAGGCCGAGGATTTCGCCCGGCTTCCCGACAGCGGCGAGGGGCTGGCAAACAAGCTGCGGGACGCCGCCCGCCAGGCACAGAGTCTGGAAGGGCTTTACGACCTGGTCAAAAGCAAGCGGTACACTCTGGCCAGGATCCGTCGGCTGGTCCTGTGGGCTTTTCTCGGGCTGACCGAGGCTGACCGGCCGGAAACGCCTCCCTACCTGCGGGTCTTGGGCTTCACGCCCCGGGGGCAGAAGGTCCTGCGGCAGATGAAACAGACTGCCGCCCTTCCCGTGGTGGTCAAACCGGCTCACGTCCGGCGTCTGGACGGCCAGGCCCGGCGGGTCTTTGATCTGGAGGCCCGCTGCACCGGGCTCTATGACTTATGCCGCAGGAACTTCGGCCAAGGGGAGCAGCGAAACGAATACACCCGGGACCCGGTGCGTAAGCATTGACAAACCTTTGGTTCTGATGTATGATTCCAATTGTCCGAATTCTAACATTTTGCCGAACACTCCATGCCCGGCAGATCAGCTTTTGAGAGGTAGATACCCGATGGTGGAACCCATCAGACAATCCTATCAGATCATTCAGATCATCCAGATCATGAATCAGCTCCATCGGCTGACCGTGCATGGGGATTTTCCCTGTCAAACCAGCGGGATGTCCGTGTCTCAGCTGGCCTGCATCGGCCTTCTGGCCTACGAGGAGGGACGTCCGGTGTACCAGAGGGATCTGGAGGAGTGCTTCAAGCTCCGCCGGTCCACCATCAGCAGCATCCTGACCACCCTGGAGAAAAAGGACCTCATCCAGCGGGTCCCGGTGGCCCACGACGCCCGACTGAAGCGGTTGGTGCTGACCCGGTCCGGCAAGGCACTGGGAGACCAGGTTAAGGATCATTTCGCCGCCCTCAACGACGTGATGGTGGCAGACCTGGACGAGAAAGAGAAGGACACATTGAGCCGAATTTTGGAGAAGGTGGACCGAAGCCTGGCCCGGCGATGTCCGTGAACCGTGCTGCGGAACAAACCATCTTCCCGGAGGAATACCGTATGAAGAAACCTAAGAAATGGAGCCTGGCCCTGGTCCTGGCTCTCCTGCTGGCGGCGGGAGGCTGCGGACAGGCGGAGAGCCAGGAGGAAGATGAGAGCCCGGCGTCCGACGTAGCCGTGGAAATCCAGCGGGTGGAGCGGCGATCTATCTCCGCTGAGAGCACTGTGTCCGGCCAGGTGGCCGCCGGAGAGCAGGAATCGGTCTTTGTAGCGGTGTCCGCCCAGTGCAAGGACGTCTATGTGGAGGTAGGCGATACCGTCTCCCGGGGGCAGACCCTGTTCACCCTGGACATCTCCTCCACCCTGGACAACATCAAGACCACCAGCATGAACCTGGACGCCACGAGAAAGAGCTACCAGGACCAGACCGCCCTGCTTTCCCAGCAGCTGCAGCAGGCCCAGGCCCAGTTGGCCCAGGCCAGATCTCAGCTGGAGCAGGCCAACAGCCAGCTGTCCATGGCGGAGAAAAACCTCTCCGACACCCAGGCCCTTCTGGAGATCGGCGCAGCCTCCCAGATGGAGGTGGACCAGATGCAGATGGCGGTGGACAACGGAAAGATCACCGTGGAGAGCGCCAAAATGGGGGTGGATAGCGCCCAGCTGAACATCAACAACCTCCAGAGCAATCAGCGCAGCGCAAAGGAGCAGTTTGACCTGGCAGTCCAGAACGCCCAGGCCACCCTCAATCAGCTGGAGTCCTCCCTGAACGGCGTGGACCGCAGCGGAAACGTCACCGCTCCCATGGCCGGCACTGTGATTTCCCTGAACGCCTATAAGAACGGCTTTGCCTCTCCGGGTAATCCCATGGCCACCATCGAGTCCATTACAGACCGGGAGGTCACCGCCTCCGTGTCCGAATCCCTGGCTCCCAAGATCAAAGCCGGAGATCGGGTGGGGGTCCGGGTGGAGTCGGCCAACGTGGACTTCCAGGGGCAGATCTCCTCCATCGACAGCTCCGCCAACCCTGCCACCCACCTTTACGGGGTGTCCATCTCTATCCCTGAATCCCAGGTCCAGGGACTGCTGGCGGGAATGTTCGCCGAGGTTACCTTCTTTACCGACACCCAGAACGACGTGGTGGTCATCCCCACGGAAGCCATCCAGACCGGCGTGGACGGCTCTTATGTCTACATTCTGGACGCAGACAACGTTGCCCACCGGGTCATGGTGGAGACCGGGCTGGTGGGCGACGGCGTCACCGAGGTTACCAGCGGGCTTGCCGGCGGCGAGACCCTGGTCACCGTGGGCCAGTTCTATCTGTCCGACGGCGTCACCGCCCGGGTGGTCCCGCACCAGGGAGGCTGAGCCATGAGAGTTGCCGCGTTTTGTATCAGGCATAAGGTCATGACCGTGCTGGCCTTCCTGATGATCGCCATTTTCGGCGTGGTCTTTTACTCCAATCTGAAGCTCGCCCTGCTGCCCAACCTGGAGTTCCCGGCGGCCTATGTCATGTGTACCTTCCCCGGGGCCAGCCCTGAGGACGTGGAGGAGCTGGTAGTCCGGCCTCTGGAGTCCTCTGTGGCCACACTGGCGGGCGTGGACGAGATCCAGTCCTCCTCCTCTGAGAACGTGGGCATCGTCATGATCACCTATCAGGACGGCACCGACGTGGACCAGGCCGCCATCAAACTGCGGGAGAAGTTTGACCTGCTGACCCTGCCCAGCGGATGCAACGATCCCATCATCATGAACATTAACATTGACGACCTGATGCCTGTGGCCGTCATCGCCCTCAGCGGCGAGGATCTGGTCCAACTCCAGACCGTGGCCGACGATGTGATCGCCCCCTCCCTGGAGCGGCTGGACGGCGTGGCCCAGGCCCAGGTCATGGGCGGCATCACCCAGCAGATCACCGTAGAGTGCAACCCCACGGCCCTGTCCGGCTACGGGCTGACCCTGTCTCAGGTCTCGGATTTCCTGGCCGCCGCCAACCTCCTCTATCCCGGCGGCGACATCCACAATGGCACCAACCTCCTCACCGCCACCACCAACGGCCAGTACAAAACCGTGGAGGACGTGGCAAATACCCAGCTGTTTCTGCCTCAGGGCGGGACGGTGCGGCTGAACGAGGTTGCCTCGGTCTATCTGGAATCCTCCCTCAACGACACTGCCGCCCGGGTGGACGGCGAGAGCTGCGTGGTCCTGCTGGTGAACAAACGGTCCGGTACCAACGAGGTAGAGGTCTCCCGAAAGATCAGCTCCACTCTGGAGGAGGTCCGGAAGGAGAACCCCTCCGTCAACGCAGAGGTGGTCTACGAAGCTAGCGAATATATCGAGCAGACCGCCAACAACGCCCTGCAGAACATCGGTCTGGGGGTCATTCTGTCAGCGGTGGTAGTCTTTGTGTTCCTCCGCCGGTTCGGCGCTACCCTGACCATCTCCGTGTCCATGCCTTTCTGCGTGCTGACCATGTTCCTGCTGATGAACGTCTTCGACATCTCCATGAACATGATGAGCCTGGGGGCCATCGGTCTGTGCATCGGCATGGTAGTGGACAACTCCATCGTGGTCCTGGAAAATATTTACCGCTATGCCGGCGAGGGCTACAGCAAGTTCGACAGCTGCGTCCAAGGGACCTCCGAGGTTGTCAACTCCATCACCGCCTCCTCCCTGACCACCATCGCCGTCTTCCTGCCCATCGGTCTCAGCGGCGGCATGACGGGAATGCTGTTCAAGGACTTCTCCCTCACCGTCGTGTTTCTCATCCTCTCCTCCCTGGTCATCGCCCTGACCCTGGTGCCTCTGCTGTGCTACTTCCTTCTGGACGAGACCGCGGTGCGGATCCAGAAACTGCGGGCAGGGCAGAGGGTCTCCCGGCTGGAGGAAATCAAAGGGAAGCTCTCCGAGGGATACCAAAAGGGTCTTTCCTTCTTCCTCCGCCACCGGCTGGTGGCCTGCCTGATCTCCGTGGTGCTGGTGGTGGGCTTCCTGGCCAGCTGCATCGGCACCAACATGGTCATGCTGCCGGACATGGACCAGAGCATGGTCACTGTCTCCGTGGGAATGCCCACCGGCACAGAGCTGGAGGAGACTATGGCCTATGCCGACCGGGTCAGCGAGATCATTCGGGACAACTGCCCGGAGCTGGAGAGCAGCTATTACACGGTGGGAAGCACCCTGGGTATGGGCTCGGCCGAGTCCGCCGAAATCAACGTCAGCCTGGTGAACAAAAGCCAGCGGACCCGGTCCAGCAAGCAGATCGCCCGGGACCTGAAGGCCGAACTTACGGACATTGCCGGCTGCGAGATCACCACCAGCGCCGCCAGCATGATGGAGAGCATGACCGGCAGCAGCGATTTCCAGGTGAACGTGTCTGGCTCGGACTACGATCTGCTCACTTCCCTGACCAACGACCTGACCGCCCAGATCAGCGCTTTGCCCGACGCCATAGAGGTGGAAAACTCCCTGGAGCAGAGTGTTCCTGCGGTGAAGATCTCCATCAACCACGATCAGGCGGCCCAGTATAACCTGACCGCCGCCTCCATCGGCGCGGCGGTGCGGTCCGAACTCACCGGCTCCTCCGCCACTACCCTTACCATCGACGGAAACGATCTGGATGTGGTGGTCAAGGGCAGCGGAGACAGCGCCGCAAGCCTGGACGCCCTGCGCTCCCTGTCTATCACCACTCCCACCGGCGGCTCGGTTCCCCTGAACACCGTGGCCGACGTCCGGGTAGAGTTGACTCCCCAGACCATTGCCCGGACCGATCAGGTCCGGCAGGTCCAGATCACCGGCAACAGCCTCAGCGGCGAGACCTCCTCCCTGGCGGAGGACATTCAGGCTCTGCTGGACGGCTACGACTTCCCCGAAGGCTATCGGGCGGAAATCGGCGGCTCCTACACCGAAATGATGGAGAACTTCCGCACCCTGGGCCTGGCCATGATCGTAGCCATCGGCCTGGTGTACTTCATCCTGGCGGTGCAGTTTGAGTCCTTCCTGATGCCCGTCATGATCATGCTCATCCTCCCCTTCGCCCTGTCCGGCGCCCTCTTCGGGCTGCCGCTGACGGGGATGGATATCTCCATGGTGGTCCTGCTGGCGCTGGTCATGCTCATCGGCACAGTGGTCAATTCCTCCATCGTTCTGGTAGACTACATTAAGATCAGGAGAGACCGGGGGCAGGAGAAGATGGCCGCGATCCTGGCGGCCTGTCCCCTTCGCATTCGCCCCATCCTCATGACCACCTTGACCACTGTTCTGGCCCTGATCCCCATGGCCGTCGGCGTGGGCGAGGGCAACGAGATGCTGGAGCCCATGGGCGTGGTGATGATCTCCGGCATGGTGATCTCCACCATCGTCACCTTGTTCTTCACCCCGGTGTACTACTCCATGCTGGACAGCCTGGCCAATCGAGTCACCGCCCCCGCCCGGCGCCGCCGGGAGCAGAAAAAAGAACGGCTGCTGGCGGAGCTGGAGGAGCTGGAAGCCCAACTGGGACTGGAAGGCCCGGAGCAGAGCTCGGAGCGATAATGCAACAGAAGATAAAAAACGCAGCCCTGTCGCGTTCTGTGACAGGGCTGCGTTTCGTTTCGGGAGGAATCAATAGAAGGTGGCCACTTCCTGCTCCGGCGGTGTGCCGGGGGCAATGGATTGGACCGTGAGCACCGGTCCTTTTTTGTTGTAAACCTTGCTGTGCTTCACGGCCACCTTGGCGGTGAGCTCGATCCACTGGTTGTCGTGGAGCTGGCTGGTGTCGAAGCCTGTGGCCAGCAGGCCGGCGAAGGCGATGTCCTCCACGCAGCAGGTCATCAGCTGGCGGCCGAAAAAGAAGCTCCCGGCGGGCAGGCGGTCCCGGATCATGGGGTAGCCCCCCACCTGGATGGTCTTTCCCTTGTACTTCTCCGGCTCCTCGGAGATGTCCTGATACCAGATGGCATAGTCCTCAGGCACGATTTTGATCACCGGGGCGTTGATGTCATAGGGCAACTCATCGGGGGTGTCATCGTAGTAAACCTCGCCGGTGAGGTCTTCATAGGCGATGTTGGTGCGGCGGCTGACGGCCCGGATGATCTTGTGGATCTCCACCTTGTCGATAGAGCTGTCCGCCCGGTTCAGGACCACCATCTCGCAGCTTTTCAGCTTGTCCACTACCAGACCCCGCATATTGGCGTTGTAGGTCAGGAAGGTGCGGGAGTCACAGAACAGGAACTCCTGGTAGACCATCCAGGAATCGGGCATATTCTTGTAGAGGTCGTCCAGCATCCACATGCCGTTGTACTCCACCACCACCCGCTCCGCAGCGTGCTTTTTGGCCAGCCGCTCCAGGTTAGAGGGGGTCAGCTCACTCTGGTCGTCGATGAGCTCAATGAATACGTTTTTGCCGGAGAAGGTGGAGGGATCGTACTCCTCCTCCCCCTCCTCGCACAGGAGCAGTAGGGTGTTCTCCCCGGTGTTGAACCGGACGTCCTCCAGGGTCTCCTGAATGAATTTGGTCTTGCCTGCGTCCAGAAAGCCGGTAAACAGGTAGACAGGGATCTCTTCCATCATAGTCTTGTCGCTCCTTGCCGTTCAGAGTGGCTCACAGGTGGAACAGCTCGTTGAGCGGCTCCTCCTTCAGGTTGGAACCGATGACGCACAGGCGGCCGGTAAAGCCCGCGGCGCCCCGCCGTACGTCCGGCGCGCCGGGCACGTAGTCGAAATGGATCCAGGTGCCGTCGTCGCAGGGGACGATGCCCTTGGCCCGCAGAACCGTACCGTAGCTGACGGGGTCGCTGACCAACTCGTCTAGGGCCTCGGTGATCTCCTCCTCGGTGAACTTCCGGGGCGTCTCGGCGCCCCAGCTCTGGAAGACCTCGTCGGCGTCGTGGCCGCCGTGGTGGTGATGGTGGTGATGATGGTCGTCCTTAGCGATGTGGCCTCTGCCGTCTCTGGGAGATTCCTCATGGCCATGATGATGGTGGTGGTGCTCGTGTTCCTCTTCATCGTGATCGTGATGATGGTGATGCTCATGCTCCTCCTCATCATGATCGTGATGGTGGTGGTGCTCATGCTCCTCCTCATCATGATCGTGATGGTGGTGTCCGTGCTCCTCCTCATCATGGTCATGGTGATGGTGGTGCTCGTGCTCCTCCTCATCGTGGTCATGATGATGCTCGTGCTCATGCTCCTCCTCGTCACGATCCGCCTGCTCGGCGGCCAGACGGGCCAACTCCTCCTTCAGTGTATCCTTGTTCTCCATGGTCTCCAGGATGGTCTTGCCGTCCAACTCCTCCCAGGGGGTGGTGACGATGGGGGCGTTGGGGTTGTGCTCCCGAAGCAGCTTCACCGCGTCCAGCAGCTTCTGTTCCTTCATGCCGCCGGTGCGGCTGAGGACGATGCAGGCTGCGTGCTCGATCTGGTTGTTGAAAAACTCCCCGAAGTTCTTCATGTATATCTTGCACTTGGTGGCGTCGGCCACGGTGACAAAAGCGTTGAGCTGGATGTCGTGGCTGTCCACCCGCTGGACCGCGCCGATGACGTCGGACAGCTTGCCCACGCCGGAGGGCTCGATGAGGATGCGGTCCGGCTTATACTGCATGAGGACCTGCTCCAGGGCCTGGCTGAAGTCACCCACCAGAGTGCAGCAGATGCAGCCGGAATTCATCTCGGTGATCTCCACCCCGGCGTCCTGCAGGAAGCCGCCGTCGATGCCGATCTCGCCGAACTCATTTTCGATGAGGACCAGCTTCTCGCCCTTGTAGGCCTCCTGGATCAGCTTTTTGATGAGGGTCGTCTTCCCCGCGCCTAAAAAGCCGGAAAAAATATCAATTTTTGTCATGGTCGTTTCCTCCTGTCGTGATGCGATCCCCCCGGCTGTCCGGGGTGTGTTGTTGTTTCGTTCTATGGCGCGCCAGCGGCTGCCCTGCCGGACCTGATCCCGGTCAAAAGCAGCCTGGATGGCGTTGAGTACTCGTTTTTTCTCGCCGGTCCACAGCGGAGCCAGCAGATCTCTCTTTGCGCCGTCCCCGGTGAGGCGGTGGATGACCATCTCTGGCGGTAGCTCCACCAGGCAGTCCTCCAGCAGGGAGATATAGTCCTCCAGGGTCATGACGGGGACCTTCCCCGCCCGCCAGTCCTCGGCCAGGTCGGTGCCCTCCAGAACGTGGAGCAGCTGGAGCTTGATGCCGTCGGCGCCGCTGCGTCCCACATAGCGGACGGTCTCCACCATCTCCTCCCGGCTCTCCCCGGGCAGGCCCAGGATCACGTGGGTGATCACCTCCAGCCCGGCAGCTTTCAACCGGCGGACCGCGTCGTCATAGACAGGCAGCTCATATCCCCGGCGGATGGCACGGGCAGAGGCGGGGTGGATGGTCTGAAGCCCCAGCTCCACCCACACCGGCTTGTGCCGGTTCAGCCGCGCCAGCAAGGCTATGGTGTCCTCGGGCAGACAGTCCGGCCGGGTGGCCACGGACAGAGCGCACACGTTCTCGGGCTCCAGCGCCCGGGTAAACAGGTCCTCCAGGTAGTCCAGCGGAGCGTAGGTGTTGGTGAAGCTCTGGAAATAGGCGATGTATTTCCCGCCCTGGTTCTTGTGGGCGACCCGGGCCCTGGCCGCGTCCAGCTGCTCCCGGACGCTGCCGCAGCGGGGAGCGGCAAAGGTCCCGGAACCCTGGTCGCCGCAGAAAAGGCAGCCCCGGGTCCCTACAGTCCCGTCCCGGTTGGGACAGGTCATGCCGCCGTCCAGGGCCAGCTTGTAGACCTTGCAGCCGAAGCGCTCCCGCATGGCGGCGTTGAACGACCGGTAATGAGTCATTCTTTGGCGTATTCGTCCAGCTTGCCGGTGCAGTAAAGGGTGAAGGTCCCGGCGCAGAGGAGCTGGCCCTCTCCGTCGTGGATGTCCACCTCCGCTACGCACAGGGTCATGCCCCGGTGCTTGATCCGGCCCTCCGCGATGAGGTGGTCGCTCTCAGTGTTGCGGAAGAACTCAAAGCTGGTGTTGATGGTGACGTACCGCATCCCGTTGGTCCGGGCGGCTCCACCGGCGGCGCAGTCCCCCATGGTCAGAAACATCCCGCCGTGGACTGCGTTGTAAAGGTTGCGGTTCTCCCGGCTCAGGCGGGCCTCCACCCGGGCGTAATCCTTCTCCATGGCGGTGAGGGTGATGCCGTTGTGGAGCATGAAGGAATTGGTCTCGTTGGTGAGCTTGATGTTCTGTTCGTAGTTCATAGTCCGGTTCCTCTGATGGCTATAAGACGATGAAGGTGACGCCGTTGTTGTAGCGGTCCAGGTCCCGGTCCTGACGCAGGGCGTCACACCGCAGGAAGGCCCGGCGGGTGGGTTCCTCGAAGATGGAGAAGTTCTCTCCGCGGATCACGTCTGCGATCTCTCCCCGGTCCTTCAGCCCGGCCAGGTACTTCCGGGAGGCGGTCCGGATCTTCCCGCCGGTGCCGGAGGACCCGTAGCCGTGGATGATCTTCAGGACCGCGAAGCCCTGGCGGCGGGACTGGTGCAGCTCGAAGGTCAGACGCTTGATGGCCTGGTCCGTGTAGGGCATTCCCGCCTCCAGATTCAACTCCCGCAGCTTGCCGCTTTTCTCCGCCATATCACTGACCGGTCCGCTTCCGGCACTGCTCCAGGAAGAAATCGAAGATCTTCTGTCCATCCGCTTCGCCCTGCTCTCCGGTCATCTGCTCTGGGTGGAACTGGACGGTCCAAATGGGCAGGCTGCCGTGCTGCATGGCCTCCACCACGCCGTTCTCGTCCCAGGCAGTGCGATAGAGCCCCTGTCCGAACTGGCGGACCGCCTGGTGGTGGGAGCTATTGACCACCATGTCCGAGCCATACAGGTCCCCCAGCATGGTGTATCCGGCCACCTGGATGGGGTGGTATTTGCTCTCCCCCTGGGGGCCCTGCCCGTGGAGTTCCACCATGGCCTCGTTCATGTCCTGGTAGATGTTGCCCCCCAGGGCGATGTTCACCACCTGATGACCCCGGCAGATACCCAGGATGGGCTTGTTCTCATAGATACACCGGCTGATGAGCGCCAGCTCCGCCTTGTCCCGGGGCACATCGATATCGTAAGAGCCCCGGTTGGGCTCCTGGAACTCATCGGGAGCCATATCCCCGCCGCCGGCCAGGATCAGGGCGTCAAAGTCCATCTCCGGGTCCGGACAGTGGAAGGACAAAGGCTCTCCCCCCGCCTTCTCCACGGCCTTTTCGTACAATCCGCTGCTCTCGGGGGAGCGGGAGATCAGAATTTTCGGTTTCACAGGCATTCCTCCTGTCAGATGATAATGGGAGATGATACGATTCTTCAAGCAAACATCATAAACAGTATATCTTAATACCGAAACATAGGTTGATATTATACCACAAATCAAAGGGTTTGGGAACCGATGATTACGCCAGGATGAAACAGCGAAAACGCACCGAGGGTCCCCGGTGCGTCTTCGTCAGAGGACCAGGTCTGGACCTCTTGGATTCTTAATACATTGCGCCGCTCATGTCAGCCGCGGGCATCCCTGCGCCGGTGGCGGAGGGGGGAGCCAGACGGTCGCCCACCAGAGCCTCGGTGGTCAGGAGCATGGCGGAGATGGAGGCTGCGTTCTCCAGGGCGGAACGGGTGACCTTGGTGGGGTCCACGATGCCGTTGGCGATCATGTCGCAGTAGATCTCCTTGTAGGCGTCGAAGCCGTAGCCCACCTCGCCGCTGGTCTTGACCTTCTCCAGAATGACGGAGGCGTCCAGGCCGGCGTTGGTAGCGATCTGACGGAGAGGAGCGGCCAGGGCCCGGGCGATGATCTGCACGCCGGTCTTCTCGTCGCCTTCCACCTGCTCGATGAGCTTCTCCACCTCGGGAATGGCGTTGACGTAAGCGGTGCCGCCGCCGGCCACGATGCCTTCCTCCACGGCAGCGCGGGTAGCGTTCAGGGCGTCCTCGATGCGGAGCTTCTTCTCCTTCATCTCAGTCTCAGTGGCAGCGCCAACACGAATGATGGCCACGCCGCCGGCCAGACGGGCCAGACGCTCCTGGAGCTTCTCCTTGTCATACTCGGAGGCGGTGCGCTCCAGCTCGTTGCGGATCATGACGGTGCGCTCCTTGATGAGCTCAGGCTCGCCGCCGCCGTCCACGATGATGGTGGTCTCCTTGCCGGCCTTCACCTGACGGGCGGTGCCCAGGTGCTCCAGGCTGGCGTCGTGGAGCTCCAGACCGTAATCGGTGGAGATGACGGTAGCGCCGGTGAGGATGGCGATGTCCTGGAGCATCTCCTTGCGGCGGTCGCCGAAGCCAGGGGCCTTGACGCACAACACGTTCAGAGTGCCGCGGAGCTTGTTGACCAGCAGGGTGGACAGGGCCTCACCCTCCACGTCCTCGGCCATGATGAGGAGCTTCTTGCCGCTCTGGATGACCTGCTCCAGCACGGGGATGACCTCCTGGATGTTGCTGATCTTCTTATCGGTGAGGAGGATGAGGGGATCGTCCAGGACAGCCTCCATCTTCTCAGGATCGGTAACCATGTAGGGAGACAGGAAGCCCCGGTCCACCTGCATGCCTTCCACGACCTCACTGTAGGTCTCGGCGGTCTTGGACTCCTCCACGGTGATGACGCCATCGGTGCCCACCTTCTCCATGGCCTCGGCAATGAGCTCACCGATCTTCTCGTCGCTGGAGGAGACGGCGCCGACCCGGGCGATGTCCTCGCTGCCCTTGACAGGCTGAGAATTCTTCTTGATGGCTTCGATGGCAACCTTGGTGGCCTTGGCCATGCCCTTGTTCATGACCACGGGATTGGCCCCTGCCACCAGATTCTTCAGACCCTCGTGGATGATGGCCTGGGCCAGCAAGGTGGCGGTGGTGGTGCCATCGCCGGCCACGTCGTTGGTCTTGGTGGAGACTTCCTTCACCATCTGGGCGCCCATGTTCTCAAAGGGGTCCTCCAGTTCGATCTCCTTGGCGATGGTCACGCCGTCGTTGGTGACCAGGGGGGTGCCGTAGGCTCTCCACAGGACCACGTTGCGGCCCTTGGGACCCAGGGTAACTTTTACAGTGTCCGCCAGCTTGTTGACGCCCCGCTCCAGGGCCTGACGGGCTTCCTCGCCGTAGCTTAACATTTTAGCCATACTGTATTATCTCCTTCCGAAACCAGGTAATTAGTCTTCCACGATGGCGACGATGTCGCTCTGCTTCACGATGGTGTACTGCTCGCCGTCGATCTTCACGTCGGTGCCCATGTACTTGCTGCAGATGATCTTGTCGCCGGGCTTGACGATCATTGCCACTTCCTTGCCGTCCACCATACCGCCGGGGCCCACAGCCACGACGATGGACAGATCAGGCTTCTCCTTGGCGGAGGCCGTCAGCACCAGGCCGCCCTTGGTGGTCTCTTCCGCTTCCATACGCTTGATGACCACACGGTCATGCAGAGGTTTCAGTTTCATTGAGAATTCCTCCTTATATGAACATTTTGTTTTTAACTTTTTGAGAGGTTAGCACTCTTTTCTTTTGAGTGCTAACCCGTGTACTATAATACCCTGAACCTGCCAATTCTGCAACATGGAAATTCCCGAAAAGGAGAGAACTTTTCTTCCTTTTTTTGTGCAGTTTTCAGCAGAGGGCTGCCTCAGGACTTTTTGCAGCTCCCCGGCCGCTTCACGCCGTATTGGAACAGGTCGCACTTGAGCATACCATTGTATAATTTCCGCTTTTTGTCGGCCTGCCGACCAAAGGTCCGCTCAAACTCCGTGTGGGAGGAGATAACGTTGACCTTCCAGCCCGTTGGCAGTCGGCGGGCCGCCGTGCCAAAATCCCGGTAGAGTTCCTCGGCCTCCCGCTTCTCCATAAGGCGCTCCCCGTAGGGGGGATTGGTGACGATCCGGCCGTAGGGCTCGGTCCGGGAAAAGGTCCGGGCGTCAGCGGTTTCAAAGCGCACCAGGTCCTCCACGTCGGCTTTGGCGGCGTTGTCCCTGGCCAGGGCTACAGCAGCGGGATCGATGTCTCCGCCCCAGATATCGTAGTCCCCGTCGTATTCCAGGTCCATGGCCTCGTCGGCGGCGTCCAGCCAGGCGGCGGAAGACAGCCACTCCCACTTCTGGGCGGGGAAGGTCCGCATGAGGCCGGGGGCCCGGTTCTTGGCGATGAGAGCAGCCTCAATGGCAATGGTCCCGGAGCCGCAGAAGGGGTCGCAGAAGGGGTCCCTCCCCCGATAGCCGGAGAGGAGGACCAGGGCGGCGGCCAGGGTCTCCCGCAGAGGAGCGGTAACGCCCACGGCCCGATAGCCACGCTTGTACAGGCCGGGCCCGGAGGTGTCCAGCATCAGAGAGGCCGTGTCCTTCATGATGGAAAACTGGACCTGATAAAGGGCCCCGGTCTCAGGCAGGGTCTCCAAGTGATACGCCTTCCCCAGTCGGGTGGCCACCGCCTTGTTCACGATGGACTGGCAGGCGGGCACGCTGTGGAGCTTGGAGTTGAGGCTGAAGCCCTTCACCGGAAACTTGCCGGTGGGGGGGATGAACCGATCCCAGGGGAGCCGCTTCGTGCCCTCAAACAGCTGGTCGAAGGTCTCCGCCGGGAAGGAGCCCAGGTGGATGAGCACCCGCTCTCCCGTCCGCAGCCGCAGATTCAGGCGGGGAATGTCCGCAGGCTGCCCCTGGCAGAACACCCGGCCGTTCTCCGCCCGAACCTCCGCCATCCCCATCCGGCGCAGCTCGTCGGCAGTCAGGCCCTCCACCCCCAGCAGAGTGGGGATCACAAAGGTCAGCTCGTTCACCGGGCTCCGCCTCCTCTCGTTTTACATCCAGATTATGAACAGTCTTTAGCAGTATACATGGTACGGGCCGCTTTGGCAAACCTTTTCTGCGCTCCGGAGCGATTTTTTTGCCTCATGGCCTCTGGTCGGTTTCGATTCCGGCATTTTCCCCGGTTTTTTTCATCTTTTCTTGCAATCCACGCAACAATATGGTATGCTGAACGCAAGATAAGTTGGGAGTTTTTAACCAAATCCCGCTTTTGACTTTTGAATATTATGCAGAAAGCTGAGATGATGCGTCCCTTATGGACACAAGCAGTATAATCATCATCCTGGTCCTGATCCTCCTGGTGGCCCTCTCCGCCTGGTGCTCCTCCACGGAGACGGCTTACTCCTCGGTGAACAAGGTCAGGCTGAAAAGCAAGGCCGAAGACGGCAACGTCAAGGCCCAGAAGGCGCTGGATCTGCTGGAGCAGTACGACAAGCTGCTCTCCTGTATTCTCATCGCCAACAACATCGTGAACCTGACGGCGGCCACTTTGAGCACCGTGCTGTTCACCAGGCTGTTTCAAAGCTATGGGCCCTTGATCTCCACCATCGTGCTGACGGTCATCGTTCTCATCTTCGGGGAGATCACCCCCAAGACTCTGGCCAAGGACCAGGCGGAGAAGTTCTGTATGCGGGCCGTGGCGCCCCTGAAGTTCTGCTTGATCCTTCTGACGCCCCTGCATCTGTTCTTCGGGCTGTTCTACAAGCTGGTGGTCACCCTGCGCCATCCGGTGGAGGACGAGGGCATCACGGAGGAAGAACTGCTGACCATGGTGGAGGAAGCGGAGAGCGAGGGCGGTCTGGAGCACCACGAGAGTGAGCTCATTCGGGCAGCCATCGAGTTCAACGACATGGAGGTGGAGGAGATCCTGACCCCCCGGGTGGACATCGTAGCCGCCGAGGACACCACATCCATGGAGGAGCTTGCGGTGCTGTTCGCTGAGAGCGGATATTCTCGCATCCCCATTTATCACGACTCCATCGACAACATCGTGGGCCTGGTCCACGAGAAGGACTTCTTCTCCGCCCGGTACCACAACCACACCAACGTGTCGAGCCTCATTGCCAAGGTGTTCTACACCACAGGCTCCACCAAGATCTCCGACCTGCTGCGGCTGCTCCAGAAGAGCAAGACCCACATGGCGGTGGTGGTGGACGACTACGGCGGCACCATGGGCATCGTCACCATGGAAGATATCCTGGAGGAACTGGTGGGCGAGATCTGGGACGAGCACGACGAGATCGTGGAGGAGTTCAAGAAGCAGCCCGACGGCAGCTACCTCATCTCCTGCTCGGCCAACCTGGACGACCTGTTCGACCGGTTCAACACTCGGGCGGTGGACATCGACTCGGCCTCCATCAGCGGCTGGGTCCTGGACCAGCTGGAGCGGCTGCCTGTGGAAGGCGACCGGTTCGTGTATGAGAACCTGGACGTCACCGTCACCAAGGTGGACCACCGGCGTATTCTCGAAATACGGGTGGCGGTCATTCCCGACCAGGAGGAATCCAGATAATACTAATCTCCGAGTACCAAAAGGACCTGATCTGTTCGATCGAAGCGAACGGGTCAGGTCCTTTTTTGATATTTTTCCGCTCTCCCGCCCATACTATGCCCATCCTAAGAAAAGAAGGGATATTCATGAGCTTGATCCCCTGCACCGACCCGTGCATCTACCAGCTGGAGGGATGCTGCACCCTGGAGCGGGCCTGCTCCGCCGGGACGGCCTCCCCCGACGCCGGCTGCGTCCATTTTCTGCCCCGATCCTCACAGAAGGACCGCCAGGGCCTCCCGGATGTTCCGTACCGGGATCAGCGTCAGGCCCCCCGGGGGCGTGATGGTCTGCCGCCCGTGACGCTGGGGCACCAAGCACTTGGTAAAGCCCAGCCGCCGGACCTCTGACAGCCGCTGGTTCAGGGCGGACACCGCCCGGAGCTCTCCGGTGAGGCCCACCTCCCCCACCGCCACCAGATCCGCCGGGACAGGCTTGTCCCGGAAGCTGGAGGCCAGGGCCAGGATGGCGGCCAGGTCTGCGCCGGGCTCGTCCAAGTAAAGGCCGCCGATGACGTTGAGGTAGGCGTCGCAGGTGTTCACCGCCAGGCCGCCCCGTTTCTCCAGCACCGCCATCAAAAGCATGGCACGGTTGTAATCGAAGCCGTTGGCACTGCGGCGGGCGTTGCCGAAGGAGGTGGGGGTCAGCAGGGCCTGGACCTCTGCCAGCACCGGCCGGGCCCCCTCCATGACACAGGTGACGCAGGTGCCCGGCTCGTCGGTGAGTCGGCCCTCCAGCAACGCCTGGGAGGGGTTGGGGACCTCCCGAAGGCCGGTATCGTCCATTTCAAAGACACCGATCTCGTTGGTGGCACCGAAGCGGTTCTTCACCGCGCGGAGGATCCGATAGGCCATGTGTCGGTCTCCCTCGAAGGAGAGGACGCAGTCCACCATGTGCTCCAGCACCTTGGGGCCGGCCAGATTGCCCTCCTTGTTCACGTGTCCGATGACGAACACCGTGACCCCCTGTCCCTTGGCCAACTGCATGAGGGCCATCGTGCACTCCTTCACCTGGGAGATGGAGCCGGGTGAGGAGGTCTGATCCCCGGTGTACATGGTCTGGATGGAGTCCACGATGAGGATATCCGGGCTGGTCTCCTCCACGGCGGACAGGACCCGCTCCAGGTCGTTCTCCGCGTAGAGGTAGAGGTCCATCTCCCCCACCCCCAGGCGCTGGGCCCGGAGCTTCAGCTGCCGCTCGGACTCCTCCCCGGAGACATAGAGGACCTTGGCGCTCTTGCACAACTCATTGCAGATCTGCAGCATCAGGGTGGATTTCCCGATGCCCGGGGCGCCGCCGATCAGCACCAGGGAGCCCTTGACGCCGCCGCCCCCCAGGACCCGGTCCAGCTCGTCAAGACCCGTTGGGAACCGGATTTCCCGGTCCAGCGTCAGCTCTGAAACCCGTTTGGGGCGGCGCTCCGTTTCCAGGGAAATGGCGGACTTGGTCCCGCCGCTTTTTTTGCCTTTTGGGGCGGCGGGCTGCTCCACGATGGTGTTCCAGGCCCCGCAGGCGGAGCACTGGCCCTGCCACTTGGGCGTCTCGTTGCCGCAGTTGGTGCAGAAAAAGATGGTCTTTGCTTTCATATCAGGGATTCTCCCTCCTGTGTGTCTCCTTGGGTCAGGTATCCGGCGGTGAGGATCATCGCCAGCTTTTTCTGGTATGTCATGTCCCGGAGCAGCCGCTCCTCCTCCGGGTTGGAAAGAAAGCCGCACTCCACCAGGATGGCCCGGCAGGAGATGTGGTTCATGAGATAGATGGACTGGGCGATCCGCTGGGGCTGCCGGTCATTGTCCGGGTCCAAACTGGTCCGGATGCCTCTCTGGACAGCCTGGGCCAGGGGACGGGAGAGGACCTCGTCCCCATAAAAAACGTGGGCCCCGTGATAGCGCCCGTCGGGGGCGGCGTTCTGGTGGATGCTGATGAGGGTGGCGTTTTCCGTGCCGTTGATCAGAGCCACCCGGTTGTGAAGGTCCGATACCTTCTTCTCCCGAAGGCTCCGGGCCCCGGCGTCGTGGATGGAGACGTCCTCGGACCGGGTCAGGATGGTCCTCACCCCGAAAAAACCCATAAGCTGGTCGGTATCCAGGGCAATGGCCAGGTTGATCCCGCTCTCCGAAGCCCCGGAGGCCGACACCGCACCGCCGTCCTCCCCGCCGTGACCTGGGTCCAGGATCAGGGTCTGCTCCGGCAGCCGGGTGAAGGTCTCCGCTGTCCGCCCCCACCGGGGCAGCGGAAGCAGCAGTGCCAGCAGCACCGCCAGAAGCAGGGCCAGTATGGTCCTCGATGGTCGCCCGTCCCGCATATAGCATCCCTCCCCGGAGAGGATATGTCCGGCAGGGCGGAGAAAGACCGGAAGGATCGGTACCATTGTATCACATCAGGAGCCATACGCCAACAGATTCCGTCCTGCCTGGCTCCCTTTCCCGCCGGTTCCCCCTTTTTCGCTCGGCGCATAGACTGGAATGCACGCGAAACACGCGGAGCAAACAACAAGGAGGTCTTTTCTTTGAGTGATTCCCGCTGCTGTGCCATCAACACAGCCAACGGCCAGCCCTGCGCCGACGGTCTGGGCTCTCTGCCCGGCTGCGGCCCTCTGGCCACCCCCTTTGTTCCCGCCCAGTTGGAAGGGGCGGAAGGGTATCCCAAGCGCAAGGCTCTGGAGGAAGGCACCTACTACCCTGATCTGAATCTGCCCTTCCATTTAAATGTCAACGCCACCGACCTGCCCGACACCCCCATGAACCGGCTCCGGGCCGTGGACTTTGTTCTCCAGGAGCTGGGGCTTTACCTGGACACCCATCCCTTTGACCGGGAGGCATCCCAGATCTTCCAGAACCTGGCCGAAGAGGAGAAAAATCTTCGGGCCCAGGTCCAGGAGATCGACGGCCCTCTCACCATGAGGGCCGGAATGCGCAACGGAAATTACTGCTGGTGGAAGGGTCCCTGGCCCTGGCAGTATCCTGAGGAGGAGGCGTGACGGTATGTTTGTCTATGAAAAAAAGCTCCAGTATCCCGTGCGGATCAAGAACGTCAACCCCAAGCTGGCCGCCCAAATCATCTCCCAATACGGCGGGCCGGAGTGTAAACGGGTACAATATAAATCCCCCGGCGTCTGAATCGCAGTCAGCGCCGGGGGACGTTTCTTCTACTTTGCCCGGTAAGCGTCAAATCCGCTGCTGGGGGTCATGGTCCCGTCCGCGTCCACAAACAGGGCCTCCACGCCCGGCAGACTCTCAATGAGGGCCAAACCTCGCTCCTGCCCCAGAAGCAGGCAGGTGGTGGACAAGGCGTCCCCGTTGGCGGAATCATCGGAGAGGATGCTCACCGCCGCCAGACCGTTGTCGGCGGGGTAGCCGGTCTTCGGGTCCAGGATGTGATGATACCGCACGCCCTCGTGCTCAAAGTACCGCTCGTAGACCCCGGAGGTCACCAGACTCTTATCCGACGCCTCCAGCACGGCCAGCAGGGCCCCCTGCTCTCCGTTGGGGTCCTGGACGCCGATACGGAAGGGGGTGCTGTCCGTCTTGCCGCCGATGAGGAGGATATTCCGCCCCAGGTCCAGGACGGCGTGCTCCACCCCCAGGTCCACCAAGAGATCCTTTACCCGGTCGGCGATGTACCCTTTGGCGATGGCGCCCAGATTGGCCTTCATCCCCGGGCGGGCCAGATAGGCGCGGCCCTCCTCCACCAGCAGATCATCGCTGTCGATGAGAGGCAGGACGGCGTCCAGTTCCTCCTGAGAGGGGAAGTGTCCGCCGTTGTTGATGTCCCACAGGTCGATGAGGGGCCCGGCGGTAACGTCCAGCAGGCCGTCCGACACCGTGTAATACTCCTTAGCCAGCTCCAGGACCTCCTGGGTCTCCGGGGCGATGTCCACCCAGTCCTGTCCGGCGGCACGGGCCAGTCGGTCCAGATCGCTGCCTTCCTTCTCCACGCTGAGCAGGTTCTCCAGCCGGGTGATCTCCCGGAACGCGGCGTCGATGGCAGACTCGTCGGTCCAGTCGTAAAGGGTGATGGTCACCACGGTGTCCATCTGAAAGTTGGTCCGGGTGACAGTGGGGGCGGGCTCCGCCGGAGGCTGCGTGCCGCAGGCGGTCAGCAGAAGGGCGAGGAGCAAAATGGGAAAGATCCGTTTCATAGCAGCGACCTCTTGAATACAAGAATGGAAAAACCTGTCCCATTATAACGAATAATCCCGGGCGAGGCAAGTCCTCCCTGTCCGAAGCATACATATTTGGAAACCCGGCGTTGGGAGGTGCAGAATGAAGATCAGGCCTTGGGCGGAGGGAGGGCTTCTGTTTGGGCTGGGGCTGCTTCTGGTGCTCTTTCCCCCCGCGTGCGCCCAGGGAGCCCGGGAGGGACTGGCCCTGTGCCGGGATCTGCTCATCCCCGCCCTGTTTCCCTTCTTTGTTCTCTCCTCTCTGCTCATCGCCACGGGTCTGGCGGAGCGCCTGGTCCGGCCGCTGGGCCGCCTCACATGGCCCTGTCTGGGTATCGGCAGCTCCGGCACGGCGGCCATGCTGCTGGGGCTGATCGGCGGTTATCCCGTGGGACTGCGCACCCTGGCGGAGCTTCGGTCCCGAGGGGACTGTCCGCCCCAGGAGGCTCGGCGCGCCGCCCTGCTTTGCAACAATTGCGGCCCCGCCTTTTTCCTGGGGGCGGCGGGCGCGGGAGTGTTCGGGTCCCGGGAGGCCGGACTTCTTCTGCTGGCGGCCAACGGGCTGGCGGCTCTGGGGATCGCCCTGGGCCTGCGGCTGATCCTGGGGCCTGCCGCAGTTCGGACGGGAAACCCGACCAGGAAGGAGCCTGCCTCTCTGGCGTCAGTCTTTCCCGATTGCGTCAGCGGGGCCTTTTCCTCTACCCTGGGGGTAAGCGGGTATGTGCTCCTGTTTTCCGTCCTGGCGGCTTTGGCGGCACGCACCGGAGTGCTGGCGCTCTGCCAGCGGGCTCTTACCAGCCTGTTTCCCGGCCCTCATGGAGATGTGCTGGCCCGGAGCCTTGTCCTTGGGTTACTGGAGATCTCCACCGGCGTGGCCGCGTTGAAAGACGCCGCGGGAGACGCTGCCGCCCTGCCTCTGGCCGCGTTTCTGCTGGGCTGGGGCGGACTGTCGGTCCACGGGCAGTCTCTCCCCTTTCTGCAAAGGGCGGGCGGAACAGCGGGGCCATATCTGCTGGCAAAGCTGGTCCACGGTCTGCTGGCTGCCGGAATCACAGTCCTGCTCCTGCGTCTCTTTCCCCTCTCACTGCCGGTCATGGCTCCGGTTGGCCCCCTCGTGCCTGCTACCCTGCCGGGCCGGGAACTCACCGCCCTCTGGGGCGTGTCCGGGGTGTATTTTTTCCTCTCCCGGCGAAAAAGAGGTGGAAAACCCCGGGGAAACCGTGTATAATGGCAGAGAACCTTGGGAAAGGAGGGCCCGCCATGCTGTTTTCCAGCCTGTTCAATCAGAAGATCGAGCCCCAGTGCGCCTACTGCCAGCGGGGGAAGACCGTGGATCCGGATACCGTTCTCTGCCGGAAAAAGGGCGTGTCCCGCCCGGCGGATTCCTGTCCCTCTTTCCGATATGACCCTCTGAAGCGGGTGCCGCCCTCCCATGCCGCCCTGGACCTGACCCGGCTGAAGGACGAGGATTTCACATTGTAGTTTTTTCATGCAGAGGTTCGCAAAACCTCCGCACCTAGATATGACACGCGCCTCCGACGGGGATTTTCCCGGTCGGAGGTGCGTTTGTTTGGTCTGCGGGACAGGTCAGATATAGGCGTCCGGGTGCAGCCCGAAGCTGACGGCGATGGCGGCGTCCACCTGGTCCATCTTGGGTCCGTCCACCCGGCCCATCCGCTCCCGGAGCCGCTTTTTGTCCAGGGTTCGGATCTGCTCCAGCAGGATCACTGAGTTTTTTGGCAGGCCGTAGCGCCGGGCCGCCAGCTCAATGTGGGTAGGGAGCCTGGCCTTTCCCGTCCGGGAGGTGATGGCCGCGGCGATGACGGTGGGGCTGTGGCGGTTGCCGGTGTCGTTCTGGACGATGAGCACCGGACGGACGCCCCCCTGCTCGCTGCCCACCACCGGGCTCAGGTCGGCGTAAAAGATGTCTCCGCGTTTGACGGTATAGTCCACTGATGTTCACACTCCGCTTGGGATACGCATTTTTCCGGCGTTTCCCGAGGTAGATGACCATGTGACAAGGAGCTGCCCCCTATGTAACACGGTCATTTTCATTCTCCCACAGTCCGGCTGGTTTTATACATGGCATGAAAAAGGAAGCGGCCGCCCGCTTCCTTTTTCATGCTGCTCAGCCGGGCCGCAGGAGATCTCTCCCCGGTCCATCCTATGCGGTTTTCGTGGGAACGGTGTCGGCGGTCAGCCCGCCAGGTCACGATAGAGATAGTCTACCACGTCGGCCCGGGGGCAATCATCCGCAGGGACGAAAGATTTTCCGCTGCCGGAGACCAGGTCGTTGCTCTTGCCCCAGTTTGAAGCGTCCTCATACCACAAACTGGAGCCGGTCTCGCCGGGCTTGCCCTCCGCCCGCCAGAGGAAGGTGATGATGTGGGCCTTGCTGCAGGTCTGGCCGGGGGAGAAATGGGAGGCGTCGGTGCCGTTGGTGATCCCCTGCTCCACCGCCCAGAGGATGGGCTGATAGTAGTAATCGCTGGTCTTGATGTCCGCGAAGGGGTTCGTGTCGGACTGGGGGGCCGGTTTGCCCATGGCACGCCACAGGAAGGTGACCACCTGGCCCCGGGTGCAGGTGTCGCCGGGGGAGAAGGTGGTAGCGGTGGTGCCGGTGGTGACACCGTTGTCCACGGCCCACTGGACGGCCTCGGCGAAGTAGTCGCCCTCATGGACGTCCACAAATCCAGCCACAGCGGCGGGGGCGGTGATGGCGGTCTCGGTGGCCCGGGTGCCGTCGGCGTTCAGGATGGAGTAGCCGGACCAGCCCCAGACGGACTGTTCCATCGCCATGGGCTCCGCGGCGGCTCTGCCGCCGGCGGGGACCTGGATGACCGCACCGGACGCCAGCCGGATGGGCTCGTTGCTGTTGATGGCGCTGACAGAACCGCTGGCGGTGAGGGCGCCGCCCTGGACAGTCACACTGGGCATGGCGACGCCAACGCTGAACCCGTCCTCCCGGGTAGTGCCCGGGTAAGTGCCGCGGATCTCTGCGGTCCCTCCGTTGATGATCAGTCCCCGAGGCGCGTAGGCGACCCCTGCTTCCGCCGCGTCCTCGTCAAAGCCGACGATGCCGTCGTAGTCGCCCAGCCCGGTCCCCTGGGCGATGCCACAAACCTCACCGCCGTTGACGGTAAAGCTGGCCGCGCAGAGGGCGATGGTATCGCAATTGCGCACGTCGATCCTGCCGCCGTTGACGGTAACGGTATCCGCTCGGAGACCGATATTCAGGCCGCTGTCCTTTCCGTCCACGGTGATCCTGCCGTCGTTGACGGTCAGGCTGCCGGCAAGGGCAATACATCGGGGCATTTCAAAATACCCCTCCTCCGTCAGCATCAGATCAACCTCTCCTCTGACCTCTCCGCCGTTGACGGTCATGGACTCTCCAAATAAATGGCCGACAGCCAGAGTGCCGGAGGAGACCGTCACATCGCCGGCAATAAAGACCTCCGCCGTCAGGGTCTTGCTGCCCTGGATGGTAAGCCTGAAATCACCGCTCCGCAGCATCGTGACGCTCTTGTCCGCGTCCAGGGTCAGGACCGTGTCCCCCGTCAGGGTGACGTTTGCCCCGTCGGTGATCTGGCTGGCCTTCACCTGGCCGCCGATCTCCTGGGTCCCCGGCTCCTCCGCCTGCGCGGTGACGCACAGGGCCAGGAACAGAGCAGCCAGCAGGGCCGCAAGGCCGAATCGAATCTTCATTTCCTTCGCTCCTTTTCTCCTATTGTCTCATCTTTTTCCCGTACCGGCGTGCCATCCGCACGGTTCCGGATCTTAATTATATTATTATACCATATCCATCTGCTGATAACAAGCGATTATTACTCCGGTAATTCAATCATTCCAAAGCTGAACCACTCTTGTATTGCCGGAGTGATAAGTGCCATGCTTGGCGGCGGCTGCGAAGCAACGAGTAAAGCGGCTCAAAGCAAATGGTTGTTAAAGCGGCAATTAAAAATTGCCGCTTTAACAAGAAAAGCAGGAGGCAGAAAGGGCCTCCTGCTTTTATGTTTCCTGTATGACTCAGTCGACATACACCCTGGGAATCCGCTTGGCCAGCACGCAGAGGAGCTCGTAAGAGATGGTGTTCATGATCTCCGCCCCCTGCTCCACTGGCACGTCATCCACGCCGTACAGCAGGGCGGTGTCGCCCTCCTTCACATTGGGGATGTCCGTCACGTCTACCATGCACATATCCATGCACACCCGACCGAAGATGGGAGCGTGCTGGCCATGGATGGAAACCTCCAGCTTGTTGGAGAAGCCCCGGCAGAAGCCGTCGCCGTAGCCCACGGGGATCACCGCCAGCTTGGTCTCCCGCTGGGTGGTGTTGGTGCGGCCGTAGCTGACAGGGGTGTTGGCGGGAACGGTGCGGACGGTGGCCACCCGGCTCTTGAGCTCCAGCACCGGCAGCAGATCGCACAGTCCGGGGTCCATCTTCGCGTCGGGGAAGTGGCCGAACTGAACGATGCCGGGCCGGATCATGTCCAGGTAGGTGGCGGGATAGAGGACCGTGGCGGCGCTGTTGGCGCAGTGGCGGATGGTGAACTCATAGCCGCCCTTCTTTACCCGGTCGATGATGTCCAGGAAGCGGTTAAACTGCATCATGGTGTACTCCTCGCTGCCGTCGGAGTCGGAGAAGTGGGTGAAGATGCCCTCGGCCTTCAGGCCGGGGAGATGGACCGCCTCATTGATCTCCCTCTCGGAGCGGTCGATGTTGCCCTCGTCGCACTGGAAGCCCAGACGGGTCATGCCGGTGTCGCACTGGATGTGGACGGTGATGGTCCCGCCGGTCTTCACGGCCCGGGCGGACAGGTCCCGGGCAAAGTCGATGTCATAGCAGGCCTGGGTGATGTCGTACTTGATCAGGTCCTCGGCATACTCGGCGGGGGTGCAGCCCAGAATAAGGATGGGGGTCTTGACGCCCGCCTCTCGGACCTCGATGGCCTCGTCGATGCAGGCCACGCCCAGGTAGTCGGCGCCCAGCTTCTCCAGCTCCTTCGCCACGGGCACCGCGCCGTGACCGTAGGCGTCGGCCTTCACTAGGCCAAGGTAACGGGTGCCCTGGGGGGTCAGGGCCCGGAGGTTGTGATAGTTGTGGGCCAGCCGCTTCATGGAGACTTCCGCCCAGGTGCGTTTCTTTTGTGCTTCCATCGTCAAATGTTCCTTTCCGTGTTATATTTATGCTTTGGGTATTGTATATGCAAATGCAGAAAACACACACCGGACCACCGTGGTCCCGTCACTGCGAAGCTCCGCCCGCAGCAGTGTTTTCCGCGCTTTGTCAAACCAGAGGATGGTCTCTCGTCCCTCTCCCGGGGTCTCGTCCGGGTCCCGAAGGGTCAGACGAAGAACCTCTGCCTCCCCGTCGATTTCCGTGCCTGTCTCCGCCACAGTCTCTGTCTCCATCGCAGAGAACAGAGCGGGCAGGGCGTCCATGGGGGACAGTCCGCTGTCATCCAGAGGCCCGGTCTCCAACCGGACGCCGTCGTAATCCAGCCAGGTCTGTCCCTCTTTGGCCACCGCGGTGATTCCGGCCACCTCCTCCGGCGCCGTCAAGGTGAGGGAGGTACCCTCCTCCCGGGAGCCGGTGAAGGTCAGGCTGTAGTCATAGACCCGCTGTCCGTAGTCGGCGATGAGCGCCGCCTGGCCGGACCAGGTATCCATGTTCTGAAAGTCCTCCCGCAGGGAGAGGACCAGGTCGTTGTCGTCCGTTCCGCCGCCGCAGGCGCAGAGGGCCGCCAGCAGCAGGATCATTGGTGCGAGCAAGCCTCGCCGCAAAAAAGCATCCCTCCCTGGGAAGTAAACTCAGGCCATGGCCTCCAGAATGGCAGCGGGGATATGATCCAGCAGGTCTTCCGGGGTCATACCATATTCCCCGAACCGCTCTGCCGCCAAGTCTCCCGCTCTTCCGTGGAGCCACACCGCTGCCGGCACCGCCTGTCGGGGCGGGATGCCCTGCCCCAGCAGGGAGAGGATCATCCCCGACAGCAGGTCGCCGCTGCCCCCCTTGGCCATGCCAGGATTGCCGGTGGTGTTGACGAAGGTCTCCCCGTCGGGGAAGGCCGTAATGGTCCGATGGCCCTTCAGCACCAGAACACAGCCGGTCTGACGGGCAAATTTCGCCGCCGCCTGCTCCCGATCGGGGCCAATGCCCTCCCCCCGCGTCAGCCGGAGAAATTCCCCGTCGTGGGGCGTCAGCACCGTCAGCCGGCCTGCCCTGGTGGTCAGTACATCTCTATGCTCCGCCGCGGCGTTTATGCCGTCGGCGTCCAGGACCAAGGGGCTTTGGAGCTGTTCAATGAGGCGGAGGGTCCGCACGTCGCTCTTCCGATTCCGGCCGAGACCGGGACCGATGAGGGCAGCTTCCCCGCTGTCCATTTTTTCCAGGAGTTCCGAAAAAACAGGGATGGGGGCAGGCATGGCAGAGCCGCATTTGGCCGCCAACACCGGCCAGACTTCCCGGGGTGTCCAGAGAAAGACCAGGCCGGACCCGGTGCGCACCGCGGCGGAGGAGGCCAGCCAGGGCGCGCCGGTAAAGCCCACGCTGCCGGAGAGAATGTGGACCTTGCCGAAGGTCCCCTTGTGGCCCTCGGGATCCCGGCGGGGCAGGGTGGCTTTGACAAAGGCACGGTCGATCGGGCGCATGGGCTCGCCTCCTTTGGTGGAAAAACGGATCAGCCTTTCCCGTGGAAGAAAGGCTTTGATGGATTCAAGATAAGACTGCCCAAAGGGCCGCCCTCCGAAATCGTCCCTATTATAGGATTTCTGCTCTTGATTTTCAAGATGTTTTATGATAAAGTTAAAAATCGTAAAAAGCAATGAAGGGGAAAATAGCGGTCCTCGGCCTCCCAGAGAGGGACAGTCCCTGGCTGAAAGCTGTCCTGACGCGCCCGCCGCTTGGTTCGCCCCGGAGCTCCGGCGGGGAAATACGCCGGCGGTCGCCTGCCGTTACCGGGTCCTTGAGTGCGCGCGATCTGCGCGAATCCGGGTGGTACCGCGGAAGCTATGCCTTTCGTCCCGTTGGCGGGATGAAGGGCTTTTTTATTTTTCTTATAAGGAAGGAAACAGCATGAAGGAACAACTGGAAAAAATCAAACAGGAGGCCCTGGCCGCGCTGAAGAGCGCGCGGGAGGCCGCCGACCTGGAGTCCCTCCGGGTCAAGTACCTGGGCAAAAAGGGCGAGCTCACCGCCGTTCTCAAGCAGATGGGCAAGCTCTCCGCCGAGGAGCGCCCCGTCATCGGCCAGCTGGCCAACGACGTGCGGGAAAAGCTCACCCATGAGATCGACGCCCAGAAGAAAAAGATCGAGGAGGCCATGCTGGAGGCCCGCCTGGAGGCCGAGGCCGTGGACGTGACCATCCCCGGCAAAGCAGCTCCCATGGGCCACCGACACCCCATGTACATCGCCCTGGAGGAGATCAAGGACATCTTCGTGGGCATGGGCTTCACCATCCTGGACGGCCCTGAGGTGGAGCTGGCCTACTACAACTTCGACCGGCTCAACGCCGAGGAGGGCCACCCCTCCCGGGACTGGTCGGACACCTTTTACTTTGACAAGGACAGCCGGGTGATGCTCCGCAGCCAGACCTCCCCCATGCAGGTCCACGCTATGGAGTCCAAGCCCCTGCCCATCCGCATCCTGGCCCCCGGCCGGGTGTACCGGAAGGACGAGGTAGACGCCACCCACTCCCCCATGTTCCACCAGGTGGAGGGCATGGTCATCGACAAAAACGTCACCATGGCCGACCTGAAGGGCACTCTCAACGCCGTCATGGAGCAGCTGTACGGCCCGGGCACCAAGACCCGGTTCCGCCCCCACCACTTCCCCTTCACCGAGCCCTCCTGCGAGATGGACGTCCAGTGCCACAAGTGCGGCGGCGTGGGCTGCCCCACCTGCAAGGGCGAGGGCTGGATCGAGGTCCTGGGGGCCGGCATGATCCACCCGAAGGTTCTGGAGATGTCGGGCATCGACCCGGAGGAGTACTCCGGCTGGGCCTTCGGCATGGGCCTGGAGCGCATGGCTATGCGCCGGTTCAAGATCTCCGACCTGCGGCTGATCTTTGAAAACGACATCCGCTTTTTGGAACAGTTCTGAGAAAGGAGAGAGGAAACCATGTTACTGTCAAGAAAATGGCTCAATGAATTCGTTCCCGTGGACGCCGGCGACAAGGCATTTGCCGAGGACATGACCCTCTCCGGCTCCAAAGTGGAGGTCACCGAGATCGAGGGTGAAGAAATATCAAACGTTGTGGTGGGCAAGGTCCTGGAGATCGTCCGCCACGAGAATTCCGACCATATGTGGATCTGCCAGGTGGATGTGGGCGAGGCTGAGCCCGTCCAGATCGTCACCGGGGCCCAGAACGTCTCCCAAGGAGACCTGGTGCCCGTAGCCAAGCACAACTCCACTCTGCCCGGCGGGGTCCACATCAAAAAGGGCAAGCTGCGGGGCGTGGACTCCAACGGTATGCTGTGCTCCTATAAGGAACTGGGCCTCACCGACAACGACTGGCCTTACAGCGTGGTGGACGGCATCTTCCTTCTGGAGAGCGATCCCGACCTGAAGGCCAAGGGCCTCAAGCCCGGCGACGACATCCGGGAGGTCCTGGGCTTCAACGACCACGTGGTAGAGTTTGAAATCACCCCCAACCGCCCGGACTGCCTCTCCGTCATCGGTCTGGCCCGGGAGGCCTCGGCCACCTTCAACATCCCCCTGACCCTCCATGAGCCGGTGGTGAAGGGCGGTGGCCCCGGTGTCCTGTCTGAGCTGCTGGACGTGGAGACTCCCGCCACGGACCTGTGCCCCCGGTACACCGCCCGGATGGTGCGGAACGTAAAGATCGGCCCCTCCCCCCTGTGGATGCGGGAGCGGCTGCGGGCCTCCGGGGTCCGGCCCATCAACAACATCGTGGACATCACCAACTACGTCATGCTGGAGTACGGCCAGCCCATGCACGCCTTTGACTACCGCTATGTGAAGGGCGGAAAGATCATCGTCCGCCGGGCGGAGAACGGCGAGGAGCTCACCACCCTGGACGGCACCGTCCGGACCCTGACCGACTCCATGCTGGTCATCGCCGACGAGACCCGGGCCGTTGGCCTGGCGGGCATCATGGGCGGCGAGAACAGCGAGATCGTGGAGGATACCGTGGACGTGGTCTTTGAGTCGGCCAACTTCGACGGCACCACCATCCGCAAGACCGCCCTGGCCCTGGGCATGCGGACCGAGGCCTCCGCCAAGTTCGAGAAGGGCCTGGACATCCTCAACACCCTCCCCGCCGTCAACCGGGCCTGCGAGCTGGTGGAACTGCTGGGCGCCGGCCAGGTGGTGGACGGGGTCATCGACATCCTCAACTTCGTACCCCAGCCCACCGTCCTGCCTCTGGAGCCGGACAAGATCAACGCCCTGCTGGGCACGGATATCCCCCAGAGCGAAATGGCTGAGATCATGGAGCGGATCGATTTTGAGCTCCACGACGACCTGACCGTCACCGTCCCCTCCTGGCGGGGGGACGTGCAGGGCATGGCCGACCTGGCGGAAGAAGTGGCCCGGTTCACCGGCTACAACAACATCCCCACCACCGCCATGCGGGGCATGACCACCCAGGGCGGCTACAGCCCCGAGCAGATCCTGGAGCGGAACCTGGGCGCCGTCTGCCGGAGCCTGGGCTATGACGAGATCATCACCTACTCCTTCATCTCTCCCACCTACTATGACAAGATCCGCTGGCCCGAGGACGATCCCCGGCGGAAATCCCTGAAGATCATGAATCCCCTGGGGGAGGACACCTCCATCATGCGGACCACCGTTCTTCCCTCCATGCTGGAGATCCTGACCCGGAACTACAACTACCGCAACAAGACCGCCCGCCTCTATGAACTGGGCCGGACCTATTTCGAGCGGGAGGACGGCATGGCCGACGAGCCCAAGGTCCTGTCCCTGGGCCTGTATGGGCCGGAAGAGAGCTTCTTCACCCTCAAGGGCGCGGTGGAGTGCCTGCTGGAGAGCATCCGGGCGGAGAATGTCACCTTCCAGGCGGAGAGCGGCAACCCCTCTTATCATCCCGGCCGGTGCGCCCGGGTCTTTGCCGGAGAGGTGGAGATCGGCGTTCTGGGACAGATCCATCCCCTGGTGGCCGCCAACTACGACGTGGACACCGAGCTTTACTGCGCCGAGCTGTCCTTTGACGCATTGCGGGACGCCAAGGGCTCCGACCCCGAATACGTCCCCCTGCCCAAATTCCCCGCCGTCACCCGGGACATCGCCGTGCTGGTGGACACCGCCGTTACCGTGGGCGACCTGGAGGGCTGCATCCAGTCCGCTGCCAAGGGTCTGCTGAAGGAAGTCACCCTGTTCGATATTTACAACGGGGCCAACCTGCCTGCCGGGAAGAAGTCTGTGGCCTTCAATCTGGTGCTGCGCTCCGACGAGCGGAGCCTCACCGCCCAGGAGGCCGACGACGAGGTGAAGATCATCCTGGATGCTCTGGAGAAAGCCTTCGGGGCCGTCCTGCGGTGAGCCAGCCCTGAATTTTTTCCGTCATTCAGCACTTTTCCCCTTTACTTTCCGCTGTTAGCGTAGTATGATAAGCTTGAAGGAAAAGGGTGACCAACGCAGGAAAGGAGGAGACCCATGAATTCTGATTTTACCCGGAAGTTCCAAGTCGTCCAGGACCGCAGCAGCGAGATGAAAGCCATCTTGACCACGGTATATGACGCCTTGAAGGAGAAAGGATACAACCCCATCAATCAGATCGTGGGCTATATCCTCTCGGAAGACCCCACCTATATCACCAACTACAACGGCGCCCGGACCCTGATCCGCAAGCTGGACCGGGATGAGCTGCTGCAGGAGCTGGTGCGGCAATACCTTGCCGACTGAGCCAATGACAAAATGAACCCCCGAACCGCTCGGTTCGGGGGTTTTTGTATCCCAAAGGATAATTGAGGATCAACCCTCCAGGAACGCCCGGTGGAAGACCTTCTTGCCCTTCTTCACCACGACGCCCTCGCCGGAGAGCCGGTCGGCGGTGACAGCGAAGCCGATGTCCTTCACCTTCTCGCCGGCGACCTCCACGCCGCCCTGCTGGACCAGACGGCGGGCCTCGCCCTTGGAGGGCACCAGGCCGCACTTAAGCATCAATTCCAGAATCCCGATGGCCCCGTCGGTAAGGTCGGCGGCGGTCAGCCCGGTGGCGGGCATGTTGGCGGTGTCGCCGCCCTTGGAGAACAGGCCCCGGGCGGTCTCCTGGGCCTTCTTGGCCTCCTCCTCGCCGTGGACCAGGCTGGTGAGCTCATAGGCCAGGATCTCCTTGGCGGTGTTGAGCTGGGCGCCCTCCCAGGCGTCCATCTTGTCGATCTCCTCCAGGGGCAGGAAGGTCAGCATCCGGATGCACTTGAGCACGTCGGCATCGCCCACGTTCCGCCAGTACTGGTAGAAGTCGTAGGGGGTGGTCTTTTCCGGGTCCAGCCACACCGCGCCGGAGGCTGTCTTGCCCATCTTCTTGCCCTCGGAGTTCATCAGCAGGGTAATGGTCATGGCGTAGGCGTCCTTGCCCAGCTTCTTGCGGATGAGCTCGGTGCCGCCCAGCATGTTGGACCACTGGTCGTCGCCGCCGAACTGCATATTGCAGCCGTACTCCTGGAAGAGATGATAGAAGTCGTAGGACTGCATGATCATGTAGTTGAATTCCAGGAAGGACAGGCCCTTCTCCATCCGCTGCTTGTAGCACTCGGCCCGGAGCATGTTGTTCACGGAGAAGCAGGCGCCCACGTCCCGGAGCAGGTCCACATAGTTGAGCTTCAGCAGCCAGTCAGCGTTGTTGACCATGATAGCCTTGCCTTCGCCGAAGTCGATGAACCGCTCCATCTGCTTTTTGAAGCAGTCGCAGTTGTGCTGGATGGTCTCCGGGGTCATCATGGACCGCATGTCCGTCCGGCCGGAGGGGTCGCCGATGTAGCCGGTGCCGCCGCCCACCAGGACCACCGGGCGGTTGCCCGCCATCTGGAGGCGCTTCATCAGGCACAGGGCCATGAAGTGGCCCACGTGGAGGCTGTCGGCGGTGGGGTCAAAGCCGATGTAGAAGGTGGCCTTGCCGTTGTTCACCAGGTCCCGGATCTCCTCCTCGTCGGTGACCTGAGCGATGAGGCCCCGGGCCTGCAGTTCTTCATAGATTCCCATGGTTGCATTTCTCCTTTTCATTGTGTTCGCAGAGAACAAAAAACGCCCTCTGCCGGTATGACAGAGGACGACGAATGGTCGTGGTACCACCTCAGTTTACTTCTTCCTCACGAAAGAAGCCTCAGAGTGTTGCGGCCAGCGGCCCAACACCCGGCGCGGTAACGGGCGCACCCGACTTACCCTACTGATCCCGCGGACGTTCAGGCAGCTGCTCCGGGAGGTATCTTCACACCGCGCCGCTCTCCCCCTTCCACCGGCCGGGGGCTCTCTGGACAGCTGCGCGCGGGCTACTTCTTCCCTTCATCGCAGTAAGACGATATAACGGGGGTGATTATAGCACCCCCGTCAAGGTTTGTCAAACTTATTTTTTCCCGGCACTCCGAAAGAGGGATACAACTTCTCCCCCCAGAGTCCCAGCGGCAGCGCAGCCCATCACCAGTGCCAGAAGAAAGGCCCCTTCGCTGCCGCTGTTGCTGCGGAAGGCAATGACCCGCAGAGCAACAGCGGCAAGAACACTGATCACCGTAACCAGATAAGGACGTTTCGTATCCTGGCCAGCCAGACGAGCCAGCAGGCCGAGCACCGCCGCAATCAAACAGATAAGCAACAACTGGAACACGACGAATCACTTCCTTTCCGGAATATCTCGTCAAGGCCAATATACCAGAACACCTTCATTCTGTCAATCTGTTTCCTGCTTCTTATAGGCCTCCGCCTCCCGGAGCAGTTCCTCCGCCCCCTCCAATATGGCTGGGGTAACATGGACGCCGCCGGTGAGCCGGGCCAGCTCCCGCTTTCTCCCCTCCCGGTCCAGGTCGGCCACACCGGTGAAGGTCCGGCCGTCCCGTTCGGCTTTGGACACGGAAAAATGATGGTCGGACATGGCGGCGATCTGGGCCAGATGGGTGACGCACAGCACCTGGCAATGACGGGACAGGCGGCTCATCTTCTCTGCCACCTTGCCTGCCGCCCGGCCGCTGACGCCGGTGTCCACCTCGTCGAAGATCAAGGTCATGATGCTGTCGTTCTCTGCCAAAACGTTCTTCAGCGCCAGCATAATGCGGCTGAGCTCGCCGCCGGAGGCCACCTTGGCGATGGGCTTTAAGTTCTCCCCTACGTTGGCGGACATGAGGAACCGGACCTCGTCCATCCCCGTCTCGTCCAGCCCCAGGGCGTTGGTCTTGGGGCCGAACTGTGTCTCAAACCGGACTCTGGGCATGTCTAGCTGCCGCAGCTCACCCTCGATTCGGTCCTTCAGCGCCTTCGCCGCTCCTTTTCGCTGTTCCGAAAGGCCAGCGGCCAGGTCCTTTGCCTTGGAAAAGATCTTTTTCCGCTTCTTTTTCAGCTTCTGAATGGCGTCGTCGGCCATTTCGATACGAGCTAGTTCCTCCCGGCACTGATCCAGATAGGCCAGCATAGCCTGAATGGTGTCGCCGTATTTCTTTTTCAGGCGAAAAATCTGGTCCGACCGGCTCTCCACCTGGTCCAGCTCCTGGGGGGAAAAGGCATAGACCTCCCGCATGTCCCGCAGCTGGTCGGACACATCCTCCAGACCGTAGCGCAACTCGGACAGGCGCTGGTGGAGCCGTCCGAACTCTCCCGCCACCTGGGACACTTTGTCCAAGGCGTCCTCCGCCTCCGCCAGAAGCTCTGCGGCGCCCGTCCGGTCCTCGGTTCCGGCCAGGGCCCCGTGGGCGGTCTGGATGGCGGCGGTGATCCGATCGGCGCTGCGGAGAATGTTCCGCCGTTCCTCCAGCTCCTCCTCCTCCCCGGGGCGGAGATTTGCCCGCTCCAGCTCGCCGATCTGGAACTGGAGGGAGTCGATCCGCCGGGCCTTTTCCGCCTCATCCATCTGGAGAGCGGACAACTGCTTCTGGACCTGGACCAGCTCCTCCCAGGCGGCGCGGTAAGACGCCAACGCCTGGGACGTGCCGCCGAAGCTGTCCAGATAGCCCAGGTAGCAGGTTTCATCCAGCAGCTGCTGGCCGTCGTGCTGGCCGTGGATGTCGATGAGCTGGCTGCCCAGGGCCTTAAGCTGGACCACAGTGCAGGGAACCCCCGCCACCCGGCAAAGATTCCTCCCGTCGGCCTGGATCTTCCGGGAGATGAGCAGCTCCCCGTTCTCGTCGGGACCCACGCCGGTCTCCCGGAACCAGGGCAGGTCCGGCAGATCCCGGAACAGGGCGGTGACCTGGGCGGCCTTTTCCCCGGTTCGGATGAGATCCCGGCTGGTACGCTCCCCCATAACGGCGCTGATGGCATCGATAATGATGGATTTTCCCGCGCCGGTCTCCCCGGTGAGAACGTTGAACCCAGGCCCGAAGGTCAGGTCCGTCCGGTCGATGAGGGCGATGTTTTCGATGTGCAGCAGGGACAGCATGAAATCCGCCCTCCTCTCTTTCTCCTGTCAGCCGATCACTTCTCCAGCATGGTCTTGATCTCGTCGCACAGGTCCTCGGCGTCTTTGGTGGTGCGCATGATGAGGATGGCGGTGTCGTCTCCCGCCAGGCTCCCCACCACGTTGGGCAGGTGCATCCCGTCCAGCGCGGCGCAGGCCGCCATGGCCATGCCGGGCATGGTCCGGAGCACCACGATGTTCTGGGCGAAATCATGGGAGGTCACGCTCTCCCGGAATACGCTGTTGAGCCGACCTGTCACGTTGAGGGAGGTGTTTTTCTGGCTTACGGCATATTTATAGCTGCTGCTGCCGGTAAGCTCCTTCACCAGATGGAGCTCCTTGATGTCCCGGGAGATGGTGGCCTGGGTGGATTTCATCCCCTTCTCCCGCAGCTTTTCCAGCAGCTGGTCCTGGGTCTCAATGTCATATTCCTGGATAATGGCCAGAATTTCCGCCTGCCGTCTGGCTTTCATGTGCGGCTCCTCCTTTCCAGCTTGTGGCTGATCAGCTCATAGAAGCTCTTGCCCGACAGCTTCACCAGGCTCAGGGACCGTCGGGACCGCCCGATCTCCACCGTGTCCCCGGAGATGAGCTTGAAGGCCTTGCCGCCGTCTACGGAGAGATAGGCGGTCTTCCGGCTGCTCTTGGGGACGGTGACCTCGATGCGGCGGTTCTTGTCCAGCACCATGGCCTTGGCCTGAAGCGTGTGGGCGCTGATGGGGGTGATGATGATGTTCTCCGCCGTGGGCTCTACAATAGGGCCTCCCGCGGACAGAGAATAGGCCGTAGAGCCTGTGGGGGTGGCCAGGATGACCCCGTCTCCGTAGATATTGGTGACGAGGATCTTGTCCCCATAGACTTCCAGGTCGATGATCCGGGCCACGGCTCCCTTGGTGACCACAGCGTCATTGAGGGCGGCGCTGCGGAAGAGGGTGCGCCCCTCCCGGACCACCCGGACATCCAGAAGCATCCGGTTCTCCAGCGTGTACTCCCCGGTAACAAGGCGCTCCAGTTTATCCAGTTCTCCCTGCTCCAGTTCCGCCATGAAGCCCACGCTCCCCAGGTTCACGCCCACAATGGGCACGCCGAAGCTGCTGGCGTCCTTGGCGGCGTGGAGGATGGTTCCGTCGCCGCCAAAGCAGACCAGGAAGTCCGCCTTGGACAGCTCCGGCCGGAGCTCCTTGATCTTCAGGCTGCGGTCCACATCTCCCAGGGCGGACCGATCCACCGGGAAGGGGAAGCAGTAGGACACCTCCGCACCGGCGGCGGTCAGAAGCTTCCCGGCGCTCTGGGCGGCCTTCAGCCCCTTGTCCCGGAAGGGGTTTGGACAAAGGATGATCTTCATTGCGCGGCAGCCTCCAATCTGCTGTGGGACTCCTCCACCAGGGCGGCCAGGCTCCCGGAATAGGGAGGCTGCTCCGCCACGGTGAGGTGCCCCAGGTATTCGATGTTGCCCTCCGGCCCGCGAATGGGCGAGAAGGTCAGGTCTTTCACATAAAACTCACATTCTGCGGCGTGACGGAGGAACTGCTCCAGCACCTCCAGATGGACCCTTCTGTCTCGGACCACGCCTTTTTTCCCCACCTTATCCTTCCCGGCCTCGAACTGGGGTTTGATGAGGCAAACTAACTCCCCTTCCGGCTTCATCAGCTGCCGGAGGGCAGGAAGAATGAGCCGCAGGGAGATGAAGGACACGTCCACGCTGCCGAAATCCAGGGGATCGGGGATGTCCTCTCGGGTCAGATACCGGACGTTGGTGCGCTCCATGCACACCACCCGGGGGTCGCTGCGCAGGCTCCAGGCCAACTGGCCGTAGCCCACATCCACGGCGTAGACCTTGGCCGCTCCGTTCTGAAGCATACAGTCGGTAAAGCCCCCGGTGGATGCCCCCGCGTCGATGGCGATGACGCCGGTGAGGTCGGGCAGGTCAAAGGTCTCCATGGCCTTCTCCAGCTTCAGACCGCCCCGGCTGACGTATTTCAGGCCGCCCCGGACCTCCAGCTCCGCGTCCTCGGGAACAGAGGCCCCGGCCTTGTCCATGCGTTTGCCCTGCCAGAAGACCTGACCGGCCATGATGATGGCCTGGGCCTTCTGCCGACTCTCGGCCAGACCCTTTTCAGTGAGCAGGACGTCCAGTCGTTTCTTCGCTGCCACAGCGCGCCACCTCCCTGGCTTTTTCCAAAATACTGTCCCCGTCCAGGCCGCAGATCTCCCGCAGCTGGGGAACCGTCCCGTGGGGGATAAAGCCCTTGCCGCAGGAGCACAGCGCCGCGCCGCGAAGGGCCACGCCATGCAGGGCGGCGGAGGCCAGAATGTCCTGTCCGGGGGAGGCCATGTCCACACACTCCTGGACTGCCAGGAGGCGGCCGGTTTTCCGCAGAGAGGTCAGCACCTCCTCCTCCGGAAGGGGGATGGGGCGGTTGAGCTTCAAAACTTCGGCAGAGATCCCATCGGTCTCCAGCCGCCGGGCTGCCTCCAAAACAGGGCCGGTCATGGTCCCGAAGGTCACCATGGTCAGATCGGTCCCCGTCCGGAGGACATCTGCGGGGGCGCCGGTGGACGGACCGCTCCAGCCGTTCTCCCCGCCTCTGGGATACCGGACCGCCACAGGGCCTTCAGTTTGGTAAATGGCCTGCCGGAGCATGGCGGACAGCTCCTCCAGGCTGGCGGGACTGAACACCGTCATGCCGGGAATGGTCTTCAGATAGGCCAGGTCGAACAGACCGTGATGGGTCTCCCCGTCATCCCCCACCAGCCCGGCCCGGTCCACGCAGAACACACCGTGGAGGCCGTCGATGGCGACGTCGTGGAGGAGCATATCATAGCTTCGCTGCAGGAAGGTGGAATACACGGCAAAAACCGGGACCAGCCCTTGCTTGGCCATGCCCGCCGCCATGGTGACGGCGTGACCTTCCGCGATGCCCACGTCGAAAAAACGGTCCGGGAACCGGGCGGCAAAGTCTGTCAGCCCCGTTCCGCCGGTCATGGCGGCGGTGAGGGCGCAGATCCGCGGGTCCTCCTCCGCCAGAGCGCAGAGTTCCCGGCCGAACCGGGCGGAAAAGCTCTCGCCGCCGCCGGATTTGAGAGGCGTGCCGTCCTTCACCCGGAAGGGACCGATCCCGTGGAAGGCGTCGGGGGTGCGCTCCGCTGGCGGATATCCCTTGCCCTTCACGGTCTTCACATGGAGGAGGACCGGGTGGTCCAGCTCCGCAGCGTACCGCAGCAGGCGGGTAAGCCCCGCCACGTCGTGGCCGTCTACGGGGCCCATATACTGGAACCCCATGTTCTCAAACATGGAACCAGGGAGCAGCGAGGCCTTGACGCCCTCTTTCACCTTGTGGATGCCGTCGTGGAGGACCCGCCCGGGGGACGTAGCCTCCATGACCTTTTGATAAATCTGCTTGCCCCGCAGGTACTGGGGCTTGAGCCGCTGCCGGGCCAGGTAGTGGGCGATGCCCCCCATGCTGGCGTCAATGGACATGCCGTTGTCATTGAGGATGACCACCAGAGGCTCCCCGCTCTGTCCGGCCATGGACAGGCCCTCATAGGCCAGTCCGCCGGTCAGGGAGCCGTCCCCCAGCAGGGCGACGACTTTATAATCCTTCCCCAGCCGGGTCCGGGCCACCGCCATGCCCAGAGCCGTGGACACCGCCGTGGAGGCGTGACCGGCGATGGCGGCGTCATGGACCGACTCGGCGGGCTTGGGGAATCCGGCGATCCCTCCCAGGGTGCGGAGGGTCTCCATCCGTCCGTTGCGGCCGGTGAGGATCTTATGGATGTAACACTGGTGGCCGACATCAAAGACCAGCCGGTCCACACTGGTGTCATAGACCCGGTGCAGCGCCACGGTGAGCTCCACCGCTCCCAGGTTGGAGGCCAGATGGCCCCCGTTTCGGGCCACCACCTGGACCACCCGTCGGCGGAGGGTCCGGCACAGCGCCTCGGCCTCCCGGTCGCTGATCCCATGGAGGGAAGGGTATTCTTCCCGTTCGTTCATATCTGTTTATCTCCAATCTTCTCAAATGGGGCGCTATTTTTTCCGCACCGCCAGGGTCCGGGCCAGGGCGCAGAGGAAGTCCCGGCCCTCATAGGGTGACAGGCAGTCCACCGCCGCCGCCGTCAGCTCCTCTACCCGCCGCTGGCAACCCTCCAGGCCAAGCAGGGTCACGAAGGTGGACTTCTCGTTGGCGGCGTCGGAGCCGATGGGCTTGCCAAAGGTGACCTCATCCCCCAGAACGTCCAGCATATCATCTCGAATCTGAAAGGCTAGGCCCAGATGGCGGGCGTAGGCCGCCGCGTCCTGCTCCTGCTCTTGCGTGCTGCCGGCGGCGATGGCACCCAGGCGAGCGGCGGCTTCGATCATACAGCCGGTCTTCAGACGCTGGATGGTCTCGATTTCTTCCTGGGCGAGAGACTTCCCCTCCCCCAGCAGATCCAGGACCTGTCCCCCCACCATCCCGGCGGGACCGGCGGCCTGAGACAGGCAGGTCACAGCCCGGACTACGGCGGGCGCGGGCAGCTCAGCTTCGGCCAGGGTCTCAAAGGCGGCGGTGAGCAATCCGTCCCCCGCCAGGACCGCGTTGGCCTCGCCGTAAACTTTATGATTGGTGGGCTTGCCCCGGCGAAGATCGTCGTCGTCCATGCAGGGCAGGTCATCGTGGATGAGAGAATAGGTGTGGACCATCTCCAGTCCGCAGGCCAGGGGGAGGGCCTTCTCCTCGTCCCCGCCAAAAAGCCTGCACACCGCCAGGGTCAGCACCGGACGGATCCGCTTACCCCCGGAGAGAAGGCTGTAGGCCATGGCGGAGCGAAGGTCGCCGTGATCCGGCCAGCGGGCGGCGAATTGCTCCAGAGCCTCCTCGATCTTCTCCTGGAAGCCTTTCAGCTGTTTCTTCCAGTCCATGGTCACTCCTCCAGCGGCGCGAAAGGGACCTCCGTCAGTTCGCCGGTGGTCTCCATCCGGAGCTTGGTTACCTTCTGCTCCGCCTTGTCCAGCATGGAAGCGCACTGCTTCATCAGCTTGGCTCCCTCCTCATAGAGGGACAGTGACTGGTCCAGGGGCTGCTCCCCCGCCTCCAGCTGGGCGACGATCTCCTCCAGGCGGGCCATGGCCTGCTCAAAGGTCAGCTTCTTTTCTGCCATTGGTGTTTCTCCTTTCCCTCTGCCCGGCAGTGGATGGTGCCGTCGGACACCCGGATGTCCACCGGGTCCCCGGCCTTCACCTGCCGGATGGATGCCAGGACCGCGCCGTCCTCCCGGTACGGGATGGCGTAACCCCGACCCAGGACCTTGAAGGGGCTCAGAGCGTCCAGCGCCGCCGCCAGACGGGCCACAGACTGCCGATGCGCTCCCGTTTGCCGGTCCAGGGCATTGACCAGACGTTGGCGGTAAAGGTCCAGGGTCATTCGTTTTTCCTGGACAGTCCGCAGGGGCGAGCGCAGGAATGGACTGCCGCTGAGCCGGACCAGGGCGTCTCTCTGTCTCTGGAGGCGGCGGTCCACGGCCCGGTCCAGGCGGCGATATAGATGGTCCAGGGTCTCCCGCAGCTCCTCCTGGTCCGGAACCGCCAGCTCAGCGGCGTTGGAAGGGGTGGAGGCCCGGCGGTCGGCCACGTAGTCGGAAATAGTGATGTCGGGCTCATGGCCCACAGCGGAGATCACCGGGATGTGAGACCGGAACACCGCCCGGGCCACTTCCTCCTCGTTGAAGGCCCACAGGTCCTCCATGGACCCGCCGCCCCGGCCGGTGATGATCAGGTCCGCCAGGTCCAGGGCGTTGACCAGGTCCAGGGCCGCCGCGATCTCCCCCGGAGCCTCCTCCCCCTGGACCCGGACGGGGACCACCAGGACCTCCGTCATGGGCCAGCGGGCCCCCAGGATACGGATCATGTCCCGCACGGCGGCCCCCGCCGGGGAGGTCACCAGGGCGATCCGCTTGGGATACGGGGGCAGAGGCTTCTTCCGGGCAGGATCGAACAGCCCCTCCCGGTGCAGCCTGGTTTTCAGCTGCTCAAAGGCCAGGGCCAGCTCCCCCACCCCATCCGGGGTCATCTGGGCGCAGTAGAGCTGATAGGCCCCGTCCCGGGGGTAGACGGACACCCGGCCGGACACCACCACTTTCATGCCGTTCTCCGGCTGGAACCGGAGAGCGGCGGCCTCCCGGCGAAAGAGGACACAGCGAATAGCGCTCTCGGCATCCTTCAGGGAGAAATAGTGGTGGCCTGAGGGGTATCGTTTGTAATTGGAAATCTCACCGCACACATAGACCCGGCCCAAGAGCCGGTCTCGGTCCAGCAGTCCCTTGACATACTGGTTCAGGGCGGTGACGGAAATGGGTTCATTCATGGTTCCTTCTTCTCAAACAGAGCCCGCCAGGTCAGGATGGCGACGCCCATGGCGTTGTCTGTGGAAAACCGGGGCTGGGCAAAAACCGCGCCGCAGCGCTCTGTCATGATCTTGCGCAGCAGGGCGTTGGACGCCACCCCGCCGGCACACAGCACCGGCAGGCCGGGATAGGTCTCCAGCGCCTGGAGGGTGGCCCGCTCCACCGCCCCGATGACAGAGCCCAGGACATACCGGCAGATGTTGGCGGGCGCCTCCCCTGCTTCTGCCAGGGCATTCATCTTGTTCTCCACCCCGGAGAGGGAAAAGGCGCTCTCCGCCACCTTCACCCGGAAGCTCTCGTCTTTGTCCGCCTCCAGAGACAGGGCGTCCACCGCCTTCCCTGCGGGGAAGGCCAGACCCAATTTCTTCCCGGTGCGATCGATGAGCTGCCCGGCGGAGATGTCTGTGGTGCCCCCGATGATCTCCCCCTGAACCGTCACCCCGTCGGGGACCACGTAAAGCAGCTCCGTGGTGCCGCCGGAGAGATGCCAGACCAGGTGCGGACGGTCCAGCAGGTCCATCCGCCCGGCGGACCAGGCGGCGGCGGCAATATGTCCTTGCTGGTGGGAGCAGGGGCAGAAGGGCAGAGCAAAGACACGGGCCATCCCTCTGGCCTGGGACTCCCCGGCCAGAAAGCAGGGCATATAAGACCCCTCCACCTCCCGGGGGCGGGTGCTGGCGCCGACGGCGGCCAGGGTGTCGGGCATCCCGGTTTCCTTCAGGGCCGCCAGGATCTCCGGCAGGCGCTTGACGTGCTGGAACAGGGCCTCGCTCTGCCGCAGGCCCAGGGAGCCCGCCGGGACCTCCAGGAGCTTCCCCGCGTTGTCCCCGGTCTCCCCGTCAAACCAGGCGGCGGAAGTGGTGTAGTTGCTGGTGTCCAGCCCAAGAACGGCAGGCATAATCAGTCCTCCTGCCTGACAGGCTTGTCCCCGGTCTCCGGGAATTCCGCCCGGACAAAAGAGCCCAGGATGCCGTTGATGAAGGAGACCACCTTCTCGTCCTCATACTTCTTGGCGATCTCAACCGCGTCGTTGATGGACGCCCCTGCGGGGATGTCAGGCATATAGAGGATCTCATACATGGACACCCGCATGATGGCCGCGGCGGTGCGGGGGATGCGGTCGAAGGTCCAGTTTTTCGCGTACTGCGCGATGTACTGGTCCAGCTCCGGCCCGTGGGAGGCCACGCCCTTTACCACTTCCCGGATGTACTCCAGCTGCTTCTCATTGGGATAGTCCTGATAAAGTCCGTCCTCCTCCTTCCACCGCTGGAAGGTCTCCTTGTTGACGCTGGCTGCCAAAAACTCCTCCGGCGACTGCTGGGAGTACCCCAGGGCGTAGGAGCAGCGGACGGCGATCTCTCTGGCTTCTGATCTGGTCATAATCGTTCCCCCGAAATCATTCTCTCTGGTTCTGTCGCGATGGTCATAGATGGTATACAGTATATACACAATTATGCAAAAAGGGAAGCCCTCCCATCGGGTTTTTCCGAAAAACTTTTCGCGGGGAAGGCCAGGTTTTTTTCACATTTCCACAGACATGGCAAGAGACCCGCAGCGTAGCCGCCGCGGGTCTCCGGATCGATATGCTGGAATCAGGCTTCCTCCGCCTTGGGGAAGGTCACACCGCCCACCCGGACGTTGACCTCCGCCACCTTCAGGCCGCTGGTGGCCTCCACGCTGGAGACGATCCCCTCCTGGACCTTCCGGGCCACCTCGGGGATGATGCTGCCATAACGGATCTGGATGGAGATGTTGATGGTGATCTGGTCGGACTCCCACAGGATGCTGATGCCCTTGGACAGCTTTCTGCGGCCCAGGATCTGCTCGCTGACCGTACCGCCGGCCAGGCCTGTGACGCCCTCCACCTCCAGCGCGGCGGCGCCGGCGATCATTTCCAGCACCTCTTCTGAGATGTGGACGTCGCCGTATTGCTCGCTGCGGGAGTAGTATTCTCTGCTTTCGCTCATAGCTGATAGCCTCCATTGCTGAACGGGGTGTGTGTTCTCGCGTTGCGTTGATTATAGCATATCCGGGGGGCAGGGGCAAGTCAAAGTTACGCCTGGTGCTTCTGGGCCGCCAGGAGGGTATTCTTCATGAGCATGGCCCGGGTCATGGGGCCCACGCCGCCGGGGACGGGGGTAATGGCGGAGGCGATCTTCTCCGCCTCGGCGTAGTCCACGTCGCCGCAGAGCTTGCCGGCCTCGTTGCGGTTCATGGCCACGTCGATGACCACCGCGCCGGGCTTGATCATGTCCGCCGTCACCATGTGGAGCTTTCCCACCGCGGCCACCAGGATGTCCGCCTGGCGGCAGATCTCCGCCAGGTTCTGGGTCCGGGAGTGGCAGATGGTGACGGTGCCGTGCTTCTGCAGCAGCAGCAGGGCCATGGGCTTGCCCACGATGTTGGACCGTCCGATGACCACGCACCGCTTGCCCTTGGGGTCGATGCCATACTCCTCCAGCATCTCCATGATGCCGTAGGGCGTGCAGGGCAAAAAGCCCTCCTTCCCCACCAGCAGGGCCCCCATGTTCATGGGATGGAAGCCGTCCACGTCCTTCTCCGGAGAGATGGCCATGAGGACCGCCTCTTCGTCGATGCCGTCAGGAAGAGGAAGCTGGCAGAGAATGCCGTCAATATCCGCCCGGCCGTTGAGTTCCCGGATGAGAGAGATAAGCTCCTCCTGGGTGGTTTCTTCAGGCAGGGCGTACTCCTCGCTGAGGAAGCCGCACTCGGCACAGTCCTTTTCCTTGCTGGTGACATAGACCCGGCTGGCCGGATTGTTGCCCACCAGGATGACCGCCAGTCCGGGGCGCCGGGCCAGGCTCTCCGCCTCCTTCTTCACATTCTCCTTGACCTTCGCGGCCAGGGCTTTTCCGTCGATGATGGTTGCCATTGTTCAAGACTCCTTTTCTGTTTGTTCAGATTGGGACATTGCTTTTTTATTTACGTACAGGTCCTCGGGCTTTGGGTGTCGGCTGAGCCGCCACAGGATGAGGACCACCGCCACGGCGCAGCTGACAAAGCCCAGCAGCTGGGACGTGCGGATGCCTGTGCCGAAGAAATACAGGCTGTCGGTGCGCAGGCCCTCAATGAGCCCCCGGCCAAAGCCGTACCACGCCAGATAGAGCAGGAAGAGCATCCCGTCGAACTTCCGCAGGCCCTTCCGCAGCACTAAGGTCAGGAGGATGAGACCCAGCAGATTCCACAGGGATTCATAGAGGAAGGTGGGGTGGACCTCTATGTATCCCTGGGCGGTCTCCAGGCCCATCCGCCAGGGCAGCGCGGTCTCGCCGCCGTGGGCCTCGGCGTTGACGAAGTTTCCCCACCGGCCCACCAACTGGCCAATGAGCAGGCCCAAAGCCGTCAGATCCAGCAGGGCGGTAAAGGGGATCTTCTTGTATTTCGCCACAAAGAAGGCCGTCAGGCTCCCCACGATGATGCCGCCGTAGATGGCGAGTCCCCCCTGGTGGATGTTCAGGCAGGCCTTCCAATCCAGTCTGCCGTCGGTGAAGTACAGACTGGGGTTGAACACGATGTAGTAGATCCGGGCCCCCACGATGCCCAGGGGGCCGCCAAAGAGCAGGGCGTCCAGGAAGTCCTCTCCCTTGATGCCCACATATTTCCCGTGTCTGACACAGAACCAGGCTCCCAGAAAGAACCCCAGGGCGATGATGATGCCGTACCAGTAGACATGGAAGTCTCCGATGGAAAAGGCCACCCGGTTCAGGTGGAAGGTCAGCCCCAGGCCGGGAAAGGAGACCGTGTTCATTGGTCTCCCCCCTCGGGACGGATCACCGACAGGGTCACCTGCTCGGGCCGCAGCCAGGTCCGGAGGAAGTCCTCCGCGCCCTGGCGGGTCATGGTGTCGAAAATCTCCGGGAAGGTCCACGGGTCCTGCTCCGCGAAGTAGGACCGGGCCTGCTGGACACAGAGATTTTCAAAGGAGTTGAGGCTCCGGACATAGGCCCCATAGGCCGATTTCTTCAGCCGCTGGAACAGCCCATCGTCCAGCCCATCTTTCCCCACCCGCTCCGCTTCCGCCAGGATGGCGTCCCGGACGGCGGCAGGGTCCTTGCTCTCGCCCCCCGCGATGAGGAAGGCGGTGCCGGGGTCGTCGGAGTATCCGCAGTAAAAGCTGGCATTGATGAGGCCCTGGGTGTAGAGCCTGCTGTAAAGAGGGCTGGAGGAGCCCATGAGGGCCTCGCAGGCTAGATCCCCCAGCAGCCTCTGCCGAAGCTGAGCCGGGCCGTCCACGCCGGGCTTCACTTTCACGCCCATTTGGAACAGCGGTGTGGCAACAGCCATGGTCCGCTGGCTGTAATCCTTCCCGGCTTCCATGGGCTCGTCGCTGCCCCGATCCCGGGGAATGGCGGGCTTCCTGGGGGAAGGCAGGATCTCCCGGGCCATGGCGCAGACCGCCTCCGGGTCCACGTTCCCCGCCACGCACAGGACCATGTTGGAGGGGGTGTAGAACGCCTCGTGGCAGTGGTAAAGGGTCTCGGCGGTGATTGCCCGGATGGACTCCACCGAGCCCGCCACGGAGTTGCGGACGGGGTTGTGGACGTAGAGGTTTTCCATCAGCATGTGATAGACCTGCCAGCTGGGGTTGTCCTCATACATGCGGATCTCCTGGGCAATGATCCCCTGCTCCTTCTCCACACTCTCCTCGGTGAAATAGGGCACGGAGACGAAGGTCAGCAGGGTGCGCAGGTTCTCCCAGAACCGGTCGGTACACTCGAAATGGTATCCGGTGATGTCCGTGCTGGTAAAGGCGTTGGGAGAGGCTCCGGCAGCAGAGAGGGTCTGGAGGGCGTTGCCCTCCGGGGTGTCGAACATCTTGTGCTCCAGGTAATGGGCAATGCCCATGGGGGTGTCCAGCCACTTGCCCCCCAACTGGAACCGAGTATCCATGCCGCCGTAGCGGGTGGCGAAGAAAGCGAAGCTCTTCCCGAACTCCGGCTTGGGGAAGACGAAGACGTGAAGGCCGTTGTCCAAGACTTCCTCAAAGACGGTCTCCCCGATGCGGGGATAAACATGCTTGACCATGGCTCACGCCTCCTTTCCGCACAGGGTGAAGATGGTGTCCAGTCTGATTCCCCGGGCCACCTCCACCACTTCCTCCAGGGTGACTTGGGAGATGGCCTCCGCCAACTCCTCCGGGGTAAAGTCCGTGCCGGAGAAGAATCGGTTGAGCCAGTATTCCTCCAGACGGCCCTGGGCGTCCAGAGTGGTGCAGAAGGTGCTGACGGCGGACAGCCGGGCAGCCTCCAGCTCCTGAGCGGTGATGTCGCCCTCCCGGCAAGCCTGCAGCTGGGCCAGGATCTCCTCCTCCGCCCGCTGGAAATTGGCGAATTCCACGCCGGAGTACACCAGCATCACACCCTTGGACATGGCCAGAGAGGCGCTGGCAAAGTAACACAGGGAGAGCTTTTCCCGGACGTTCAGAAACAGCTTGGAGTTGGTGCTGCCGCCGTAGACGGAACTGAACAGAACCGCTCGGGCCACCTCCTCCTTGGTGCGGTACCGCTGACCGGCCCGGAAGCCCAGGACCAGCTTGCCCTGGGTCACGTCCATAACCTCGGAGAACCGGCGGACCTCCCCAGCCGGGACCTTCACCACCTGGGTGGATGGGATAGGACGCCGCTTCCCCTCCGGCAGGCCGGCAAAGGCACTCCGGAAAGCGGCCTCCACCCGGTGAATGGGGGCTGAGCCGCAGTAGTAGAGATAGACCGGAGCGGTCTCCAGCATGTCCCGGTACCGGGCGTACAGCGCCTGGCCGGTGATGGCGGCGGCGGTCTCCTGGCTGCCCAGTCTGCCTACTCCGTAGGCCTCTCCGGCGCACATGGACTCCCGCAGGCGGGAGAGGGAATATTGCAGCTTGTCATTGATTTCTCCCCGGATTTTGTCCAGCAGATTGGCTTTTTCGCTCTCCACATAGTCCGGCTGAAAGACCTTGCCGTCCCCGGCGGGGTCCAGGACGACCTGGCCCAGCAGAGCCGCGGCGGGCTCCAGGAGCTTCGTCCCCTGAGGCACAAAGGCGTCGTCCAGGAAGCTGGCCCAAAAACCGACGCACTGGACCTCCCCCTTTTTCCGGACAACGGGCTCGATGCTGCCGCCGTAAAGATCGTCTAAGGCGGCGGACATGGACTCCATATCCGGGCAGGTCCGGGTGCCCCGACGCAGGACCTTGGGCAACAGGGCATTGAGAGAGGCGGTCTCCTCCCGCAGAGGCTCCAGAAAGGTCACCGCCAGGGTGGATGTTTTAAATTTACCGGTCTGCACCGCCCGCAGGGTGACCCCCGGGGCGATGGTTCGTTCTGTAATCGGGAGCATGGAATGCCCTCCTTTATGGGTCTACCGAAATTTCGCCTTCATTTTAGCAAGATTCTCCCGGAATGTAAAGGAAGTATCCAAAGAAATCCTGCCCGGACCGGCGGGTTTTCATACAAAAAGCCCTTGACAAACGGAGGAAATTGGGATAGGATAACTGAGGTTGTAAAGGAAATCAGCTTTACAGGCTCCAGGTGGGAGGCGAAGAACATGAAAAATCAAGCCTATCGGATGGCCATGCTCTTCGATTTTTACGGCGACCTGCTCACCGACCGCCAGAAGGAGTTTTACGACCTCTACTACAACGACGACCTGTCCCTGGCGGAGATCGCGGAAAACTACGAGATCACCCGTCAGGGCGTCCGGGACATTATCGTCCGGGCTGAGCGGACCCTGGAGGACGTGGAGGAGAAGACCGGGCTCATCCGGCGGTTCCATGAAACCCGGGAGGCCACCGCTCAGCTGCGCGCTCTGTGCCGGGAGCTGGAGGAGATGAATCAGACCCGGCTGCGGGACGAGGCGCTGGACGGGCTATGCCGCCGTCTGGACGAGACCATCATCCAACTGGAAAGGGAGTGATCCCCCATGGCATTTGAAGGACTGACCGAAAAGCTCTCCGCCGCGTTCAAAAAGCTGCGGAACAAGGGCCGGCTTACCGAGGCCGATGTAAAGGAGGCCATGCGGGAGATCCGACTGGCCCTGCTGGAAGCCGACGTGAGCTACAAGGTCGTCAAGGACTTTGTCAAGCGCGTCACGGAAAAGGCCGTGGGCTCGGAGATCCTGGAGAGCCTCACCCCGGCCCAGGGCATTGTGAAGATCGTCAACCAGGAGCTCATCGACCTTATGGGCGGCGACTCCACCAAGATTACCATCGCCTCCCAGCCCCCCACCGTGGTCATGATGGTGGGCCTCCAGGGCGCGGGCAAGACCACCAACGCCGCCAAGCTGGCCGGTCTCATGCGCAAGCAGAACGGCAAGCGTCCCCTGCTGGCGGCCTGCGACATTTACCGCCCCGCCGCCATCCAGCAGCTGGAGGTGGTGGGCAAGCAGCTGGAGATCCCCGTGTTCCAGATGGGCCAGACCGACCCGGTGGTCATCGCACAGAGCTCCATCGAGCACGCCAAAAAGCACGGCAACGACATGGTCTTCCTGGACACCGCCGGCCGGCTCCACGTAGACGAGGAGCTTATGGAGGAGCTGCAGCGGATCAAGGAAGCGGTGAACCCCAGCGAGATCCTGCTGGTGGTGGACGCCATGATCGGCCAGGACGCGGTCAACGCCGCCCAGGCCTTTGACGAGGCTCTGGACATCGACGGCGTGGTCCTCACCAAGCTGGACGGCGACGCCCGAGGAGGCGCGGCGCTGTCCATCAAGGCCGTCACCGGCAAGCCCATCAAGTTCGTGGGCACCGGGGAAAAGCTGGACAACATCGAGGTCTTCCACCCCGACCGCATGGCCTCCCGGATCCTGGGCATGGGCGATATGCTCTCCCTCATCGAGAAGGCCGAGCAGCAGTTTGACCAGAAGAAGGCCCAGGCGCTGGCGGAGAAGCTGAAAAAGAACCGCTTCACCCTCCAGGACTACTACGACCAGATGGTCCAGCTCAAGGGCATGGGCGACATGGAGGATCTGATCCGCATGATGCCCGGAGTGAACAGCAAGGCTCTGGAGGGCGTCACCATTGACGAAAAGATCATGGCCCACACCGAGGCCATCATCCTCTCCATGACCCCCCAGGAGCGGGAAAACCCCGCCATCCTCAACAGCAGCCGGAAAAAGCGCATCGCCGCCGGCTGCGGCCTTCAGGTGGTGGACGTGAACCGTCTGCTGAAGGAGTTCGGAATGATGCAGCAGATGACAAAGCAGATGACCAAAATGGCCGGCAAGGGTAAGAAGCGCCGCTTCGGCAAGCTCCCCGGCATGGGCGGCGGGTTGCCCGGCCTGCCCTTCTGACGTTTGGTACCCGTAGAACAAATACGGTTCCATAGATAGACCCAAAAACATCATGGAGGTGAAAAGGAACATGGTTAAGATCAGACTTCGCAGAATGGGCTCCAAGAAGAACCCCTTCTATCGTATCGTCGTGGCGGACTCCCGGTATCCCCGCAATGGCCGCTTCATCGAGGAAATCGGCACCTACGATCCCCTGCAGGAGCCCGCAGCCATCAAGGTGGACGCGGAGCGCGCCCAGGCTTGGATCAAGACCGGCGCACAGCCTACTGAGACCGTGAAGGCTCTGCTGAAAAAGGCAAACGCCATCTGAGAGCAGGAGGGCACATGAAAGACTTGCTCACGTATATCGCCCAGAATCTGGTGGAGCATCCCCAGGCTGTGGACGTGCGGGAGACGGAGACCGACGGCAGCATCACCCTGGAGCTTCGCGTCGACCCCAGTGACATGGGCAAGGTGATCGGCCGTCAGGGTCGGATCGCCAAGGAGATCCGGATCCTGATGCGCTCCGTGGCCCAGCGTCAGGGCAAAAAGGTCTCTGTGGAGATCATGGATTGATCCCTCCTGACAGAGACATGAAAAAAGAATGGCGGACGCGCGCTGCGCCGCCATTTTTTCCTATCCGAAAGGAAGTGTTTCCCTTGAAGGAACGATATCTGGAAACCGGAAAGATCGTCAACACCCACGGCATCGCCGGGGAAGTAAAGATCCTCCCCTGGGCGGATACGCCGGACTTCCTGCTGGACTTCGACACTCTGTATATCGACGGCAAGCCGGTGAAGCTCCTCTCCGCCCGGGTCCACAAAAACTGCGTCCTGGCCAAGCTGGAGGGCGTCAACGACGTCAACGCCGCCATGCGCCTGCGGGACAAGGTGGTCTCCATCGACCGGGAGGACGTGGAACTGGAGGAAGGCGCCTTTTTCCTGGCGGATATCATGGGCCTGGAGGTCCGGGACGCGGACACCGGCGCGGTGCTGGGGCAGATCGCGGACATCCTCACCCCGCCCGCCAGCAACGTCTACGTGGTAAAGGGCGGCGAGGCCGAGCATATGATCCCTGCGGTGCCGGAATTTATCGCAGAGACCAACGTGGACGAGGGCTATATCCGGGTGCGGCTCATCGAGGGGATGTGACAGGATGGACTTCAAGTATCACATCCACATCATGACCCTGTTCCCCGACGTGGTGGGCGATATGCTGTGCGAATCCATCCTGGGCCGGGCCCAGGAACGGGACATCATCCGGGTGGACTGCCACCAGATCCGGGATTACACCCTCAACAAGCAGCGGCAGGTGGACGACTACCCCTACGGCGGCGGCCACGGCGCGGTGATGCAGGCCGATCCTCTGTTCCAGTGCTGGACCCATATCTGTGACTTGATGGGCAAGCGGGTCCACACCATCTACCTCTCCCCTGCCGGGAAGGTCTTCCGGCAGGCCGACGCCAAGCGGCTCCAGGCGGAGTATGACAGTCTCATCCTGGTCTGCGGGCACTACGAAGGCATTGACGAGCGGTTCATTGAGGAATGCGTGGATGAAGAGATCTCTCTGGGGGACTTCGTCCTCACCGGCGGGGAGATCCCCGCCATGGCGGTGGCCGACGCGGTGTGTCGGCTGGTGCCGGGGGTGCTGTCTGACCCGGAATGCTTTACCGATGAGAGCCACTGGGACGGGCTGCTGGAGTATCCCCAGTACTCCCGGCCGGAGATCTGGCACGACCGGCAGGTGCCACCTATCCTCCTCTCCGGCCACCACGCCAATATCGCCAAGTGGCGACGGAAGCAGGCCATTGTCCGAACCCGGGACCGGAGACCGGATATGTTTGAAAAGCTGGACCTCTCCTCCAAGGCGGACAGAAAGCTCATGAAGGAGATCGCGGAGGAAGAAGCCGCCGGACAGGAGAATACAGAAGAATGAATCCCCATGGAGGCTGGATGGTCTCCATGGGGATTTTTCCGTTCAGTTGGATTTCAGGTCGTAACCGCATAATAACTACCCGCCTACCACAGCGCAGGCAAATGTGAGAAAATGAAGGCGCCTACCAAAACTGCGATTGCAGTTTTGGTAGAGAACGTATAGAGGGTGGTAGCGGATGG
>Ga0079305_1000449_pt1 | contig 89984 bp, 70 predicted proteins | sample LMS_cellobiose_e_FD_79183 | JGI IMG/M metagenome (GOLD analysis project Ga0079305, IMG submission 79183) | Rumen-fistulated moose microbial communities from Alaska, USA - LMS_cellobiose_enrichment | ecosystem: Host-associated > Mammals > Digestive system > Stomach > Rumen fluid ...
AAAACCGACTGGAACCACATTCATTTTCCATTTTTATACTGCAAATCTTTTTTGTCGCGAGGCTCTGACCGGCTTTCGCGTTTTTTTATTGCAGGAACCGGCTTTAACAATCAGCCATAGGAATTTTTAACGGACAATAGTGAATTGATGAGATAGATGGTGCGCAGCATCATTAACGAATCAACCCAAAAAACAAGGAGGAAAAAATGGGTTTGTTTGATCGAATTAAAACAACAGCGGGCGGCGTTGCCGGTTCTGTGGCGAAAGGAGCCGGACAACTGGCAGGAAAAGCAACCGTCGAAGCAAAGGAACAGGCAAAAATTCTGGCGGTGAAAGCCGATATTGCCGCAGTTCAGTCTGAAATCGATATCGGTTACATCTCGATCGGAAAACTGTATGTTGAAAAATTGCTTGCCGGAACGGAAATTTCCGATTTCGGCGCCGGTGAGACGCTGAAAATTCTGGAACCGAAGCTGGAAAAGAAAATGGCTTTGGAAAAAGAACTTATCGCACTTGAAAAAGCGCTTGACGAATCCATGCTGATGCAGGAAAAAGCGGTTCTTGAAGCAGAATTTGAAGAACAGAAAGCAAAACTTGACAAAGCAAAAGCTTTTGGCGCCATTACGGATGCCGATTATGATGCCAAACTGGCGCAGGCGAGAAAGAAAGTCGATCATTTCGCCGACATCAGAATGCTGAAAAAACAGAAAGAACTCGGTATTATCAACGATGCCGAAATGCAGGCAAAAATCAACGAACTGCTTGCATAACAGTCTGTTATTTCAGAAAATTTCCCAATGAGAAATTATATTTTCGGCGTGATGCAAAGATCATACCGGCATTTTTTCTTTTTCATTGGGAGATTCCTTGTCCTTTCACTTCTTCTGATTCTCGTCAGCTCCAGTATACGGGGCGGTGGAGACACCATACTGGGAAGTGTGTATTACTATCTCGTCATGCCCGGCGTAGTCTGCCATGAAACCGCTCATGCCGCAGCTTGTCTTTGCACCGGATTTGAAATTGTGGAATTCGCTCCGTTCAAGCCGCATGGCGATGTCTTGGGATATGTTCAATGGAATCCGGGAAACATAACCTTATGGACTTTTATTGCAGCCTTCCTTATAGGGACTGCGCCACTGTGGTTCGGCTGCACCATCGTGTGGCTGACCTGCAAATTACTCGTGAAAACAAGATTTCTGCCGAATTCCAATGATTTCTTTTTATTCCCCGGCTGCATGTCGGGTTTTCCTTATTGGAAGAAAGTGATCTCATCTTCATTTTCGATGATGAAATCCCTGCTGAAAAACTGGAATTTCTCCTCCATCGTGAATCTTCTGATCTTATATTTTCTGTTCTGCATCATCTCGGAAATGCCTCCCAGCATCCCGGATTTGCAGACAGGGGTGCCAGGTATTATTCTGTTGATGGTCCTGTTTATCTTCCTGAACCTGATCCCGTTTATCGGAATGAAAATAGATCAGTTGACGATCCGATTGCAGTCGATTTTTTTTACCATGCATTCCGTCATTGTCTTTGTGCTTTTCCTTGATTTTCTGTTTCTTGTCTGTGCAGCACTTCCTTTTTCCATTTTATCTTAGAGACTTCGTTTGTCTGCCTTCAGCTGAAGTTATTTCGTTCCGGATAAAAAAAACGCCGCCCGGCAGTCGTCGGACGGCGTTTGCATTGAGCGGGAACCGCGGAATCAGTAGCGGTAATCCGCGGCTTTGAACGGACCGTCCACCGGCACGCCGATGTAGTCCGCCTGTTTTTTGGTCAGCTTCGTTAGATGGGCGCCGAGCTTGCCCAGATGCAGCCGGGCGACTTCCTCGTCCAGTTCCTTCGGGAGCGTGTAGACCTCTTTTTTGAGCTTGCCGGAAGCGATCTTGATCTGCGCCAGAGTCTGGTTGGTGAACGAGCAGCTCATCACGAAACTCGGATGGCCGGTGGCGCAGCCGAGATTCACCAGACGGCCTTCGGCCAGCAGATAGATGCTGTGTCCGTCCGGGAACGTGAATTTGTGCACGGGGCATTCGCTGCCCTTGATCTGGGTGATCTTGATGCCTTTGTATGCCTTCAGGTCGGCCACGCGGATCTCGTTGTCGAAGTGGCCGATGTTGCAGACGATCGCCTGGTCTTTCATCTTGGCCATGTGTTCGGCGGTGATGATGTCGCAGTTGCCGGTGGTGGTGACGAAGATGTCGGTATAGGGCAGGGCGTCTTCGACGGTGACGACCTGAAGTCCGGCCATGTAGGCCTGCAGGGCGCAGATGGGGTCGATCTCGGTCACGACCACATGGGCGCGTTCGTTCTTCATGGCCTCGGCGCAGCCTTTGCCGACATCGCCGTAACCGCAGATGCAGACGCCTTTGCCGGCGATCATCACGTCGAGCGCGCGTTTGATGCCGTCGGGCAGGGAGTGGCGGCAGCCGTAGATATTGTCGAATTTGGATTTGGTGACGGAATCGTTCACGTTGATGGCGGGGAAGAGCAGTTCCTTGCGGGCGGCGAGCTGGATCAGCCGATGCACGCCCGTGGTGGTTTCCTCGGAAACGCCGCGCACGTTCGCCGCGACCTTTTTCCAGTGGCCGGGTTTTTCCTTGAGCACGCGCTTGAGCAGTCGGTAGATGACCCCCTCTTCTTCGCTGGAGGGCTTTTTGTCGAGAATCTTCGGATTCTTTTCTGCCTGAACGCCGAGGTGGATCAGCAGCGTGGCGTCGCCGCCGTCGTCAACGATCTGATCGGGGCCGGAACCGTCGGGCCAGGTCATGGCGCGGTAGGTGCAGTCCCAGTATTCTTCGAGCGTTTCGCCCTTCCAGGCGAACACCGGAATGCCGCGCTTGGCGATGGCCGCGGCGGCGTGATCCTGCGTGGAGAAAATGTTGCAGGAGGCCCAGCGGATGTCCGCGCCGAGCTCGGCCAGAGTCTCGATCAGGGCGGCGGTCTGGATGGTCATGTGCAGACTGCCCATGATCTTGACGCCCTTGAGGGGTTTCTTTTTGCCGTATTTTTCGCGTGCGGCCATGAGACCGGGCATTTCCTTTTCGGCGATGTCCAGTTCCTTGCGGCCGAAGTCGGCCAGGTTGATGTCCTTGATTTTGTAATCGCAGAAGGTCTTTTTCGCTTTAGCCATTTCGGATTATCCTTTTATTTGCTTGAATTGAGCTTGAATGTCGGTCCAGCGTGCGGACGGAAGTTCCGCACCGAGCACCTGCACGATTTCGGCGCCGAGCAGGGACCCCATTTCGCCGGCTTTCCGCAGACCGCAGCCGCTGAGCCAGCCGTAGAGGAATCCGGCCTGCCACAGATCGCCGGCGCCGGTGGTGTCGATCGCATGCACTGTTTTCGGGGCGATGCGGCAGGATTCATCCTTCTGCCGGAGCAGGGCGCCTTTGGAGCCGAGCTTGACCGCGGCGACCGGACAGCGTTTCAGCAGTTGTCCCGCGGCGTCTTCCGGATCGAAGTTTTCCGCTCCGCAGAATTCGCGCGCCTCGTCCTCGTTGGCGAAGATCACGTCCACATAGCGGTCCATGAGTTCCTCGATCTCCTTGCGGAAGATTCGGACGACCTCGAACGAGGAGAAATCGAAGCTGACGGTGCAGCCGTTCTCCTTGGCGAGTTTCATGGTTTTCGGGAGCACTCCGGGCAGAAACAGCATGTAGCCTTCGGCGTGGAAATGCGTGATGCCTTCGAAATCCCCGGCGGAAATCTCGTCGGCGGTCAGCGTGGAGGACGCGCCCAGATTGGTCCGCATGGTCCGTTCGGAATCGGGTGTGACCAGACTGACGCACGTCGCGGTGGGTTCGGCCGGATTGACCCGGAAGCGGGAGACATCGCCGCCCGCGGCCGCGTAAGCGTTCCGGTAAAATTCGCCGTCGCTGTCCTGACCGATCTTGCCGAGGAACGCGGTCCGCATTCCGAGCGAGGTCAGGGCGGAGATGGTGTTGAACGCCGAACCGCCGATGGCCTTTTTGACTTTCCCCGGCGGGAAAGTCCCGATCAGTTTTTTCTGCGCCTCGGCGTCGAGCATACCCATGCCGCCTTTTTCTCCGGCGACGTTCCGCGCCAGAAAGGCGTCATCCACCTGAATCAGCAGGTCCAGAATCGGACTGCCGAATCCCAATACTTTGCAACCGTTCATCGGCAGCCGTTCTCCGGGTTATTTCTTTTTGCTTTTCGCGGACTTTTTCGCCGCGGCTTTCTTAGCCGGTTTGGCTTTGGATTCGCAATCGCAGTGTTCGTCTTCGCAGCCGCATTCGCAGTCGCAGTATTTGCGGGCTTCGTCGATCAGCGCATCAATCTTGTCGGTCTTTTCCCACGGGAAGATGCTGCGTCCGAAATGACCGTACGCGGCGGTCTGACGATAGGACCAGCCCTTCGGGTTTTTGAGCTTGAGCTGTTTGATGATGCCCGCGGGGGTCATGTCGAAGACGGCGCGGACGATCTTTTCGAGAACCGCATCGTCCTGGAACACGCCGGTGCCGTAGGTGTCGACGTTGATGGAGAGCGGGTCGGCCACGCCGATCGCGTAGGCCAGCTGGATTTCGCATTTGTCGGCGAGTCCGGCCGCCACGAGGTTCTTGGCGATGTAACGGCCCATGTAAGCCGCGGAACGGTCAACCTTCGAGGGGTCTTTGCCGGAGAATGCGCCGCCGCCGTGGGAGCCGACGCCGCCGTAGGTGTCGACGATGATCTTGCGTCCGGTGAGGCCGGTGTCGCCGTTCGGGCCGCCGACCACGAAACGTCCGGTCGGGTTGATGTGGTATTTGATCTTGCCCTTGAGCAGTTCGGCGGGAATGACTTTCTTCACGACGTCCTTGACCAGTTTTTCGAGCTGATCCTTCTTCATGTCGGGCGTGTGCTGGTGGGAGACCACGATGGTGTCCACCGCCACGGGCTCGCCGTTCTGATAGTGAATGGAGACCTGACTCTTGGCATCGGGGCGGAGGAACGCGTATTTCTTCGGCTGGGTTTTCCGGAGACGCGCGAGTTCCTCGACGATCTTGTGAGCGTAAAGGATGGTGGCGGGCATCAGTTCTTCGGTCTCGTTGCTGGCGTAACCGAACATCATGCCCTGGTCGCCGGCGCCCTGTTCCTTGTGCAGGCCTTCGCCCTCGGTAACGCCCTGGGAGATGTCGGGAGACTGCGAGTGGATGCTGACGAAGACCTTGCAGTCATTGGCGGAGAAACCGATGTCATTGCTGGTATAGCCGATGTCGGCGACCACGCCGCGGGCGATCTGTTCCCAGTTGACTTTTGCCTTGGTGGTGATCTCGCCGGAAATGACGATGAGGTCAGTGGTGGCCAGGGTTTCGCAGGCCACGCGGCTGTTGGGGTCCTGCTGGAGGCAGGCGTCCAGAATCGCATCGGAAATCTGGTCGCAGACTTTGTCGGGATGTCCTTCCGAAACCGATTCGGAAGTGAAGATGTGATCCGCTTGAATTTTGCTCATTTTTTACTGTTTCCTTTTTGTTTGGAAAGTTATAAAATTTGTTTAGGTCCCTTCTCGATTATGGTAATATACTTCATACGGGACCGTTTTTCAATAATATTTTTTTGAAAAAGACTGAAAATGGCGGATATTACGGAGCGTTTCGCTGGAAATCGGGCAGAGGACTGCTTTTTCTCTTGCGGTATTCGGTGGCGGAACAGCCGTGACGGAGCCTGAACCGCTTGCAGAAATAGGCGTTGGAGGAGAAGCCGCAGCGCACTACGATTTCCGAGATGCGCATATCGGTTTGCTGCAGCAGCGTTTCCGCGTGGACGAACTGGTGCTCCAGCCGGTATTGCGCGGGCGTGAGCTCCGGACTGAACCGGTGCCATTCCCGGAAGAAACTGCGGCGGCTGAACCCGTATTTCTTCAGCAGTTCGATCAGCAGTTTCCCTTCGGTCAGTTCGGCGGCGGCTGCGGGAATCCGCAGGTCGCAGTCCGATGTCTGTTCCCGGCAGGTCCGCTGTTCGGTGTAGAGACCCGTGATGAAGGAGAACGCCAGCTGGTCCAGGTGGTCCGCCGCGCCGGGCTCGTGCAGCACATTCAGATTTTTCCGGATTTCCCCGACGGTTTCCTGCAGAAATCCGGACGGATAAACGTTCTGGAAATGAAACGATTTCACCCCGAAAATCTGCTGGAATTTTTTCGTGCATTCGGCATCGTAGGCGAAAAACAGTTCGTCGTGGACCGAGTCGCGCACCGTATTCATCCGCGTGCCCGGCAGCAGCATTCCGAACGTGGAGTCGAGCGTGCCCTGATGCCGTTCGCCGTTGACTTCCGCCAGTCCGGCCTTTTCCTTATTGAACGAAAAGCAGAAGAACAGATTGTTCAGCACATGTTCCCGGTGACGGTAGCGGTGATGCGGCATCCAGCCGAGCATGACCAGCGGAAACGGGAAATTCAGCTGCCGTTCGGTCCGGCTCAAATCGTAGATCATCGCGAATACTCCTCTTTTGGCACGAAAAGAAAATATTTTGGCACGGAATAATCTGGTTATTCCGCTCTTTATTTGGTATAATATACCATATGTCATCCGAAAAAACAAGGAGCTTTTGCGATGAAAAATGACAATCTGATCAAGGTCCGCACCAAAGCCGCCAACGGCATCATCAAACCGCTCAACGGCGGGAACCTCGCGCCGCCGCTGGCCGGGGAAAAGGCCGGACGCTATATCCGCGACACTTTCCCGAAGATGAACATCCCGCTGACCCGTCTGCATGACGCCCCGCTGGAGAACGCGGGCATGCGTCTGGTCGACGTGCATCTGATCTTCGCCAACGAACATGCCGACGCCGACGACCCGCGCAACTATTACTTCACCCAGACCGACGACTATATCCGCAACTGCATCGAATGCGGCACCCAGGTTTATTACCGCCTCGGACCCAGCATCGAGCACAGCATCAACAAGTATTTCATCGGCAAGCCCGCCGATGTGAACAAGTGGATCGACGTCTGCGACCATATCATCCGTCACTACACCGAAGGCTGGGCCAACGGTTTCCGCTTCAATATAGAATACTGGGAGATATGGAACGAGCCGAACTGTACCGATCCGCAGGGCGTTCCCCGCATGTGGCTCGGCTCCCTCGATGAATTCAACGAATTCTACGTGACCGTTGCGACCGAGCTCAAAAAACGGTTCCCGCACCTGAAAATCGGCGGACCCGCCCATACCCGTTTCAAACCGCTTTCCGTCGATTTCATCAAATACTGCGCCAAACATCATGCCCCGCTGGACTTTTATTCCTACCACACCTACGGGAACGCTTTCGAACAGTTCGTTTCCTCTCCCGCCGAGTGCCGCAAGGTCCTCGACGAAGCCGGTTACACCGAAACCGAGATTCATCTGAACGAATGGCATTATCTGCCCGGCGAATTCCGCCGGATCTGGGCGAAGAAGTCCGATCCCGAATACAAGGATTTCGTTTACAGCAAGATGAAGAGCGCTGAAGCCGCCGCGTTCACCACCGCCATGATGACCCTCTGGCAGGACACCCCGCTGGACAAGGCGTTCCTCTACACCGTCAGCACCACTGCCTGGGGCGTTTACAAGACCACCACCAACTTCCCGACCAAACTGTTCTACGGCATGGTCGCGTTCGGCGATCTCATCCGCTATCCGGAACGGCTCAAGACCGAGGCCAACGGCAAAGACATTTTCGCTTTGGCCGGCAAAGACGAAGACGGAAGACGCGCGCTGCTGATCTCCTGTTTCAAGACCGGACCGCGCACGCTCACGGTCGAATCGGACGTCGAATGGAAAAAACCGGAAGTCCTGCTGGTCGACGATCAGCACGAACTGACTCCGGTCAAGTTCCAGACTTCAGGCAAGACGCTGACCGTTTCCTGCGAACAGGATTCGAGCGTCGTTCTGATTCATTTCTGATTCAAACCGGGCGCGGGAACTTCGGGACCCGCGCCTCGTATATTTTATGGAACAGGAGAATTCCTGTTTGCCGGCTGTGACGAGTTCCGCCGCTGTTCAGTCGGTCAGCAGAGAAGCATCCGGAGATTGTTCGCCAGCATGACCGCGCCGGCGATGCACAGCACCGCGTAGACACACAGCCGGAAGTAGAAATCGTTGACCTTGCGGTGCAGCCAGTCGCCGATCAGCACGCCCGCCACCATGAATGGAAACGCGGTCAGCACCAGCATGCCGATCTCGCCGTTCCATACATTTCCCCGGATGGTCCACACGATCAGCCGCACGGAGTTGGTGGTCAGCCAAAGCAGACTGAGCGTGACGCGGAACAGCGATTTTTCCGGCAGCGCCCGCGCGGCGTAAATGACGATGAACGGTCCGCCCGAACCGAATGCGCCCTGAATGATTCCGCCGCAGAAGAGCAGCGCCCGCATGAAGAAGGTCCGTTTCGCCGGAGCCGGTTCGGCGTTCTTTTTCAGACATTTCCGGCAGCCGTTGATGCCGACGACGATCATAGCCGCGCCGAGGAGGATGCAGAGCTGCGCCGCGGGCAGCACGTCGTAGAGCAGCAGTCCGAGCGGCAGACCCAGTCCGACCCACAGCGCGATGAAGCCGAATTCCCGCCGGCTGACCGCCCGCCACGAGCGCCGGACCAGATAGAGCGCCATGAAACAGTTGAGCACGCAGAGCAGGGGCACGGCGTGCTTCAGTCCGTTCAGCGGCGAGAGAAACGGCAGCGCCAGCACCGAACTGCCGAACCCGGTGATCCCTTCCAGCAGATGCGTGGCGAAGACGGTCAGTCCGCTCAGCAGTATCCGTATCAGCTCGTTCATGCAGATTTTCCTCCGGTGAAAAGTCGCCAATATAACGGTTTTCTCCGGAAATTGCAAATCCGCGCGGTCCGATTCCGGGTCATTTGCGGCTTTTTTGAAAAAAAACCTCTCAAAAATCATTTCGGCACTTGATTTTTTCCGGAAGCGGGGTATATTTTACTTTCTTTGAAATGGAATGGCAAATGAAACATTCGAAACATAGAAACAGGAGTTGATGAAATGTCGAGACATCCGAGTCTGAAAAGCACCGGCAAGATCCGTAAGAAAAGAAACGTTCTGAAGAAGTTCGAGCGCGTCGATCTGCTTACCGCGGACGGCCGCTGGAAACCCGGTCAGAAAGTGATCGGCGGACTGCCGAAGACCAAGCCCCTCGAATAAGTTTCGACGGCTTGTTTCGCCAGACGGGGCATCCTTTTCGCAAGGGTCGGCCCCGTCTTTTTATGATTCAGTATTTTTTTAGAACAGCAGGGCAGACACAATGGCAAAGAATACGGTCATTCAGAAAATTCTGGAAAAACACATTGTTTCCGGCAGACAGGTTCCCGGAGAACCCGTAGCGATCCGCATCGACCAGACCCTTACGCAGGATGCCACCGGCACGATGGCGTATCTCGAACTCGAAGCCATGAATATCGCCCGCGTGAAAACGGAGCTCTCCGTTTCGTATGTCGATCACAATATGATGCAGAACGGTCCGGAGAACCGCAACGATCATCTCTATCTGCAGAGCGTCGCCGCGGCCAAGGGAGTGGTCTTTTCACGTCCCGGCAACGGCATCTGCCATCAGGTGCATCTGGAACGGTTCGGCGTGCCGGGCAAGACTCTGCTCGGTTCCGATTCCCACACCCCAACCAACGGCGGCATCGGCATGATGGCGATCGGCGCCGGCGGTTTGGACGTGGCGCTGGCGATGGCCGGACAGCCCTTCCGCATGGCCTATCCCAAGATCATCGGCGTGAAGCTCACCGGTAAACTGCCTGACTGGGTTTCCGCCAAGGACGTCAGCCTGGAACTGCTGCGGATTCTTTCCTCCAAGGGCAACGTCGGCTGCATGGTCGAATATTACGGCGAGGGCGTTTCCACACTGACCGTGCCGCAGCGGGCTACGATGGCGAACATGGGCGCGGAACTCGGCGTCACCTGCACCATCTTCCCCTCCGACGAAATGACCCGCGAATTTCTGGTGAAGCAGGGCCGCGGCGAGGTCTGGACCGAACTCAAAGCCGAAAATCCCGAATATGACAGGGATATCGAGATCGACTTGAGCAAACTGCGTCCGCTGGCGGCGTGTCCCTCCAGTCCGGACAACATCAAATCCATCGCCGAACTGGCGGGCATGACGGTCGGACAGGTCATCATCGGCTCCTGCACCAACAGCTCGTTCCGCGATCTTTCGATCGTCGGCGCGATGCTCAAAGGTCGCAAGATCAGTCCCGACGTGACGCTTTCGATCGCTCCCGGCAGCCGTCAGGTGCTGGAAATGCTCGCGCGCAACGGCACGCTGGCGGACATCATTTCCGCCGGGGCACGCATCCTCGAGACCGGTTGCGGTCCGTGCATCGGACAGGGACAGAGCCCGGCCAACGACACCGTGACGCTCCGCACTTTCAACCGCAACTTCCCCGGCCGCACCGGCACCAAAGGCGATCAGAACTATTTGGTCAGTCCGGAAGTTGCCGCCGCCGCGGCGCTGACCGGAAAGATCACCGATCCCGCTTCGCTCGGTTTCGCCTGTCCGCAGGTGAAGGACGCGGAAAAATTCCTGATCGACGACTCCATGCTGATTCGGCCTCCGTGCTGCGGCAAGGGAATCGAGATCATCCGCAAGAAAACCATCGGCAGTCCGCCGGTCAATCAGCCCATGCCCGAAACGATCAAAGGCACCGTGGTGATCCGCACCGGCGACAAGACCAGCACCGACGACATCATGCCCGCGGGCATTCACCTGAAACATCGCAGCAATATCCCCGAATACGCCAAAGCGATGTTCGAGCGTTTCAACGAAGAAGGAAAACCGACCTTCGCCCAGCGGGCCGCAGCGGTGCGCGATTCCGGCCGGCACGGCATCATCGTCGGACGCGACAGTTACGGACAGGGGTCTTCCCGCGAACATGCCGCGATTTGTCCGATGTATCTGGGCGTCAAGGCGGTCATCGCCTATGCCATCGAGCGCATTCATGCCGCCAACCTGATCAATTTCGGCATCGTGCCGTTCACGTTCGTTCATAAAGAGGATTACGAACTGCTCCCGGAAGGGACTGAGATCGTGATTGAAAATCTGCGCGAAAAACTCGAAAAACGTGCGTTCCCGATCATCGCCGAAGCCGCCGGAAAGAAGATCAAACTCAACAGCTCGCTTACCGATGAGGACATCCGGATTCTGCTGGCCGGCGGACGTCTGAATCTGAAATGAAGAAGTCGCATTTTCCATGCTCAACCCGCTGATCGAAAACGCATACAAGGTCCTTGACGGTGAAATGCTGACCCGGACCGAAGCGCTGGCGCTGGCCGAAAAGATCGAAGGCGAGGATATTCTCGACCTCGTTTCCCTGGCCAACAAGGTCCGGCATAAATTCGCCGGTCCGCTGATGGCCTGTTCGATCCTGAATGCCAAATCCGGTCTGTGCCGTCAGAACTGCCGTTTCTGCGCCCAGGCCGAGGCGCATCACACCGGGATCGAGACCTATCCGCTGCTGTCGAAAGAGGAAATCCTCAAGGCCGCCGCGGTCGCCGCCGGCAACGGCGTCTGTTCCTTCGGCATCGTCACCAGCGGCTACGGCTACAAACAATGCACTCCGGAATTTCAGCAGCTGCTTGACGTCATGGACGCCATGCACGAAAAGTTCCCGCAGTTGAAAATCTGCGTTTCGGTCGGCATCCTTTCCCGGGAGACCGCGAAACTGCTGGCTGAACATCATGCCTGGCGCTACAACATGAATCTGCAGACCAGTCCCGAACGGTTCGCCGATCTCATCACGCGCGAACACTCGATTCAGGAGAAGATCGACACGATCAAATACCTGCAGGAGTTCGGAGTCACCATCTGCTGCGGCGGCATCTTCGGTCTCGGCGAGACCTGGAAGGACCGGGTCGACATGGCGTTCGCCGTGCGGGAACTTCACGTGGACGGTTCGCCGCTCAACGTGCTGCTGCCGATCAAAGGAACTCCGCTCGAGAACCGCCCGGTCATGCCTCCGCACGAAGTCGCCAAGGCGTTCGCGATCTACCGGCTGGTCAATCCGAAACTGATGATCAAATTCGCCGCGGGACGCGAGACCACGATGAAGGATTTTCAGGGACTGCTGATGCTGTGCGGTCTCAATTCGATCATTACCGGCGGTTATCTGACCACCCGCGGCCGCAGCGTGGACGATGACCGGAAGTTCATCGAACAGCTCGGTTCGTTCTGATCGGGGATTCCGCAAAATGAGTTTTCAGTCGGAAATCCGCGAGGAACTTGCCTCGCTCGAAGCGATCGGCCGCTACCGTTCGCTCCGGAACATTGCGCCGCTGCCCGGCGGACGCGCCGAACTCGACGGCCGGAACTACTGCAATCTTTCCGGCAACGATTACATGGGCATTTCCTGCAATCCGGACCTGCGGCGCGAATTTTATGAGCGGTATCCCGATCTTTCTTCGCCCGAACTGGCCCAGTCCGCCGCGTCCAGCCGTCTGCTGACCGGCAATACGCCCGCATACGAACGGTTGGAGCGGACGCTCGTTTCCGTGCTCTATCCGGGCCGGCGCGCCCTTGTGTTCAACAGCGGGTATCATGCCAATCTCGGCATCCTGCCCGCGCTGACTTCCTCCAAAGACCTGATTCTTTCCGACAAGCTCAATCATGCCAGCATCATCGACGGCATGCGGCTCTGCGAAGCGGAATTCCGCCGCTACCGGCACCTCGATCTGGACCATCTGGAAAGACTCCTTCAGGGGGCGAAAGGAAAATACCGCCGCCTTTTCATCATCTCCGAAACCGTATTCAGCATGGACGGCGACGCGCCCGACCTGAAACGTCTGGCCGAATTGAAAAAAGCCTTCGACGCCGTTCTGCTGCTGGACGAGGCGCACGCGGTCGGCTTGCGCGGCCCCCGCGGCGCGGGTCTGGCTGCCGAATGCGGCATTCTCGACGACGTCGACGTGCTGATCGGCACCTTCGGCAAGGCGTTCGGTTCGACCGGCGCCTACGCGATCGTGTCCGAGGAGATACGTTCTCTGCTGGTGAACCGGATGCGTCCGCTGATTTTTACTACGGGACTGCCGCCGGTGGTGCTTAACTGGAGCGATTTCATCGTGCGGCGTTGTGCTCAGATGGATTCCGAGCGGGCGCATCTGCGCCGCATGGGAATCCGTCTGCGGGAACTTTTCGCCGCGGCGGGGGGCAGAACCGTGCCGGGCGATACCCAGATCGTGCCGCTGACCATCGGCGGCGATCAGGAAGCGCTGGAAGCCGCCGAAAAATTCCGGGAGCAGGGGATGCTGGTCTTTGCGATCCGGCCCCCGACCGTGCCGCAGGGCACGAGCCGTCTGCGTTTCTCGCTTTCCGCCGCGCATACGGATTCGGATGTGGAAGCGATCGGCCGGGTACTGGCATGAAAACGCAATTTCTGATTCGGAACGGCAGTCGCGGTCTGCTGGTGTTCTTCAACGGCTGGAGCCGGGATGGTGCCGATGCGGCGGGCCTGAAATCCGGCTGCGACGTGCTGGAAGTGCATGATTATTCCGATCTGGAATCCGGTTCGCTTTTCGGATTCATGGCGCAATATGACGAATTGCACCTGGCCGCCTGGTCGCTGGGGGTCTGGGCCGCGGCCGCGGTCTTCGAACATTCCTCTTTTCATTTCGACACCGCGCTGGCGCTGAACGGTACTCTGCATCCGGTCCATCCGGATTGCGGCATTGCTCCGGAAATCTTCGACGGCACGGTCGCCAACTGGCTGCTGCCTGCGGCCCGGGAACGTTTCCTGCGCCGGATGGCCGGGTCTGCCGAGGCCGCGCAAAGACTGCCGATCCCGGAACGTTCTCCGGAAGATCAGCAGACCGAGCTGGCCGCCATCCGCGGTTTTTCTTCGGAACGGGCCGTTCCCGCCAATCCTTACACCCGCGCGGTTTCCGGACGGCGCGACCGCATCATTCCTTTTGCCGCGCAGGAAAATTTCTGGCGGACCCGGCCCGAAACCGCGTTCGCCGCCGTCGATCTGCCGCATTATCCGTTCGACGGACTGTCGTGCTGGGAGGAGGTATTCCGCCTTGGAAAAAACGCCTGACAAATCTCTGGTGAAGCAGCGTTTCACCCGCGGTTTGAACACCTATTCCGAAGCGGCCGTGACCCAGCGGCTCATGGCCGAAAAACTGACCGCCATGATCGTCCGCCGGAAAAAACATTTCGACCGCGTGCTGGAAATCGGCGCGGGGACCGGACTGCTGACCAGTCTGCTGGAGGAAAACCTTACCTGGAAACAGCGGGTCGTCAACGACTTGGCGGAAGAGTGCGCTCCGTTTCATGCCGAGCGGCGCGATACGGTATTTCTTCCCGGCGACGCCGAAACCGTTTTCTGGGGGAGCGAACCGTTCGATCTGATCTGCTCCAATGCGGCATTTCAGTGGTTCGCGGACCTGCCCGCTTTCCTGAAAAAATTGAAAAACTCCCTGTCGCCGGAGGGTCTCCTGGCTTTTACCACGTTCGGGCCGGACAATCTGCAGGAACTTTCCGCTTTGACCGGGCGCAGTCTGCCTTATTATCCCGTGCATACGCTGGCGGACTGGCTGGCGGGGGAGGGGTTCACCGTGCTGGAATCCTCGGGCGGGATTCGGGTGGGACATTTCGCCGACCCGCTGGAGATACTGAAACAGATGCGTCGGACGGGCGTCAGCGCCTCGACGGACCGGACATGGTGGACTCCGCGCCGGCTGGCGGGATTCTGCCGCGACTACCGGGAACATTTCAGCACGCCGGATCGCCGCGTGACTCTGACCTGGCATCCGGTTTACATTCTGGCTCAAGTCAGGAAGGGAAATCCGAAATGAAATGCGATGAATCCGGACCGAAACGGACCGCCGCCGAGATCGGAGCTTATTTCAACGGCGAAGTCGAACGTTTTTCAGATCTGGCCAAAGGTCAGGCTTCGATCAAAGACGCCCGGCTGATGATGGACCTGCTGGCCGAGGCCGCCTCGGTTCTCGTTCCCGGTGCCGGCAATATCCTTGATCTCGGCTGCGGTGCGGGCAATCAGACCTTGAACCTGCTGCGGGTGTTTCCGGCGGCGAACTGCACGCTGCTGGACCTCAGTCCGGCCATGCTCGAGCGGGCGCACGAACGGGTCGGCGCGGTCATCCCCGGCCGTCTCGAACTGCTCGAAGGCGATTTGAGGACCGTGCCGCTGCCGGAAGGGAAGTTCGATCTGGCGGTCGCGGCGGCCGTGCTGCATCATCTGCGCGACGATGCCGACTGGTCGCATGCGTTTGCGAAAATCCACTCCGTGCTGAAACCCGGCGGTGTCCTGCTGGTTTCCGACCTGATCCGGCATGAAAATCCGAAGATCGAAGCACTGTTCAAGGTCCGGCAGGAAGCTTTCCTGCGGGAAGCGCTGGGCGATGCCGAGGCGGAACGGATTATGCGTTCCATTGCCGAAAGCGATACGCCGTCCCCGCTGGAATATCAGTTCGCCCTGCTGCGGAAAACCGGTTTCCGCGAGGTCGGGCTGCTGCATAAGAATCTGGTTTTCGGAGCGTATTACGCCGTGAAATGATCTCATGTCCGCGGGAGCGGGCGCTTTACGACACCCGGATCGTCAGCGTCCCGGCCGCGCGACGGGGCAGGGTGATTTCCCAGGCTTTGCCGAAGCTCCGCACACAGGGGACTTCCTGCCGGTTGAACTCGGCGCGGCGGCTGTTTTCATCCGGAGCGGTGTAAAGCACCGTGGTTTGACCTCCGGCCCGGCCTTCCAATTTGATCTCCGCCGCGAATCCTCCGTCCGGGAGCATTTTTTTCGAGCCGATCCAGCAGTCGAATCCTCCGGTCAGCCGATTCGGACGGCAATAGGCGCCGTACCAGTTCAGAACCGGCGAGGAGAGTCCGCCGAAATGACAGCAGCCCGCGCCTCGTCCGGAAGAGATCGAAAAGTGTTCGAAACAGCAGAACGACCGTTCGGTTTCGTTTTCCCAGACCGTGAGCGCGGTGGAGGCGATCTTCCGGGCGAGTCCGGCCCGGCCGGCATCGAGCGCGGCTTTCCAGAAGAACCATTGATACGGCATCCAGACACAGCCGTTCCAGTAGCCGTCGGTCCGGTAATACGGCGCCCTGCGGTCGACGGTGGAAAGTCCGATCGGGGTCCACATCGCCGCCGGGTCTTCGAGCCGCGCGAACATCGCTTCTTCCTGTTCTGCGCTGCAGATTCCCGCCAGCAGCGGCGTGAGACCGTCCATGCCGAGATTGAAGTTCCTGCCCGACACCGGATCGCGGAAAATTCCGGCGAATTCGTCATGTTCATCGTGCGCGACGTAGCTGAAAATCTTTTCCTCCTCGTCGTAACTGTAACGCTGGAGCGCGTTTTCCAGCCGGGCGGCATCTTCCTCGTAATCGGCCGTATCTCTGTTCCGTCCGAGCGTCCGCGCCGCCAGACGCAGAATTTTCCCGAAGCGGATGGCGTGCGCGGTGGTCACGACCGGCGCGACATCGGACCGCTGATTGTGGACGGCATACCATTGCGGAGGATAATCGTCCCAGCCTCCGGAATTGTAGAAGTAGTCCCACGAGCGCAGCAGTCCGGTCTTCGCATTGGCAAAGGAGGAGGTCGGGATGCGCCCGGTGATGAAATCGTAGAAGCGCCGCAGCCGCGGATAGAAAAATTCGAGCACGTCGCGGTCCTGATGCCGGTTCCAGATTTCCGCATACAGGTATGCCTGAACCGGCACCGGCGTGCCGAACAGCACAAACGCATTTTCCCCGTCGTCCGGCTCGGTCACGTAGACGTTCAGGTTTTCCACCGCGCGGCGCCGGTCGAGTTCCAGAAAACCCAGCCCGATGAAGCCGGAATCCCAGCTGTAAAGACTGTTGAAAAACTTGTCCGGCACATGGTGGCGGATATTGGTCCCGCGCGCCTGGATCGGAAAATTGATATTGGTCAGCGCAGTGGCCGCCATCAGCTGCTGGCCGAAATTGAATTCTTCACCCGGACCAGCCGGGAAGGAGACCGCTTGCCGGCGTGCGGAAAGAAACGCCGCTTCCAGCGCCCGGTCCGAACGGTCGCAGTCTGCCAGCAGCCGGTTCGCTTCCTCCGCGGTTTCGGCGCAGGCATACAAGGTGTAGATTACTTTCCGTCCGCCGGCGGGGACTTCGATCGGGAGAATATAGGCGTCGCGACAGTATTCTTCTCCCTGATTCGGTCCGCCGTGACGGTAATAGGGATGGCGGAGTCCGTAGGAATAAAGGATCAGCTCCGGCAGATTCCGGACCCGGTATTCCCGTTCGGCCGCGGCGGGAACGCTCCGCCAGACACCGCAGGTCAGTTTCATGCCATCGCCCCGGAAGATCGTGCTTTCCGGCAGGATGCCGGGCGCGGCCTGCGGATTCACCGCCCGGCCGAGCGGGGCGAAACCGATTTCGCCGGAGCGTCCCGAACCGATGGTCAGCACAAAGCCGTCGGTGCGGAACCCCGGGCCGTCTTCCCGCGCGGTCAGACGGAATTCCGTCGGTCCGGTCAGCGGTCCGGTGTGGACTCCGACCAATTCGAAATTCCCGGTTCCGGTGATCGTCACCGCCCGGTGCCGTCCGTTGACCTCGGCATCCAGCTGCACTGTTTCGCCGGCATCGACCCGGACCCGGAGCAGAATTTCCTCCTCGCCGGGCCGGGCGTCGAAATTCCAGCGGACCATGTCGCCGCGCCGTCCGCCGAAACACGGCACCGGACGGCGGTAAGTCGGCTGACCGATGCACCGCCCGGCCACGGTCCCGGGATAATTTTTCTGTTCTCCGCGCCGTCCCGCGCCGTAGGTCAGATTGTGGTCGGCCCGAGGGTAGGAATAACGGAGCTCGGAATAGTCCAGCGCGCCGATCCAGCGCATTCCTTCGCCGAGCTTCGGTACGACCTGATCGCGCGGCGCAAGCCGGGTGTAAAGCAGCAGCGAGTTCGCCCGGAGTTCATCGGTCCGGTTGACGAATTCGATGCGTCCGAGCCAGAGCTCGTCGGATATCCGGGCATACGCGGTGTCCGTGTAAAAAAGATTTTTCCCTTCCAGCTGCTGCCGGAACATGAAATAGCTTAAATCCGGCGCGGCTTCCCACGGCGAACAGCCGCATTCCCGCAAAGGTTCCGGCGGGAAAAAGGCCCGCCGCATGATTCCGGGAACCATGAAAAAATCGAATCTGATGCCGAGTTCGCGGTCGAGAATGCGGGAAAGTCCGTAGAAATCGCGTGCATACGGTCCCCAGTCGGACAGCGAGAGATCGTGGGTGTTGCACAGATAGTCACAATTCATAAGCACACCTTGCCTCCAGGCAGAGGTCCGGCATCTTCCGGTGCGGTTATGAGCAGCACCGTATCCCGCAGACCGTAAACCAATGCCGCCAGCACCAATATGCCGGCAATATACGGACATAAACTACCGAGAAAGAATACGGCCGTAAAGAGAATCAGAAAACGGAAATGCCGGATTGTTTCGGCACAGCCGGCCTCGATTTCCTTGCGCATCGAGAAGATTACAGCGCAGCAGAACAGACAAATCACGCACTGAATAATGATGAAAGCCGTATTGGTCACTCCGTATTTTCCGAGATTCCAAGGCTGAAAATGATCGAAGAAGAGATTGGATTTGCCTAATACGCATAAGCTGAACACCACCATCGCCGCCTTGATCCGGACGGACCACTCCGCCTTCCATACCGGATTCATCACCATCGCCGCCAGCAACGGCGGATATAACGCAAAAATAAACCGGACGGGATTGTTGAATACGATCGGATAGCCGCAGAAGAAAAGCAGCGTCGGGAAAATCCACAGCGTCAGCAGCGCTCTGATTTTGCGTTCCGGGATAAAGAACAAGGACGAAAGGCCGAGCACCAGATAAATATAATTCGTCTGACAAAGGTATTTGAATCCATACGGAACGACGCTCCATACGAATCCGCGGTCCGGAGCGTATTTATGCAATGAATACGGCCAGATGAACGGCGAACCGAACTGGATTTTGTTCAGAACGAACTGCCAGACGAAAACGATCATAAAACCGGCCGTTCCGCATACTGCGGCGCAGAGATAATTCCATTTGTTTTTCCATAGTTCTGAAAATGAATCATAAAAGACAAATGCCAGAAGCGGGGCAAAAAAGATATAATTGATCCTGACCAGACAGAGAAATCCGAACCCCATGGACAAGACAAAAAACCGAACCAGCGATCGGGATTTTTTCATGGAAACGTAAAGCAGAACGACCAGCAGAAAAACGGCCGCATAGTCGCTCATCGCATTCCGTCCCAGCCAGGTCAAGTTATAAAATCGGAAATGTAAAAGCGGTTCGATGAAAGAAAAGTTCGCATTTCCGTAATGAAATTCCGCTGTGTATTGAACTCCCGGGACAGTTGTGCCGATCATCGGCAGGTAAAAAATCATCAGAATCTGCCACAAAAGCAGGATGACAAAAGATCGAATTCGGGAAAATCCCATTTTTACGTAAAAGAACCGGTAGAGAATGAGAAACAATCCGGGAATCAGAATAAACGTTTGAAAATTCATAAAGAAGAGAAGGAAATCCACCCAATCCTGCAAATGAAACAAAAGAATCAAGGGAATGCACAGAATCGGAAAACCGATGGTATAAAAATATTTCGCTGAAGTGAAATCTCCGGCCAGCAATTGTCGTGCAATATTATAATAATGGACATCATCGAATGGCGTGATGATGGAATCCGATGTGAACCCGATATACCAGAAAGCATATCCCCAGAAAAAAAATACCAGCGCTGCCGGAAGGAGGCAGTTTTTCTTTTCCGATTTTACATGCCGGTACCCTGCCGCAGCGGCCAATCCCATAGCAAAAAAGAAGATGCCGAGGAACATCAAAGAATCTATTTTGTCGACTTTTTCAATACTCGGCCGGATTTTCCCGTCTTTTCCTTTCTTATGGATGACATCGGGAAAATAACACAATTCCTCTGCTCCCGGAATTTTCAGATGATATGCGTCGACGCATCGTCCGAAATCTTCCCTCTGCTGCAGAAAAACCTTTTCTTTTTTCAGAACTTCGGCGGAAAAACCCTGTTTTACGATCGCTTTGACCGTCCAATTTTTTTTATCTTTATCGCCTTTTAACAGTAAGCTGTTATCCTGAACGAATATGGTTTCGGCAGCATACAGCAAGGGAAACAACGCAAAGAACACATTGACAAGCAGAAGTTTGATTATCCAACGCATCGAATTCTCCCAGTAAATATCACAAAAACCGGACCGGCCGACGGAAACATAATGTATCTATTCTCCCGGTCTAATGCAAGTCGGGGAGAGATTTTTTTGAGAAAATTCCCCGGAAATTCCGCAAAAATGCAAGATACGGTATCGTCCCGCATTTTTCGGAGTGCCGGAATGCCGTTTTGAAAAAGTGTCTTTGTCCGTCACGGTCAAGATCGCCCGTTTCCGTCTTGTCAATCCGCCTTTGGTCGCGGACGGCTTGCCCAGCGCAAGTGGTTTTGTCCGCGCGGAAAAATTTTCCGCGACGTCCGAGACATCCGTGATTCTGCACTTCATGCGTCTGAAACCGGAAGTCCGGGAAGAAGTCCTGCAAATTCTCCAGATGCTGATACACAAGGACATTCCCAATCAGCTGTCAGTCAAAAAAGGAAGCTCCGCGTCCCCGCAACCCAAAGCGACACCGGTTCCCGCAGATTTCCTGACTATCCGTCCGGACTGATAAAATTGAAACGACTCGCGTCTCTTGACACTACCGAACTGGAAAATCTGCCGAATGATTTGAAACCGAAAAATAGATGATCCGGACAGCGTTCCTTTGTCTGCATCGAAAGATAACAAATATCCTGCTTGAAAAAACGGTAATCACAATGTATAATAAACAAATTTCATGCCCGGCATGAAGAAAATCAGCTGAAAGAACGGAATATGAATCCACGGTTTGTCTATATCGGAAAAGTGATGCCGGATGTCTGCTGGCACAACCAATACAGCGTTCATCCGCATCATGAACTGATCGTGATCCTCGGCGGGGTCATGCACATCTCCGGCAAGACGCAGAATTTGACTTTGCATGCCGGGGATGCCGCACTTTATCCCGCCGGGGTTCACCATTGGGAACAGAGCGATGAAAACGAACCCGTGGAAAGTTGTTTCATCGTCTTCGAAGAACCGGATTTTTCCGCCGATGAGATTCTTGTCTGCCGCAATCAGGGCGGCCTGCTGCGTCCGCTGACCGCCGCGCTCTATGAACAATCGCTGTTCATGCAGGGGATTCCCTGTGTGAATGATTATCTGCGCCTGATGCTGAAAATCTTTCAGGCCGGAACTGCCGCAACGGACCATGAAAACGAATTCATCCGGAAAACCCATACCTTCATGCGGAAACATCTGGCAACCCCCATCAAGCTGGAAGACCTTGCCGCAGCAACCGGACTTACCAAATATCACTTCCTGCGCCAATACCGCGCCAAAACCGGAAAAACACCCGTTCAGGTTCTATGGGAGATTCGCTGTTCCGAAGCCGTTTCCCTGCTGAAATACACCGCATTGCCGATCAAGGAGATCGCCGCCCGGACCGGATTTTCCGATCTTGCCCATTTCTCCCGCCGCATCAAAGCCTTTTCCGGTCTGATGCCTCGTCAATTTCGCAGAACAAAAGACTGAAAACAGCAATTTCAGTCAAGTTATAGCAATTCTATCCTATTGACAATCCGGACGGTTCCGTTTATATTATTCCAAAAGGAAACTTCCAAAAGAAAACTGTACCCGAAAGGAATGGAGAAATATCATGAAACTATCCGGACGAGCCCGAAACCTGACACCGTCGGAACCGCGGCGGATTTACGATGAAGCACAGAAATACACCGGCGTGATCGACCTGACGCTGGGCGATCCCGATCTGCCCCCGCCCGAAAACGTGCGTCAGGCCGGATGCCGCGCCATCGAAGCGGGGAAGACCCGTTACAGCGCCAATGCCGGTCTGCTGGAACTCCGCAAGGCCATCGCCGAGGACGCCCGCAAGGAATACGGCATGACCTTCGATCCCGCCTCGGAAATCATTGTCACGGTCGGGGCAATGGAATCCGCTTACCTGTGTCTGTGGAGTCTGCTGGAGCCCGGCGACGAGGCGATCATCCCCGCGCCGTTCTGGATCAATTACCGCGAAGTCGTGAAATCCCTGGGTGCTACGCCCGTTTTCGTGGAGACCCGCCCGGAAGACGCTTTTGTGGTGCGTCCGGAGGAGATCGAAAAACGGATCACACCGAAAACCCGGCTGCTGGTGCTGAACTCCCCCGCCAATCCGACCGGCGCAGTCATTCCCGGCGAGGTACTGGACCGGATCGCCGAACTGGTGAAGAAATATGATCTCGCGGTCGTTTCCGATGAGATTTACGGACATCTGGTCTTTGATGGAAAACATGCGGAAAGCATTCTGACGCGGCCGGGCATGCGGGAACGTACCGCGGTGGTGAACGGTTTTTCCAAACGCTATGCCATGACCGGATGGCGGGTCGGCTGGACCCTCGCCCCGGCGCAACTGGTCCGCGTGATGACGCAGATGACCGAAAACATCGTAGCCTGTGCCCCGCTGCCGTCGCAATATGCGGCGATCGAAGCGTTGTCCGACCGCACGGATGAATCCTATATCCGCCGGGAATTCGAGAAACGCCGCAACTGTCTGCTGGAAGAACTGAAGACGATCCCGGAAATCGTCAGCATGGGGATCCCGGCAACTTTCTATGCGCTTCTGGATGTTTCCCGGACCGGTATGACCGGAGAAGAATTCGCCATGTCGTTGCTGAAATCGAAGCAGGTGGCGGTGATCCACGGCAGCGCTTACGGCGGCGCGGCCTACCGGAATTTCATCCGGATCGCGTTCACGATGGACTGCGCCGAACTGCGCAAGGCGTTTGCCCGCATCCGGGAATTTCTGGCGGAACGTAAAGGAACGGGAAAATGAAGAAAGACGAACTGAAACGCCGGGTCTGCGAATATCTGGATTCCCATGCTGAGGAATTGATCCGCCGCGGGGAGGAACTGCTCCGGATGCCGGAACTCGCCTATTGCGAAAACCAGACTTCCGCTCTGGTCGGAAAACATTTTGAAAAACTCGGGCTGAAACAGCAGACGAATCTGGCGATCACCGGACGCCGTGCCGATATCGACACCGGACGGCCCGGTCCTCGTCTGGCGGTGCTGGGCGAACTGGATGCCCTGATCGTGCCGCAGCACAAGTATGCCGATCCGGAAACCCATGCCGCCCATGCCTGCGGACATCATGCCGCGCTGAACGCAATGCTCGGCTGTGCACAAGTCCTGACCCGTCCCCAAGTGCTGGAACATCTTTCCGGTTCGCTGGCGTTTATCGCGACTCCCTCGGAAGAATGCCAGAACCAGCCGCATATCGCCAGCCTGATCGAGGCGGGGAAACTGCAGTTCTTCGGCGGCAAGTCGGAAATGATCGCCGAAGGAGTGTTCGACGATATCGATCTGGCAATGATGCTCCATTCGGGCGGGAGCAATTTCACACCGTCCGGCTTCAACGGCTTTGTGATGAAACGCCTGGTCTTCCACGGCAAGGCAGCCCATGCCGGGGCCAATCCGGACAAAGGGATCAACGCCATTTCCATGATGCGCGGTGCAATGGCGCTGCTGGACGCCCAGCGCGACACCTTCCGGGACGAGGACCATGTCCGCATCCACGGTTATATCCCGGACGGCGGCGAGGCGGTGAACGTAGTGCCCGACCGAGCGGTATTCACTTTGCAGGTTCGTGCCGGTTCGCCGGAAGCGATCGAAGACGCCTCCATAAAAGTGGACCGCTGTGTTCAGGGGGCGGCCATTGCGTTCGGGGGGACCGCCGAGGTGCAAAACCTGTTCGGTTTCATGCCGCTGATCGCTTATGACGCTCTGGACGATATTCACGAACGCAATATCAAGGAATGGATCGCGCCGGACGCGCCGTTCACGCGGGGCATTTACCGTCCGTCGTCCACCGACATGGGGGACGTGAGCATGATCATGCCATCGCTCCACGCCTATTTCCGGGGATTTTCCGGCACGGCGCACACGGATGATTTTCTGGTCTGCGACCCGAAACAGGCCTATGTGGACTCCGCCAAGATGCTGGCGCTGAATGTGATCGATCTGCTCTGGGGCGATGCCGCCTGCGGGAAAGCAGCCGCGAAAGCGAAATGCCTGATGTCAAAAGCCGAATATCTGGAAAAAATGCGCGGTTTTTCCTCCATCAAGCAGTTCTGTGACGGGGAAAAGCAATCCTGACATTCCATCGGATACAAACTGGATGATTTGACGGAAAAATTCCTGTTTTTTACTGAAATCTTCTTGACAATTCTTCCCCTTTATATTATATTGCATTGTTGATAGGACAGTTTAGGACAGATTAAAACACAATTAGACAGGCAGATATACCGATGAAAAACAGACAGAAAGACGACAGCATTGCCGCAGGGACGATGAGCCGGAGCGGCAGTATTTCCGCACTGATCGAAAATGATATTCTGAACGGACGGCTGGCTCCGGGCAGCTGCCTGAAAAGCGTCCGGGAACTGGCGGAGAGTTTCGGCGTATCCAAAAATGTGGTCTGCTGTGCAATGGATATTCTGGAACAGAAGAATCTGATCATCCGGCTGCCCCGGAAGGGTTTTATTGTCAAGGCAAAAGCCCAGCAGGAAGGGATGCTGGACGTGCTGCTGTTCGCGCTGGACCGCGAACCGGGGAAAAGCGCGTTCATCACGCAGATGCTCCGTCTGCCGCAGACTCCCGGCACGAATGCGCGGATCAATTTCACGATCCGGCTGGCCTGTTCGCAAAGCGAACGCAGCAGCGACCGGCTGGAGGAGGAACTGCTCCGGCTGGAAAAATTCGGCTATCCCGACTGCGTAGTTATTATTCCCATCGGCTTTACCCGCAGGGAGGTGGAAATGTGTCTGAAACTGCCGTATCCGGTAATCTTCCTCGGAGAATTCGATGACCGCAGCAGTTATCCCGACCTGAAATACCGGCAGGTCTATCCAGAAACCGCCACCAATGCGTTTGTGGCGGGATATGCCGCGAAAAAAGGGTACCGATCCATCATCAAAATCTTGCCGGAATTTGCCAGTGATGCTCAATATGTCAAGGAATCGAACCGGAATCTGCGGGAAGAAACGGAGAAAGCGGGTCTCGCTTATTCCGAACTGCTTATCCCCGGAAAAAACAAAATCGAAGCCGATCTGCTGATGCCGTATATACTGGAACGGGAAAAAGAACGAATCCAGGCGGCGGACCTCCTTTACAGTTCGTGGATGGCTTTCCCGAAGATGAACTTTCCTCACCCGGAACTGCTGAACTCTTTTGCCAATCCGGGCACGGGCGTCCCCTGGGTCCGGGTCGATTATACGCCGCTTTTCGAGCAGTTGGTCAAAGAGATACGGAACTGCCGCAAACCGCTGACGAAATCGGTCATCCGGAAAATTCCGGTCCGCTGCATCGGCATTGATTCCGTTCCGCCCGGCATTAAGATCATTTGAAATTTCCATACGCATAGGAAAGGAAAACAAAATGTCCCGCAACCCAAAACTTTGGTTCATCGCCCTGTTCGGCAGCGTCTCGTTTCTGCTGAACGCCGCCCCGGTCTTTCAGCCGGACGTCAAACAGTATCGGCCCGGCTCGGCGTCCTTCCCGGTCGCGGACCTGCCGGTCTTCCATGAGGACCAGCGGCAGTGCGAGATCGGCGCAGGCGAGATCCCCGGTGCGGGGAAGACCGTCAAGGGCATCAGGGACATCTCCGGCAAAGGAATCTATCTGGCGAATGCGGAAAGTCCCGCGGGAAAACAGCTGATCAAGGCGTTCAAACTGGACGTTCCGGCGCAGAAACAGGGTTACGCGATCGCCGCCAGAGACGGACGCATCGCCATCGTCGGCCGGGACCAGGTCGGAACGCTGTACGGCGCGGTGACGCTCCGCCAAATGATCGAGAACGGCAAAGTGACCGATGCATCGGTGCGCGACTGGCCGGATATCGCTTACCGCGGCGGCATGTCCTACTGCCGCGGGCTCTCCCGTTTCGCCGTCGGTGAAAAAGGGGCCGGGGTCGAAGCCGCCTACAAAGCCGCGATCGACGAACTGCTCCGGCACAAACTCAACCTCATCGGGGATTTCCGGCTCATCAATCCGAGTCTGCTCCTGAATCCGAAAAGCGCTCCGTTCCTGGATCAGACCGCCCGGATCACCCGTTATGCGGAAGAACGCGGCATGTATATCAACGTCATTCCCATGACCGCGCTCTGGTACCGATACAACCATCCGGCAGGCGTGACGCGGAAAAACTGGCCCTGCGTCTCCGACGGCAGAAGCTGGAAGGACCAGTATTTCTGCTGGGCGGACGACAAGGAAAACGAAGCCGCCGCGGAACGGTATGCCGCCTTTATCCGCCGGGTCGGCCTGACCCGTCCGCTCGTCGGCATCCATCCGGTGGACGGCGGCGGCACGGAAGATCCGGAAAGCTGGAGCAAGCGCTGCGCCAGATGCCGCTCCCGCTGGAATGACGACGAACGCTGGAAAGCCACCGTGAACCAGCTGAATATCTGGAACCGCGTGCTGAAAAAGCATTTCCCCGAGGCGATCGTCGGGTCGCCCGTTTATCCCTACAACATCGGCTGGCTCGGCACCCCGGAAGACAAGCGCAGCCTCATATTCAAACAGAACGTCACCGAGTTCTGGAAAAACGTCAGCGCGGGCATTCCCGACCGGAAATTCCACTTCGGAAGCTGGATCCCGGCCAGTCATCTGCTGAAACCATACCGCGAGCTGGTCGGGGACCGCAGCATCCGGATCGGCGATCCGTTCATGACGACGGCGGGAATCTTCACCACCTCGCACCGTTTCGCGTCTTCCTGCCTGGAAGACGACCGGGACGACAACTTCTTCGCCACCAATTCGCTGGACAGTTATGGACGGTGGGAATCGAATTTGCTGCTGGCCGAACACGCCTGGAACCGGAATGCGCCCGGCAGCGAGGTTTACGAGGGCGGCACCTACTATGACGGCGTCAAGGACCACACCGGCCCGGCGGTCATCATGGAAAAGACTCTGCCGCGGATCTGCTACACCTTCTGGGGCGCCGAACTGGCTCCGTACATGACCAAGATCATGGCCAGCGGCATCACCCCCGGCTATATCGAGGATCCCGCCAAAACGGTACTCTACTGGAACAAGATCCGCCGCGATCCGCTGTATGATCCCAACGTCCCGCTGAAAACCCTCGTCGAAAACAAAGTCCAACCGGTGGCCGACACGCCGGAACTGATGAAACTCCAGGTTGATGCCGCGATCCGCGTGAACGAACTGCTGAACGAGGCGAAAGCGCATATCGGTTCGCTGGACCGCTACAAACGCAAATACTTCATGTATTTTGCCAAACGCGCCCCGTTCTGGCTGGCCGCGGCGCGGGCGGAATACAATATCCGGATCGGCACGCGTCTGACCGCGGAAAGGAAAAACGCCGAAGCCGTCGAATGGCTGAAAAAGGCCGGTGAGCAGTTGAAAGCCGATTACGACGCCGCGGAAAGCAATCTCAAGACGCTCCGGAAGGAATTCGATGCCGAGAGTCCCTTCAAATGGAAACGCAGCCGGGAGGTCATGCAGAAAAGACTGGATTCCGCTTCCGCGTCCGCGGGCGTGATCCTGAAACCCCGCCGGATCGGCCGGTTCATCCGCGTCGGCATCACTTCCAAAGGCACATCCTCCAAGGGAACGAAGGAATATCTGGACGGTTTCGCCAACGTGAAAGCCTCGATCATCGACGATTTTTCGCTGGCCGAACTGGACAAATACGACTGCGTGATCTTCACCAGCGGCGCGTATGACAAGGAGGAGTTCTTCCGGAACGTCGCCGCTTACGCGGAACGGGGCGGGGGCGGCGTTTTCCTCGAAGGCTATCTCTGCGGCGGCAGCCGGTTCGACACCCGGACCGCATTCCCGGAAATCGTCAAGACTTCCTCGGGCCGGGTCGACAACTTCTCCCGCAAACTGTTCAAGGCGGACAAATCGCAGGTCCAGTCCATGTACGTCGATTATTACGCGTGCGTCCCGGGTGAAAAGGGTGAAGTGGTCGTCCGGGCCGGCAACGGCGACGCCGTAACGGTCCGCGGACCGGCCGGCGCGGGGAAAGTCGTGTTCAGCGGCACGTTCAATGTCGCCAGCAAAAACGGTTCCTACGACGCCGAATACGTAAAACTTTTCGGCGGCAATGCGGAAATCGTCCGCGAGGCGATCGAATACTTCACCGGTCTGAAACTGCGGGAGAAGGAGCAATGAGACGGACCGTATCGGCCGCAGCATTCTGCGCTCTGCTGCTGCCGTTCGGCGCTGCCGCCGCCACGGTGACCTGGAGCGGGGAAAAGATCATCAATGAACCGGTGAATCTCTCCCGGACCGTGCTGACCGTCCGGCCCGGCGCGAAGATCATATTCCGGGGGAAAGGCACGCTGACCCTCTCCGGCGGGAAACTGATCGCCGACAAGGCCGAGTTTGCCGCGGAGGAAAAGATCACGGGCGCTTTCCGCATGGACCTGTCCAGTGTCGAAGTCCGGCTGACCCAGTGCCGGTTCAGCGGCATGACCGCGGAAAAGCCCAAAAAATACGTTGAAGGCGCTTTCCACCTGACCCGGTGCGCCGGGGCCGTCACCGGCTGCACGTTCAAAGGCTGTTCCGCGCTCGCGCTGGAGAATAACAACGGCATGACCATCGAAAAGAACCTGTTCCTCCGGTGCACGACCGGCATTTACCTGTTCCACTCCGGGGAAAACCGCCTCATCGGCAATGAATTCGTAGGGGGCTCGGAAAACGGGATCGTCCTGAACAACGCCTCGCTGAACCTCCTCGGCGACAACCGGTTCACCGACTGTGCGCAGGGCCTCAAACTCTCCTGGAGCGGCGCCAAAGAAAACCGGATCACCGGAAATTCCTTCTTCGGCGGCAAAACCGGCATCCATCTGCGGGAATGCGGCAAAGCCAATTTCTTCCAGGGCAATCTGTTCGAGAAGATCTCCGGGGCGGCGGTCCATTCCTTCTCCAAACCCATCGAGAAGGACAATGTGTTCATCAACAACGTAGTTTTCGGGTGCAGATCGGCCTTCACACTGCCGGTTCTGCCGGAAACCGCGACGGTGACGATCCGCAGCAACGCGGTCTGCCAGACCGCAGCAGGCATCGTCGGCGGGGGCAGGGCGGTCGTCGCGGAAAACAACTTGTTCTGGCAAGTCGGCAAACCCGCCGTTCCGGTCAAGGGCGTTTCCGCTGAACTGAAAAACACCCTCACGGCCGACCCGAAGTTCAAAGATGCGGAAAACGGCGATTACCGTCCCGGCGACGGTTCCCCGCTGCTGAAAGGCGGGACCGACGGCGCCAACATAGGTCTTTTTCAATAATCAAACGCAGAAAGGGCAATAGACATGAAGAAATCCAAAAACACCTCCTCTCTCATCACTTCTATCTTGCATCCGAAGCGTAAAACGGCCAGCCGTTTTACGCTGATAGAACTCCTCGTGGTAATCGCGATCATCGCGATCCTGGCGGCGATGCTGCTGCCCGCGCTGAACAAGGCGCGGGAAAGCGCGTTCAAAATCTCCTGCGCCTCGAATCACAAGACGCTGACCAGTGCGGCGATCCAGTACAACATGGACAATAACGACTATTTTTACGGTCGGGCCGAAAATCAATATTGGAACAGCATCTACCGCATCACGGCGTATGTCCTGCCGCCTTACATGGGCAAACAGATCGGCGAAAACGTCGCCGGCGGGCTCCTCCGCAAAGGAGAAAAAGTCGGCGGCTACTGGGTTTATCATTATACCTCGAAAGTCCTGATCTGTCCCGGAAAGAAACTTGATCCGTCTCTGGATGTCACGATTTATACCAATAATTATGCCTGGAATGAGCATTTGGGTTCGGGAAATCCTTACGGCGGCGGCGACAGTTATACATATCCGCATCAGAAACTCGGAACGATCCGGAAACCGTCGTCCATTCCGATGTTCGGCGACGCCGGCGGCGACAAATGGGGCGCATACAATACGGTGGTGCGCGATCCCGTCGCGAATTCTTCTTATAGAATATATGCCACCCATGTCCGCCACGGCAACATGGTCCTCTTCAGTTACGCGGACGGACACGCCACCCCGACCAAGACCAACCGTCCGCTTTTCTACCGGCATGCCACCTACCGGGAATTTTCGGAATTCGCGCCGTAATCCCGGGATCATTCAGGCGATGCGCTGAACGGATCTCAATTACAAAAGTTCCTTCCGGCGCACCAGGGAATAATTATGAATTTACAGCAAAAAGTGCAGAAAGTGCTGGATCGGGCCGTGGAAAACGGAACCGAATGCGGCTGTCAGGCGGCGTTATTCGTAAACGGCAAACTCGAGGTCAATGCCTTTGCCGGATGGACGGACTGGATGCGGTCTCAAAAGGTGGATGAAAATACCATTTTCCCGATCTTTTCGACCGGGAAAGCACCGTCTTCCACTGTAATTCACCGACTCGTTGAAATGGGGAAACTGACCTATCACACGAGGATCGCCGATTTCTGGCCGGAGTTCGGCTGCCGCGGCAAGGAGAAAATGGAAGTCTGGCATGTGCTCTCTTACCGGGCGGGACTGTTCAAGCTCCCGGAATCTACGCCGGAAGAGCGTGCGGACTTTCAGGTCATGACCGCCAAAATGGCCAAGGCCGCGCCGGCCTATGAGATCGGTTCCAAACAGCAGTATCACCCGTGGACCTACGGCTGGCTGACCGGCGGGATCGCTTGTCATGTTCTGAACAGAACGGATTATCAGAATATTTTCCGTGAACTGGTCGGCAAACCGGCAGGCATGGACCGTTTTTTCTACGGCATTGATCCGGAAAAAGAACGCAATGCCGCAACGCTGGTCGCGGCAAAAGACGGGAATACTTACAGCCGGGAAGTCATAGATCGAATGAACGATCCCGTGAACCGCGCCGGCTGCAATCCGAGTTCCGCCGCGATGAGCAATGCGTTGTCGATAGCCCGGCACTATGCGGCACTGGATACCGGCTTGTTAAGGCCTGAAACGATGGAAACCGCAACCCGGTCATGGCGGGGAGAGAATGACCCGATGCCGCTGGTCAAAGGACGCTGGGAACTCTTCGGCCTGGGCTATGTGCTGTCCGGTCCGCCGGATGATGTCTCCCGAATCATCGGTCACGGCGGAGTCGGAGGTTCGGAAGGTTTGCTGGACCGGAAAAAACATTATGCCATTGCAATCACTCGGAACTGTTTCGCCGATCCCAATGTCCTGACTCCATTCTATCAGGCGGTGGATTTCAAAAACCGGGATTGGCCGGATTTTTCTGAAATTCCACAAAAATAAAGGAAAAGCAATTATGAGCAGAACAGACTGGTTTACGAACGCCCGGTTCGGGATGTTTATTCATTGGGGACTCTATGCCATTCCGGCCGCTGGCGAATGGATTTTCGCCCATCGGGACTGGAAGGATGGCGAATATCAGAGTCTGATGAAACAATTCAACCCCGTGGATTACGATCCCGCGCAATGGGCGGCGCTCGCCAAAGCCGCGGGGATGAAATACGTCGTCTTCACCACGAAGCATCACGACGGTTTCTGCATGTTCGACAGCAAATACACCGACTACAAGATCACCAATACGCCGTATGGAAAAGACGCAACGAGGATGCTCGCCGACGCCTTCCGTCAGGCGGGATTGAAAGTCGGTTTTTATCACTCCCTGCCGGACTGGACCCATCCCGGTTATGCCGATGAGGAGAGTCCGGAATATATCCAGCACAAAGTATTGCACACGCCCACGCCCGAACAGCGCCGGGATTTTCTGGATTACCTTTACCATAACGTCGAACAACTGATGACCGAATACGGGAAGATCGATCTGCTGTTCTTCGATTACACCAGCCGGACCAAGGCGGGGGTCGATTATTTCGAGCGGGACCGTCTGCTGGAAATGGTCTATCGGCATCAGCCCGAAATCATCGTCAACGACCGTCTGGCGTATTACAAGGAGGATGTCCGGGATTTCGATTACTACACGCCCGAACTTTCGGTGATGAATCAGCCCTTGCAGGTCAAAGGCAAGGAAGCCGTCTGGGAAACCTGTGCCACGATGAACGGCAGCTGGGGTTACACCGCAGGCGCGGATCAATACAAGGACACCCATGCGATCACGTCCGCACTGATAGGCTGCGTCTCCAACAACGGCAATCTGCTGCTGAACGTGGGACCCGACCGAACGGGAAAAATCCCTCCGGAAGCGGTCGATGCCCTGAAAAAACTGGCGGAATGGAATCAATCCAACGGCGAGGCCGTGACCGGATGCGGACAGTCGGAATACCAGGCTCCGTTCGGGACCTGTTACACGCAGAAAGGCAATGTGATTTACTGTTATCTGCTGACCGCGCCGCTGGGTGATCTGATCCTGCCGGGACTGCGGGACAAGGTCGCAAAAATCACGCTGCTGCGGACCGGTCAGGAAGTGAATATCGTTCCGCTCTGGGGATATGAACTGCTGAAGAAAGACGATCTGCGGATTCGTCCCCAGCCGTCCCAGGCAGGCGACGTGCTGAAAATCGAATTGAAAGATTAACGTGCCGACTTTACCCGGCAGCGGGGATGATCCCGTCACCCCGTCCAGTCCGCCAATCGCCGCGACATCCATGGAAAACGCAAAAGCGGTCCACTCTCGATGTCGAGCATCTGCTTTCCCAAATTGAAATGCAAATGAGTGGGTTTTCATGAACCCGAAAGATGAGATATCTCAGTCTTTTTTCAAAAACCAGAGGTTGATTTTGCCGGTTCCTGCGGTAAATTATTATAGTGGTGTTATGTGCGGTAAGCGACAGGAGTGCCTTCGTGAAGGAATGCCGGAACATAGAGTGGAAAGAACCTTGGAGTGACGAATATCTCAAGGGATATGCGGCTTTGCCAATGCGCAAGGCGGCAGGCTTACTGGTGTTTACGCGATGCGGCGGAAAGCCGAGCACCGGTATAAATGAATGATGCCGGTATAAAAATGATTTTCTGCATACCGTAATTTCTGCGTCGAAATGCAGTTTTTTGCACCTTTCAGCAGGTTGTCGCCGGTTGCGCGGAGAAAAAGAAAAACCGCTGATAACTGAATGATTATCAACGGTTTATTGAGCGTAAAAATGGTGGGTATAAGTGGGCTCGAACCACTGACCTTCACGATGTCAACGTGACGCTCTAACCAACTGAGCTATACACCCATTTTCTTTAGATGCATTGCCTGTCAATATAACACCTGGTTTCGTTTTTGCAAGTCCGATTTTCAGAAAAATCGGTTTTTTTCTCTTTTTTTGACCTTTTTTTCGATTTGACGCTTGACAGCGGCCTTTTGAGATACTACCTTTAAAGGATATATGAAAACTGAAACCGATAAATTACGGGAATACAAATATGAGCAAACTCGTTATCGTGGAATCACCGGCAAAAGCCCGCACCATCGGCAAAATGCTGGGCAGTCAATATCAAATCAAAGCCTCCATGGGCCATGTCCGGGATTTGCCCGCCAAATCGTTCGGGGTCGATATCGAGCACAACTTCATGCCGCAGTATGAGGAAACCCGCGAACGCGGACGCAATCTCTCCGACCTGAAATCCGCCGCCCGGAAGGCTTCCGATATTTATCTGGCCTCGGACCCTGACCGCGAAGGGGAGGCGATCGCCTGGCATTTGCAGGAGATTCTTTCCAAATGCAGCCGGAATGCCGCTTTTCACCGGGTGACTTTTCACGAAATCACCCGTTCGGCCATCGCCCGCGCATTCCAGTCGCCGTCCAGTCTGGACATTGACAAGGTGGATGCGCAGCAGGCGCGCCGGGTGCTGGACCGGATCGTCGGCTACATGGTGAGTCCGCTGCTCTGGAGCCGGATCGAGAAAGGCGTCAGCGCCGGCCGGGTGCAGTCCGTGGCTTTGCGTCTGGTCTGCGAACGCGAACGTGCGATTCAGAATTTCAAACCGGAAGAATACTGGAATTTCCTGGCGAAATTTTCCGCCGCTCCGGGTATTTTCCACGCCCGGCTGTTCAAGATCGATGAAGAAAAGGCAACGGTTCCCGATCAGACGTCCGCACAGCAGATCGAACAGGCGGTCCGTGCCGCCCGTGCCTGGCGGACGGCCGGAATCGAAAGTTTGCCGCGCAAACGTCATGCCGCGCCGCCGTTCATTACCAGCACGCTGCAGCAGGCGGCCAGTTCGGCACTCGGTTTTTCCGCCAGCTCCACCATGCGGATCGCGCAAGCGCTGTATGAAGGCGTGGATGTCGGCGCCGGCGGGCCCGTGGGTCTGATTACTTACATGAGAACCGACTCGGTGGCGGTGTCCAGGGAAGCGCAGACGGCAGCGCGCGAGTTCATCGCTTCGCATTACGGTCCGGAATACCTGCCTCCGAAACCGCCGGTCTACCGTTCCAAGGCGTCCGCGCAGGGTGCGCACGAGGCGATTCGCCCGACCGACGTCACGCTGACTCCGGAAAAACTGAAAGATGCGTTGGACGACCGCAGTCTGAAACTTTATACCCTGATCTGGCGGCGTTTCATGGCCAGTCAGACCGCTCCCGCCCAGGAACAGCGCACCACGGTCGATGTGGAAGGGCAGGGCGCGGACGGCCGCAAATATGTTTTCCGCTCGGTCGCCACGGTGACGACTTTCCCCGGCTTCCTGCGGGTTTACAACATCCGCGAGGAGGGGGTGGAGGAAGAAGACCCGAATCAGCGCGATGCGGACACGCTCAAGGCACTGAAGCCGGGAGAAGCCTGCAATCTGAAAGAACTGCTGGGCGAACAGAAATTCACCGAACCGCCGGCGCGTTATTCCGAAGCCACGCTCATCAAGGAACTGGAATCCAACGGCGTCGGCCGGCCTTCCACCTATGCGACGATCGTCAACACCATTCAGGAACGCAAGTACGTCGACAAGGAAAAGGGGAAGCTGGTTCCGACCGATCTCGGTTTCCGCATCTGCGATTATCTGGTGGAACATCTGCCCGATCTGTTCGAGGTCGGTTTTACGGCCAAAATGGAAGACGAGCTCGACCAGGTCGAGGAGGGCAAGGTCCAGTGGACGAAAATGATGCATGATTTCTACAAGAAATTCGAAAAATGGCTCCGGACCGCCAAGACGCTGGGTGCGCCGCAGGGCCCCAAAACCCAGGAACTGATGAATCTGATGAGCTCGATTTCCACGTGGAATCCGCCCGAGAAGAGCGGCAGCCGGGTGTATGACGACCGCAAATTCTTCAAATCGCTCAAGGCCGCCGTCGCCGGAGGAAAAGCGCTTTCCGCTCCGCAGTGGGATGCTCTGCTCCGTCTCGCGGTGAAATATCGCGATCAGCTGCCGGAACTGGATGCCTGTGCCGAAAAATACGGTTTTGCGCAGGAACTCGAGGCGACCCGCGAAGAACGCGCCGCCCGCGATGCGATGATCCGGGAATGGCAGAAGAAACGCGAGGACGCCGCAGCCGCCGCGCCGCCGCAGGACGGTCTGGCCGACGTTTTCAACGCGATGAAGTCGATCGCCTGGAAAGCTCCCGAAAAATCTTTCCGGCGCGCCTTCGACGAAAAGAAATTCTTTGAATCTCTCCGCGAGCAGAACGCCAAAGGGCGCGCCCTGAGCGAAAAACAGCTTTCCGCCCTCGGACGGCTTGCCATGCGATACAAGGATCAGCTGCCCGGTTTCGACCGGATCGCTTCGATCCTCCATCTGGAAAAACAGCCCGATGCGGCAGCCGCCGCGGCGGCCCCGGCGAACCCCCTGCCGATGGGCGAGGCCGATGAACTGATCCGGAAGATGAAGGCCATCGTCAGCTGGGCCGAGCCCCGCAAGATCCGCGGACGGGTTTACGACGACAAGGCGTTTTTCGAATCTCTGGCCAAACAGCGCGCCGCGGGCAAGGTCCTGAGCGAAAAGCAGCTGGCCGCACTGAAGAAGACCGCGGCCAAATATTCCATAGCGTAACAGCTCTCCTGCTGGGGGGCGAGGAGGTGGACCATGACTGAACAGCTCAAGCGTATCTGCGCCGTGGAGCCCCGCCGCGACGGTTCGGCGGAAGTGTTTATCCGGCGCCAAGACGACACGGTCGAGCACCGGATGCTGCCGTTTCATCCTTTCCTGCTGACTGCATTCGAGGCCTTTTCCGGCGATTTCCCGGGGATTCATGTGACCGGATTGGCGGGACGCGGCGATTTCCGTTTCAAGGCGGAGTTCGATGATTCCGACCGCTACGACGAGGCGGTGGCGCTGCTCAAGAAGACCACCGGTTTTTCCGGCGGTCAGGTCAACGCGCCGTTTCGGCTGTTTTCCGATATGACCCAGCAGTTTTTGATCGCCTCCGATCTGCGGCTTTTCACCGGCATGGCCTTCCCTGAACTCCGCCGGATGCAGTTCGATATCGAAACGCTCTGTTCGCCGGGCTACGATTTCCCCAACGCGGAACGCGCGGAAGACGCCGTGATCATCATCTCGCTTTCCGACAGCACCGGCTGGGAAAAAGTGCTGTCACTGGCCGATTATCCTTCGGAAAAAGAACTGCTGGAAGCGTTCTGCGCCGAGGTGGTCGAACGGGACCCGGACGTGCTGGAAGGTCATAACATTTTCCGGTTCGACCTGCCGTATCTGGAAACCCGGGCCAAACGGTTCAAGCTGAAACTGAAGCTCGGACGCGACGGTTCCGCGCCGAAAAAGCGCAATTCCCGTTTTTCCGTGGCCGAACGGATCGTCACCTATACCCGTTACGACATTTACGGGCGGCATGTGGCCGATACCTGTTTCCTGCTCTATTTTTACGACGCGGTGCATCGCAATCTGGATTCCTACGGGTTGAAATACGCGGCGCGGCACTTCGGCGTGGCGGCTCCCGACCGGACTTACATCGACGGTGCGTCGATCACCGATGCGTGGAGTCACGACCGTGAAAATCTGCTCAAATACGCGCTGGATGATGTCCGCGAGACCCGCGCGCTTTCCGCCATCCTTTCTCCCAGCTGGTTCTACCAGACTCAGATCGTGCCGTTCGGTTATCAGAACTGCATCGTCCGGGGCAATGCCACGCGGATCGACGCACTGTTCGCCGCGGAATATCTCAAGGCAGACACGGCTCTGCCCGCGCCGGAACGCGGACGCGCTTTCGCCGGCGCGCTCACGCAGGCATTGGAGACCGGCGTGTTCGAACGGGTCGATCATTGCGACGTGCGTTCGCTGTATCCTTCCGTGATTCTCTCCGAGAACTGGACTCCGGTCCGCGACACGCTGGGAATCTTCCCGCAATGGCTGCGCAAGCTCCGCGCATTCCGGCTGGAGGCGAAGGATGCCGCCAAGTCCGCCCAAACGCAGGAAAAACGCGATTACTACGGCGCCTTGCAGTCCGCTTTCAAGATTCTGATCAATTCGTTCTACGGCTATCTCGGATTCGAACAGGGGTTTCTCAACGATTACAATATGGCCGAGCGTGTCACCGCCCGCGGCCGGGAAATCCTCACCCTGATGCTGGAGACGCTGAAGAAAAGCGGCGCCAAAATCATCGAAATGGACACCGACGGAATCTATTTTCAGCTGCCGCAGGGCGGTTCGCTTTCCGCGGCGGGCGATGCGCTCAAACAGGTCCTGCCGCCGGGGATCGAGGTGGATTTCGATGAATCCTATCCGGCGATGTTCTGCTACAAAAGCAAGAATTACGCGCTGCAGACCGCCCAAGGCGAGATCACGCTCACCGGCGCGGCGCTGAAATCGCGCGGTCTGGAACCGTTCCAGCGCCGCTACATGCTTCAGATCATCGGGGCTCTGCTCCGGCACGACCGTGCCGCGCCCGACCGCATTCATGCCGAATTCACCCGCGCACTGAATGAACACGCCCTGCCGTTTTCCGATCTGGCGAAAAGCGAAACGCTGGCCGATTCGCCCGAGACTTACAAACGCAAGCTCGCCGCCGGCACCGGCAAACGCAGCGCCGCCTACGAACTGGCAGTCCGTTCCGGCCGGGAATACCGTCAGGGCGATCAGGTCACGTTTTATATCATCGGCGACAAAAAACGGGTTTCGGTGGTGGACAGTTCCAAACTGCTGGCAGATGCCGATGACTCGGTCCGCGACGAAAACGTGCCGTACTATCTTGACAAGCTCGAGGAGCTGCGGAAGAAATTCGAGCCGTTTTTTCCGCCAGCGGACGATCTTTTTTTCCTGAAATAAGCCGTCCGGTCAGAATTTCTCGCCCGGATTCATCCGCCGCAGGGTTTCCCGAACCAGCCGCTTGAAAGCGTCGCCGCGTTCGGCGTAATTCTTGAACTGGTCCATGCTGGCCGTGGCCGGGGAGAGCATCACTACATCACCCGGCGCCGCCGCCGCGCAGGCATCATGCACCGCCGAGGCGAAATCGCTGGAAAGTTTGCATTTGACGCGGCCGGAGAGTTCCGAAAACAGCGCCTCCCGGCAGCTGCCGGTCAGAAACGCCTGCTTGATCGCGGGAAACGAGACTTCCAGCTCGGAAAAATCCATTCCCTTATCCAGTCCGCCCAGAACCAGCAGCAGATTCCGCCCCGAGGCGAACCGCCGGACCGCCGCGTTGACCGCGTGCGGATTGGTCGCCTTGGAATCGTTGACATAGGTTACGCCGCGGCACTCGGCAAAGATTTCCATGCGGTGCGGTCCGGACCGGAAGGACCCGAGCGCGGCGGCGGTTTCGGCTCGAAACAGCGCATCGTCGCCTTGGACTGCGCGAAGCAGGGCGAGGGCGGCCATCATGTTTTCCGCATTGTGAAGACCACGAAGCTGTCCGGCGGCCGTGTCGAAAACCGGACGGTCATGAAAATGAATGACAGTACCCTTCAGCGTGAAATCCGCCTCGGGATCGGCCGCCGAAAACGTGGTGACCGCGGTCCCCGGCAGAAATTTCTCCAGCCACGGACGCAGATTGCTGTTCATGATGCGCCGACTTGCTTCCAGGGGTTCGGCAAACACTTTGAACTTGGTGCGGGCGTATTCTTCGAACGAACCGTGGCGGTCGATATGATCGCTGGCCAGATTCAGAATCGCGGCGGGACAGGCCGGGAAAGCGCTGATGTTTTCCAGCTGAAACGAGCTGGTTTCAATGACGAGAAAACCGGCACCGCGCTGTTTCGCCTCCAGTGCGCATTCGCTCAGCGCCGCTCCGATGTTGCCGGCGCTTTCGGCGGCGAGACCGTTGGCGCGCAGCAACGCGGTCGTGAGTTCCGTGGTCGTGGTTTTGCCGTTGGTGCCCGTGATCGAAAGAAACGGACAATGCACATTCCGGAGTGCGTATTCGAGTTCGCTGAGCCATTCTCCGCCGGGAAGCAGCGCCTTGCGCGCCGCCTTGCAGAGCGGACTTTCCCGCCGGATGCCGGGGCTGACGACCACCGTGCCGCAGGGGGGCAGCACGAGTCCTTCCTTCCAGTTGAAGATCGTCCGGACGGCCGCATGCCGTTTCCGGAGTTCGGCCGCGGCGCTCCGCATTTCCAGCGAACCGCGTTCGTCCGCAATGACGATCTCTTTTCCCTGTGATGCGGCCAGCGCCGCCGCGCCGCGTCCGCTGATGCCGTAACCGCAAATCAGAACAGTCTCCATTTTATCGTGTAAACTCCCCAAATTACGTTTTTCAAATTCAATCGTCCCGTCCGAATCGTCCGGCCCGTGCGGCCTTGATCTCGCTGCGGCGGGATTTATCTTTCAGACGTTTTTCCTTCGAGGACCGGGTGGGTTTGGTTTTCCGGCGTTTGCGCGGTTCGATTCGGGCCTGATTAATCCACTCGGCCAGACGTTCCCGCGCGCGGTTGCGGTTCTGCGTCAGACTGCGGGTCTCGCAGCAGACGATCACCGCCGGTCCGTTCTCCGGGGCACGGGCGAGTTTGCGGAAACGGGCCCTGGCGGATTCGGTCAGCAGAGCGGTGTTTTCCACGTCGAAAATCAGCCGCACGGCATTCGCGGTGCGGTTGACATGCTGTCCGCCGGGTCCGGCGGCGGGACGGAAAAACTCCTCCTGAAGTTCATCCTCCGGAATATCCGAGGGAAGAAGTGTTTTGTCCGCCGTCATTTCGGGTCTCCTGAAAAAGGTGATCGTTTCCGGAAAAGTAATATACAATTCCGGCCGGGCTTTTCAAGAGAACGCCGGGAATTTGTCTTACTTTTCACAAACGATGCCGTCGGGCAGGCTGATTTTCTTTTCGGGTTTTCCGTTGTGCCAGACAATGGAGACCTGAATGTTGCCCAGCGGGGTCGGGACCGTGCCGGAAATATCGGTGCCGGGCAGTTCCAGCGGATCGAATTGGATTCGTTTCCAGCCGGGCGCGGTCTGCTTCACGCCGAGCAGCAGTTCGGAGAAATGCACCAGCGGGTGAGCGCTCCAGGCGTGACAGAAACTCCAGCCTCCGGGCGTGGCCTGTTCGAGGAATCCTTCGGGCGTGGTGGAACAGTCCGCGGCAACGAATTCGCCCCACCAGCGGCGGATGCAGTCGACTACTTCCGCGCGGCAGCCTTTCTTTTTCAGCGCCTGGAAGACGTAGAACATGAAATACGCACTCGGCTGAAGTTTTCCGCCGCGGCTGCTTTTGACCAGCGGCAGCAGAATATCGTTCAGCCAGGTATCGTGCGCCTCGGGCAGCAGGTCCAGCAGGATCGCCAGCGCCGCCGCATGGGGCGCATGGGTGTCGACCGGATTGCCGTCCCAGTCCAGTCCGTCATAGAGCAGTTTTGTTTCCGGATTGTAGAGTTTTTCGATCACGGCGCGCGACCCTTCGGCAATCCATTCGGCGAATTTCGCCGCCCGGAGGGTGTCGCCGGCGGCTTCGGCCACGATCCGGAGTTTGCCGAGCGACCAGAGCCAGATCAGGTTCAGCAGGGTCGGAGTGCCGTTTTTGAAGAGGGCGGGACACCAGTCGAGGAAGAGCCAGTAGCGGCGGTCGTAGGGAATGAGACCGTTGCCGTGGAGCCGGATTTCCTCCCGGAAATAGCCGCAGACGGCGTCGACCGCCCCGGTGAGCTCCTCGTAGAGTTTCGTGCTGCCGGTCTCGTGATAATGCGCCCAGAGCGTGGAAAGCCACATCGCGGAGTAATCCGGCAGGATGCAGGTGTGTCCGACGGTCGGCGCCATGGCGTAGGTCAATCCGTTCGGGGCGCGCTGTGCGCCGATCTGACGCAGACCGCGGGCCAGTATCCGCGGATCGGCGGCCAGCCGGAAGGTATTTTGCGCCTGCACCAGCGCATCGCCCCACCATTGCGCGTTTTCGCGCCAGGGACAGTCGATGTAGGAATCCACCGTGCAGCAGCGCTGGGCGCGGGCACAGATTTCCCAAATCTTGACCAGAGAGGTCTCCGGCGATTCGAATTTTCCCTGCACGTCCAGCGGATACCAGGTCCGGCGGCAGGAAAGTTTCACTTTCATGGCCGAGGCGCGATGAGTCCAGAGGATGACGTAGCGGAATCCCCACGGCAGGGTGAGTTCGTGTTCGTTGCGTCCGGCACGGAGTATCAGGCGTCCGCCGTAGACAGTCCCCGGCGTTTTGGGCAGTGCGGGCGCGGCGTTCCGCATACATTCGCAGACCATGTAATCCAACGTGTCGTCCGCGGCGGCGCCGTCGATCTCGAAGTGAAGCATTCCGACGTTTTCCGCGCCGAAATCGATCAGCTGCGCCGTGATTCCGCCTTCGAACGGGAAGGTGTTTCCGGACGCGGGCGCGGCTTCCCATCGGAATGTTTCCGCGAGCAGACTGTCACGGATGTTGCGGATTTCCAGCGGGCCTTCCGCGGGATGGTGACGCGAAACGGAGATCCGTCCCGCGGCGGGAATCAGGTCGTGGGTCAGCAGCGGAATGCCGCGTTCCTCGAATTCGTGCCACGGCATGCAGCCGGCGATCCGCATGTGGGGTGCGGGGTTCTCCGTCCACGCGCCGTCATCGTAATCGGGTGCGAACCAGTTGTCTTCGGCGGACCGGAAATCGTAAAATTCCTGAAAGCCGTATTGTCCGGAACCGCGGGCGACGGCGCAGATATAACCGGGCGCGATGCGGATTTTCCAGGTCTCGTCGGTGGAGATGTCCACATCGCCGATCTTGCCGGAAAGCAGGAAGCCGCTTTCGCCCTCGTAGGCGTAAGTGTAGTTGCCGAGTCCGAACGAGTAGAGCAGCGCGGCGATGACGTTTCTGCCGGGACGGAGATACGGGGCGATGTCGATGCGGTCGAACGGCCAGTTGTGCTGGAAGCCGCGGGCCGGGCCGAAGTTGACGTATTCGCCGTTGACATAGAGTGCATATTTGGCGTCGGCGGTGACGGCGATCTCCGCCTGTGCGGGGACGTTGGTCAGTTCGAAGGTCTTGCGCAGCTGGAAGCGGCGGTCGCGCGGGTCGCGGTCGGGCAGCGGCAGTTTCAGCCAGAAGGCATGGGGAAAAACGGCGCTGTAGGCGCGGGCGGTTTGATAAGTCATTTTCATCCTCCGTTTTAATGATCCGTTCGTCATGTAAAATTCCTTATAATATAAGCGGGTGTCCGGCCAAATACAATATGCAAACCGGAAAAATTCGGTAAAAAATACGAAAACATTAGAACGAAGCATTTTTGTATAATTTTATTTTAATATATTCAGAATTAATGAAATATGAAAATTATCGAAAAATATTCCGAAAAATGCTTGCAAAAAAATAGAACGATGCCTATATTGTCTCGAAATGGAGCTGAATCATGCCGAAACGGACTTACAAAAAATACGGTGAAGTTTATCTGGACCTGGAAAGATTCTGCCGGAAACGGATGAAGACCGCCCAGCCGTATCTGCCGCCCGAACGCGAACTGGCGCAGTCGCTCGGCACGAGCATCATGACGCTCCGCAAGGCGATCGAACGCGGCCGGATGGAAGGCATGCTGATGCGGCAGGGACGCCGGATGTCGATCTCGCTGCCGGACCGCACCCTTTACGGCTTCGGCAAAATCCTGTTCATCGAGCAGGGTTTTTACGGCAAGCCCGTTCTCGGCGCGATCAACCGTCTGTATCAGGAACTCGCGCTGCGGATGCTTTCCCTCAAGGCGGATTTCGAATTTTTCCAGCTCAACAGCGAAACCGACCTCAATGCATTCGAACGGGCCTGCACCCGCGCGTCCGCGCTCATGCTCGGCTTGCTCACGACCGACCGCGAGCTCAACCTCAAAGCCGTGGAGATCATGAAACGGCAGGAAGCGGCGCACAAACCGGTGATCGCACTTTCCGATCCGAACTTGGGACTGTTCGAAAATTATTGCGCGCTGGACAACTTTGCGGTCGGCGTGAAGGCGGCGGAAACGCTGTTCGCCGCGGGCTGCCGACGTCCCGGATTCATCGGTTACTCCGGCGGACAGATTTTCCTCAAGCGGCTGAAGGGAATGGAGGATGCCTGCCGCTCGAACGGGATCGAACTGTGCGACTTCAGCCGCGACGACCGCCGTCATCCCCTCATTCTCCGGACCGGTCTGGAGTCCGCGGTGCGGACCGGATGTGACGGCGTGTTCATCGTGACCGACGAAGGGATCAAGCCATTGCTGCACGATCATCTGGAAAACGGTTTCATCCCGGAAAAACTGAAGGTGTTGACCCTGCACGGCAGCGGCGAATCGCTGATCTGTCAGCCTCCGGTCGCCTGCATCAATCACGCCACGGACAAAGTGGCCGATGCGCTGATCGACTATCTGCTGGCTTTCGCCGGAAATCCCGAACTGCCGCCGCTTCAGCGTCTGATCGTTCCCGACTTATACCCCAGCGTCACTTTGGGAAAAGATTTCAAGATGAAATAATAGGAAAGGAAAAGAGTCATGAACAGAAGAAAACAATCCAGTTCGACCGTCCGGCCGCACGCGGCACACCGCAAATTTTTCACCTTGATCGAACTCCTGGTGGTGATCGCGATCATCGCGATTCTCGCCGGGATGCTGCTGCCGGCGCTGAACTCGGCCCGCGAGCGGGCGAAAACTACCCAATGCGCGGGCAAGATCAAAGACCTCGGCACCGTGCTGGCCACTTACTGCCCCGACCATCAGGACTATGTGGTCGAGACCGAACGGAACATCCCCGGCGCTTACTGGCTGTGGGGTGCCACGCTGTATTATCAGGGCTATCTGAAAAAGAGCCGGATGCTGGTCTGTCCGAAGACCGAAAAATGGCAGTATGCGCCTTCGCTGATGGGAAATTACGGCGTGGCCGGCAATCCGTGGCATTTCCGTTATTCCACCTACGGCATGAACGTCGCGATCGGCAGCAATTACGCGGCCAAGAGCACCGGCTCCGCCAAGGACCTGCCGTCTCTGCGGCTGCCGCGCTGCAAACATCCCGCCGCCACGCTCGCTTTCGCCGAAAGCCGCTGCCGCGACCTTGCCGTCCTTACCGGTTTCGCCTACATCAACGAGACCGGCAAGATCGGCCGCATCTACAACAATCACAACGGCGGCGCCAACCTGACGTTCCTCGACGGACATCTCGAATTCATGAAGAATCCCGATCCGAAGATCTGCGCATTCGAGACCGGTTCGACTTCCCGCAGTAAACTGGTCTATCTGAACCCCTATTATTGAGCCGAAATCAAAGGAGTGTGTCCTATGAAACGAATTTTGACGAGTCTGGTTTTCGCGGCCGCAATCGCTTTGACCGCCGCCGATCTTTCGCTTTTTCCCGAAAAAATGATTCACCCGATGGTCGGATTCGGCAAATGGCAGTGCGGCAAGGATGCCATCACCGCCGAACAGACCAAAGGGTATGCCTGGACTGCGGTGATTCCGGTAAAGTTCGAGGCCGCTTCGTTCCGTTACTTCAACGTGGAACTGGCCGCCGATGCCGACATCAGCGGAAGTCTCTCGTTCTATTTCCGGAATGAAGGCGAAAGCAAACTGGACGACAAAAAATTTTTCCGGACGAAATACTCGCTGGGGAAGGGGACCTTCCAGATCGTTTCCGTGCCGCTCAACGGCTCGCTGTGGCAGGGCAGCATCTCCGGTTTCCGCTTCGATCTTTCCGCGCGGGTCGGCACGGTCTGGACCATTCGCCGCGTCTGGTTTTCGGACAGCCGCCCCGCCGACGCCAACGGCGATTTCACCGTGTTTCCCGGTTCCGCTCCGATCTCCAAGATGGTCGGCTTCAAAAGTCTGACCCGGCAGGGCGACACCCTCGTCGCCGAACAGTCCAAAGCCTATGCGTGGACCGCGGACATCCCGCTCGGGATCAATGCCGCGGACTACACCTGTTTCAACTGCCTGATCGCCCCGGCGGACGGCAAGCCGGTCAACGGTTCGCTTTCGATTTATTTCAAAACCGACGGCGAAAAGAAGTTTTCCAGTGCAAAATTCTTCCGCACGTCCTTCTCCATCTCCTCGCCGGAGGGACAGATCGTCACCGTTCCGCTGAAGAAAGGCTGGAATGGTTTTGTTACCGCGTTCCGCTTCGATCTGTCTTCGCGGGCGGGACAGAAGTGGATCATCCGGAAGGTCTGGTTCAGCCGCAAGGTCCCGACCGCTTTCACGAACCGCGCGTTCTACGGTTCGATCGTGCTCGGGAAAGAACCTGCGGTCTTCCGCGAATCCCGCCTCGACCTGGTCAACAACCGCGAATACAAATTCGCGTTCCAGAGCTCGAAAAATGTTCGCACCGAATGCGAGGCATGTTTTTTTTTCGCTGACGGCCGGCGCCTCGGAACGGTTCGCTCTCAAGGGGAAAACGAACTGATCTTCACCGTTCCGGACAATGCGGTCCGGACGGAGATCACCCTCAGGGCGTCTTCCCCGGACGGCGGGTCCCTGCGGAACTTCACTCTGGCGGAAAATCCGGATTCCTCCGGTCCCTATTGGCAGGCGGCGTGGATCTGTCATCCCGAGGCGAAATCAACCAAGGGACTGGCCAGTTTTTCCTACCGGCGCGAATTCGAACTGCCGGAAAATCCTTCCGATGCCCGAATCCAGCTCACCGCGGATGACGGCTATGTTTTGATCGTGAACGGCAGGGAGATCGCCCGTCGGCGCGGCTCCTGGCAGCAGACCGCTCTGCACGAGCTTGCCGGTCTGCTCAAAAAAGGGAAAAACGTGCTGGAAATCCGCGTGTTCAACGAGAACGGTCCGACCGGTCTCATCGCCGAACTGCTCTGTGAATTTCCGGATGGAAAAAAGCAGATCGTCAAGACGGACCGCAGTTTTCAGGTCGTGAAAATCCGCGGCACGAGACAGAAGAATGTGGATTTTTCCAAGGCGGTCCCCGCTATGGAGATCGGCGTGCCGCCGATCGCGCCGTGGCACCGCGTGGCGTATCATGTGCTGAAACCCCGTCCGGTTTTTCAGCTCAGCGGCAATACGCTGCGTTATGACGCCGGACGGATCACCGGTTCGGTCGAACTGACCGACAAACATATCTCCGAACTGCCGATGCAGCTGGTCGGCGGCGGAACCGTCTGCGGCCGATTTTCGGTTCCCGTTTCGGCGGGCAGGGCGCAGATTGCACTCGACCTGAGACCGCTCGGTCTGCTTCCCGGCAAATATGAACTGACGGCCGATCCCGGAATCTTCACGGGCAGGACCGCCATGCTGTCCATGACTCTGCCGGAACGCGGTCCGGAGCACGTCCCCGTGTTCGCCATGAAAAACTCCCGCGGCTTCCCGCAGGCGACCGCGGACGGGGTCTCGTTCTGGTTCGGCGGTTTCAAATCCGCGCGCGAAAGCCAGAAGGAACGCGCGTATTGGGAGGCCGATTACCGCGTGATGTTCTTCGGCGTTTCCATGGGCGGCGCGGGCGGTTCCAATTCCGGCCGGACCTGGGTCGGGCCCGACCGGTATGATTATGCCGCGATCGACGCCGCACTGGAGAAAACGGTCCGGAAATATCCGAAGGCCAGATTCATCGTGACCTACGGGATCGATGCCCCCGCGTGGTGGTGCAAAGCGCATCCGGACGATTGCGTCTGGTTCGAAAACGGCGGAAAACCCGAAGGCCTTACCAGCATGGCGTCCGCCAAATGGCGCAAAGAGGGCACCGCGGCGCTGCGCGATTTCCTGCGCCATATGAAAAAATCCCCGTATGCCGCGCACATCCTCGGCTACCGTATTCAAGCGCATCTGGACGGCGGCGAATTCCAGTATCTCGGCACCTGGCAGCGCAAATTCGCGGATTACAGTCAGGCGATGCAGGTCTATTTCCGGCAGTTCCTGAAAGAACGCTACGGCAGCGACGCCGCGCTTCGGAAAGCGTGGAACAATCCGTCCGTTACGCTTGCAACCGCCGTCGTTCCTTCCGGGAAAGCGCGGTCCGAAGCGGAGTTCATGGTCTTCCAGAACCCGGCCAAACGGCGCGACGTCATGGACTTCGTCGACTGTCTTTCCGATGCGATGGCCACCGGCGCGATGGAATTCCTCAAGGTCATCCGCGAGGAAGCGCCGGACAAACTGGCCGGTCTTTACGGCGGCTACGTCTTCTTCTACGGCGGGTTCCAGCTGCTGAACTGCGGCCATATCAATTTCGGCAAAATCTACCGCTCGCGTCTGGCGGATTTCATCTGCTCGCCGCACGATTACATCCAGCGGGTCGTCGGCTGGCCCGGCGGACACCACGGCGATTCCGTCGGCACCGCGCTTTACAATCTTTCCTACTGGGACGAAAACGACACCCGGACCTGTCTGTGCGCCGCCAGTTCCCATCGGCATGTCAGCAATCTGCATGAAACGATCGGCGTGCTCAAGCGCGACCACATTCTGCAGGTAACCAAAGGCCTCGGCAATATTTTCTACGATCTGGCCGGCGGCTGGTTCGACAACTCCGGCATGATGGAGACCATGCGCGACATGAACCGGATCGGCGCTTTCGCGCAGACTCTTCCCGGCTTCAAGCGCAGCCGCGTGGCGGTGCTGTACAGCGCGGAGTCGATCAAATACCTCTCGCAGAAAAACGACCCGGTCACCGTTCCCGTGCGCCGCGACATGCGGAGGAATCTGGGCTGGGCCGGCATCTCCCCCGACCAGTATCTGCTCGAAGACATCATGCAGGAGAATTTCCCCGAATACGACTGCTATATCCTGCCCAACGTCTACGCCCCGGATGCCAAGCTCCGCGCGCTCATCCGCAAAAAACTCGACCAGCCCGGAAAACTGCTCGTCTTCGGCTATGCGCCCGGCGCGTTCCGCACCGAGAGCGGAAAAATCGACCTTTCCGCCATGCGTGAACTGACCGGGCTGCAGTTCGGGATGGAAATGAAGCCCGAAACGCGGCTGGTCAAGACCGCGTCCGGCCAGTTCGGTTCCGGCAGCAAATTCGGACCGGCGTTCTTCATCACCGATCCGAAAGCGGAAAAACTGGGTACCTTTGCCGCTTCCGGCCGCACCGCCATCGCGAAAGGGAAAGCCCCCGGCGGCGCCGACGTGGTCGCGGCCATGACCCCGGAAATGACGCCCGAACTCTGGCGTCAGATTTTCCGCGGACACGGCATCCATGTTTTCTGCGAAACTTTCGACCCGGTTTATTACGACGGCCGGTTCGTTGCGATCCATGCCAACACCGACGGCGTCAAGACGATCAAACTGCCGGAAAAACGCGAATGGTTCGATCTCTGTCGCCGGAAAAAAGTCTCCGGCCCTTCGGATTCGTTCCGGCTCGACATGCTCCGCGGCCAGACGGAGATTTTCTTCATCGGCAGCGAAGCGGACTTCCGGCGTTATCTGAAAATGAAGTGATCCGCGGCGGAGGCTGAACTGAGGGGGAAAGATGTTTCGATTTTCCCTCAGTTCACTGCATGATGTTCTGAAAAGGTTGACATTGTGTCAAAACGGGTTATATTACCGTCAGAACGGAAACACGGAGGGTCTGATGTGCAAACTGGATGAAATCATGGCCAGGCGGGATGAGATCCGCGCGCTGGCTCAGAAATACAAGGTCCTCCGGCTCTTTGTCTTCGGCTCCTGCGCCCGCAAAGAGGAAACTCCGGACAGTGACATCGACTTGATCGCCGAGTTCGGCGACCAGGCCACTTTGTTCGACCAGACCGGTTTGGAATTCGCCTTGTCGGACTGCTTTCATTGTCCGGTGGATGTCGTTTCCTATAAAAGACTGAAAAAGAAAGACCGTTTCAGCCGCAATGTCCGCCGGGAGATGCTGGAATTATGCTGAACGACGGCGAACGGATCGACCACATGATCGAAGTCATCGATCAGCTGATGCAGATGATCTCCGGGATCACGGTGAAAGAATATGCCGCCTCGATTGAAAAACAATATGCGGTCAAATATGCCCTGATCATGCTCGGCGAAGATGCTGCTTCGATTTCGGATGCAGTCAAAAATCAATTCCCGGATATCCCGTGGCGTTCCATTCGGGGCATGCGCAACATGATTGCCCATGATTATATCAAAACCGACGATGAGCTCGTATTTAGGACCGCGGCAACCGATGTCGCCCCTTTACGCGAACAGCTGCTTGCCGTAAAAAAAGCAATTTGACGGTTTGGATAAGATACTTTGCCTTTTTTATTGATAACGTTTAATCATGAGATTTGAATAACGAAAAGGAGAAGGTTATGGCGATTCCCGGATTTCAGGATTTTTTACTTCCTCTGCTGCAGTTCTGTGCGGACGGTAAAGGACACACAGTATCCGAGGCTGCTGATTATTGTTACAAAAAACTGGAGCTTTCCGAGGAAGACTTGAAAGTCAAAACCGATAAAGGCACCAACATCGCTTATAATCGGCTGACTTGGGCAAAAACCTATTTGACACAGGCCAAATTGCTGGATATTCTTCAACGGGGTGTTTTTCTCATTACGGACCGTGGGCGGGAGGTTTTGGCAGAACAGCATTCTGAACTGATGGTAAAAGACTTGAAGCGTTTCGATGAATTCATGGCTTTTTATGGAAAAAAGAAAGATGGCTCCCCCAGTTCAGCAGTTGATCCTGTCGCAGATAATGAGTCTTCGTCTGTGACTGATAAAACCCCCGAAGAGCGCATTGAAGAGGCCATGGAGGAATTAAACAATGCCCTGGCGGTTGCCCTAATGGAACAAATCAGGAAATCTGGACCTAAGTTTTTCGAGAAAATCGTGGTTCGCCTGATTGCGAAAATGGGATATGGCGATGGTCAGCGGACACCGTATTCCCATGACGGAGGCATTGATGGTGTCATCAATCAGGATAAGCTTGGATTGGATGCTATCTACCTGCAGGCAAAGATGTGGGATGGCAATGTTGGTAAACCTCAGTTGCAAAATTTTGCCGGAGCTTTGGAAGAACGCAAAGCATCCAAAGGCATTTTTATCACATCCAGTGATTTCGCACCCAGCGCCCGACAGTATATCGAGAAAATTTCTAAACGCATTATTCTCATCAATGGCATGGACCTAGTCAAGCTGATGATCAGATATGATGTCGGCGTTTCCGCACGGGAAGAGAAAACTTATCAGATCAAGAGTATTGATTTGGATTTCTTTGATCCTGAAGGCTGACTTGTCTGCTGAGCCAAATTCAAAAGTTTTGGCTCTTATTCGCTAAAATCTTGTTTTTGCGCTCCGGATGCGTTTTATGCTCCTTGGAACGAACTGCAGAATCCGGATCAATTATCGGAAAACAGGAGCGGCCGTCCTGTCACTTTGACCGGAAAATCACCGGAAAAGATTTGTAAAAACACGCTGGCAGCACTATATTGACGGAAGACAAAAGTCCCTCAATTTTCAGACGAAAGGAAACGATTATGGCGATTCCCCGTTATATCGAGCTCATGGAAAGAGTGCTTTCCGCTTATTCCCCCGAACATATCGACCGGTATTACAACGATGTTCGGACCGGCGGCTTGAAAGAACACGGTTTCCCCCGGCTGACCGCGGATATCGGCATTCTGCTCGCTCACGGACGGCGGAGCGATCTCCGGGAACGGTTCGTCCGGATGATGGACCTCTGCTGCGATGAGATCCCGCGTCACAACGACTGCGCCAACGATTTCAGCATCAAAGAGGTGATTTTTGCGATTCTCGAACTGGAAAAGCATCAGACTTTCCCGCAGACTCAGATCGACGGCTGGAAGGAAAAACTGAAAGCGGTCACCGTGGAGAAATGTTACAATGTCTTTGCGGTCAGCGAGGACAGCCGGGTCTTCAACTGGGCCGCTTTCACCATGGTCAGCGAATGGATGCGCTATCTGATCGGAGTCGCGCCGAAGGACCTCCGGTTCATCGACATTCAGGCCGCGTCGCAATGGCAATGGATTGATGGGAACGGCATGTACCGCGACCCTCACGAGCCGATGGTCTACGATCTGGTCACGCGCGGACTGTTTTCGCTGCTGCTTTTCTTCGGGTATCGCGGCAAGTATTTCGAGCAGTGGGACCTTGCACTGAAGAAAGCCGGTCTGCTGACCTTGAAAATGTTTTCCGTCTGCGGCGAGATTCCCTACGGCGGGCGGAGCAATCAATTCCTGCACAACGAGGCGCACGGGGCGATCGTTCTGGAATACGAGGCGCTGCGTTATGCCCGGCTGGGCGATCTGGAAACCGCATCGAAATTCAAGGCGGCGGCGAACCTCGCGCTGGACAGTCTCGACTGCTGGCTGTCGCAGAAGCCGATCAATCATGTGAAAAACTTTTTCCCGCGCGAGACCGCCTACGGCTGCGAAAGCTATGCCTATTTCGACAAGTACATGATTACGGCCGCCTCGTTCCTGTATGTGGCTTATCTCTTCAGCCGGGAGGCGGAGATTCCCGCGGGCGAACCGGATGACGTCACGGGCGAAAGCTGGCAGACCTCAAATCATTTCCACAAACTTTTCCTGCGCGCCGGCGGGTATTTCGCCGAATACGACTACAACGCCGATTATCATTATGACGCCTCCGGACTGGGACGTCTGCACCGGAAAGGCGCGCCGACGACGATCTGTCTTTCGACCCCGGGAACCGATGCGCCGAGTTACGCGATTCACACCAAAGAGGCCGTTCCCTTTGCCATCGCGCCGGAAGTGCGGTTTCAGGACGAATGGCTTTCCGGCGCCTCCCCGACGGCGGTCCATAAGGTCGAACGTCACGGGGCGCAGGGCGAAAGCGCACAGGCGCAAATCCTTTGCCGCTGGAGCGAAGGCGCGGAAGTCCGATCAACTTTTTCCCTCGATGAAAACGGTCTGCGGATCGAAGTCGACGGCGAAAACGAAATCGGTCTGATGCTGCCCGCGTTTCAGTTCGACGGACGGGAAAAAACCGTGATCGAAAATACCGGCAAAAACCTCGCCGTCACTTACCGCGGCTGGACCTGCCGTTACCGGGTTGAAGACGGCACGATTCGCGACACCGGCCGGCTCGGCTGCAACCGCAACGGTCACTATGCACTGTTCCGGGCGGAAAGGAAAAAGCATCTGACCGTGATCATCGACATCATCCCGGCGGCTTCAGCGCGGAACTGATTTTTCTCCGGCTACGGGGATGGTATATCGGGGCTTGAAAAAAACGGTTTTCATGGTATATTTCCCCGGCGCCGCGGAGTGTGATTTTTCCGCGCGCCATGAACTTCTGCCGAGGCGGTTTTCCATCGGCGGACAACAGGACTTCCGAATCATCATGAAAAGCAGTATTTATTTCGTCAGCGGTATCGACACCGACATCGGCAAAAGCATCGCCACGGGCATGATGGCGCGTCATCTCTATCGTGCCGGACGGCGCGTTATCACGTTGAAACTCGTGCAGACCGGCAACACCGGTTTTTCCGAAGACATCGCGAGGCACCGCGAGATCATGGGCTGCGGGCTGTTTCCCGAAGACGGGGAGCGCTTGACCGCGCCGGAGATTTACTCTTTTCCCGCTTCGCCGCACCTTGCGGCCGAAATCGACGGACGTCCGATCGACCTCGAAAAAATCCTCCGGGCGGTCCGGCTTCTCTGCGAACGGTACGAAATCGTGCTGGTCGAAGGCGCGGGCGGACTGGCTGTGCCGCTGACCGAAGACCTGCTGACCGTCGATTTTGCCTCGCGGCAGAACTGGCCGCTCATTCTGGTGACCTCCGGACGGCTCGGCAGTCTGAATCACACCATTCTTTCGCTCGAAGCCGCAGCCGTGCGGAAAATGAAAATCTCGGGCGTGGTCTACAACGAATCGCCGAAAGCCGATCCGATGATCGAAAAGGATTCCGAACGGATGATCCGCCGTTATCTGCGGCAGGCCGGTCAGCCGGAGGTCCTGGTCCGCCTGCCGGAAGTCAAGGCTCCGGACTGGGGCGACGTCGATTTCTCCCCGATCTTCCGCTGAAACGAGGTGCGACATGAATCTTTCCGAACTGAACGAACTGCTGCTTTTCGATCGCAAACACTTGTGGCACCCCTATGCGTCGATGACCGAGCCGCCGCCGGTGAACTTCGCCGTGTCCGCGCAGGGAACCCGGATTCGGCTCGCCGACGGCACCGAACTGCTGGACTCCATCTCTTCGTGGTGGTGCGTTTGTCACGGCCACGGACAACCTCGGATCATGAACGCCATCCGCGCGCAGACCGAAAAGCTCTCCGAGGTCATGTTCGCCGGTTTTACGCACGAGGGTGCGGTCCGGCTGGCGCAGAAACTGACGAAACGCACCCCCGCGGGCGTGAATAAAGTCTTTTACGCCGATTCCGGTTCGGTCAGCGTGGAATGCGCCGCCAAAATGGCCGTGCAGTATCAGCTCGCGGCGGGAAGACCCGGACGGCTCCGTCTCGCGACCGTGCGCGGCGGCTACCACGGCGACACGACCGGCGCGATGGCACTGAGCGATCCCGGCGGGATGCACAAAATGTTTGCCGGGATTCTGCCGAAACACTTTTTCGCGCCGCGTCCGGAAATTCCGTTCGGCGGCGAATGGGACGAATCCGATTTCGTCCCGATGAGGACCCTGCTGGAAACGTATCGCGACGAGATTGCCGGCGTAATTCTGGAACCGGTCTTTCAGGGCGCCAACGGCATGCGGTTCTACCATCCGGATTATCTGAAAGCCTTGCGGACGGCCTGCGACGAACTCGATCTGGTGCTGATTCTGGACGAGATCGCCACCGGCTTCGGGCGGCTCGGAAAATTCTTCGCGCTGGAATACGCGGACATCGTGCCGGACATCATGTGCGTCGGCAAGGGGCTGACCGGCGGCGCGATCACGCTGGCTGCGGTGATCGCTTCGGAAAAAGTCGCCGAAACCATTTCCCGCGGGGAGCCGGGCGTCTTCCTGCACGGTCCCACCTTCATGGCCAGTCCGGCCGCCTGTGCCGCGGGCTGCGCTTCGCTTGATCTCTTCGATGAATACGACTGGCAGTCGCGTGTGACCTCGATACAGAATCAGCTCCGCACCGAACTCGCCGGACTCCGGGAGCATCCCGCGGTGAAAGACGTTCGCGTGCTGGGCGCGGTCGGCGTGATCGAGCTCAAAAAACTGCCGAGCCCGGAAATCGTCCAGCGAACCGTTTTGGAGACCGGCGTCTGGCTGCGTCCGTTCGGGTCGTGGCTCTATGCCATGCCGCCGTTCGTGACGACACCGGAGGAACTCACGCGCATGATCGCGGCGATGAAGCTGCTGACGGACCGCTCTCTTTAAGATAAAATTAAGATAAAATGAAAACGCCGTCAGGGGGGTGCCCCGACGGCGTTTGAATGTTTCCCGCTGAAACGGCGGTTATTTGAGATTGTCGATATCCGCCTGGGACATGCCGAACAGCCCGACCTTGTGTCCGGCCGCGGTGAGGACATCGGACGCTTTCTTGCTGATGAGATACAGCGCAACGAGCGACACGATCGGGATGAACGCGCAGATGGCGTAAATGACCGTGATGCCGGTTTCATGTTTCAGCGCGATGGAGAGTTTGATCATGCAGATGAGGGCAAAGATTCCGGCTATCAGAACCAGAATCCCCAGGATCGGCACGAATTTCGCCGCGATACTCAGTAGAATTTGAGCGGCGACCGCAAGAATCAGGAATCTTTGAAATTTGGCGATTTGCTTGAGATCTTCGACTTGAAAATCCATTTACTACCTCTTCGTTTGATGTTTTTTCGCGGGTTTTCCGTTATTATCCCGCATCTCCTGTAATATGGCATGAAAAATCGTTTTTTCAAGCTGTTTTTTTCAGAAGAAGAAACTTTTTCCCTCTTCAGCGGTTCTCTTTCAGCAGGGCGCGGAGCTTCGGACATTCCTCGCGGGACCGGTAGAATTCATCCAGCGGATAGCAGCCGGAAACCATGCCGTGCCGCGGCGCGTTGGTGCAGTCGCCGAAGGTGCGGCAGATATGACGGCGGTCCAGCGGTTTGCCCGCCAGCACGTCCGCGCAGATTTCCGGATAGGAGAGCACCATGCGGCCGATGCCGACGAAATCCGTCTGATCGTGCGCCAGCGCGTATTCCGCCGCGTTCGGCAGAAATTCCTGCAGCGCGGTGTAGCCGGACCCGACCACTTTGATTCCCGGACAGAGTTCGCGGATGCGTCTGACCGCTTTCAGGTGACGCGAGACGTTGTAGAGCGGATTTTCCGGCGGCAGATAGCCGTCGCACACCGGATACCACGCCGGACGCTGCATGTGGACGTTGTAATAGGGACTGCCGATGGTGGCGCAGATCAGTTCCACGCCGTAAGACTGCATCATCTTTACCAGCTGCGCGGTCTCTTTCAGATCGGGGTCCATGTTCATGCCGTCGCCTGCGCCGCCGAAGGCGTAGGGGTAGGGACCGTGCCATTCCATCGGGACGCCGACGCCGTCTTCGCCCTTGACGAACGGCAGGATGTCGAACAGTCCGACGCGGGCGGAGAGCGCCAGATTCGGACATTTTTCCCGGATGCCTTCGGCGATCTCGCGGAAGAACCGCGTGCGGTTCTCAAAGGAACCGCCGTATTTGCCGGGACGGTCGTATGCGGTCAGGAATTCGTAACCCAGATAGCCGTGCGCGTGTTTGATGTCGACGAAATCGAATCCCGCTTCATAGGCGATCTCCGCCGCATGGACAAAGTGTTTCACAATGTCTTCGACTTCGGCGTCGCTGACCACGTTTTCGGGTCCGCAATGAAATTTTTTGTCCAGCAGCGGATGCGCCCAGGCGGTGCGGGCTTCGAGCTTGTCCGAACGGTTCGGATGCGAATACCGCCCGGAATGGGTCAGCTGCAGACCGATCATCAGATCGTCGTCGGTGCCGAATTTCGCCTTGTGCGCGGCGCGCATTTCCGCGAGCACGCTTTTCAGCGCTCCGGCGGTGTGATCGGCCACTGTCAGCTGAAACGGATTGCTGCGTCCGGAGTGCATAACGGCGGCGGCCTCGGTGCCGTAGAGCAGTTTGGCGCCGCTCTGCGCGAACCGCAGCCAGCGGCGGCGCGTGAGCTCGCTCGGTGCGCCGCTCGCCTCGCAGTCCCAGCCTTCCATCGGCAGGATGCTCCAGCGGTTGCCGAGCGTGCGGCCGTAACATTCGATCGTTTTCCCCAGCGCGGATTCCGCTCCGGCGGGGACCGTATCGGCCAGGCCGATTTCGATCTTTTCCTTTTTCAGATATTCGCGGAAGGCTTCCGGTGTGGCGAACTGGGTGACTTTCGGATAATTGGCGGCGATCATTTCAGAACCTTTTTCCTTTCCGGAGATGGATCAGGATCATCTCCACGTCTTCGATTGCTTCGTAAGTGTGATGCAGCAGGGCGTCGAACTGGATCGACATGCCAGGTGCGAGGATATGTGTTTCCTTCGGCAGGGTGAATTTCAGCTTGCCGCGCAGGACCCAGCAGAGCTCGTAGTCGTCGCGGTGCAGTTCCGGGGTGGAGACTTTCGCCCCGGCTTCCGCTTCGGCATACATGCAGCGCAGATTGTTGTACTGGACGCGCCGGAAGCGGAATGCGCCGGACCGGTAGCGCGATTCGTCCGCCTGCTGCGAGATGCGGTTTTCCGCCAGCGCGATCAGGTCGGACAAGGTCAGCCCGAATGCCCGCGCGATGCGGTAGAGCGTTTCCATTTCCGCCCGGCCGCTGTTGCGTTCCAGCTTGGAAATCACGCTGACCGAGACCCCGCTTTTTTCCGAAAGCTGTTCCAGACTCATTTTTTCGCGCTTGCGCAGGTCGCGCAGCAGACGGAAATCCCAGAGCAGGGGCGTTTCGTTTTTCCTGTTCATTCCAGCATTCCTTTGCCTTCGCGGAACTCCCGCCAGACGGTCTCGAACCAGCCGTCCGGCTCCGGCACCGCGCGGCATTCTTCCGAATCCGTGACCGGCATAGAGTCCGCGCCCGCCGTGCAGGTCGCGATTCGATGACGCATGGCTTCGTTTTCGGGCGCAATCCGCCATTTCTCCGCAAGTTTCGGATGAACGGGAATGCCGTTTTCGGAGAGCACGATCGAACCGCCGCGCGAACCCGTTTCGAGTATCTGCCCCCGGATGCTTTCCAAGTAGAAGATATGCGCGAGACAGAGCTGCTGATTCCGCAGCGTTTCCGCGAGTGCGTCCGGCGCAAGACCGCCGAGACCGTCCGCGCGGAGTTTTGCATATTGCGCTTTCGCTTCGGCGAGCGCGGTTTCGACCTGCGTTTTTTCCCGGACGAACGCGCCGGCTTTGCTCATGCGGCGCTGGAAGGTCAGTCGTTCCGTGCGCCAGTCGAGCGCGGCGGGCTGTTCCTGCCGCTTCCGCAGTTCGGCGAGCGCGGCTTCGGCGATCTTTTCCGCCGCTTCCAAATCGAAATCGTCGTATTCCCGCATGGCGATCCGTTCCGCCGCACGGAACGCGCCGACCTGTCCGGCGTTGAGCGCGCTGCCGCCGGGCCGGGTCACACCGTGCGAACCGTTGACCTCGCCGACGGGATAGAGCCGTTTGAGATTGACCGATTCCCACCAGAGGTCCGCGGCGAGTCCGCCGTTGTTGTGCTGGGCGCAGACCGCGACCTCCAGCATCTCTTTGGCAAGGTCGATATTGTGGTCGGCATAGAGTTCGATGGCCGGTTCGTTCAGTTTTTTCAGTCGTTCCAGCGGCGAAGGACCGAGCGCGCCGGACTTGGTCAGATACTCGCGCGTTTCCGCACTCAATTTCGCAAAATCGAGGTCGGCGGGGTCGCTCCGATAATCCAGATACACCTTCCGCCCGCGCTCGACCGTTTCCACATAGGTGAAAATGTCGATCAGCGACGAACCCGGCACGTGTCCGGCCGCAAAAGGCCACTGGTAGCCTTTCAGGAAGATCATATCGTACATCTCCGCTGTCGAACTGAAATATTCGCGGAGGAATTCGCGTTCGACTCCGTTTTCATCGACCGAAACGAACCGCGGCAAGACCTGCATGTAACTGCCGGAGACGTTCCAGCGGAACTTGAGCGAGGCCAGCCCGAACTGCGATTCGGCCAGATTCCGCGCCTGCGCGCCCGCTTCCAGCGCCAGCCCGATCGCACCGGTATGCACCTTCGGGTAGACGCTCGTCTCATACAGTCCGCCGGGTCCGCCGACCGCGAACACCACGTTCGCGGCCGTGACCGCTTCGAACTTGCCTGAGATTCTGTCGACGAAAACCGCGCCGACGCAGCGGCCGCGGTCGGTCAGCAGTTTCACCGCGACCTTCTGTTTCGAGACCGCGATGTTCCGGTGTTTGATTTCGCCGATCAGCGATTCGCACATGTCGCGCGATGTGTAGGGACCGCAGCTGGTGGCGCGGCGGCGCGGATCATGGTCGGTCTTGTAGCCGATGTATTGTCCGTATTCATCATGAGGGAAGGGGACCCCGATCGAGGTCAGATGCGAAAACGCGGGCACGGACATCGCCGCCTCGACCAGCGCCAGGTCGCCGTGGACCGAACCGCCCGCGGCGAGGTCGCGCGCCATCAGCACCGGCGAATCGGGCTCCGTTCCATACATGCCGAGCTTGTAATAGGTCTGCTTGTCGCTGCCGGTGTTGTAACTGGTGCCCATGTGCAGACCCTCGGTATAGATTTCGAGGATATTGCCCGCGTGCTCGTGCAGACGCACCGCCGCGCACAGTCCCGCCGCGCCCGAACCGATGACCAGAGTGTGAAGTTTCTTCATCGTCAGAACCGGAGAATGGAAAGACCGCCGTCCACGTTGACGACCTGGCCGGTGGAATAGCCGAAGGCGCCGGAAACCAGCGCCGCGACCGCTTTGCCGATATCTTCGGGAAAGCCCCAGCGCCGCTGAAGCGTCAGACCCTCGGCGATCATCTTGTCGTATTTCGCGGAGACGGTGCCGGTCATGTCGGTCTTGATCACGCCCGGACGAATCTCATACACGCAGATTCCCTCGTCGGCCAGCCGCACGGCGAAGAGTTTGGTGGACATGGCGATCGCGGCCTTGGAAAGACAGTATTCGCCGCGGTTGATGCTGGCGTAGTCCGCCGAGACCGATCCGATGTTGACGATGCAGCGGAATTTCTCTTTCGGCGCCTTCATCATCTCTTTGGCCGCGAGCTGGGTCAGCAGGAAGGGGCCGCGCAGATTGATGCCCATGACGCGGTCGAAACTTTCCGGACTCATGTCCAGCAGATCGGCGCGGACTTCCGGCGCCACGCCCGCATTGTTGACCAGCACGTCGAGCGAACCGAAATCGCGCACGAACGATTCGATCAGCCGGACCCGGTCGTCGGGATTGGAGACGTCGCACTGATAATAGCGGCATCCGATCCCGAATTCGGCGGCGGTCTTCTCCGCCAGCTCGTGAAATTCCGGTGCGTCCTTGCGTCCGCAGAACGCCACGTTGTGACCGTTTTGCGCCAGCTGGCGCACGATTCCGGCGCCGATGCCGCGCGCCCCGCCTGTGATGAGAACGTTCATAGCCATGAAAACCTCCTGATTTTTTTCTTGAAGTGTTCTTTTTATGGTGAATATAACATCGAAAGAAAAAAAATCAAGTGTTCCGCGGTTTTTGCATCGATAAAAAATCCCGTCTGCGGAATTGCCGCGGACGGGATGAGGCGGAAACCGGTTCGGACCGGTTATTTTTTGATTTTTTCGATCGCGCCGCCGGGGAGCAGCCGGTATTCCTCGCGGTTGACCGGGGCCTGCTGTTTCAGCCGCGGACCACTGAAGATGTAGGACTGGTAGATCAGGCCGCCGGTGCCGACTTCGGAGTTGCCCGGCCGTTCGACCTGAATGGCGAGGAAGTTTTCCTTGCCGTCCTGGTTCAGGAAATCGGTCAGGTCGAAGGTCATCGAGCGGGCGAAACCGCGTCCTTCGCCGACATATTTTCCGTTGCAGTAGACTCTCGCGATGGAATCGGCGCCGCCGATGATGAGTCCGGCGGGACCTTTCATGGCCGGGAAGCGCACGCGGTACCAGGCGGACCCGTTGCGGATGCCGATCAGGCCCTGCGAGGCCCAGGTGGTCGAGTAGGTTTTGGTGCGCAGATAATTTTTGTCGCCGAGTTCGGGATCGGCGAAACCGATCGCCGCGCCCTTGTTGTAGGGATCGAACACGGTGATCATTTCATCGGGCAGCGGGAAGACGATCTTATAGGGCGCGACCGAATACCTGGTCAGGCTTTCCAGCGGTTCGCGGAAGAACCGGTCCATCATGCGGATCGCGCTGTAGGAGACCATGCCGTCCTGCTTGTCGACCATGTCCTTGCGTTTCTTCATCATTTCGGTGAAGGTTTTCTGGGCGTCGGCGAATTTGAACTGGTTCATCTGATTGCGCATGGTCAGGAATTCGCCGAGCTGGTCGACGGGGAAGCGGGCGTTGGCGATCAGGTATTTCCGGTCGTCGGTTTCGGCGAGTTTCGCCGCTTCGTCGAACAGTTTCTGAGCGTCGGCCACGAATTTCAGGTCGTAGATCAGCATGAAACTGTGGAAACTGCCGGCTTCCTCTTTGGCTTCGCTCTGCCGCTTGGTGAGCATGGTCCAGAATTGATACATCTTGTCCGCGGCTTTGCCGTAGGCGTTGCGGCAGAATTTGCGGAGGACCTGATCGGGGTCGGCGTCGACGTTCCAGAGCAGGACCGCCTCGAGGTAGTTCGAGGGGGCGAGCGTGGCGTTGGCCATTGCGGATTCGTTGTAGACGCCCCGGACGTTCATACGGTGATACATCGGCAGGTCGTCGGCCCACATTTTGAGTTTGCTGAACGGCAGGAAGCATTCCGCCAAGTTGTAGTTGTAGCCGCGGAAGAATTTGACGTTCGGGGTGTTCGCCCATTTTTCCATGATCGAACGGAAATAGCGTCTTGTCGGTACCGGTTCGAGCGTGCTGTGCATGCGCGAGTAGCTGATGTCGGCGATGACGATGATCACTTTCGGATGGTTTTTATAGCGGACCGGGTAGTCGGCGTGATTGCTGTAAAGGTAGAATCCGAGATAGAGATTGGGGAATTCCTTTTCGAGCCGGTCCATGAGCTGATTGCAGAGCAGGAACATGATGTCGGTCATGTCGGTGTTGCCGGTCATGGGGTCGATCCGTCCGGTGTTGGCCAGTTTGGTTTCGGCGGATTCGGAGTAGCCGCCGCCGTCGCTGGGACCGACGCCGATGCAGACCGGACGGTCCTTGCTCCATTTATGTTTTTTATACTGGTTGCGGATGTATTGTTCGAAGAGATCGAGCACCTTCGGGTTGGTGGTTTCCAGCTGCGGACCGGTGCGTTTCATGCTGCCGTCGGCCTGACGGACCAGCGCCAGATATTCCGGATGCGCCTGGAATTCCTTTTTGAACTGCCGGATCAATCCGCCCCAGACGTGTCCGCCGTGCATGTAGAGCGGGTGCAGTTCCCGGTCGTTCTGGAGTTTGTGCCGGACTTTCCAGAGCTCGTGGTCACGCCGGAGCTGGACGAATTTTCCGGGACTGCCGCCATACCAGGGATTGCGCATGTCGAACGAGGGTTTCTGCTCTTCGTCCAAATCGGGCAGCGAGGGATTTTTCACTTTCGGGATGACTTCGCCGCACTTCCCGGGCACGACCCAGTCGCAGCCGAGTTTGGCGAGCACTTCGTAAAGGCCGTGCGAGACCGCCAGCGGGCTTTCGCCGGAGATGTAGACCGTGTTGTCCTTCACCCGGATCCGGAACGCTTCCTTCACCTCGGAATGGCCTTTGACCTTGAAATCGTGTTCGGCGACTTTGAGCGTGACTTCCGCCCCGGTCATTTTCTTCATGTGATACTGGAAATCTTTTTCCGCCGCGGGGGACGGTTTGTCGATGACGACTTCGAATGCGCACAGGGGCAGTGCGCACAGCATCAGCAGCAATCGTTTCATGGTTTCAATCCTTCTTTCTTGGCAATGGTTTCCGGCACCAGGATGATGCCGCTGTTCAAGTTGAGCACATCGGGAACGGTCAGGAGGCGGAAGACGCCTTTCATGTTCCTGACCTGCCAGACCTTGCCGGTGAGATTTTCCGGAAGGTCCAGCCGGGCGAAGCCTTTGACTTTGGCGAGCTTGGCAAAAATTTTCCCGTCGGGGGTCATGATGACGCCGCGTCCGGTTTTCGCGTAGAATCCGAGCACTTTGGTTCCCTTCGGCACGTAGAAGTAGAACACGCTGCCGAACGGTCCCATTTTTTCGCGGGTCACGGGGTAGGCCACAGGCAGTCCGTCGGGGAATTCGATCCGCGTCATGTCGTCGCCGTCGTTCATTTCCAGCCGGTGGAGTCCGGCGTATTTCGGCTTGAGGATCACGGTGCGGGGATTGCCGTCGGGCGGGACCGATTCATCGTGCGCGACCTTGGTTTCCAGTTCGCCGGTGTCGGAAGCTCCGCCGATTTGGATGAGGTCGATCTTCACGTTGCCGCGGTCGCGGTAGTGCTTGATGAGTCCGCCGGTGACCTGAAGTTTCAGCTCTTTGCCGTCGGAATACAGATAGAACTGCTGTTTGCCGCGGACACTGTCGAGCACGCCGCGCTGATTTTTCACGCCCGGAACGGTGACCGGGACCAGTTTGTGTCCGAAGTCGACCGCGTCGAAATCGAGTTTCGGATTGTTTTTCAGTCCGTCGGCGACCAGTTTTTCATAATCGAGCTTGCGCGGGGTGTTCCAGTCATATTTCTTGGAAAGGCCCTTGCCGTCGAATCCGAGCGCACGGCTTTCGTGCCGCCAGATGGAGTAGGTGTGGACGACGTATGTCGGCTTGACCGCCGCCGCGATCTCCAGCATGTCCTTGAACGACTGCATGGTCGGCTTGTCGCGATGCCGGAGCAGCAGTTCGCAGAAGCGGGCCCAGCCGATCAGATGCCCGATGCGGGTCTTTTCGTTTCCGGAAGCGACCTTGAAGGCCTGTCCCAGCAGATCATACATGCGATGGATGAGGTCGGCGGAGAGCGCCCGCTTGGGTTGGTTGAGCAGCAGACCGTAGAATTCGCGCATGAACTTTTCGCTTTTCGGGAACGCTTTGGCGTAAAGATCGTTCAGGAAAGCGTCGGCATCGGCGGAGGTGTCCCAGAGCAGGGCGGCGGCGAGGCAGTAGCCGGGGAAACCCGGACCCCAGGTGTCGGAGGCTTCCGCGGAGAGGTAGCGGGCGCTTTGCCGGTAAAAATCCGGAATGGTCCGCCGCAGATACGCAGGGTCGCAGGCCTGACCGGACCCGGGGTCGAATTTTGCATAATAATACTCGCGGATGCCGATGGAGGCGCGTTTGCCCCATTCGCGGATGAGTCCGTCCATGGTCCAGCCGCCGCGGATGAATCCAGTGGCGATGTTGACGATGACCGCCGGATGCACTTTCACGCCGGGCGAGGGCGGGGGCGAGTGCTGATTGTAGGCGTAGAGCGCGACGTGTTTGTCCGGAAACGCCTTGATCACCGCCTCGGCGGTCTCGCCGGCGAGCAGCATGGCGCGGTCGGTCGGAGTGCCGAGTTTGGCGCATTCGGCGCATTCGCACCAGCCGCCGCCGTCGGAGGGGTCGGCGGAAACGCTGTCGAGTTTCGGTCTTTCGCGGAGCATTTGTATCGCGTGTTCGGCGAAGAGCTTGCGCAGTTCCGGATTGGAGATGCAGAGTTTCGAACCGGTCCGCTGACCTTTGACCAGCGCGTAATATTCCGGATGGGCCGCGAAGACTTTGCGGTTGTGACGGATGAACCGGTCGTAGGAGTGACCGGTCTCGATCACCAGTCCGCCGGTCCGGTTGGCGTAGTGCCACTGTTTGTGATGGTCCAGTTTGCGGAAATCGGGCCAGAGATTACCGCCGGGCCAGATCGAACGCATCAGGTAGTCCGGCGATTCGCGTTTGTTCAGCGCGATGGATTTCGGCGGAGTGTCGGGCACGACTTCCCACGCCGGATGCGGGGTGAATCTGCGGTATCCGAGTTCGCGCAGCAGATCGGCGCCCGCGAAATCCGCGGCCATCGGCGTGCCCGCGCGCAGCACGATCCCGCCGGACGAGGTCACGATCTCATACATCTGCCGATCGGGAAATACTTTTTTCTCGAAGACGATATTGCCGTCGGCTTTGAGTTCGACTTTCCGTTTCAGCACCTTGCCGAGCAGATCGGCGAACCGCTGAACGGATTCCTGGAATTCCGGCGCTTTCACCTGCACCGAAACGTCGTTCAGCGCAAACGGTTCGGCTTTCCCGGAAACGTGTTCGCCCGCGGGAAGCCCCAACGTGAGCGCGGCCAGCAGCAGAGCGATCAGTTTTTGCGCCATCTGAGCATCCCTCCCGAGTTGTTGCCGTAGAACGAGTAATTCAGTTTCCGTATCGGAGTGAAAGTGACATGTCCGTCGAAGAAGGCATTGTTGTAGCCGCCCTCATGCTGCTTGGCTTTCCAGGCAGAGGAGCCGGTATAGGCGCGGTCGCCGACCGTCGCGCAGAGGGCCGGATTGTCGATCGGCCCCGAGTTTCCTTCCGGAGAAGTCAGACTCTTGCTCAGATATTTCATGTTGGGGCAGGGCAGCGAATATTTGGCGCGGTCGCTGGCGAAATACCATCCGAACCAGGTGCTGCCGGTCCGTTCGCTGGTGCCGAAGAAGACGTTGTAATCGGCATAGAGCCGGGCGGTGATGACCTTGCCCGCCGGATTCCCGTTCCCGTAAACAGAGTCTGCCGGAACCGCCCAGCCGGGACAGGCCAGCGCTTTGCTGTAAAAGACTTCACCGGTTTTGGTCGGCAGTTTCTTGCCGGGAAAGATATAACTCCCCAACTGCGGATTGTCGAGAACGTTCGGATAGTTTCCGGCGCTGCCCGGATGATTCTGCGGTCCCTGTCCCTTGTTGTCGTCTCCATACATCTGCAAAGCGGACGAGAGGGTTTTGACGTTGCCGGTGCAGCCGGCCCGTTTCGCCATGGCGCGCGCCTTGTTCAGCGCCGGCATCAGCATGGCCGCCAGAATCGCGATGATCGCGATGACGACCAGGAGTTCTATCAGCGTAAAACGGCAAACCGTTTTTCGCTTAAGGCAGGGGGTAGAATCCTTGCGGCGGAGCCGATACTGATTGCTGATCACTGAATACTGATTACTTGTCCAGTTCATGGTCTGTTTCCTTTCTATTGTTTTCTGTTTGTTTATGTTTTATGTTGCCTGATATTCGAGTCCCGGTGATCTTGGGTAAGAACTGGGAATACTGGGAAAACCGGGAATGCTATTCCACATGATCTCGTACCGTCCGTTGTCTTCCGCGAGAGTCCTCATAGTATTCTTAGTATTCTTAGAAGTTCGCGCTTCCGTTGATCTCGTGTTGTCCGTTGTCTTCCGCGAGAGTCTTCCTATCGGCCTTTGCCCCAAGGGTGAACGTTTCCGGTTCGATTTCCCGGACTTCCCGGGTGCCGGGCCGGTATTCGCGCAGATGCACCGTCGATTCCAGTTCAATCCGGCAAGGCTGCGCCGCCAGCGTTTTTTCCACGATCAGCGGAATGTGTTTCACCCAGTCGAGCGAAATGGAGGAAATGGGGATCGTGGCGGTGCGGACCGCGGTGTCGTTGTCATAGCCGCCGACAAAAACGTCTTCGCCGATTTTGAATCCGTGCCGGGAGAGACAGATTGCGCCGCCGAGCGCGAACGGGTCGGAACTGTACAGGAACCCGCGGGTGGACGGATGTTTGGCGAGCCATCGTTCGGTTCCCTCGAATCCCGCACGGAACGCCTCGCTGGCAAAATTCCCCGCGGCGGTGTCGATTTCGCATTGAAACGTGTGGTATCGGACCACTTCCCCGCGGGTATCTTCGGGAAATTCCGCTTCGATCGCCTCCAGATGTCCTCCCGAAAAATAATTATTGTGCAGGTAGCAGAACTGTCCGCAGGATTTCCCGACCATGTAATGCACCAGCGTGGGGAAGGACTTGAGGTCGGTCACCGTGATGGTGTTGCGGTAAGCCGGGGTCACGCCGGACCCGAGCGCGAGCTGAAAACCGCCCCGGGATTCGATTTCCGGGTCGATCAGCTCCCAGCCGACCGGAGTGCCGAACGAAATGAAATATTCCACGCCGCGGGCGAGCAGGTCGCGCACCACGTTCAGATTTTCCTCCCGGTCATAGCGGAATGCGTGAAAGAACGTGGCGTAGTTCCGGGTGTTGAATTCCCGCATCAGTTCGACCAGCAGCATCTGGAAATATTCCCGGGTGCGGTATTGTTCCTGAGACAGCAGAATGGCGACGGTCATGGTACGCTGTCCGCGCATCAGCCGGTAGCCGTAGTTGGTCCGGTAGCCCAGCCTCCTGGCGGTTTCGCGGACCCGTTTCCGGGTGGCCTGCGAACTGTAGTCGCGCTTGCTGTTTTTCAATATCTGCGACACGGTCGAGATCGAAAGACCGCATTCGGCCGCAATATCTTTCAGCGAGCAGGGTTTATTCATTTTTCAGCCTCGAATTGCGTATTACGTAATCATTGCGTATATCGCAAATATAGCGGACAAATCCGCGGTTGTCAAGAAAGAAAAAATTTTTTTCTGAAAAAAAGTTCCGGTGCTTTGCTGCGATCAAATCCGTGAATCAACATGAGAATAATTCTCTTTGCCGACTTGAAAAATCATTCCGCGGAAGTATTTTACCTGAAAACAGAAAGCTGAAATATTATGGCATTCGATATCGAAAACAAACTCGTCGTCGCGATCGCGTCCAGCGCGGTGCTGACTCTGGACGCCGCCCGCGATGCTTTCCGGGAAAAGGGGCTGGCCGCCTACCGGCAGTATCAGCGGGAACATCAGCTCGACCCTCTGGCGAAGGGACCCGCTTTCTCCTTCATCCGGCGGCTGCTGAATTTCAATGCGCTGTTCCCGGAAATCCATCCGGTCGACGTGGTCCTGCTCAGTCACAACGATGCCGACACCGGTCTGCGGATCATGAATTCGCTCAAACATTACGAGCTGGACATCACCCGGGCGGCGTTCATCACGGACGAGAAGCCGTTTCATTATCTTTCCGCTTACAATTCGTCGCTGTTCCTCTCCCGGAACAAGAAGGACGTCGAGGATGCCATCGCGGCCGGCTTTGCGGCGGGGATCGTGCTGGAAAGTTCGCTCAACGACGAGCCGGACGACGAGACTCTGCGCGTGGCGTTCGACTTCGACGGCGTGATCGCGGACAATTCCAGCGAGGCGGTGTATCAGGGCAGGGGACTGGAAGGTTTCAATCAGCTGGAACTGGAAAACGTCAATACGCCGCATACGCCCGGTCCGCTGGCCGGGCTGTTTCGGAAACTGGCGGCGCTGCGCGATCTGGAATTCGAACGGCAGACCCGCGAACCGGGGTACCGCCGCCGTCTTTCCCTGTCGATCGTGACCGCCCGCGGCGTGCCGTCGCACGAACGGGTCGTTACCACGCTGCGCGACTGGGGAGTTGCCATCGACAAGACTTTCTTTCTCGGCGGCATGAGCAAGGGACGCATTCTGGCATCGCTGCGGCCGCATATCTTCTTCGACGATCAGGTGCATCCGCATCTGGACGCGGCGAAGGAGTTTACTCCGTCGGTCCACATTCCCATTTCCGCCGCGAAGAAATGAATTCGGAAAGGAGGTCCGGAAGAAAATGCTGATGAGCGTGCTTCCCTGGCTGGCGCTGATCCTTTATCTGATCGGCTTTCCGGCGCTGGTCTGCCTGCTGGCGGAAAAACGTCCGGCACTGTTCCGGTTCCCGACCGTTCTCCTCGTCCTTTTCTGTGCGGCGGTTTTCTCCTGGCTCTTCACCAACGCCCTGTGGTGGGTCCCTTACACGCTGGGGCTGATACATATCCGCGGTCCGGAGGCGGTATTCGCATTGTTCTTCGGCTGGCTGTATGCCGGGATCGCCGGAACGCCTTTCGTTTTGGTTTACGGCATCCTGCGTGAGCTTCGGAAACGCTGATTTTACACGAAAAATCCGTTTTTTTCGATTCACGGGTTTGTTTTCCCCGGAAAGCATGCTAAATTGTACCGCTTTCGGTTTGATTTTGGAAAGCGGGGGAACGGGAAGATGGGCGAGAGTTTTGAAGCAAGACTGGTAAAGTACTCCTCCAAAGAAGTATTCAAAAAAGCCAAACAGCTGCTCCACGGCGGCGAACTGCTATGCTGTCACGAAAGCGCGGCGAAGACTTTGCGCGCGGTCTTCCGCGACGGCAAGGGAGCCGTGACCCGGACGGAAGTCAGCGGTTTTCCCGCCGGTCCGTATTCGACCGTATGTTCCGCCTGCGGCACGCTGAACGGGCAGCTCTGTCATCATGCCGCCGCCGCGGCGATGTACCATGCGAAATACACCATCAAGGAAAAAGCCTCCGGCGAACTGCTCCCGGACGCCCCGGCTCAATATGCCGGACTGAAATTCGCGGGCGTGCCGGAACTGCTCGGACAAGTGCTCACTCCGCGGACCGGTCAGCTGACGATTACCGCCGATTCGGAATTTCCGCACATGCCCAGCAAGTGGGAGCGGATTCTTTTCACGGTGAGTCTTTCCATGAGCGGACGGCAGTATCTGGGCAACCTCAACAATCTGCGTCAGCTGCATTTCGGCAAGAATCTCGCCGCCTCGCTCAAACTCGATGCTTTTTCCCAGCAGGAGCGGCAGATCATCCGGTTTCTGGCGATCAACGCGCAGCAGGACGGTTCGAGACTGTCGCTGGACGCCGAGCAGACGGCGGAATTTTTCCATTGTCTGATCGGTTTCCAGAATTTCACCCGTCTCGGCGCAAAAGTGGTGATCCACCGTGCGCTGGCGGAACCCGCGCTCATGGTCGAACGGGTCAAAGGGGGCTGTCTGCTGCGTTCGGCGGTGATCGTGAACGGTTCGCCGCTGCCGCTGCATGAGACCAAGGTGATTCAGGGCAGGGCCGGTGCGTGGGTCGGAATGCTCGGCGAATACTGGTGGATTCCCGCGCAGATGGATGTGGCCTGGCTGCGGAATTTCCTGCGGACCACCGTGCAGCCCTGCGACCTCAAGGCCGCGCGGTTGCTCGTCAATCAGCGGGAGACCCTGCCGTTCAAACTGATCGTCACCGGCAGCGTGAAAGTCAAGGAACGTGTGGTCAAACCATGTTACGAAGCAAGTCTGAACGAACAGTCCGAACTGGAACTGGAAATCCTGTTCGATTACGGCGGACATCTCTGCAAGGCCGACCAGTCGCGGCTGGCTTCGTCCAACGGACAGTTCTGGCGCCGCAACGGACGAGACGAGGACAAACTGATCCGGGAGCTGGTGAATTTCGGCTTCGAAATGGTGACCGGTCAGTCCACTGCCGACGGTGAAACGAGGCTGATCCTCCGGGACCGTGAGGCGGTCGGCGTGTTCGTGGACGAGCTGCTGCCGCAATGGCTTTCCTCCGGCCGTAAATTCCTGATGAATTCCGAGCTGGCCAATCTCTGCGGAGACTCCGGCAAACTTTCGATTCATGCCGGTCTGACCGGCGAAACCGCGGACGGTTACGAGCTGACGGTCCGGCTGACCGCCTCCTCGCTGCGGATTCCGTGGCGGGATTTGTGTGCCGCGGCCGCCAACAACGAAATGTTCCTCACGCCCGCTCCGGGACAGCTGGTGAAAGTGCCGCGCGCCCTGCGTCAGCTGGTCCGGGCCATGATGGATGTGGCCGTTCCGAAACCCGGCGCGGGCAACGGCGACGACCCCGCGGACGTTCTGCTGCTGCCGCGGTCGGCGGCGTTTCACTGGGCCGAACTCGGCGCGGAAATTCCCGGCGCGGTGCCGCTGGAGTTTCTCCGAATCAAGGCCGATTTCGAGTCCGCCGTGCAGTCCGCGCTCTCCGGCAAATGGTCTGCCGGCGGCGTGTTCCAGGGTACTCTGCGAAAATATCAGCAGTCCGGCGTCCTGTGGCTGAAAACGCTCGGTGTCCGTTCCTGCAATCTGATTCTGGCGGACGAGATGGGGCTGGGCAAGACCGTTCAGACCCTTGCCCTCCTGGCTTCGGATCCCGGAAAGAACCTGCCCGCACTGGTGGTCTGCCCGACCAGTCTGCTCGAGAACTGGGTGCGCGAGGCGGAAAAGTTCGCTCCGTCGCTGAAAGTCCTGCCGATTACCGGACCCGACCGTGCCCGGCTCTGGGAGCAGGCGCTGTTCCACGACATCTGCATCAGCTCCTACGCGCTCATCAAACGCGATGCCGAACTGGTGCGGAAACTCCGATTCAAATATCTGATTCTGGACGAGGCGCAGCACATCAAGAATCCCTCCACCGGCAATTCGCAGATATGCAAGTCCATCGAAGCCGAACATAAACTGGTCCTGACCGGCACGCCGCTGGAAAATTCGCCGGAGGACCTCTGGTCGATCTTCGAATTCCTGCATCCGGGGCTGCTCGGGTCATTGAGTTCGTTCCGGCGCAATTACATCCAGTCCGGCAGCACGCCGGAGGCACGGCAGGAACTTTCCGCCCGCATCGCCCCGTTCATCCTGCGCCGCCGCAAGGCCGAGGTCTACTCCGAGATTCCGCCGAAGTCCGAACAGCTGCTCTACTGCGAAATGGACGAGCCCCAGCGGGCGCTGTATGACCGTTTCCTGCACGAGAGCCGCAGCCGGTTCGAGCAGATTCGTCGCGGCGATACTTCCGTCAGCCGTTTCGAAATGCTTTCCTCGCTGCTGCGGATGCGTCAGGTCTGCTGCGATCCCGCTCTGCTGTCCGACGGCTCCGGGGTGCGGTCCGCCAAAATGGAACTGCTCCATGAATTGCTGCTGGAAACCATCGACAGCGGACACAAGGTCCTGCTGTTCAGTCAGTTCACCTCGCTGCTGGCGCTGGTGCGTCCCTGGCTGGATTCCGAGGGAATCCGTTACGAATATCTGGACGGTTCGACCCGCGACCGCATGGAGCGGGTGGATACGTTCAATCAGACCCCGGAAATTCCGCTGTTCCTGCTGAGCCTGAAAGCCGGCGGATTGGGCTTGAATCTGACGTCGGCCGACACGGTGATCCTGTATGATCCGTGGTGGAATCCGGCGGCGGAAGCGCAGGCGGCGGACCGCACGCACCGGATCGGTCAGACCCGGCATGTCAACATCATCAAACTGCTGGTGAAGAATTCGGTGGAGGAGAAGGTGCTGGAACTGCAGCGGCACAAGGCGGACCTTTTCAACGATCTGGTGGAAGCCTCGGCGGAGAATGCCGGTTCGATGTCGCTGGAAGACTTCGAGTTCCTCCTCCGCGAGTGAAGATATGCGGCGATGCAAGCAGTTTCCGGTTCCTGTCAATTCCCCGGATGCGAGGCGGACCGGTATGTTTCCAGGAACTTCTGCCTTGCTTTCAAATATTTCGCGACAGCATCATCCGCCTCCTGTTTGGCCTGGACTTTGCCGCTGAACCGGACCTTTTCATATTCTCCCAGGTATTCCTCCTGTTCGATTCCGAAGAATCGCAGAGCGGCATCTTTTTTCGCCATTTCCCATAAAATTTCATAGGGGTCCTGTCCGGTTTCTTTCGTTTTACGCACCAATTCCCGGATACAATCCCGTTTATGAGTTTGCCATTCCTTGTCCGCTTGAACCCACAGCTGGTACAATTCAATATTTCCGATGGTCAATTTTTCTTTCAGTTCTTCATAACCCAAATCCACTCTTTCTGCACCGATTCCGGATTTTAAAATCCATTTTGCCGTCTTCCACAGACCGAAGAGAATTCGCTCCTCACGAGAGAATTCGGAATCTGTGATTTTCCTGTCGCGGGACCGCTCCAGTAAATCGATTCTCCAATTATTCCATTCGATTTCGAATTCCAATTCAGCCCGCCCGACCGGGCTTGTCGTTCGAGCTAGCTGGAGCTGGTTTTGTTCATTCCAGGCACGCCGTTCCGTAATTTCAGTTTTTTCCTGTCGGACCGCGGGCTTTCTTTTGCGGACCGGTTGCGGTTTCTCCGTTTCATGCTGCTCATTTGGAAGTGTTTTCCGGGAATTTGCGATTTTTCCCGGACGGGACGGCGATGTCTGCCGTGTTTCCTGCTTTCCCGTCTGAATTATTTTCGGCGAGGAGGAGACATTCCGGTCGTGTGAACTGGAACGGAGGAATAATCCCAGTACGATTAAAAGAATGATCAGGAACGCTGCTGACAACCAGATTCGAAATTTGTATTTCCGCCTCCGGCCGGTTGTTCCCGGTTCGTTCAGAAACCGCAGCAGTTGCGGTGCATTGCGGATTTCCGGTTCGTCGGAACAAACCGCCAGCACCGCGCGCATTACGACCGAGGCCGCCGGGGAGAGTGTCCCGTCATATTCCGGGAATTTGCCCGGCTCCTGTCCGGAGAGCGCACAGTAGAGACTTTTTGCCAGCGCATAACAGTCGGTATAGGGATCGGGCTTGATCTTCCCGCTCGCCAGGGCCGGGGCGAGGAAACCCGGCGAACCGGCGAAGGTGGCGCTTTCGCTGCGCGTGACCAGCCCGATGTCGCCCAGCACGATTTCCCCGTTCCGGAATAGGAGGTTGTCCGGCTTGATGTCCCGGTGGATCAGCCCGCGTTCATGCAGCGCGGCGAGCGCTGAGGTCAGTTTTTTTGCGATTTCGAGCAGTTCTTCCTGCGTGACTTTCCGTCTGGCGAGCGAACTTTCGCACCAGTCCATCGTATAAAACAGCATCTCCCCGTTCCGGCCGACATGATGGAGCCGGATCAGGTTCGGGTGTTCGATTTTCTGATACAGCCGCACGGCCTGAAGTTCGCGTTCGGCCAGATCGCCCTGTTCCGGAAAGAGTTTCAGCGCGACTATTTCTCTCGAAATGATGTTTTCCGCCTGAAAGACGGTTCCGCACGAACCCGAACCGATTTCCGCCAGCAGTTTGTAGCCGTCCAGGACCACTCCTGCGGACGGCATTCTGAAAGCAGCCGGAGTCATCGCGCAAACCTCCCGATCGAGGTGGATTCGGTTAAATTTTTGATTTTCATTCGGTCAAATTTTCAATTTTCATTCGGTTGAAATTTTGTGTCATGGGCGGCGGCGATTCAGAAATTCAGTTTCAGTTCGGGGTCTTCCCGGTTGAGTTCGGCAATGATCTCCTTCAGCTTCGCGGCGCAGCGGCTTTTCGCCACATAAACCAGATCGACGTTCATTTTGAGAAAATCGGCGGTTTCGCGGGCGCTTTTCCCTTGAAACACGGTCAGATGGAACGCCAGAAAGGTTGCCGGTTTCACCTGACTGCGGAGCCGGTCGAGCGCTTCCTGCAGCATTTGTCTGCGCCATTCGTCGGCGAAAATCTGATCCGTGGCCGCGGGCACGGGGATTTCCGGCGGGATTTCCTGATTGATTTCCGATTCGCGCTGTTTTTTCTGCCGCAGGAAATCGATGATGCAGGAGCAGACCACCTGATTGAAATAGGTGCGGAATCTGGCCTTTTGCGGGTCGTATTTCATGACCAGATCGTGCTGGAAGAATTTGAGCATGACGTTCTGGAGAACGTCGCGGCCTTCGCCGCCGGGAATCCGGTAAGCGGCGGCCAGCTGGAGGACGACGGGCGAATAGCGGTCGTAGAATTCCTGCCAGGAGACTTCGTCGCCCGCCTGGATCCGTTCGAGCAAAGTTTTATGGGTCGAGGGGTATATACTCATATTGGTTCTTCCGGTTTTCATGATGAATATACACTCCCTTCAACTGAAAAACAAGTGGAAATCTATATTTTTCGGCTGTTCGCCGGTTAATGGAACCTGACTTATTTAAAAGGAATATTGTCGGCATCCCGAGTGACACTGCAGATTTCCACAAGCACCCAGATGAAAACTGCGACAGCCGGAATAATGAGCCACCCCGTGAATATCAGGATCAAAAGTTGAGCAATTCCGCGACCTGAATATCCTGCGTAAAAATTGTGAATACCCAAGCCGCCGAAAAAAACTGCCAGCAAGATATACGTTGATCTTTTTCTGGGCGTTCCTGAAACCCCATTGCCGTTTGATGAAATCTGATGATATTCTGCTCCTCCGTCATTCACGATAATGTTGATTTTTCGGGCAGGATTTTCATTCTGCTGATTTTCCAGCATTTTCATTACGGGGTCAACGGTTCTTCCGCAAAAACGACAAACTTTCGCTTTTGACTTGATACGCTCCGCACAGTAGGGACAGAGCATGGAATCATCGGTATTTTCTTCTTCAGACATTTTCAATACACTCCATATTTGAATTTTTTACTCTGCTTATCATAAAAATTCCTGCAGTGAAAAGAACAACACTCAAAAATTGAGCGGGTGACAGCCCGTGAAGTCCGCAGATATTCCCGCGATTGTCACCACGCAGAAATTCCAGCAGAAAACGTCCGGCCGGCATTAAGGTCAAATACCATGCGGCTCGTTTTCGGAAAGGTATTTTCCAAAACAAAACCAGAAAGACCAACAGCAGATAAGCCGATTCCATCAGTTGAACCGGTACCAGCGGCGTATTTCCATATTTTTGATATGGAAGAGAACCCAGAGGAAATTTTACACCGAAGCAATCTGACGGCAGACCATAACAGCACCCGCCGCAAAAACATCCGATCCGTCCAATCGCCTGTGCCAATGAAAACGAAGGGAGAAAAAGATTGAAAAGAATGCCCGGTTTTACCTGACAGCATTTCCCGTAAATCCAGTAGAAAACACTGCAGCCTGTCAGCCAGCCGTAAAAAGTGAAACCGAATCCCCATGGCTTTGTCAACGATTCCCCGCCGCCCCGAAATAAAATATCGGATATATATGCGGTAACTGCTCCAGTCAGCATGGACAGCGGTATGACGATCATGATTTTGTTTTCGATATCCGGATCTTGCGTTATTTTTTTCAGTTGATAACGCACTGACAGGGTGATTGCCAGCAGGGCAATCCCGGCACATAAGGGAAACATGCCCAACTTATTGCCGAAGAAATCAATATATGGGAACATGTTTCTCCTTATGCACTGGAAATCAGGCGATGCGTTTTTTATTGATGATGGAGAAGATGCCTCCGATCAGGTAACAGGTTCCCGCAACACTCCCCCACAGGATGCTGCCCGGACCAGCAAAGGTACTGGCCAGCAGAAAAAGAGAACCAAGAATCAACAGAATTCCGGTAATGACCGAAATTTTGGATTTGCCGAAGAACGAAAGCACAAAACAAATCAAACTGACAATCACAATTGCGACCAGTAGCCCTGCAAATGCTTCACTGGCGCCTGAAGCGCTTGCTTGTGCGGCAGCATCTCCGCTTTTGACCGCTTCTTCTTTTGCCGTTTCACTGATGCCGACGGCAACAGCGGCACAAACTGTAGCGCACAGAATATTGGGAATACTTGCCACGAAGGCAATGATCCCAAGGATCCATGGAGCATTGGATTTGTGTTGCTGATTGTTGACGATGACGGTTACATTGTCATTTTCCATGACCGTTTCCTTTCCTTTGTTGTTTTTTATCTTTGCACCATGCAAAGACTGGTTTTGATGCGTCAGAATTGTAAGTTTAATCGTTTGAGCAATGGCGAAAATCTTTCATAACTGAAACTTGATGAACTGGGATGATCGACTGCACAAAATATTACCGGACGACCATCCTCCATGTAATATTCCCACAATCGACCGTGGAGTTCATGAAACAGCCCCTTGTCGCTTAACTGTTTCCTGCCCTTACTCTTATGGATTTCTTCAGGAATTACTTGCCATACCCGGTTTCCCCAAATGACGGCAATATCCGGTTTGTTTTCGTTCAGTAATTTCTTGAACAGGCATAAATGTTCCTGCTTACAGAATTTTTCCGGATGTTTGTCCTGGACAGTATCTCCTTCCGGTTCCTGCAGATAATTGTAGAAAGCAATCTTCTGATAGAATGCGACAACCTCTTGCGAGGAGAGTTTTCTTCCAGCAGTCACATTGGCAAACTTGGTGAAAGTTCCGGTCCATCTGCCCGGACTTTCCGCAATTCCCTGCTTATAAACTATGTATTTTTTCATACATTGGATTGTAAAGTCGGAATCACAATCATCAACTGCACAATAATGCGATGCTCCAACAATAAGTAATTTCGGGTTTGCTTTGGAATAATGCTTTCCAATGTATGGGAAGAATCCAAATTCCAGTTTCTCGCTCATAATCTCAAACTCCTCTTGTCATTTCGATGAATCCGGTTAAAAATCCAGCGCTGCCTTTTGTGCCGCATCCTCCTTCGCTTTAACAGCGTTTTTCTCTTTTTCAATTTTTGAGCCCACAAAACTGTGGTATAGTTTTTCATCTCTGAGCAATATTTTTCTGATGCCCATACCCATTTCCTGCTGTTGTCCTTCGAATGTCTTTCTCAACATGGCAACTGTATCCGGATTAGGACCAGAGACCATTATTTCAGGCTTGTCGGCAAATGAGAAAGAAATATAGACTTTATCATTTTTCCACAGATATTGTCCTCGTTTGCCTTGAATTTTCATCCGATAACCATAGACCTGCGGAGGCACAGGTATTGGTTTTTCGTAATTATTCGGCTTAAGGATCGGTTTGATTTGCGGATATTCCTTGCAGTATTTTTGATAAATTTTTTCGCTGTCAATATTGCCGGGGAGCGAAATTTCAACTTCGAACAGGACGCCTTTCTGGTCGGTAAGCCCTTTTTGATTATAATTTGACCAGTTGATATTTTCAGGTATTTCTGGGGCTTTTTTGTTCGATGAGAATTTGAACCTGACATCAGGATATGCCGCTGATGAAAGAATGAGGAAATAATTTCCTGCTCCAATACATTTGATTTGTTCATTCTTTGACAAGGTCTCTAATATGAACCATTCCAAAGAAATGCCGGACGTAAGATGCTTATACAGCTTCATCCCGTGAGCCAAATCCTTGGATGGATATTTTATGTCTTTCATTTTTTCTTTCGCGAGCCGCTTTTGTTCCGCAATTCGTTTCTCTTCAGCGATGCGCTTTTCTTCTACAATACGCTTTCGTTCAAGGATTTCAGTTTTTGTTTTTATCATTGCCAGCTGTTTTAAAAAATATTCCGCATTTTGCGTGACATAACTGTCAGATTCTTTTTTAACGATCGCAGTCAATCTTTTTTGCAGAGCATAAGTTTCAGCATCTTTTCCGCTTTTCTGAAGAAGCTTGAGGTATTTCAAGCACACCAAAATGCCATCATAATGTGCATCCGTTCTGACATGGCGGGACCAAAAATCTTTCGGGTATTCACCACATATAAGTAACTGATAACACTCTCCAAATAATTTAGAGTGTTCGATATCTTTTGAATCATAGATCAGATTCATCACATCCCAAGCAGCAGGCATGTCGCCGGCTTGGACTGCTCTCTCAAAATATGCAAATGCCAGATTGGAATCCGCTTTGACGCCGTTCCCGTTTTTCAGCATGACTCCTGTGCGGTAAGCCATTTTTGCATCTCCGGCATCCGCTTTAGTCTTCACCTCTTCGAACGACATGCAGCCAGTCACGAAAGCAATCCCGGCAACACACAATGCGACATAAATACGTTTTTTCATTTCTTCCTCCTTCATTTTTGGGGTTTTACGTATTTTTATTTCGTTACTTCTTCCTTATGTTTCCGACATCAAGGCACAAAAAAGGCGCACCCTGACCACATTGTCACAGAGGTACGCCAATACACCCGGATCACTTATGCAGACAGAGTACGCCCATCGGACGTATCCGGCAAGCACTTCGTGGTCCAGCTTTTTGAAAATTGGCGTTTTCTGTGACAGAACCGTTCTTGCAGATACTTTTCTATTTGCAAAAATCTATGTTATTTCAAATCTTCGAACAGAATCCTTTCGTTTGGTTTCCGTTCCTAAAATAGCACATCTTTCCGCAAATGTCAACCCTGCCTTGCATAAAAAATCAGAATATATCGGCGCACCGGATTTTTCATCCTTTATCCCGAATATACGAGGCTTTTTCCGCAATCTTGCAGGGGATTTTCAACAATTTCAAAAAAAATTCCCGTTCCACCGCACGGAGCCGAAAGGCACCACGAAACGGAACGGGAGAATGGGAATAGTGAAAATACCGGGCAGTCAGACGACGACTTCGATCTTCGCCGTGTAATCCGGATGGGTGGCATCCGCTTCGGCCCGCACCGTGAGAGACTTCCCGTTGACCTCGATTTCCAGCGGACGCGACAGGTCAGCCATCGCCGGATGCAGCCGGCAGAGGAATTTCCGGACGTTTTCCGCGTGGAAACGGAAATGGTTGCCGCCGAGATTTTCCGCGGTCAGACGCGCTCCCTCATATGCGGCTTTTTTCAGGTAGAAATCCTGCGCTTCAAACTCGTCGATGGTCCAGGCGATGTTCGGGCCGGTCAGACAGATTTTGTCCAGTTCGATTTTGCCCGGCCCGGTTTCCAGAATTTCCAGATACCGGGATTTCAGGTTGCGTTCGAGGTCGGGATCGCAGGAGCCGTTGGGGGTGACGACCGCGCAGCGCGGGGCGTAGGGCGCACGTTTCCGCCGTTCGGCCCAGCGGAGGAACCGCGTCAGCGCCATCTGAGTCGGCTCCCAGCCCAGACCGTGCCCGCCGTCGTGTTCGTCATAGACGTGTTCCACCCCGTCGCGGAGCATGAGTTCGTGTGCGGCGCGGGCGAAGGAGACCCCGCACCAGTCGTGATGACGCGGTTCCTTGTGCGGTGCGCTGTAATGGCAGGCGCAGTCGTATTTGCCGTGCATGATATAGACCGGGGTGCCGAGGAAGCCTTTGAAATCCTCCTCCAGCCACGCCCCGGCGCTCAGACATACTCCGGCGAAACGGTCCGCCAGCAGCGCGCCCTGATGATACGCGCCGAACCCGCCCATCGAGTGTCCGCCGAGAATGATCCGGTCGCGGTCGATATTGAATTTTTGACAGGCGTCCTTGATGACCGCCAGAATGAAGTCGGAGACTCCGGCGCGGTTCCAGCGTTTGCCGTCGACCGCGGGCAGGGCGGCGGGCGCCACGGTAATGAACGGAATGCGGTCGATATGCGGCCGCAGCCCGCCGGTTTCCGGGTTCAGATAAGTTTTGTAAGGCTGGTCTGGCGTGGAGTCGCGGTCGCCGCCGTGCATGAAGAACAGCAGACCGATCGGCTGATTCGGGTCGTAACCGGCCGGGATCAGCGCATAGACCGGACGGTCCGGATACTGGGGCAGAGTCCACGGTTTCAGGACGCGGTCGCCGGGAAAAAAATCGAAAGTCGTCATCATTCTGGATTCCTCTTGAGGTTAGAAAGCCGGTCCGGGAGCGGACCGTTGAATTTCGTATAACAGTTCGCGGGCGGCGAAGTCGCCGTTCCGCGCGGCGGTCGTCAGCCATTGTTCCGCCTTGGAAATGCTGCGTTCGACGCCGAGGCCGTTCAGATAGCAGATTCCCGTCCGCCGCTGTGCCGCGGTGTCGCCGCCGCGTGCCGCCTGAAGGAACCAGTAGAACGCGGCCTCCTTGTCGGGTTTGCCCGTGACCGTGCCCTCGTCGAACAGACAGGCCAGATTGTATTGTGCGCGTGCGTAGCCTCGCCGTGCAGCCTGAAAAAAGAAGGCGGCCGCGCGGGCCTTGTCCGCTTTCACGCCGAGACCGTCATGATACATCACGCCGAGTTTGAACATGGCCTGCGGACAGCCGCCCTGTGCGGATTTCCGGTACCACTCGACGGCGTCGTTCAGATTTTTGCCGGGGAAAGCGCCTTCGGCCATCGCTTCGGCATATTTGAACTGTCCCATCGGATGACCTTTTTCGGCGGCCTGCCGGTAATATTCGTTCGCCTGCGCCGGGTCGGCCTTGACCGTGTTGCCGAATTCGCAGAGGAATCCGAGCTTGGCGAGCGCTTCGGCATCTCCGCCCGCCGCGGCGGATTTGAGCAGCACGACCGCTTTCTGCCGGTCCCGCGGACAGCCGATGCCGGAAAAATAACAGTCGGCGAGCATCCGGACCGCTTCGGGCGGCGCGTTTTTCCGGGCGTTGACCCGGCTCAGCAGCGTGAACGCCTGATGATGATTTTCGGCGGAATCGGAGCGCCTCATTCGCATGGCGGCCAGTTCGATTTCCGCGGGTTCGAACTTCCGCTCGGCAAGTTTTTCCAGCAGGTCCAGCGCGGTTTTGGATTCGGGATGCAGAAGCAGCGTTTTGCCGTCGTGAATTCCGGATATATAGAGTTTCGCCACCCGGAACATCGCCGGTTCGAAGTCCTGCTTGGCGGCTTTCTGATACCAGGCGAAGGCCTCCGGCAGATTTTTTTTGACCCCTTTGCCGCTTTCCAGACAGGAGGCATAATTGTACTGCGCTTCCGGGATGCCTTTTTCGGCGGCTTTCTGATACCAGTAGGCGGCGAGCGTGTAATTGGTTTTCCGGTGTTCGCCGTAGAAATATTCGTTGCCGAGATAAAAGGCGGATTCGGCATCGCCCGCCGCGGCTTTATCCCGCAGCGGGTCGGCTTTTTCCGGCGCAGCACCGAGCGGCAGGGTGAAGGTGTAAATCAACCCCGCCGTCATGGCCGCGACCAATTTTTTCCGCATGACAAACATGAACCGGACCGCCTGTTGTGATTCCTTTCCGGTAATATACAATCCGGCGGCGGAAGTTTCAAGCCGTCCTTTCGCGGGATTTATTTCCGGAGCCTCCGGGCCTTGTGCAGACTCACTCCCACGGCGACCGCGAAGGCCAGCAAGGCGCCGGTCAGCAGTTTGTTGTTCCGCAGAAACCGTTCGAACCCGGCCAGCCGGTCGCGGAGAAACTCTCCGGCGAGCTTCAGCAGTTCGCCCAGCGATTCCAGCGCGCGGATCCCCAGCCAGCCGAAGCCCGCCAGCAGCGCTCCGGCGTACATCCAGAGATACACCGTCATCAGAAAATTGCGTTTCCACCACAGCGTGACGAAGATCGCCGTCAGCATCGGCAGCATGGTGCAGGCAAACAGCAGACGGTCCATCCTGCCGAGCACCCCGGGCAGGGCGGAGATCAGCGCGAGGACCGGAATGAACGCCCGCAAAGTGCGTGCCGTGTCTTCGACTCCGGATTTGACTTCATACGGGTCTTCCGCCGTCTTGCAGAAAACCGTGGCGATCACCTGAAATCCGGTCAGCAGCAGACACCAGAAAGTCAACATTACCATTCCATACTGATAGGAAGGACGTATCTGTATGTTCATGAACAGCGCCGCCGCGAACGGGAGATAGATCCCGGCTATGCACCACGCACAAAAACTCCGGCGGTTCAGCAGCGCATGCAGCAGCATGAAAAACGTCCCCGCAGCCAGCAGCGCCATCGAGGGGATCATCGCCTGTTTCCGCCAGACCGCCGCCGAGATGACACACGCCGCCGCCAGCCAGACTTCGCCATGCCGAATCCCGCGATACCGCTGCCAGACCAGCACCCCCGCCGCCAGCGCCGCGACCCACAGATTCCGGCCGAGCGCTTCCGGATCGGACGCCAGAAGCCGGACTGCCGGAATCACCAGCACCGCGGGCGACCAGACCAGCAGTTTCCGTTCGGAACCCGTCCCGCGCCGCAGCAGATATTCGGTCAGCAGGATCAGCGCGGCCGCCATGACCGGCGCGATCATGGCGAAACGGAACGACGATTCCAGTTCCGTATAGCCGCCGACTCCCCGGCCGGGAACGAACGAAAGCGTCATCAGATAGGTGCGGACCATCACCGCCGCCGCGAAACACCAGATGATGCAGCCGGGAAAGAAGCTCTTTTTCCACGGAACTCCGGTTTCCTCGTCCGCATCGCGCAGCACCGTCGGCAGAAAGGTCAGCAGCACGAATGCGCCCGACAGCGCGAAACGCGCGACCGCTTCCGTGATCCGGTAATGTTCCCGCGCCGAAGACAATCCCGCAGTCAGCCGGGCGATCCAGACCGGATACAAAAACAGATACGCGAGCATCAGCACGGCCGGGATCAGAAACCGTTTCGTCAGGCGGATCGCCAGCTGCCGCCGCACAGTTTCCAGCACGATCAGGGAAAATCCGAATCCAGCCAGCGCACGGCCGAGTCCGGACGGCAGGGAATCCAGCAGTTCGCTGTCCGACGCGGCCGAAAGGACCAGCAGCAGGATCAGAACGATCATCATCAGCGAACGCGCGTCATCCCACACCTTGCCCCAGCGGACCAGTCCGATCAGCGTGGCCGCGACCAGTACCGTGTATCCCAGCATGATCGCCAGCGGGATCAGAGTCGCGGTCCTCACGCCGGATGCATCCAGACCCGAACTGACCGCGCCCAGCACCAGAGCCGCGCTGACCAGATAGAACGGATTGCTGGAATAGAGCATTTCGCCGAGCGATTTCAGGGTGATCTGCCGGTTCAGCACCGAGCCGGACGGGGGAGGGGGATTGTTTGCCGTCATGATCTTTTTTTCCTTTCTCCGATAGTTGAAGTTTTATCATTTGCTTTCATTTGCTGTCATATATTATATTCGAAAAAAATCATTTGTCAAGACTTGAAAGTAAAAAAATGAAAATATATTACCTGACAGCAAATGAAAGTCTGTGAAAAATATTGGAGGCGGACGACAATGAAGGAGAAATGGTATTCGATCCGGGAGGCGGCGGCGTATCTGGAGATCGGCGAACCCACGCTGTACCGCTGGATGCGGGAAAACAAGATCACGTTCCGGAAAGTCGGAGATTCGACCCGGTTTCTGCAAGCCGATCTGGATGCGGTGGTCGAGGTGCATCCCGCGGCGAAACAGCCCCAGGCCGCGCACCGGCGCTGTCCTTACTGCGGTTCGGAGGACCTCCTGCCGGGACGTCTCCGTTCCACCGGACTGCTTTATTTTCAGCTCGAAAAGACCCGGTTCTGGACCTTGCACGACAGTGCGATCACGACGCAGGGCCGGGTTTGTGCCCGGTGCGGGGGAATCGTGCTGACCGCCGATCCGGCGAAGGTGGAAAAACTGCGGCGGCAGGTGCCTGAACCCGAAGACGGGGGCGCCGCATGTCAATAATGGTCCTTTACGCCCTGCTGACGGCCGCGCTGATCATTTACCGGATTGTGCTGCCGCTGAAAATCCGCACTCGCTGGAAAATCCTGCTGTGTCTGCCGATTCTGGGGGCCTGCTGCAAAAGCCAGCTGGTGCATCTGTTCGGCGGACCGATGTTTTTCGCGCCCGATCTGCCGGGTCCGCTGCTGGTCGCGGCGGGCTGGTGCTACGCCGCGGCGCTGCTTCTGTTTTTCCTGCTTCTGCTGCTGGAAGTGGTCCGGCTGGCGGTACGGCTCGTGTTTTTCTGCCGGACGGGTCAGGCGCCGCCGGAAAGCTGCCGGAAGTTTTTTCTGCGATTCTCGCTCGGACTGATTCCCGTTGCAATGCTGCTGGCAAGTTTCGGCCTGTATCGCGGTCTGGCCGATCCCGGTGTGCGGGAACTGCATCTGGTCTTTCCGAATCTTCCCCCCGAATCCGAGGGGCTGCGGATCGCCGTGCTGGCCGATCTGCATGCGCACCGGATTATCCGCGCGCCGCAGATTCGGCGGATGGTTGACACCGCGAACGCGCTGAAGCCCGATCTGACGCTGCTCGTCGGCGATTATGTCGACGGCACCGTGGCGCAGCGCGGCGCGGAATTGGTCCCGCTCCGGCTTCTGCACGCGAAATACGGAGTCTTCGGAGTGCCCGGCAATCATGAATATTATTCGGTTTATCCCGAATGGCGGAAATATCTGATCGAGGCGGGAATCCGTCTGCTGGAAAACCGCCATGAGCAGCTTCCCGGCGGCATTTATCTGGCGGGCGTGACCGATCCGGCCGCCTATCGGATGGGCGGGGCGGTGCCCGATCTGGAAAAAGCGCTGCTGGGGATTCCCTCCGGCTCGTTCGTCCTGCTGCTGGCGCACCGTCCGGACGGGGCGAAACGCGCGGCGCGGAAAGGAGTTTCGCTCCAGCTGTCGGGACATACGCACGGCGGCATGGTCCGCGGCTTCGACTGGCTGGTGGCGCAGTTCAACGGCGGTTTCGTGTCGGGGCTTTACGAGGTCGGCGGCATGAAACTGTATGTTTCCAACGGGAGCGGTATCTGGAACGGTTTTCCGATCCGGCTGGGACGCGAGGCGGAGATCACGCTGGTCACCCTGACTTCGAAGTGACCGGCGCGATCCCGGATTCAGAAATCAGTCTTCCAGGTGGAGACGGAGCATCCGGCGGTAGGCCGCGGTCTCGCGCAGAGCGCTGTTGACCTGACGGATTTTCCATTCCAGATGCCATTTGTCGCAGACATATCCCATGCTGGGTTCCCAGCCGAGGCGGGAATCGAACTCGACCGCGGGGATGGTGTCTTCGGCGTTTTCGATTTCTGCGTGTGCGATCTCCTCGATGCGGTCGAGATATTTTTCCGCTTCTTCCGCCGTGGCGCAGTTCTGCATGGCCATGTTGGCGCGCCACCATTCCTTGATGTGGATGGTGGTGCGAACCGAATTGCGGATGAAGTGACCGAGCGCTTCGAGCCGTTTCGCTTCGTCGCGTTTGGCCGGGTCGGCGGTTTTGACCGCTTTGGCGGCTTCGGCGAGACCTTTGTTCCAGAGTTCGAGCATCTTTTTCAGCGACCGCAGTTCCGCGGGATAGCGCAGGAATCCGGGCGTCTGTTCCGCATTTTCATAGGGCGTGTAGAAGGTCTTGACGATGCCGCCGCCGAAATGCACGATCGGCGCGGTCGGGAATTTGATCTCCTTGTTCGTCATAGTGCGCGAGATGTTCGGCTGGAAGATGAACGGATAGGCTGCTCCGACGCGCCACGGGCCGTACTGATCTTCATTCGAGGCGATGTAATGATTCATCGCTTCGCTCCAGAAATTCCAGGCGGCGCGGACGTGCGGCGCGGCTTTTTTCCCGTAATCGCGGACGGCGATCTTCGTGAGCAGTTCGTCGTAATCCGGCTCGAAATCTTCCCAGGAGGTCCATTTGCCGAGGTCGGCGGCGACGTTGTTCCACCAGCCGTAATGGTGGGTGGTGTAATGGCGGTCGACGCCCCATTTCTTCCAGGCTTCGCGAAGATTGCGGTCGCGTTTGAGCAGTTTCCCGGGTGCGGGCACCAGGGGAACGCAGCCGAAATCCCAGGCGATGCCGGCGGTGTTGACGTTGCCGGTCACGGTGATCCCGTGCTTGTGCGCTTCGGCGCATTCGGTCTTGAAATAATAACCGGGCTCGTCGGCGGAAATGGTGTAGTCCATGACCGGCGTGTGGAGACCTTCGAGCTTGCGCTGGGAGAAAATTTCGTAACAGACCGAAAGCGAAACGTTTTTGGGGTAGTTCTGCAGGAATTTCTTCCGCAGTTCCAGCGGCGCGTAGCCCCAGTTGTAGGTGCTGAACCCGACGCCCGCGGAGGGTTTGAATTTGTGAACCGCCCGCTCGATGCACTGGATGTAGGCGGGATAATCCCTGCAGGGATACCAGCCCGGACTCGGCCGGGTGTCGGGGATGCCGTCGATCACGCTTTCGCGGAACGGTTTGCCGGTGGTGGCGGGGTCGCGGCTGGGAAATTCCAGCGCCTCGCCGCACAGTCCGATGCTGTCCGCGTCGGGGTAGCGGCGGAAGACTTCACCGTAGACCCGGTCGAATTTTTCCTGCACGTTGGGCTCGTCGGGGTGGACGAAAGTGCGGATGTAATTGTGGAAATGCGTGCTGATTCCGAAACGTTTGGCACGCTTGATGATGTCGTTGAAATCGCAGTAGCCGAGCCGGTTTTTGTCGAAGTCCACCAGAAAGAGGTCAATCGCGTCGTAGCCCGCGTGGAGCATCGCCAGCAGTTCGGCATCGGGATAATAATCGATGCCGCTGCCGGAATGAACGATCCGAATCTTGTACATCGGCTTGCGGACCAGCTTGCCGGCCGCAAGGACGGGCGCGCCTTCCAGATTCATGATGTCTTCGACGTGAATCGTGCCGCGGAAAACCATCTTGTCCTCGACGGCGGTGAGGCGGATATGATCTTTTTTCGTTTCGATTACGAAGCCCTTTTTGATTTTCGGGGAGACGTCAAGCCAGAACACCCGGGGTCCGTCCTCGTGGACGATCCGCACGGAGATGTCCATGCTCTTTTCGAGATAATCGCGGAAGTCGTCGGCGGCGATGGCGGTGATCGGACCGGCATCGGGCGCGTATCCGACCGCCCAGTCTTTTGTCAGTTCGACCTCGTTTTTCGCGGTCTTCCGCTGCGGGTCGCGCCGTCCCGGCTTGTGGTATTCCCAGTGCCGGGCGCGGAAATCGAAATTTCTTTCGCTCATGGCGCAGTTCCTTATTTCAGTTCGCCGAACAGGGTTTTTTCGACACTCCGCGAGGCGGTTTCCAGCGCCTCGTCGCCGTATTCCGCCGAGCCGTCCTTCCCGGAGCGGGCATACCAGAGCGAACCGTCGATGCGGTCGAGTTCGACCAGTTCCGGATAGATGGACATGGTTTCGGAGGTTTCGAGCTTGCCGGCGTGGTCGCCGGGGAAGCGTTTGCGTTCTTCGGGGGTCTTGTTTTCGCCGCAGGTGTGAATCCTGATCCAGTTGAAAGGATTGTTGCTGCCGGAATAGTAGTTGCTGAATTTTTCGGTGCCCCACCAGCCTTCGCCGGATTCTTTTTCGAGCCATTCGAAAACCGTGTGGCGGGCGGCCATCCGGAAAGCGAGGTCGGTCGGCATGCCCTGATGGAATTCCTCGGTCTGGTGAGCGATGAACCCGTGGATGTTGCGGAACCCGACGCGGAGCAGTCCGCGGAATATCTCCTCGGCGACCGGGATGATCTTTTCGGCATCGACCTGAATGGTTCCGTTGCGTTCGGGTTTGGCGACCGCGAGCGAGGCCGCGCCGTAGTAGAACGGCGGCAGCACGACCAGTTCCGGACGGCGTTTTTCCACCCGTTCGATGATGTTGATGACCGTGAAGCAGTCCACGCCCAGCGGCAGGTGTTCCGCGTGATATTCGACGACTCCGAGCGGAAACGCGACCGGAATGTTTTTGTCGATGGCTTCCCTGATCTGATACGGCAGCATTTTAAGATATTGCATGTTTTACTCCTCTTCCTGCGGGTTTGATGGATTTGTATCATACACAAATAATCCGTTCTTCCATACAATACTGCGTGCCGGAACGGTTTTCAACCGGTTTCAAAAAATATTTTTCATAAATCTTGACTGATACACTTTCCGGTGATATAGTAATGACCCATTGCATGAACGGGGAGACGATTATGAAAGTTGCGGAAAAAATCCATCTGGAGCTGAAGCGGCGGCTGGAAAACGGAATCTATCCCGCGGGGTCCCGTTTCCCTTCGGAGAGTTTGCTCGCCGAAGAATTCGGGGTCAACAAGATGACCATGAACAAAGTCGTTTCGCTGCTGGCAGGGGAAAATTATCTGATTCGCGGCATCCGGGGTGCGGGAACCCGCGTGGCGGAAATTCAGGCGCGTTCGCGCGGCGTTATCGGTTTCCTTTCCCCGCTTACACCTTATACGATCCGGGTGCTGCGCGGCGTGTATGCCGAGGCTGTGCGGCGGAATTTTTCCGTTCAGGTCGAGTCGCCCCGGATCGAGGACCTGCAGCATCGGCTGATACTGCTGCACAATGCGGGCGTGACCGGGGTCGTCAGTGCCACCTACGGCGTGCCGGTGCTGCCCGATGGAATGATTCTTTTTTGCGTGGACAGCCAGCCTCGGCCGTCGCAGCCGGGCCGGATCGTGCATTTCATCAACAGCGACAATTATCAGGGCGGGCTCCGGATGATGCGTGAAATTCTGCGGCGTGGACACCGGGAAATTCTGGTTTTCAGTTCCGAGCGTTTTCATGGCAGTCCCGACGCACCGAAAACGCCCCGCGTCTGCGGATTTCATCAGGCGATGATCGAACACGGGATCGCCGATTTCGAGGAGCGGACCTTTTACAGCGCCGCTGATTCGCTGGCGGATGCCAAACGGTTTCTCCAGATTCATCTGGAAAAATATCCTCGGACCACGCTCATCGCTGCCGATTCGGACGGCAGCGCCGAACTGGTTCACACCGCCGCACTGGAACTCGGTCTGGACTGTCCGGGCAAGCTGGCGCTGACCGGATTCGGAAACGTGACGCCGCTGCCGATTGCGAACGTCAATCAGAATCCCGAACGTCAGGGCGAACTCGCCGCGCGGTATCTGATGGATTACGCCGCATCCGGCGTCTGCACGGCTCCGGACTGCGAACTGGTGGAAACCAGCCTGACCGGAGTCGAATACATCCCGATCTGTCTGCCGAAGTGAATTCCCGTCCGCTCCCGGAACGGGAATTTTTCGTATTTTTTCCGATTTCTGCTTGATTTCATCTTTTGACGAGTTATAGTTATACCGCAAAGTGAAATACAAGTATAACATACGGTATAACAAAAGATGACGGAAACCAAAACGGAGCGGATTATCCGGGAACTGAAGGCCGGGATCGTTTCAGGTGAACTGGGGCATTCGGGGGACCGTTTTCTGACGACCCGCGAACTGTGCGCGCTGAAAAACATCTCGCTGAAAACCGCGTTCGGGATACTGACGCGGCTGAAAGCCGAGGGCATTCTGGAAAAACGCGGACGCGATCACCGGATCGCCGCCGTGCTGCCGCGGTCGGGGGAGGGCGGACGTCCGCTGCTGATCGGATTTCTGGCGACCTGTCTGGAAAGTCCGTATTTCGCGCGTCTGGCCTGCGATGCGGAGGAGCTGGCCCATTCGATCGGCGCCAGCCTCATCATCGCTTCGAGCAATTATGATTTCGACACGGAATGCGAACGGCTCAAAATGTTCTGCCGTCAGGGTGTGGCCGGAATTCTGATCTGTCCCTGGGCGTCGACGCCCGCGCAGGAGACGTTTTACCAGACCCTGCCGGTGCCGTATGTAATGCTGGGGCGGAAACTGGAAACGGTCGAATGCGACGCGGTGCTGGTCAACAACCAGAACGCCGCCCAGAAGACTGCGCGTCATCTGATCGAACAAGGTCTGACCGAATTCGCCTATATCGGACAGCAGGGCAAGCTCAACGACCAGCGTCTGTTCGGTTTCCGGGCGGAACTGGCCGCGGCGGGATTCACTCTGCAGAACTCGAATATTCTCCGGGTCGACGGGCAGAATCCGGAACGCTGCCGGGCGGAGATTCTGAGTCTGCTGGAACGCAAACGCCGCAGTCGTCTGGGGCTCTTCTGCTACCATGACCTTTTCGCGATCCGCGCGCTGGGACTGTGTCATCAGCTGGGGCTGCGCGTTCCCTCCGACGTGGCGATTGCAGGATTCGACGATCTGCCGGCCGCGGCGGAAACCTGGCCGCCGCTCACGAGCGTGTCGTATCCGGTGCGGGACATGGCGCGTCTGGCGTTCGAAACGCTGTATGCCCGGATCAAATTCGGACGCCTCGGCGGCGGGGTCTGCCGCTATCTGGATTCAAAACTCATCGTGCGGGAAAGCACTTCAATTTCATCCAATACCAAATAAAGGAAAGGAAGACGACCATGGCAATCACTCAAACCTCCATCAGTTACTACGGACTGAACTATGTGGAACACGCGGAAAAGGATTTCGCGGAAATGCTGGCGCACGGCTGCACCACGGTCATTCTGGCGGTCACGGAATTCGATTTCGATTTCTGGCGGCCGAACATTCCGAAGATCGTGGCCAAGGCGCACGAAATGGGTCTGCGCGTGCTGATCGACCCCTGGGGCAACGGCAAATATTTCGGCGGCGAACAGGTCAGCAAATTCCTGCAGGACAATGTGGAGAACCGGCAGGTCTCCGCGCTGACCGGCGAAAAACTGCCTTACGCCTGTTTCAACACCAACAGCTACCGCGACTATTTCAAGAATTTCTGCACCACGCTCGCGCGTGAATGCAAGCCGGACGGTTTCTTCTGGGACGAACCCCATTACGCTTTCCCGAAAGG